>Ga0160448_100165_pt1 | contig 30230 bp, 28 predicted proteins | sample HID1973M_E1MG_FD_108269 | JGI IMG/M metagenome (GOLD analysis project Ga0160448, IMG submission 108269) | Enriched mosquito-associated microbial communities from UW Madison campus, WI, USA - HID1973M_E1 MG | ecosystem: Host-associated > Arthropoda: Insects > Digestive system > Unclassified ...
CTGCTTGAGGATCGAGACGATCTGGGTCTCGGTGAAACGGGACTTCTTCATGGAACCTCCTGGCGGGGAAACGATGCCAGAAAGTTCTACTCATCGGGTGTCTATCAGGCGGGGGAGCTTACGGATGGAGCCGAGCAGGAAGGCCAGCCGGCCTAAGCTGGCACCGCGGACAGTCGTCCCTGTCGCCCTTGGTCTGAGCTTGCGTAAGCGGGCCAAGCGCAAAGGAGGCTTTCGTCCCCTTCGCGCTAGTTGCCTCACTAGACCCAGCCTCTCTCCGCCAGCGCCACCGTCTCGTGACCGCCGACGATGATGTGATCGAGCAACCGCACGTCCACCAGTGCCAGCGCCTGCTTCAATTGCGCAGTCACCGCGCGATCGGCCGCACTCGGCTCGGGATTTCCACTGGGATGATTGTGCGCGATACAGACGGCGGCAGCGTTGGTTGCCAGGGCACTGCGCACCACTTCGCGCGGATGCACCTCGGATCCGTCGATGGTGCCTAGGAACAGCTCGGCGTAATCGATGAAACGATGCCGTGTGTCCAGGAACGCGGCTGCGAACACTTCGCGCTTCAGGCCACCCAGCTTGTCGCGAAAGAACGTGCGCACCTCGATCGGTGAAGTAAACGCCATCCCGCGCCGCATCCGCAGATCGACCACCTGCCGCGCGGCATCGAGGATTTGTTCGGCACTGGCGGGCTGGTAGCGCCTGCGCCCATCGCGTACAAACAGCGGAGTATCGAAAGAAGAAGAAGAAGACGACATCGGAGTGCTCCGGAACCGGGCGGAATTGCCCGGCCCCGGTTCGGCACGCCGCAGCGCAGCAGTCAGGGGTCGCAGACGGCCGCAGGCCGCCAGCGCGCAGCGCGCCGCCCTTGACGGCGAGACCGGCGTGACACGCTGGCCGCAACCGCAAGACCGCTCCCCTCCAGCAGCAAACCCGCAAGCGGAGCGCGCAGGCGGCAACGCCGAAGCCGCGAGGGATCAAAGCCGTAGGACATGTCCCGAAGGGACATGGGGCGGAGCCCGCGAGCCCGTTGGCGGACACCCCTACTAGGGAAACTCCTGGTGGCCGGCCAATTACCCCAAACGATCCGAATCACGGCAAGCCACCTTTTTTGTAGCACCCTCATTTGCCTTGGACACTTCATCAACTCCCTTTGAGCGCAGGCTTGATCACCCATTTTCCCGTTTCACCGAGCCCCCCAAACTCTTCGAACTGCTTCTCGGAATTGCCCGGCAGCACCTGCTGCGAGCCACCGATGGCGACGGCAAGCTGAGCGTACTGTGATCTGAGCTCTGGATGATCATTTTCAACCCACGAAGGAATAGGCGGCATCCTGAGACACTGCGTCTGCACGCCATTTACATTGAGCATGAGCTTGCCAAGATTGGAAACCATAGGCAGCTCAGCACTCCCCCCCGTAGCGACAATATGCAGCTCGTACTTTCCGCACTCCCGCAACCAGGAAGAATCCATTCCTTTTAGCGACTGTTCAAACTCAGAGCGCAGCTCACCTTCAAATTGTTCAATAGCCTCCAACTGCAAGAACTCGTCGAGAACAACCGCCCCTCTTGTGCCATCTGCAAGCAGATACTCACATCGTTCGTCGCGAAACAGCTGCTCCTTGATTCTACGTTGGTCGAGCGAAAGCTGGGCCTCAATTCTCGACATCGTGTCTTTATCTACGCCGACGTGCTTAGTACGCACCTGATCAAGGATGTGTTCGCGCAGAATCCTGTCGATCTCGTTCCCGGCCTTCTTGAACACATGAATTGAACCCATCACTGTGAACATCGAGAGGCCAGAACTCGGATTTTGGGTAACCGCAAACGTCGCAAAATCCGTTGTACCTGCGCCTGCATCGACTACTGTAATAAGCAAGCGACGTTCTGCTGTAGGCTGAAAATCTCTAAAGCGGCTAGAGAACGCGGCAACAGGCTCCACCACTTGGATATCCGTCAAATAACGTAGCTGCGACTTGTGCTTGCGCGCGGCGCGAACAACGCGAAGCGCCTCGTTCGCATCAATGCCATCATTCCACCGTCCGCTGAATTGATCCGCAACCAAGACTGCTTCACAGTAGTGATCACGCAGCGTTTCGTCGGCCCACTTCCTTTGCTCTGATCCGAACACGGGAGTCGTGAACCGACGCGAGACATACCGGGAAAGTCCATGTCTCTCCGACAGTTCGAGAGCGGCCATGTCAGTCAAGTACGCAAGGTAGAGAGTCAGCAGATCACCCTCGCTCAGCCCATTTCTCGTGGGATTCATCGCCAGATCGCAACGGATCTGCGTAAGATCGGATCCGGGCGCCGAATTTGTAATCATTCCCTTGATGGAATCGACACGTTTACGTCCGTTTCTGGAAACCGGGATCTCACTCTTCGCAGCCGCCAGTTCACCAAAATAGATTCGGCCCTCGTCAGAAATAAAGAGGCATGAAAGCAAGCTGTGTGCTGCACCGCCCTGACCCGCACGATCCCCGATTGCGAGATCAAGCAATACTCCGGACGCAGTACCGAATGCTTTTGATCGCGCCGTGCCGAAATCCAGACATAAGATTACGCCTTCGTTCTCCGGTGCATCGAGCGTCAACGCCCTGCTTTTCAGCTCAACTGAGAGTGGCTCAACCGCTTCTTCGCGCGCCCCCGCCTCAAGCGCCTCTATCCGCGCTTCCAGTTTTTGAAGGGTTGCGGCGCTCTGCTCCTCTAACCGTCCCAGCTTGGAAAGTATTTCTTCAAGCAGCTTCCTCTCTTCCATCTTTACTCCCCTATGGTCTCGACGATCGCCCTTTGAACCACTACAGGCACCCCATCCGCGCCCAGCCGTTCCACCAACTGCTGCACAACGCGAACCTGTCTCACCCCCATCCTATGCCCTCCTAGCAGTTCATGCGCTGCAGGTAAGTACTCCACGATCTCCCCAGGCTGGAGACGAGTCGCGATATTTCTGATGCTTGCAAGCCGTTTCACATCAAGCACCAGTCTCTCAATGTCGTGTGCGTACTCTGTTCTAGTACCTATCGCAGCACGGGCCTGGCTGGATCCGAGACCTTGCTCCAGGCGAAGGACGGACAACAGCAATGAAGCAACATAGGTGTCAATATCAGCATCCGAAGCCTTCTTGAAGGAATCAAGAAGAGGCGAAGTTCTCTCGCGCCCAAATCTCGTAAGCCAATCTCGCACATCGGCATCGAGACCGGGATTGTCAGAAGCAAGCTTGGAAGCGATGCTCGCCGCGGCGTCCCGCGCCCCGACAACAAACTCGAGCGTGTCAAGCAACCTCTGATCGGTTACACCTTGCTTTGCCAGCAAAACGATCGAATCCTGGAGGGCCGTGCTAACCGCTTGCGCCGCGGCGGACTGTTTGCAAAAGCGCGGCCACATCTGCGGGCCGACCCATGCTTTTGCCGGCTGCAACGACCGATAGATCTCCGGATCTGCCAGCACCGTGAGCTGCGTCCTCAAGATGTCGCTTACCAGCCCACAGCTTTCGGTTGCCAGCTCTTTCCATGGCCGCTCCCCGCTAACTGGCTGGCCAAACCGTGACGGGCTGTCGAAAAGCGCTCGCAATGACAAACCAAGTGAATCCCCCGGCACCAGAGAATGCCTGGTTATGCTTGGTCGAATTGCAGCAATGATTCGCCTCAATCGTTTGGCCGCGCTCTCCGCAGGCTTCTCTGTTTCAAACGCGATCTGTCGAAAAGCATCGGCAATCAAGGCAAGGCCATCACTCAAAGGCAGCTTCGAGAAGAGCTGGTTCGTCAATTCTCGGCGCGCAAGTTCCGCCGAATCTTCATCAGTGATCGAATGGGCGATGTAGCTGTTCACCCAATCTCCTTCTGCATCTGACAGCGCAAGAGTGACGTAGTAACGGTCTTTGCCGTTCGTTAACAGTGACAACGGCGGCAGGGGCCGCAATAGCAATCCGCTTGAAGTACCCCGGACAATGCCCATTGCAGGCTTTGAGGCCGCACCCAATCGGTAGGCTATCGAGATTCCGGACAACACATCTATGCCGGATTCCGGAACATTCAGACACTTCTCTATTCCCAGAGCAAACCTTGGATCGAGACGTGCAGCGTTGACAAGCTTTCCTTTGGATAGAGCATCAGCTGCTGGCTGCAGAAGCTCTATGGAATTGGCCGAAGAGAATTGATCGAGCAGCCATTCGAGCTGGGAACTTGTCATCGGTAAGATATGGCGTCTGTAAGGGAGGGTTGCGGCTTAACGGTAATGCGTCGGGCGCAGCGGAGAAATGACCTTATCGAAACTGTTACAGACGCAGATCAGATAGCGTCGAGACAATCGTGCGCCACGGCACTTCGCCCGTAGCATGGCTCCAGGACAGACGCACGGTGCCCGCGACCTCATCCTCAGCCAAGCCCATGGCTTCCAAGACGTGGCTAGGCTTGTAGCTTGCTGACGTGCAAGCAGATCCATTCGACACTGCAACTACGTGCTTCAATGCCACCATGATTGCCTCTGAGTCGAGACCAGGCAAGGCGATGCTCAGAATATGCGGCAGGACTCCCCGCTTGGGGTCGCCGTGGATAACGGGGGCGAGCGGCGAAAGCTCTGCGAGCGCCTGAGTACGGAATTGTTGGCAGGCAGCCGTACGGCTGTTTCGCTCCTTCTCCGCCAGTTCTGCGGCCAGACCCAATCCAGCAATGAGAGCCACTGGTTGCGTCCCGGGTCGGAGACCTCGTTCCTGCCCGCCTCCCCACATCAGCGGCTGAAGGGGGATGCGCTTCCCTCGCCGGCGCCGGACAAGCAACGCTCCTACTCCTTTAGGTCCGAACACCTTGTGCCCGCTGATGCTGATCAGGTCGATTCGCTTATGGCGAAGTACAGGCGTTTCCTTCCCATATGTTTGCGCGGCATCAACGTGGAAGAAGGGTCCGTCCTCGGACAATCCGTTTGCCACGGCGGCGATAGGCTGCAACGCCCCTGTCTCGTTGTTGCCGTGCATCACGGATATCAGCAACGTGTCCGGCCGGATGGCGTCCAACAGCGCCTCCGCGTCCACATGTCCCGCTCCATCCGGCTTGACAAGTGTGACTTCGAACCCAGTTTCAGCAAGATGCGCCAATGGCTCGAGCACGGCCTTGTGCTCGATGGCGGTACTGACGATGTGCCGCTTCCCGTGGGCGGCGCCAAATGCAGCCAGTCCGAGGATCGCAATATTGTTGCTCTCGGTCGCGCCACTGGTGAAGACCACCTCATCTGAAGTGGCATCCAGCGTCTTGGCGACCTGCTCCCGGGCCTGCGCCACCTCACGATGGGCGGCAAGTCCGTACTCGTGCGTACGACTGCCCGCATTGCCGAATTCTTCGACCAGCAGGCGCATGACCAACTCAGCCACACGTGGGTCTGCGGCGGTCGTTGCCGCACAATCCAGATACAGGGGCCGGCCTTGAGTCACTACGTTATCCTCTTAAACGAACTACGTTTCCCAGCTTGACGTAGTTCGGCACTGATCATACAGTACCGGGCGCAGCCGACAACAAAGTCTACCTCCCATGGACCGCGCTTTCGAGTACGTCTTTCCAGCGATCCGAGGAATCCAGGCGGGGCGCGAATTTTACGTCTCGATGTGCCCGCTTCGGCTTCTCCCGAAGTTGTTCCTGTTCAATGAAGCGGAACTCGTTCCCGAACTCCGTGCCCAGCGACAGCTGAATCGGGCGCGTCTGCCGGACATCGCCAGATACATCGCCAGCAACCGGGACAGCTACGTGTTCTCCGCGATCACCGCCTCGCTCGATGGCGATGTCCGTTTCGACGCCGCCTCCAATGGCGATGACCTCGGCGTGCTGCATGTCCCGATGAAAGCCCGGTTCATCATCAACGACGGGCAACACCGCCGAGCCGCCATCGAGATGGCGCTCCAAGAGAGCCCGGAACTGGCGGACGAAAGCATCGCGGTCGTCTTCTTCATGGATCGAGGCCTGGGGCGCTGCCAGCAGATGTTCGCTGATCTCAATCGCTATGCCATCCGACCATCACGCTCCCTCAGCGTTCTGTACGACCACCGCGACGAGAAGGCCCTCTTGGCCAAGCTCGTCGTCGAACGCCTGCCGGAGATAAAGCCCCTGATCGAGCTGGAGCGCTCCAGCTTGTCTGCCGGATCCAAGGCCCTGTTCACGCTCAGCGCGCTGTGCACAGCCACCGGAGCGATGCTGGCCAATCACGAGTTGGATGCCAAGGAGCGAGACGAGTTGGTGGTTTCGTTCTGGCAGGAGATCTACGCACAATTTCCGGAATGGCGCGCAGTTCAGCAAGGAAAGATGACCTCCGGTGCCTTCAGGAACCAGTATCTACACGCGCATGGCGTTGTGCTGCATGCACTCGGCCGTATCGCAGGCGGCATGCTGCATCAGCGCGGATCATGGAAAACAAAGCTGAAGGGTTTGCGAAAGATTGACTGGCAACGGTCCTGTCCTGAATGGGAAGGCCGCGCCATGATCGGAGGCAATGTGTCGAAGTCGTTCCAGAACGTAGTCCTCACTACCAATCTAATCAAAACGAAGCTGGGAATGAAACTCTCCCCGGAAGAACAGCGACACGAAGACGCGCTAGCGAGAGGTCACCGTGCAGCCTAAGGCCAAGACATCGAAGGTGAAGTTGGCGAGCGCGTTTGCGGAGCTGGGCTTCAAGCAGACGATCTCCTTGTTGCTGGAAGAGATCACCGCGCTCTATCGGGCCGATTCCATCCCTTGGGTCGTTGGGTACAGCGGCGGCAAGGACTCCACCGCCACATTGCAATTGGTATGGCTGGCCCTATCCAAGCTCCCGGCCGAAGAACGCACGAAACCCGTGTACGTGATTAGCACGGATACGCTGGTCGAAAATCCGATCGTCGCCGCCTGGGTAGCGCGATCCCTCGATCAGATGGCAACCCGAGCCGAAGCGGAAGGCCTGCCGTTCACCACGCATCGCCTGACGCCGGACCCAACGAACACGTTCTGGGTGAACCTGATCGGTCGCGGTTATCCGGCGCCTCGCCCGAAGTTTCGTTGGTGCACGGAGCGGCTCAAGATCCATCCATCCAACCGATTCATTTCCGATGTCGTGAAGAAGAACGGCGAGGCGATTCTCGTCCTGGGCATGCGCAAGGCCGAAAGCCATGCGCGTGCGCGCGTCATGGATCGTCTGGAAGGGCAGCGCATCCGCGAGTGCCTGTCTCCGAACGCGAACCTGCCGAACTCCTACGTCTACACACCCGTTGAAACCTGGACCAACGATGACGTGTGGACGTTCCTCATGCAGGTCAAAAACCCCTGGGGATTCCCGAACAAGGACTTGTTGACGATGTACCAAGGCGCATCCGCCGATGGCGAGTGCCCTCTCGTGATCGATTCGTCGACGCCCAGCTGCGGGGACAGCCGCTTCGGGTGCTGGGTATGCACGCTTGTGGAGAAAGACAAGTCGATGCAGGCCATGATTCAGAACGATCAGGAAAAGGAGTGGATGCTTCCACTGCTCGAGCTCCGGAACGAGCTCGATGAAGACGACCGCAAGCTGAGGGACTTCAGACGAATGAATGGTGCGGTGCAGCTCTTCAGGGATCGCGTGATCCCCGGACCGTATACGCAGCGAGCGCGGGAACGATGGCTGCGCGAGGTTCTCGAAGCGCAGAAGCACATTCGCGAACACGGCCCTGACGTAGTTCGCTCAATCGAACTCATCACCTTGCCGGAACTGACGGAGATCCGCCGTTTGTGGGTTCTCGAGAAACACGAACTGGAAGACAACCTGCCTTCCATTTACGAGCAGGCTTTGGGCGTCGCCTACCCCGGACCACGGCTCGACGACAATCTAGTTCTCGGTGCGGACGAGATGCGCGTACTGAGGGAGATTTGCGGCGACGACGAAATTCACTTTGAACTGACCAGGGAACTGCTGGATATCGAAAGGCAGAGTCGAACGATGGCTCGCCGCGCAGGGCTGTTCAAGTCTCTGGAAAAGGCCTTCCGCAGAGGATTCTATGATAGTGCCGAGGATGCGGAACAACGCGCCCTGAAGCGTCAGGGGATCCTCGAGAACGCCCGCAGCAGCGGCGGGGAGCAGGACCTGATCAACCTGAAGCTCATAGACGAACGCGAGGATGAGTCTGTCTCCGGAGCCATCAACTGATGGTGCTCGATGAACTCGTGCTTCACAACTTTGGGGTCTACGGGGGACGACAATCCGTCACCCTCACGCCCACCCACCCCAACCGGCCGATCATCCTGTTCGGCGGGCTCAACGGTGGCGGCAAGACCACGTTGTTGGATGCGCTGCAGCTTTGCCTCTTCGGCACCTCCGCGCGTTGCTCGAATCGAAATGGCCTTGCCTACAACGACTACCTGAAAAAGTGCATCCATCGAGACGCCGATTCCCGGGAAGCGGCCATCGAACTTGCGTTCCGACACATCGTTGACGGGGAAGAACAGCAGTTCCGTATCCACCGATCCTGGAAGGTCACGGATGCAGGATGCCGGGAGCGATTCCACGTACTTCGCGACGGCCAGCTCGACAAACTCGCTACCGAGCACTGGGCAGAACACGTCGAGGAGTTCATCCCCGCTCGCATTGCACATCTTTTCCTGTTTGATGGCGAGAAGATCGAAGGCTACGCGGAGTTGGACAGCGCACCCGCGCTGATCGCCACTGCGGTTCAGAACCTGCTTGGCCTCGATATCGTCGAACGCCTGGCAACGGATCTGTCGGTGCTCGAACGCAGGAAGCGATCGGAATCGAGCAGCCCTGCCGAGAGCAAGGTGGACGATGATCTGCAACACAAGATCGACGCGCTCAATCACTCCCGTCAACAGTTGTTGAGGGACAAGTCCAGCGCGACCAACCTGCTGGATCGCCGGGAACGGGAACTTGCCGCCATTGAAGAAAGGTTCCGACGCGAAGGCGGAAACATCTTCGAGCAGCGAACGGATCTGGAGCGCAGTTCCGCCGCCTACGAGCAGCAACTCGCCGCCGCGCGGCGGGAGTTGCGTGAGATCGCAGCGGGTAGCGCCCCGCTTCTGCTGGTGCCCGACCTCCTTGGCTCGGTCGTCTCACGGGATCGGGATGAGGAGACTTCGCGCCGGCATCGCGATGCATCGGCTGTCGTCGCTGAAGAATATGATGCAATCCTGACGTTGCCGGCTCTGAAGGAAGCCCCACAGCCGCTGAAGCGGAAGATCCGAGCCGCGTTCAAGAAGCGGCTGGAACAACGAGCCTCGTTGGCAACGCAACCTGTCTGCCTCGACTTGCATCCTGACGCCAGGTCCCTTCTTGCCGGCCTGGTCTCTTCGGAACTTGAGCTCGCAAATGAGCAGCTGAAATCGGCGATCGATCACGAGCAGAATGTATCTGCATCTCTTGCGCATACACAGAGCGTGCTGGCGTCTTCTCCAAGTTATGACGCCATCGCTGATATCGCCTCGGCGCGCGATACGGCTCACGCTGAGATCGCCCGTCTCCGTCAAGAGCAGGACACGAGAGAGCGAGAGCTAAGCCGGCTTGATCGCGAACTCGCTCAACTCAGGGAACGGGAGGCCAGGATGGCCGAGGCACGGGCGCGCGAGCAGTTTGCCAGCGACGATACCCAGAGGGTCCTGGCTCACTCCGCGAAGGTTCGGCGGACGCTGGCCAAGTTTCGCGAGGCTGTCGTGGAGCGACACGTCTCGAGGATCGAGAAGCTGGTTCTCGAGAGCTTTCACCAGCTCATCCGCAAGCGCAATCTGATCGGCGGGATCCGGATTGATCCGAAGACATTTGCATTGGACCTCCGGGACGGCAGCAACAATCCGACCACTCCGGATCGACTCTCCGCAGGCGAGCGCCAACTGCTGGCGATCGCTATCCTTTGGGGCCTTGGCAAGGCATCCGGCCGCCCCCTACCCACGGTGATCGACACGCCATTGGGCCGACTGGATTCGGTGCATCGTGCCCACCTTGTAAAACGGTACTTCCCCCAAGCCAGCCACCAGGTTCTTCTGCTTTCCACGGATGAGGAGATCACGGGGCCCTATTACGATGCTCTCCGTCAATCTGTCGGCAGAACCTACCATCTCAGATTCGACGAACAGCAGAACCGCACGGTGATCGAGCCGGGGTACCTGGACAAGGAACAAGACAATGTCCATTGAGCACATTCGTCTCTCCAAGCAAGCAAGAGAGCAGCTCATCCGGCTGAAGCGTTATACCGGGATCGAACATTGGAACGTACTGTGCCGTTGGGCGTTTTGCCGGTCGCTCGCCGAGCCCAGCACGCCACCCCCTGCCAAGATTCCTGCAGACAGCAACGTCGAGCTGACGTGGCGCGTGTTTGGTGGTCGATACCAGGAGATCTATCTGGCGCTGCTGAAGGAAAGGTGCCTGAAGGATGGACTGGGCACCGAGGAAGAAGTCCTGGCCTCTCAATTCCGTCTTCATCTGCATCGTGGCATTGCTTACCTGGCAAACGACCGCAAGTATCGTGACGGAATCGGGGCCTTTGTCTCCCAAGCAATCAGGTAGACGCGACCTGTGGCTGCCGAGATCGCCCGCCACAAAACAGCCATCATCCGAAATGGCTTATCCCGGCCACTGCAGCGAACGATGGCAGACGGCCTGCTCAATGCCGATCAAACACTTTTGGACTATGGATGCGGACGCGGCAAGGATGTCCGCTTGCTATCAGATGCCGGCATCTCATGCTCGGGCTGGGATCCTGTGCACGCTCCCGAAGGTCAGCTTCAGGACGCCGACGTGGTCAATCTCGGCTATGTCGTCAACGTCATAGAGGATCCCCGCGAGAGACGCGAAACATTGATCAAGGCTTGGGCGCACGCCAAGCGCACCCTCGTGGTATCAGCCCGATTGACGGACGAAGCACCGGCCGCAACCGCTAGCCAGAGGTACGCCGATGGCATCGTCACGCGCCTCGGCACTTTCCAAAAATTCTTCGAGCAGCAAGAGCTTCGGGCCTGGATAGAACAGGCGCTCGAGACTGCCTGTGTCGCCGCCGCCCCGGGCATCTTCTACGTCTTCCGGGACGCCGCAGAGCGAGCGGCGTTCCAGGCTTCCCGGTTCCGGCGCAGTACCGCGCAGCCTCGCCTACGGGCCGGTGAGCGCCTGCTCGCGGAACATCGAGAGCTCTTTGAACATCTAGCCTCCTTCATCTGCCAACGCGGTCGCTTGCCGGCCCTTGAAGAACTACCCTCCGCGCGCGCGCTCGAAGAAGCTGTTGGCAGTCTCAAGAAAGCGTTCCGGATTCTTCAACAATCCAGCGATCCACATGCGTGGGAGCAAGCACAGGAATCACGAACCGAGGATCTTCTGGTCTTCGTGGCCTTATCCCGATTCGATGGACGACCGAAGTTCAGCGACCTCCCCTTGGACATGCAACTCGACGTCAAAGCGTTCTTCGGTACCTATACCGAAGCATGCCGCAGGGCGGACGATCTGCTGTTCTCACTAGGGCATCCAGATCGGATCAACGAAGCATGTGCGTCCTCCCCCTTGGGGAAGATCCTACCGACGGCGCTGTACGCCCATGTTTCGGCCGTACCGAAGTTGCCGCTGCTTCTGCGACTCTACGAAGGTTGCGCGCGCGGGTATGTTGGCGAGGTCCCTGGCACAACGTTGGTCAAGCTCGTACGAGACGAACCAAGAATTACCTATCTGAGCTACCCGACGTTCGACAGAGATCCCCACCCACCGCTGGCGGCCTCGTATGCCGTGCACCTGCAGACGTTCCGAACCAAGCAAAGAGCCTATACCGACTTCCGGAACCCACCGGTTCTGCATCGTAAGGAGACCTTCCTCGCAACCGACCACCCCCACTGGCAGAAGTACGCCAGACTCACGAAAGCCGAAGAGGCAAAAGGGCTACTAGAAGACACTGCGAAAATCGGAACGCGTGATGGCTGGCTGTTGAACCTTCAGGAGCATGGCCTGTCCTTGCGTGGGCACAGATTGGTCAAACGCTACCGGTAGCTACTCCGACTTCTGAGGGTTGACCCTGATCGGCGCATCGAGCGGACTGAACTTCTTCTCTGCATGCGCTCGGAAATGCTTTACAGATGATGCCGCTGGCAAATCGATTCCAAGGCAGTGTCGACGAATCTGCGTCGCCACGACGTGCTGAGGATTCTTGGCCCGAAACACATAGAGCGACCTGGCCACAATGCCTGCATACACCTCTTTGGCCGTCAACGGAACACCCGCATCTCGCATCACTACCTTGATTGCTTCGACTACAGTCATGTCACCCTCTCATTGACGTAATTGCCCAGCAGCCTGAATGCGATGCTATTGCTTGACCGCATCCAATCATTTCCGCCTTGAAATCCTGCAGCTCCGTCAGCAAGGCAGTCAGTGCGTCGATCAGCGCCCTCTGCGTCTTGTGCTGCAGAAATTCGGCTTCGGCCATCCGGATCGGACGTGCCTAATCCGTGCACATTGGCGTCCAGTCGCTTGGCGAAGTTGACCTTGTGCAGGCAAACACTCGCAAAGTCAAACAGACTGCGAACCAGGCAGGAGGCATCACCCATCTTGGCTTTCATAGTGCAAATGCCGGTATCTCCATAAGGGTTGATTCAACACGAAACTTCTTTGTGATCATTAACTCAACTATTGACGGGCCATCGATCAGCACTATTGGTATCGCTCCTTGCTTGATCGACGCACTGATTGCTCCTTCCGAAAACATCCCAGTAGTGAAGAAAATCCCCTGCTCGTAAGCTCCTTGTGACGCGCCACGAAAGCGATCAATCTCCGGGCGATGAATGTTTCCGCGGACCCACTTCTTACATTGAAACGCCACATTGAGATGCGCCAAGCCGACTTTAAGCTTCCCGTAACCATCGATGCCGCCATCTCGCGAGATGCTTGTTACTTTCGTATTCTGAAACCCGTATGCGTCCAATAGCTCTCTAGCAAAAGATTCAAACGCCACTGGAGTCATTCTTTTCAACTCTCCAAGCATACGCGTCTTGAATTGCGACAAATACTTCTCATGCAAGGCCCAAAGATCTTCCTCAACAACGGATAATTTACTCCGATCCTTGCCCTCTTTAGTGTTCCCACGCTCACCCGCCGCTTCTTGCCGAACAACCTCCGCCTCCGAGCGGGCAATCTTCATCGGCTCTTTAAGAGGGCTGAACTTGTTCTCACCATGCGTCTGAAAGTGCTTCACTAAAGACGCACTTGGAAAGTCGATTCCAACGCAATGCCGACGAATTTGCATCAGTACGACATGCTGGGGATCTTTGGCTTGGAAGGTATAGAGCGACTTTTCCAAGATGCGCGAGTATGCCTCCCTCGCGCTGAGTGGAACGCCCGCTTCCCGCATTACAGCTTTGATCGCTTCGACGATTGTCATGCCCCTACCTCGTTAGCGCAATCGCATCCTGCATATGGGAGTGTCCATATTACTGCTTGACCGCGTCCATCATCTTCTGATAGCTGGAAATGTGCTGCGCGATCTTCGCAAGAATGGGCTCCAGGTGCTCCTGCTGAGACACCAACGTATCAACCTTGAGATCCTGCAGTGCTTTCAGCAAGGCGGTCAGCGCGTCGATCGGTGTCCTCTGCGTCTTGTGCTGCAGAAACTCGGCCTCGATCACCCGAATCGGGCGCGCTTCGTCCGGCGCATTGACGTCCAGCTGCTTCGCAAAGTTGGTACCAGACTTCCCGTCATAGGTAGCCATCTGGTTCCACAGGCGGACGCTCTCGGCCTTGTAGAAGATATTCTCGTTGTCCTCTTCCTTGCCCGACCTGGGCTGCGAGAAAGCCCACTGGAACAGTACTTCTTCCGACTCCTTCGGGAGACGAAGGCTATCCTTGCTTACGCCGAACTGCTCCTTCGGATACGCGTTCTGGAGAATCAGTTCGAAGAAGTAGTGGTCTTCGTCGGAGAAGCTCTCGCCTTCCGGCAGCCGGTCCTCGTAGTCGCGCTTGAAGTGCGTGAATGCGGATGCCGCCTGGATATTTCGTCGCGTCTTCGTTGCGCCCAAGGACACCATCGCCGAAACCGCGTTGACCAAGTCATCTTCCAGGCGGAGCGCACCCTCCTCTCCGTACCGCTTGCGGAACAGCCGTTCGTACAGGGAAAGGATATAGAGGTTGGTCGCGTACGGCTTCCAATCCTGCGCATGCGTGATATGGCGCACACCCAGCAGACGCGGCAAGACCGCCTGCAGGTCGTCTGGCGCCTTCGCCGCAACCGGGAAGACGCGCAACTGGTTTGTCTGCTCGAGGATGGCTTCAAGCCGATCCACGATATCTTGCTGTACGCGCAGTTCTTCCTGGAATCGGCTCGGGTTCTTCTTCAGCCGGTCCAACTTCTTCCGCTCGCGCTCCAGTCGTTCAGTGCGCAGGGTACGCAGCGCCACGGTTCGCGTATTCCCCTCGACAACCACGTAGCTTCCCGGCTGCTTCGGGTGCTCCCAGACGATGATCGAGTCGATCGGCACCCATCCGTGCGTCAGGATCGATTCCTCGAGATTCGCAACGTCGTATACCTGCCTGACGCGCTCCTCCAAGGCACGCTGCATGTCCGGATCGAACAATGCAGCGGCGTCCGCGTAGCCGGGAGGCGTTTCTGGCGCAATCCGCGGATTGTTCGGGTCGAGGAAGATGGAGTCGAAGGGCACGAGTCGCGCATCTTGCAGTTCGCTGATGGACGTTGACGGGCTAGACATTGGGACGCTCCTGAAGAGGATCTGAGACGCTGTTGCTGTTCAAGACGAGGATTCGTGATGCACGGGCGGACGGGTCGAGCAGGAACTCGATTCGATGGTGGAGCCGGATGGGAAAGCACTGGCGACTTTCGCTCGCCAAGGCCGCCGCCAGGACCCCGAACTGTTCCCTAGGCGATGCCTGCGCGAGGCGCTGGCGGAGGTCCTCGAGCAGTTCCAACAGCTCTCGGCTCGAACCGGAGTCCAAGAGGAATGCTTCCGAGCCGGAGAGAGGCAAGGGAACCTTGGCAATGGAGTGAAACGCCGATGGCGACTGCAGGTACTGCGCTTCGATCTCGACCGCGTTGTGGCAATCTCGAAGGAAGTCCGCCAGAGCTGTCGGCACTGCAGGGCGGTAGGTCAGCGATACGTACTTGAGCCAGGTCGTCGCCCCATGCTGCTTGTACGGTCGATGACCAGCGGCATCGATCGCTGACGGACCATGCACTTCGCGCTTGGCGAAGTAGGAGGCTGTCAGCAATCCGGTCATCTCCATCCATCGGCTCCCGGGGGTCAGGTCCTTCCCCAAGCCGTGCGAAGTGCCATGCTTGTGCAGGAAATCCGATGGATCGGAAAGATCCGCTCCCAGCTCGCAGAACTCGTTGAAGATGCTCCGGATCTGGTGCGAGTTTTCGCTCGTTTCCAGAATGCTTCCCCACCGCGCATCGTCATGGAAGCGGTCGAGCGCCTCGTAGTAGGGCAATCCATACAGGAACAGACGACACGTTTCCCCCGGCAGCAATGACTCGAGTCGAGCCAGCGCGCGATTGGCCTGCCGTGCATCCACCCGGTGAGACGCAAGAACTGTGCGGGCCTTGGCGAGCAAATCCTCTTTGCTTTCGTAATCGAGATCTCGCAGTTCAGGACGCAGGAAATCGTCGATTTCCTGATACAACCATCGCTGATCGAAGTGATACGCCAAGGATTCGTTCTTGGCTTGCACCACGTAGGCCGCGCGCTTGTCCGGCGCGAAGCGAACGCACCTCCCTGCCGCCTGCATCAGGCGTATCACGCTCGTGGACGGGTATGTCAGGACGACGGCATTGATTCCCGGATCGTCGAACCCCTCCAGAAGCAGCTGCGCCGACACCAGGACGGCGCGCGGCTTGTTGGCAAAGCGGGCCAGGAAATCCTCATTGTCGATGCCGAGCGAATTGCCTTCACCGTGGACGAACCCGATGTCTTCGGCGTCCAGAGGGTGGTTTCCCGGAAGCTTGTCCACCAGCGCGTCATAGAATTCCTGGACCCGGTCAATACGCGGCGCGAGTACGAGCACCTTGGTGAATTCCGTGGTAGTCCAATCGATTACGTAGTCCGCCAAGTCGGCGAGGGCATCCGCAGACCAGTCGAAGTTCTGCACTGGGAAGTCGAGGAATGTTGGTGTCAGGACGGCCCGGCGTTCCGCGAGCTCGCGATAGGTGATGGTAAAAGCGATTTCATCGATACCGATCGGCAGACGGTCCCCGCGATTGGGCGTCGCCGTCAGGAGCAGTACCGGGGCACCCCATTGGTTGTCGAATACCGGCTGGTACGAGGGTGCTGCCGCATGGTGCGCCTCGTCCACCACGATGAGCACCGGGCGCGTCGCGGTATCGGTCAGCACCGATCCGAGATCGCCGACCATTACGAATTTGATCCGATTGGCGAGTTCCGTCAGGTCGGCTCCCGCCCCGGGATCATCCTGCGCAGCAATCAGTTTCTGCAGTTCCCGGTACGCCTGCTCACGCAGGTTGCGACGATGCGTGACCCAGTACGCTGGCGCCTGGGAATTGGCGCTTGCCGCCAGCATCCGCAAAACGATCCGCAACGCGGTGCGAGTCTTCCCGGCACCCGTTGGCAGGATCAAGCCGATCCCCCCGCTGGGCCGGCGATTGAAAGCATCCAGAGATCGCGCAACGGCAATGTCCTGATATGTCCAATCAGGCGGTTCCGCAGCGAATCCAGCAGTGGGCACGCCCTGTGACACCAAGTTGCGGGCCGGCGCTGCGGGCACTTGTTGAGGGTCCAACAGTTTTGCCGCAAGCGCGGGCGGAATCGACATCCGCTCCGCAATTTCCACGACTGACAACGTCGAGAAGGTATACAGAGTTCTTGCCTCGTCCACCAACGACTTCAGCACCTCCGCGGCTCGCGCCGCAATGGAGTCTTCGGTTGCAAGGACCGCGTCGGCAGCCAGCTCGATCAACGTCACGGACGCTTCATTGAGCGAACGCCCCGGATCGTCCGAAAGGAGTGCATGGAGGCGATTGGCGTGGATTCGCCCCGCCTGACCAGACGCCTGAAGCGCATCGTTAAGCCGCTTCGCGAGCGCAGCGACATTGCCGAAGACCAGCAGCAAAGGCAGCACCTTCGCGCCAATCAACTGCCGCACCTGTTCGCTACTGATATTGAGCCTGGCCATTCGTCACCTCGACGAGCATTCTGAAACAACGGAATTAAAATGTCAAATCCATTATTTCGGAATTACACGTTATGATAGTCCCGCTCGGGAATAAGCACTTGCATTCAGGACGGCTCTCTACTAGTTTTCCCGACCGGTATTATCTTCATATCTATCCCACGATGCCTACGATTTATTCCCGGTCGGGAGAATTTTCTCAGATGAGCGATGCCGTCGCCATCGGTGCTGCCGTGCGTCAGACGCGCAAGGCTCATGGCCTGACCCAAAGCCAGCTGGCCGGCTTGGCCGGAACTGGCCTGCGCTTCGTCAGCGAGCTGGAACGCGGCAAGCCGAACGTCGCTTTGGACAAGGTGCTGGCCGTGCTGGCGGTGCTGGGGCTGCGCCTGCAGGCCGTCGAGGTAGAGCCGTGAGCGACCGGTTGGAAGTTGAGCTGTTCGGCCGTTCCGCGGGCACGGTTGCGATCTCCGGTCCGCTACGCAGTCCCGAGGATTGGACGTTCGCATATAGCGAGGACTATCTCGCCTCGGACAAGCCGGTTGCGCTCTCGGTCTCTCTGCCGCTGCGTCGTGAACCTCATGCCGGCGCCCCGGTACGCAACTGGTTCTGCAATCTGTTGCCGGAAGGCGCGGTGCGCGAAGCGGTCGGTGCGCGGCTACGGATCCCCGACCGCGACGATTTCGCCCTGCTCGCCGCAATCGGGGGCGAATGCGCGGGCGCGGTCAGCATTCGCGCACCGGATGCCGCGCCCGTCTCACTTCAGGACGAGGAAACCGATCTGGAAACTCTGCTCTACCTTCAGGGCGAGGATGCTGGCGAAGGATCCTGGGCGCTAGTGGGAGCGCCCCTGCGACTGTCGTTGGCCGGTGCGCAGGACAAGATCGCCGTGATCGTGGAACCGGATGGCCGCCTGCGCCTGCCGCGGCTTGGAGAATCCAGTACGCACATCCTGAAACCAGATAGCCGTCGGTTCCGCGGACTTCGCGATCTCGAGGGCTTGGGCCTCACGTTGGCCCGTGCGATCGACCTCGATGCCGCGCATGTCGTGCCGATCGAGGTCGCGAACCGCCCTGCTCTCCTGATCGAACGTTACGATCGGAAGACTGATGTTGAGGGAGACACGCAGCGCCTGCACCAAGAAGACTTCTGCCAAGCCCTGGGCTACCCAAGCGAACTCAAGTACGAAGTCCAGGGCGGCCCTGGCCTGCTCGCGTGCTCCCGACTGGTTCGGCAATTGGGGCTTGGCCCCATCGCAGTACAGGGCCTATTGGATTGGGTAGCGTTCAATGTGCTGATCGGCAACGCCGATGCGCACGCCAAAAACCTTGCGCTGCTCTGCGACCACAACGGACGCCGCCGGCTAGCGCCGTTCTACGACCTAGTGCCGACGCTTGCTCTGCCGGAGAGCTTGATCGACCGCACGCCGGCGCTGCGTATCGGCGAGGCGAGGCGCATCGACAATATTTCCGCGAACGACTGGCGTGCCTTCGCCTCACAGACCGGGTACGGGTCGCGCTTCGTTCTGCGTCGTGTCGTCGAATTGGCAGATGCAGTTCTCAGTCATTTGTCGATCTCAGCCGCCAGCATCGTCCAGCACGGCGGCGACGAAGCACGCGTTCAACGGGCGGCAAATATCATCGCCAAGAACGCCCGACAAACTCGAAACCGCATTGCCGGACCTGCAACTGACTGACTTCCCGGCGACGGCTACCCTGACTTGTCGCCCCCCCCTCTCGTGCTCATGAGGACAACGCCTATGTACATCGCGCTGGATGACTGGCGTCGCTGGGGACCAGACTTAGCGACTTGGCTGGAGGAGCGTTTTGATGCCGAAGTGCTGCGGCAGTTCGATTCGAACGTCAAAACTGATTGGCTCGATTGGCTGGATCTTCGACAGGCGCAAATCGATGGGCATCATCAGGATAGTGTCGCGCTGTTTGAGCAGGTAGTCAGAGGTCGCTATGCCGGAGTAAGGGTTATCCACGCCACGCGTCTGGTCAGCCTGGATACCGTGGGCGAGCATGGGCTGCGGGCGTGGTCCGAACAGGAACTGACCGAGCAAGCACTGGAACGGTTCTCTGGCGCTGCAGACAGCAGGCGATTGGAACGATCTATCGAGCACTGTAATCCCAGGCATCGCGGTGGCCGGGTGTACTCGTTCGCCACGCTTCAGCATGCACTTAGTACGCGGCACGGAGACCGGTCAGGGAAGGTCCCGTCATTCGCTCTGCATGGCGGCGAGTTTCTAGCAGCAGTGGCCATGAAAACCGGAATCGAGGAGCGGCTGCCTGGACGCGGATACCTAATGGCATGCAATCTGCCTTGGGCTTGGCTGGAACACGATCAAATAACCACGCTGGCCAAGGACATTTTGCTCTCCGCAATCACCAGCCGCTTCTTCAATCCAGACGACTACACGATGGTTGGGAGCCATGAATCCATCTCCACAACGCGCGACATCCCACCTCGACACATCGAGCTGGTCGCGGACGTAGAAGCTCTCAGGGATCGAGACGACCTGACTGCGGATGATATTTCGTGGCTGCCGTTCCAGATATAGTTTCTCACCAGTTACGAAATCACATTGCTCGGTAATGGACCATACGACGCGATCGCTAAACGAAGGGGGAGATCGCGGAATGGACTACACCCTCAAACATGGATGTTCTGGGCAAGCTTTGAACCAGCGCAGGAATGTGGAGATGCGTTCTGTTGATTCGTAAAGCCGAATAGCGCACTCTCTTTCAAAACAAAAGGTCGATTCGGCTGGGGTAGAACCGAATAGGACGATGAGTCTGAGGATGCAGCCTCGCCGCGCCAGGGGGGCCGGCCCATGCTGCTGTATTGGGGAAAAAGAAGAATGAGCCTTAGAGACATCGCGTACCGGCAAGACTACCGTTCGGACTACGACGACATCGTCGGGCAGTTCCTCTGCCCCTCCCTGCACGAGGCCTGCACGCATGTCAGCCCTCGGCATTACGATAACGGAGAAGCGGATGAATCCCGACGCATCCTGCCTCAGAGACGAGGGCTTCCGTGAGTTCAACAAATACGCTCACCGCGGCTATGAAGTCCTGCTCGAATGGTTCGAATAACGGCCGCAAAGCCTTGAAATATTCCTGCGACTGTTCTCGCGCAGAGTCGGAGAGACATTGTCGTCCGTCGTACAACAGCTGAAACTACTTATGGCTATCACACCGAATCATCTGGCGATTAAAACGCTCTTCGAGCATCACGCGACGTTTGAGGTTCCAAAGTATCAGCGAGGTTATGCGTGGGAAGATGATGCCATTGCGGATTTCATAGACGACATCTCGCGCTCTATGGCGAACCGGCAGAATAGGAAGCCATGCGATCACTTCTTCGGCGGTATCGTCGCCACCCACAAGGATGTGTCGGGCTCCACGCGCAGCAATCATGAAATTATTGACGGTCAACAACGGCTGGCCTCGTTCGTCATGCTCGCGGCCGCGCTTGTGCGGAGCATGTCGGAGATCGTCGATTCGCTGAAGAATCCGGTGGGAGCCCAGGATAAGAAAGCTAAGACGTATCTGACACAAACCATTGAGGCACTCAGAGCTCTTTATCTTTCGTTCCGGGACAACATCAAGTTGGAGTACGTGGAGGTCCCAAAGCTCACGCTTTCACAAGCCGACAATGATTTCTTTCAGTCCATGCTGAAGGACGCCGCCGTAACACCAAAGCGTGACTCGCATAAGCGACTTCAAGAAGCGTGGACGATGTTCAAGAACTTCGTGGACAAGGATCTTCTGGGATCACTGACTGCCCTTGAGAAAGCGAATAAGATTCAGGTGCTCGTCGATGAAGTTCTTGCTAAGGACTGCACGACGATCTTCATGCGGTCAGACACCAAAGGTGAAGCATACCGAATCTTCCAGGTATTGAATGATCGTGGCGTCAGCTTGACAGACGGTGATCTGCTGCGTGCGAGGACGCTCGAACTGCTCGACGACGCAAAGGTTCACACAACGCAAGATGAGGTCGCCGCCTGTTGGGATCGCGTTCTTGCATATTCACCTCGCGACATCGGCAGCTATCTGCAATGGTACTTTTCGTCCTATGAAGGGCAGCGCCCAAAGCCGTCTATTCTCGTTGATCAATATCTCGACGTCAGATTCAAGCACAAGAACAATAATCCGAAATTGCAGGAGCAAGCCAAGACGATTCTTGAAGAGGCGGAGCAGATGGATCGTGACTTTGTCACGCTTCATACGCTCGGACAGGGCCAATGGCCGTACAGCGATTCGAAATCTAACAACTGGGACCGCGAGCGCCTTCGCATGCTAGTTACGCACCTGGAGCACACCAACGCGATGCCTCTCCTGTTATCTCTCAAGGAACTGGATGAGAAGTCGTTTAACACTGCGGTTGTAGCGCTCGAACGGTTCGTGTTCCGTTATAAGACGATCGGCAATGTCCATATCGGGCGGATGACCAACCTGTATTTGAAGCACGCCAAGGCTATTCGCGTGTCCGCAAAGTCCGCTGTGAAGAACCTCAGGGCAGACCTTCGGACGCTCGTCATGGATGCGGTCCCGGACTCTGTGTTTGAAGCGAGGCTGCGGGCATTGCAATATCAGTCACGCGGAGGGAATACCCCTATCCGCTACCTGCTAATCACCCTTGAGGATCACACTAAGTGGGTAGAGAAAGGGGCCCAAGGTGAGCCGAAATGCCTTGATAAGACACGCGTGTTCGACCTACCTGGCACAACACTTGAGCACGTCCATTCCAAGTCGGCCAGCGAAGCAGATAAGAATTCCGATCTCGAGGAGGTCAAACACACATTGGGTAACTTGACTATTCTGGGACCGGGCGAGAACGACAAACTGGCGAACAAGTCGTTTGCGGAAAAGAAAAAGGTACTGGCGACATCGAGCATGCGACTGAATACCGATATCGCGAAACAGTCGGAGTGGACCAAGGCGATTGTGGAGGCTCGAACGGAACGTCTAGTGAACATGGCACTGAAGGTTTTCACGCCCTGAAGACCAGCCGATCATGCGTGTGGCGGAGGACTTCGTCGACCGATTCGTAGTGCCGAACCACGTTCGCACTGGCAACCCAAAGGGAGCCTCCTGTTTCCTAGCATGTACGACAACGACGGCCACCAACGCCGAAAGACGTCGGTGGGCAGGCACTATTTGTGCAGGCCAGTGCACACGAACTGCACACGCGCCCTTGCAACTAGCTGGACTTTCCGTTCTTTTCATCAACGGCTCGGCCGCCCAGCGCGGCATGAACGGCCCGGTACAGGATCGTGTTGGCCGCAAGCCGGGAAGTTTTCAACCGGCAGCCCCAGACGACACCGAACGGATATACCTCAAGGCGTCCTCGATCCTGCCGGCGACGATCACCTCGAACAACGTGAGGTAGTCGAAGGCGGGGATCGGCGTGTTCTTGATGTGGTAGACGGACGTGACCACATCCGGCTGGATCTGGGTCATCGCCGTCAGCACGCGCACCAGATTGCGCAGCATCAACTGCACCTGCGGCGAATCCGGATGCAGGCGCAGCGTGTTGCGATGCACCCCGGCCAGCTTGGCCAGTTCCTGCTGCTGCAGCCCCAGCACCTCCGCGACCGCGGTCGGCGACAGGTCGGCCGTCCCTGGCTCACGCAGGGACTCGGACAATTCCGTGATGGTGAGGGCAAACATGGCGAAGCGCTCCGGCTGATCGCTGTGCACAGTGTGTGCACATTTTCAAGCACAATCAATGGCATATAGACCGCAGCACCTTCGTTCAGGCAGCACTTCTTCTGCTCTCCTCCGGCAACGGAGGCTCTGCAGCTTCATCCGTTGCCTTGTCGTCCTCCCGGCCCTCGCGCAACCGATCAAGATAGTCGGCCCATGCCTGCATCATCTTCCGGCGTTCGGGCAGGTGGGTGGCGCGGTTGTAGGCCCGCCCCAGCGGGTCGCGAACCGAGTGTGCCAACTGATGCTCGATGTAGTCCGGACGAACGCCCAGCACCTCGTCGAGGATCGTGCGCGCCATCGCCCGGAAGCCGTGGCCGGTCATGGTGTCGCCGTCAAACCCCATGCGGCGCAGCGCCGCCGTCACCGTGTTCTCGCTCATGGGGCGGTCGCGGTCGCGGATGCCGGGGAAGACATACACGCCTCTCCCGGTTAGCGGCTTGAGTTCTTCGAGGATTTCCACGGCCTGCGTCGCCAGCGGCACGATGTGCGGGGTTCCGGTCTTGCTGGCGGTGAAGCGCCACTCCCCCGCCTCCAAGTTGATGTCCGACCAGCGCGCCCGGCGCAGTTCCCCCGGCCGGACGAAGACCAGCGGCGCCAGCTTCAGCGCCGCCATCGTCGCCGGCGTCCCCACGTAGCTATGCAGAGCCCGCAGCATGGGGCCGACCTCGGCCGGGTCGGTCACGCTGGCGAAATGCCCTTCCTTGGGCTGGATGAGCGCCCCGATCAAGGCAGTCGCCGGGTTCCGCTCGGCCCGCCCGGTGGCGATGGCATAGCGGAACACCTGGCTGGCCAGCGTCCGTGTGCGATGTGCCGTCTCGACGATTCCGCGCGCCTCCAGCTTGCGCAGTGCAGCCAGCAGGAGGGGCGCTGGCACCTCCGAGACAGGCAGGCTGCCGATGTACGGCTCCAGGTACTTCTCCAGCAACCGGCGTTCCCGAACCGCGGTACCGGGAGCCAGCTTCTTGGCCCGCTGCGTCAGCAGCTCGTCCGCCACCGCCGCGAAGCTGCTGGCTGCCCGCTCCAGGCACGCGGCCTTCTCAGCCCGGCGCTGCTGGCCGGGATCAATCCCCGTAGCCAGCAGCTTCTTGGCGGCATACCGCCTATCTCGCGCCTCGGCCAACCCAATGATCGGATAGATGCCCAGGGACAAGGTGTTGCGCTTGCCCGTCACCGGCCGCCGGTAGTCCAGACGCCACCAGCGCGCGCCGTCCGGGCGCAGGATCAGATACAAGCCGTCGCCATCGACCAGTCGGACGGGCTTGGCGGCGGGCTTGGCCTTGCGGATCGCCATGTCGGTAAGGAACATGCTCACTCCTCAAATGGGACAGGCCAACAGCACAGAACGGATCGCATCCGTCTGCGACCGGGTCAGGCGCAGGTTGTTGTCGCCGACGGTGACGGACAGTTCTCCATCTCAGGACAGGGCGAGGGCGAAGGCGGACCTGGCACGTCCGAGCGTGGCTGCCTGTCTCGCCGCACGCCGCGCAACGCCAGGATGGATGCCCATGTCGACCATGGCGCAGATTCGGTCGCGTTCGGCAAACACTTCGTCCAGGGAGGTCTCCGGGAACACTCCCAGCGACAGCGTGGTATGGATGCCGCGCCGCCGTACGTCATAGCGCCAGTACTTCGCGCCCTTCGGAGTCACGATCACGTACACGCCCCTTGCGAGGCGAATCTTGTAGGGTTTTCTGCGCGGCTGCGCCGCTTGGACAGCGGTGTCATCCATCGTGGAGTAACCGGCTTTTTGCCAAATCGCGTTACTGTCAAAACTACTGCCAGCCAAACCAGGATTCAACGTGATTCCAGCGAACCCGGTCGGACTCCAGACAACAAAAAGCCCCTGAAAATCAGGGACTTCTTGGATTTGTCCGGACGTCGCCGGACTGTCAAATGGTCGGGGTAGCCGGATTTGAACCGACGACCACTTGTCCCCCAGACAAGTGCGCTACCAGGCTGCGCTATACCCCGAGGTAGCTTTCCACCAGAGGCGGGCTGGCGATTATACCGGGTGGATCATGGCCGGCGCGAGGCCAGAGACCCTGCTCAGCGCCGCAGCAGCTGCAGCACTTCCTCCAGCTCCATGCGCACCTGGCGCACGATCTGGCTGCTCAGCGCCGACTCCTGCCTGGCGCCCTCGCCTTCCAGCCGCAGCCGCGCGCCACCGATGGTGTAGCCCTGCTCGTACAGCAGGCCGCGGATCTGGCGGACCATCAACACGTCATGGCGCTGGTAGTAGCGGCGGTTGCCGCGGCGCTTGACCGGGCTCAGGCTGGGGAACTCGGTTTCCCAGTAGCGCAGCACGTGTGGCTTCACATCGCACAGCTCGCTGACCTCGCCGATGGTGAAGTAGCGCTTGGCCGGGATCGGCGGGAGTTCGCGGTTGCTGCCGGGATCAAGCATTCGGTTCGGCTCCCGGGAAAGCCTCCACGCGTTCCTTCAGTTTCTGCCCGGGGCGGAAGGTGACCACGGTGCGGGCGGAGATCGGGATCTCCTCGCCCGTCTTCGGGTTGCGGCCCGGGCGCTGGTTCTTGCGGCGCAGGTCGAAATTGCCGAACCCCGACAGCTTCACCTGCCGCCCGCCCTGCAGCGCCTCGCGCAGCACGTCGAAGAACGCATCGACGAACTCCTTCGCCTCGCGCTTGTTCAGGCCTACCTCGTCGAACAGACGCTCGGCCATTTCCGCCTTGGTCAACGCCATTGCCGTGTTTCCCCTGTGTCAGCCACGGATCCGGGCGCCGTGGTCGCGGCCGAGCACGGCCACCACCTGTTCCACCACTGCATCCGCGTCCTGGTCGGTCAGAGTGCGCGCGTTGTCCTGCAAAATCAAGCCCATAGCCAGACTCTTGCATCCGGATTCAACGCCGGGGCCCTGGTAGCGGTCGAACAGAAGCAGGTCGCGCAGCACCGTACCGGCGGCGGCGCGGACGCTGTCGGCCAGGGCCGCCCATGGCACCTGCCCGGCGACCACGAAAGCCAGGTCGCGGCGCACCGCCGGGTAGCGGGACAGCCCCTCGGCCCGCGGCAGCGCACGTTGCTCCAGCGGCTCCAGATCCAGCTCGAAGCCGACCACGTCCACGTCCAGGTCCAGCTGCCTGCGCAGGCGCGGATGCAGCTCGCCGATCCAGCCGATGTGGACCTCGCCGCCGTCGAGGTCGGTACGCCAGACCTCGGCGCTGCGGCCCGGATGGCCGAAGGGTTCGGCCGAGGGCCGGAACTCCAGCCGGGCGCCGGCGGTCGCGGCCAGCGACTCCAGGTCGCCCTTCAGGTCATGGAAATCGACCTTGCGCGCCGGCGCTCCCCACTGCTCGGCTACGGCGTCGCCACAGGCAACGGCTGCGATGCGACGGGTTTCCACGGGCGCCGGTGCCGGCTCGCCCGGCACGCGCTGGGCCTCGCTGGCGGCGGCGAAGGTGCGGCCCAGTTCGAACAGGCGCACGCGGCCGGCCTGGCGCGAGGCATTGCGCGCCAGCGCATCGACCAGCCCCGGCAGCAGCCGCGGCCGCATCACCGCCAGCTCGGCGCTGAGCGGGTTGGCCAGCGGCACCGTGCCGGCGGCGCTGTGCCACTTCTCCAGCAACCCGGCCTCGACGAAGGCGAAGCACACCGCCTCCAGGTAATCACGGGCGACCAGTTGGCGACGCAGGTCCGGTTCGGGGATGCGCAACTCGCTGGGCGCGGCGATGCGCGCCGGGCCGCCGGGCACCATCGCCGGGATCCGGTCGTAGCCGTGGATGCGTGCCAGCTCCTCGACCAGGTCTTCCTCGATGGCGATGTCGAAACGGCGGCTGGGCGGGACGATCTGCCAGCCCTCGGCCACGACCGATACCTCCATGCCCAGCGCGCGCAGGATGCGCTCGACCTCGGCATCGGCGATGTCGATGCCCAGCACGCGACCGATGCGGGCGCGGCGCAGGACGATCGCGGCCGGCTGCGGAAGATGTTCCGGCAACACCGCCTCGGCCACCGGGCCCGGCGTGCCGCCGGCCAGCTCCAGCACCAGCTTCGTCGCCAGTTCGATCGCGGTGCGCGGCAGTTCCGGATCGACGCCGCGCTCGAAGCGGTGGCCGGCGTCGGTGTGCAGGCCCAGGCGGCGGCCGCGGCCCATGATCGCGGCTGGGGCGAAATGCGCGGCCTCGAGGAACACATTGCCGGTGGCGTCGGTGACGCGGGTGTCCATGCCGCCCATCACGCCGGCCAGGGCGACCGGGCGGTCGGCGTCGGTGATCGCCAGGAAGTAGTCGTCCAGTTCGACTTCACGCCCGTCCAGCAGGACCAGGCGCTCGCCGGCGCGTGCGTGGCGCACGCCGACCGGTCCTTGCAGCGTGTCCAGGTCGAAGGCGTGCATCGGCTGGCCCAGTTCCAGCATCACGTACTGGGTGATGTCGACCAGCAGCGACACCGGGCGCACGCCGCCGCGACGCAGGCGCTCGGCCATCCACACCGGGGTTGGCGCGGTGGCGTCCACGCTTTCGATCACGCGGCCGCAGTAGCGCGGCGCGTCGGCGCCGGCGTGCAGTTCCACCGCCAGGCCGCGGGTACCGGCGGCGGCGATCGCCGTTACGTCCAGCGGCACGACTTCGCTGGCCAGCGCCGCGGCCACGTCGTAGGCGATGCCGCGCACGCTGAAGCAGTCGGCACGGTTGGGGGTCAGCTTGATCTCGATGCTGGCGTCGGGCAGGCCGAGGTAGTCGGCCAGTGCCACGCCGACCGGTGCGTCGTCGGGCAGTTCCAGCAGGCCGGAGGCATCGGCATCCAGGCCCAGCTCCCTGGCCGAACAGAGCATGCCGCTGGATTCCACGCCGCGCAGCTTCGCCGCCTTGATCGCGATGCCGCCGACGCTCGATCCCACCGTGGCCAGCGGTGCGACCAGCCCGGCGCGCGCATTGGGCGCACCGCACACGATCTGCAGGGGTTCTCCGTTGCCGACGTCGACCTTGCATACCTGCAGGCGGTCGGCTTCCGGATGCTTGACCGCTTCCACGATGCGCGCCACCACCACGCCGGCCAGGCCGTCGCCCAGCGCGGTGATCTCCTCGACTTCCAGGCCGATGGCGGTCAGCGTCGCGGCCAGTTCTTCGCGGTTGGCCGAGGTCGGCACGTGGCTGCGCAACCAGTTCTCGGAGAATTTCATAGGGCGGGGATTCGGGGTTGGGAATTGGAAAGAGCGGAAGTTGCCTGGGCCGGGATCCGGCTCGGGATCCTCGACGGATCCCCGATCCCGAACTTTCCTCAGGCGAACTGCCTGAGGAAACGCACGTCGTTCTCGAAGAAGGCGCGCAGATCATTGACCCCGTAGCGCAGCATGGCGAAGCGCTCCACGCCCAGGCCGAAGGCGAAGCCGGTGTAGCGCTCCGGATCGATGCCGCAGTTGCGCAACACGTTCGGGTGGACCATGCCGCAGCCCAGAACCTCCAGCCAGCGCACGCTGCCGTCCGGCTGCTGCCAGGCGATGTCGACCTCTGCGCCCGGCTCCACGAACGGGAAGTAGCTGGGGCGGAAGCGCATCTGGAAATCGCGCTCGAAGAACGCGCGCACGAATTCGGCCAGCGTGCCCTTGAGGTCGGCGAAGGTGGAGTGCTCGTCGACCAGCAGGCCCTCGACCTGGTGGAACATCGGCGAATGGGTCTGGTCCGAATCCGAACGGTAGACCTTGCCGGCAGCGATCATGCGCAGTGGCGGCCCGCTACCGTTGGCGACGGCGGAGTCCATGTACCGCACCTGCACCCCGGAAGTATGGGTACGCAGCAGGCGCGCCACGCCGCCGGCGTCGGGCGGGAGGTAGAAGGTGTCGTGCATCGCCCGCGCCGGATGGTGCGGCGGGAAATTCAGCGCTTCGAAGTTGTGCCAGTCGTCCTCGATCTCCGGGCCGTCGGCCAGTTCGTAGCCGAGCCGTCCGAAGATCTCGGCGATGCGCTCCAGGGTGCGCGAGACCGGATGGATTCCACCGCGCTGCGCGTCGCGCCCCGGCAGGGTCACGTCGATGACCTCGCCGGCCAGGCGCGCATCCAGCGCCGCCTCGTCCAGCAAAGCCTTGCGCGCGGCCAGCGCCTCGCCGACGGCGTCGCGCGACCGGTTGATCGCTTCGCCGGCCGCCTTGCGTTCCCCGGCCGGCAATCCGCCCAGCTGCTTGAGCTGCGCGGTGATGCTGCCCTGCTTGCCGAGCAGACCCACCCGCAGCGCCTCGAGCGCTTCGGGGGTCTGCACCGCGGCGATGTCGGCCAGCGCGCGCGCCGCCAGGGATTCGATCTCGCTCATGGGATTTCCAAAGGCCGAAAAAACAGTGGGGAAGGACTCGCGCCCTTCCCCACGTGTGCCGGGCAGCGGACCGCCCGATACCTCATTTACGGTGGAGAGACGGCCCTCAGGCCGCCAGGGCGCCCTTCGCCTTTTCGGCGAGCGCCGTAAACCCGGCCGCATCGTGCACGGCGATGTCCGCCAGCACCTTGCGGTCCAGGGTGATGCCGGCCTTCAGCAGGCCGTTCATGAAACGGCTGTAGCTCAGGCCGTTGCTGCGGGCGGCCGCGTTGATGCGGGTGATCCACAGCGAGCGGAAATTGCGCTTCTTCTGCTTGCGGCCGATGTAGGCGTACTGCTGCGCCTTGATGACCGCCTGCTTGGCGACGCGGAAGACCTTGCGGCGGGCGTTGTAGTAGCCCTTGGCGAGGTTGAGGACCTTCTTGTGACGGCGGCGCGCCTGGACGCCACGCTTGACTCGTGCCATGACCTAGTCCTCCTCAGAGATACGGCAGCATGCGGGTCAGGCGGCCGGCATCCTCGGCGCGGACGTGGTTCGTCTGCCGCAGGTTGCGCTTCCGCTTGGTCGCTTTCTTGGTGAGGATGTGGCTACGGTTGGCGTGGCCGGCCTTGAACTTGCCGGAGGCGGTCTTGCGGAATCGCTTGGCCGCCGCCCGGTTGGTCTTGATCTTGGGCATTGCAATGTCCTTGATGGGAACTGTCACTGGCGCGGGCGGTGGCCGAAACCACGCTTTCCATCCTTGCCCACACCGGTCTGTAAGTCGTTGATTCCCCGAGGGAACCAAGACGGGTCCTACGGCTGTTGCCAGCCTCCCGGCGAACCGGAGCCGCGCATTATGTCAGGCGTCGGATTCCTTTGCAAATCAGCGGGTTCCGGGTCGACTCCGGACCGGTCCACCGTCCCGGGAAGGCCCGTCGCGCCTTTCAGTCGCCGCCGTCCCCTCGCAGGCGGGGATCCAGCGACTTTCATGGCTTGAGGCACGGTGTAGCTCCTGACGGGGCGGCCGCGCCTGTCGGGCTTGAAGCGAGAGCGTCGGCTTCGGCGGGGGCCGTCGTGCCCTGGGGGTCTGGCGCATCGCTCGGCTCCGCCGTCCATGGCTCCGACGAGCGACCGCAGGCCATCCCTGGCCTGCTTGCGCCAGACCCCCAG
>Ga0160448_100167_pt1 | contig 30020 bp, 22 predicted proteins | sample HID1973M_E1MG_FD_108269 | JGI IMG/M metagenome (GOLD analysis project Ga0160448, IMG submission 108269) | Enriched mosquito-associated microbial communities from UW Madison campus, WI, USA - HID1973M_E1 MG | ecosystem: Host-associated > Arthropoda: Insects > Digestive system > Unclassified ...
AGGCTGCGCGCGGCGGCGGTCTTGTCGCCGTCGTGGAAGGCCAGGGTCTTGCGCAGCATTTGCGCTTCGACTTCCTGGAAGGTCATGCCGACGCGGAACTCCACCGCGTCTTCGCTGCCATTGCCGGCCTTGAGCAGGGCAGGACCCCACGACAGCGGTTGCGGAAAGACCCAGTCATCGGGCGAGCGCAGATAAGCCATCTCCACCGCCGCCGCCAACTCGCGCACGTTGCCGGGCCAGTTGTGCGCCACCAGCGCCGCCAGCGCACGATCATCCAAGCGCTTGTCCTGACCGCTGCGCTGGTTGAGGCGGGCGATGAAGGCATTGGCCAACAGCGCAATGTCTACGCTGCGCACGCGCAAGGACGGCACTTCAATCGGGTAACGGGCGAGCCGGAAGAACAAATCCGGTCGCAGTCCGGCCACACCCTGATCATCGGCCAGCCGGTGGGTGGCGGCGATGATGCGCACGTCCACCGGCACTTCGCCGCTGCCGCCAATGCGCTGCACGACACCGGTCTCCAGGGCGCGCAGCAAGTACACCTGCAAAGGCAGGGGCATCTCGCCAATCTCGTCCAGGAACAAGGTGCCGCCCTGGGCCTGCTCGAAGAACCCAAGGTGGCGCAGGTTGGCACCGGTGAAACTGCCGCGCTCGTGGCCAAACAGTTCGCTGGCCAACAACTCGGCTGGCAGCGCGCCGCAGTTCACCGCGACAAAGCGGCCACTGCGACCACTCTGCGCATGCAGGGCGCGTGCGGCCAGTTCCTTGCCGCTGCCGGTCTCGCCATACAGCAGTACGCTGACATCGTGCGGGGCGGCGCGTGCAATCTCCTGGCGCAGGCGTTGCATCGCTTCGCTCTCGCCGAGCAGGCCGTGGTTCTCGTCGCGGCGCGCCGCTTCGCGCAAGCGGTAGGCCTGGCTGACGTCGTCCAGCATTCCCATCAGCTGCTGTGGTGGCAGTGGCTTGGGCAGGAAGGCCGACGCCGGCGATGAAACCGCGCGGCGTGCGTGCTCGATGTCGCTGCTGCCGCTGACCAGTACGATTTGTCCGTGACGCTGCCGCGGCAGCCGCTCGATGACATCAAAGCCGGTGCCATCAGGCAGGTTCAAATCCAACAGGGTCAGATCCGGATCGTGGTCGGCCAGCCACGGTGTGGCCTCGGACACGCGTTCAAAGGAGTGCGCGCGAAAGCCACGTCGACGTGCCAGGTCCACGGTCATCGATGCAAACTGCAAATCGTCATCGACGATGGCGAAGCAGGGACTGGGCATGAAACCTTTCACCGGCTGGACGAGATCGCCAGCATCCGAAATCCGTCGTTAGTGGGGTGCGAAGCGCCGAGGCCGGTTGCCTCAGCTTTGTGCAGGCAACGTGATGAGAGCTGCAATGCTCGGTTAACGCGCATGTTGCGGTAGTGCGCGGTGGATCGCCGTCGCCGCGATGGCGGCATGGCCCATTGCCACCGCGATCTGGTTGAGCTCACTGACCACATCGCCTGCGGCGTAGACACCCTGCACCGAGCTTTGATTGTGCGCGTCGACATTGATCTCGCCCTTGGCACTCAGGTCTGCGCCCAGATCGGCGGCCAGGCTGCTCTCCGGCAAGGAGCCCAGGACCGGATAGATGGTGTCGAAGCGCGTGCGGCTGCCGTCGTCGTGCTGCACCTCGCAGTGATCGTCGCCTGCACGCAGACTTGCGCAGGGCCGGGTGATGCGCACCTGATGCTCGGCCGCGCGTTGCAGCAGCGCGGGATCGATCGCATCGGCTTCGGCGGCGGAGATCGGTACCAGGCTGACCGAGGGCGAGTAGCTGCGCAGGAAGATCGCATGCTCCAGGCCACGTTCCAGCGGCGCCAGCACGCCGATCTCGCCGTCGGTGGCCTCGTAGGCGTCGCAGATCGCGCACAGGCGGATGGCGGCGCTGGCGATGGCGTCTTCCACGTTGTCCATCTCCGGCACCAGATCGTTGATGCCAGTGGCCAGCAGCACGCTGCGCGCCAGCCAGTGCCGATTACCGGCTTCAATGCGGAAGCCCTCGGCATGCGGGCGCACGCAGCTCACGCGAACCTGTTCGAAGCGCGCCTCATGGCCCTCGGCCTGGCTGCGCAGGCGCTGCAACAGGTCGATGCCGGAGATGCCGTTGGGATAGCCCGGACAGTTGTGCGTGCGCGGTATCCAGCGCGCACGGCTCTCGCCGCCGTCGAATACCAGCACGCTGCGGTGATAGCGGCGCAGGTAGGTGGCGGCAGTCAAACCGGCGGGACCGGCTCCGATGATGGCGCAATCCAGCAGGCTCATGCGTAGGAGAGTGGGCAAGTGGGCGTGGCGTTGGCGTGAATGCGTGACGATGCCACACGCCACTTCACGCCCTCACCGCGCAGGGGGGTATGTGCTGCGGTCATCACTTTCCCCAGGAGTTCCACAATGAGTATGCGCAATCCCGGTGCGGCCTTGCTGTTGGTGCTTGCCTTGACTGCCTGCAATGATCGCCGCGACGCCGACCATGAGCGCGGCGACGGCGTCAGCGACGCTACCCAGCCCGATGGCACGCTCGCCAGCAGTACTGATCCTGCGGCCATGGGCGACACCCATGACGCAAGCGCCACCAGCGGCGGCAACGACGGCGAGCTGCTGGGCGTGCTGGCGGCCATCAACCAGCACGAGATTGACGCCGCCACCCAGGCCAAGCAACACAAACTGCCGGCGGACGTGGCGAAGTTCGCCGACATGATGCTGGCCGATCATCGCGACAATCTGCAGAAGACCCGCGCGCTTGGCGCCAACGACCAGGCTCCCAAGGCCATGGCGCAGGCCGAGAAGGGCAAACAGCATCTGCAGGAACTGGGTGACACGCCGGACCCGCAATACGCCAAGGCCTACGTGGATGCCATGGTGAAGGGACATTCCGAAGCGCTGGCGGCGCTGGACGATCAACTGATACCCGCCGCCCAGGCCGGGCCGGTCAAGACCCATCTGAAGGACACCCGCGCCAAGGTGGCCGAACACCTGGAGCACGCCAAAGCCTTGCAGGCCAAGTTGTAAGCCGGCGCGCCTCAGCCCAGGCGCTGGTCCAATCGGAATGCCTCGCTGGGTGCAAAGGTGATCTGCGCAAACAGCGGGTGTTGCGGATTGATCAGCAGGTTGTACTCGTGCGGGATCAGTGCGCTGGGCACGCGCGCGACCAGGCTGTCGCCGCGTGCCAGCCAGGCATCGCCCAAGGCCTGCACCTGCTCGCGATAGGGACGCTCGCGCCAGGGCAGGTCCGCGGCCAGCGCCAGTTCGTCCACCTTGGTTTCCGGCAGCCGCAACTGCAGCAGCTGCAGATCCTCGGTCGGCGAACTTTGCAGGTGCGCGCGATACTCCAGCAACGCGGCGGCCGCATGCTCGCAGACATACAGCACAGGTGTGGCGCCGCTGCTCCAGCGCGCCGGACGCGTGGTCGGGGCCAGTGTCTGCAGCGGGCTGGGACCCGCGGTCACCGAATAAGCGGTGCGGACGTGCGGCATGGCGTGGACACTCGGGCGGGCAGCACAGCCTAAAAGCGTGCGTGCTAAGGCGATGTGGAGTGCTCGCGGCGTGCAGCGGTCTTCACACGATGCGTCTGCGGCATTGGCTAGGTTTCCAGGCAAGCTCTGCGAGGCCCTGATGACCTTGATGCCCACCTTCCCACGTCTGTTGCCGCAACGTTTCCATTTGTCGTGTTTGTGCTGTCTATCGCTGCTGTGCGCGCTGCCGCTGGGCAACGCCTGGGCGGGCACCGCAGTGCCTCCGCCGTCGGCAAGCGCCGAACCCGCCACACCCGCTGCCACGCCGCACAAAGCCACAGCAGTTGCCGTTGCGCAGGCGCCGGATCGCGCCGACTCCGCTGACGATGCTGAGGGTGCTGAGGCGGCGCCGCAGAGCGCGCGTGAAGTGATCGAGCAGGTCAGCGAGCGCGAATCCGCGCCGCTGTACAGCCGCCGGCTATGGACTGCCGCGGCGGATGATTGGCAACGGGTGGCGCCGCAGGCGCGGGCCGCGCTGCACGATTTCTGGCAGGCGCTGCGTGCTCCCTTCGCGGATGGCGGCGCGCGCGTCTGGATCGGCCTGCTGGCCGCATTGCTGTTCTGGTGTGCCGCCGCCTGGGCGGTGCCACGGCTGACGTCGCGCCTGCGTCCACGCTTGCCGGAAGGGCGCGTGCGCCGCTCGCTACCGGCGCTGTTGAACGTGGTCGGCATCACCCTGGTCAGTTCGCTGGCGGTGACCGGCGTCGAGCAAGCCCTGCAGTGGGGCGGGGCAGCCGATGCGCAGGCACTGACGATCCTGCAGCCGCTGCTGGCGATGGTGGTGTTTGCTGCCTTCATGATCAGCCTGGGCCGCAACGTACTGTCGTGCCAGGACGGCGGCTGGCGGCTGCCCAATATTCCGGACGAGGTGGCGGTGAGCATGCGCCACGTGCCGCTGCTGCTGGCCGTTGCGGCAGCGGTGACCACGGGGCTGGAGATCGTCTCGCAGCGGCTGGTCAATGCGCAGGGCAGCGCCGCCGCCCTGGGCAGCGCCGCGCTGACCCTGTTCCTGTGCGCGGTGATGGGCAGCGTGTGGTCGCGGCTGGGGCTGGCGCTGCGTCGTGACGTGGCCGAGCAAAGTGAAACCCAGCGCGTGGACGAGCGCCATCTGTTCGTGTTGCGTGCGGTGGTGCTGGTGGGCTGGGGCCTGATCATCGCCAGCGTGCTGGCCACGCTGCTGGGCTATTTCGCTGCTGGCAGCTTCCTGATCAAGCAGACGCTGTGGGGTTGCGTGGTGCTGGTGTTTGTCTACCTGCTGGCTACCGCCAGTGGCGATGTGATCGACGCCTATCTGCGTGGCAATGGTCCGGCTGGCATCCGCTTCTCGCGCCGGCTGGGGCTGGAGCCGCGCAAGGTCGATCAGATGGGCGCGCTGGTCTATGGCGCGGTGCGGCTGCTGCTGATCATCGGTGCGGTGTTGCTGCTGGCCGCACCTTACGGCCTGGGCCCGGCCGAGCTGTTTGGTCGCCTGCATCCGCGCACGGCGATGATCGCCATCGGCCAGTTGCGCTTTGGTCCGGCCGATCTGATCAAGGCCTTGCTGGTGTTCCTGGCGGTGATGCTGGCCACGCGTTTGTTCGGGCGCTGGTTCTCGCGCCGCTACCTGCCGACCACGCGGCTGGACCCGGGCATGCGCAGTTCGCTGGCCTCGGTGGCCGGCTATGTCGGCGTGGTGGTGGCGATCTCGATGGCCTTGGCGGCCATGGGCATCGGCCTGGAAAAGATCACCTGGATCGCCAGCGCGCTGACCGTGGGTATTGGCTTTGGCCTGCAGGCGATCGTGCAGAACTTCATTTCCGGTTTGATCCTGCTGGCCGAGCGGCCGGTGCGGGTGGGCGACTGGGTGGTGGTGGGCGATGCCGAAGGCGACGTGCGCCGTATCAATGTGCGTGCTACCGAGATCACCACCGCCGATCGCACCACCGTGCTGGTGCCCAACTCCGAGTTGATCACCAAGGTGGTGCGCAACCGCACGCTGACCCGCTCCGAAGGACTGGTGAAGATCCTGCTGCCGCTGCCAGCGGCCACCACCGACATCGAGAAGACCTTCAGCATCATCCGCGAGGTGATCGCCGCCAATGCCGATGTGCTCAAGCGGCCGGAGCCGGCCGTCACCATCGAAGAGGTGCGCGACAACGGCAAGATCTTCATCAACGTGTCGGTGTATGTGGAAGGGCCGCGACGGGTGGCGGCGGTGCGTAGCGCGCTGTTGTATGAAATCTTGCGGCGCTTGCCTGGCGAGGGCGTGCCGTTGGCCTGACTATTGGCGGATACATACGGCCAGGCCGGAGGCGCCTTCGCCTTCGGCGAATACGCTGATGCGATCGCCGGCCACCTTGCGGAACACCAGGTCGAAGCGGCGCTCGCCGATGGGCAGATCGTTGATGCGCACATCCTCGATGCCGGTGGGCAGTTCGGGGCGGTTGATCTCAACCGTGTTCTGCACGCCATCCACTTCGATGCCCAGGCAGGCCTGCAACAGCATCAGGCCGGAACCGGCGGCCCAGGCCTGTGGCAGGCAGGCGACCGGATAGGCCACCGGCGGCGCACCTTGTCGGCGCGAGAAGCCACAGAACAGCTCGGGCAGGCGCATGTCAAAGTGCACGGCTGCCTCGAATGCACCGCGTAGCAAGCGGGTGACGCCGCCGCGCACACCGGCGCGGGCGATGCCGCTGCCGCATAGCGCGCTGTCATGCGGCCAGGTGGATCCGTTGTGGTAGGAAATCGGGTTGTAGCGTGCTTCGCCACGCGCCACCGTGCGCACGCCCCAGCCGCTGAAGAACACCGAAGAAAGCAACTGCTCGGCCACGCGCGTGGCGCGCGCGGGCTCGGCCAGCCCGGTGTACAGCAGATGACCGGGATTGCTGGTGCGCACGCGGCACAGTTGTTGCTCGCCGTCGATAGCCAGGCCGTAGAAGCCCATCTCGTCGTCCCAGTAGTGGGTTTCCACCGCGCCGCGCAAGCGTTCGGCACGCAGCTGCCAAGCCGAAGCGCGCTCCGGCTGGCCCAGCACCATCGCCAGCTGGGCCATGCCTTGCAGCGCGGCGTAGGCATAGCCTTGCACTTCCACCAGCGCGATGGGGCCGGGGGCGAGCCGGCCATCGGCGTGAAAAACCGAATCGCCACTGTCCTTCCAACCCTGGTTGCTCAAGCCGCCCTCGGCCGCGCGTGCGTAGTCGAGCAGGCCGAGCGGATTGGCATCGCAGACGCGCTCGACCCAGCCAATGGCTGCTTCCAGCGACGGCCACAACGCGGCCAGAAAGCCGGCATCGCCGGTGCGGCGGTAATAGGCATGCGCCAGCATCACGAACAGCGGCGTGGTGTCCACGCCGCCGTAGTACAGGCCAAACGGCAACTCGCGCAGGCTGGACATCTCGCCTTTGCGCGTCTCGTGCATGATCTTGCCCGGCGCCGCATCCAGGAACGGCGCATCTTCCTTGGCTTGATGCTCAGCCAGAAAGCGCAGCACGCCCTTGGCCAATCCGGGATCTAGCCACAGCGTCTGCAAGGCGGTGATGACCGCATCGCGGCCGAACGGTGTGGAGAACCAGGGAATGCCGGCATACGGATAGGGGCCGGTCTCCAACTCGCTGGTCAGCAGCGCGAGATCCGAACGCGACTGCCGCATCCATTGATCAAACAAAGGACCGCTGCTGAGGATGCGCGCACCGCGACGCTGCTTGGTGCGCATGCGCCGACGCGCCACCGCCGCCTGCTGGCGATAGCGTTCGCGCGAGGGCAGCTCGCCGGTATCCGAGCCGACTTCGATGTAGAAGTCCTGCACTTCGTCCGGTTCCAGGGTGAGCAGGAATTCCAGCTCACCGGCACCTTGGAAAATCGGCGGCCGCGAGAAGCGGATGAAGCTGGCGCGCTCCACATCATCCAGGCCGACATAGCGGAACACGTAGCCGATTTCGCCCGGCTCCGGCTCCATCAAACGTCCGCGTGCAGGGCGCTTGCTGCCGCGCACTTCGAACATGTCCCAGAAATCGGCGGCCAGTGAAAAGCGCAGCGGCAGCGTGACCCGCTGCTCGCCATAGTTCACGCAGGTCAGCCGCTCGTACATGCGCTCCTGGCAGAGGAAGCGGTTGCGGTTGATGTGGATCAGGCCTTGCGGCGTGCCCACTTCATCCAGCGGTGACAGCGCACGGTTGGTCAGATGCGCCACAAACAAGACGTTGTCCTGGGTCACCGCCGAGCTGAGCAGGGTCGGCGTTTCCTCGCCCAGGCGCAGCCGGTAAGAAGACAGCACGCGGGTGTCGCTGACAAAGAAGCCTTCACTGGGACCGGCCACGTCGCCATAGCTGTTGGCGACCAGGAAACTATCGCCATCCTTGAGCACGTAGCGGGTGTACAGCGCGGCGTCGGCGGCGGAATCCATGCGCTCAGGCCTCGAGCATGCGTACGGATTGGGGGTCGAGCAGGCTCTGGTATAGCGTCAGGTATTCGCGGGTCATCGCCGCCACCGAGAAGCGTTGTTCGAACACCTGGCGGATGCGGTCGCGCGACAAATCGCCCGCGCGTGCCACCGCTTCGGCGGCGGCGGCGACCGAGTCGACAATGAAACCGGTGACGCCTTCGTCCAACACCTCCGGCACGGCGCCGCAGCGCCAGCCAATCACCGGCGTGCCGCAGGCCATGGCCTCGATCATCACCAGGCCGAAGGGCTCGGGCCAGTCGATTGGAAACAGCAGGGCGCGTGCATTGCCGAGGAACTCGGCCTTGTCGGCGTCGCTGATCTCGCCGATGAACTCGATGCCTTCGTAATCCAGCAACGGTCGGATGGTCTCGCGGAAATACACACGGTCGGCCACATCCACCTTGGCGGCGATGCGCAGCGGCATGCCGGCGCGGCGGGCGATGTGGATGGCGCGATCCAGGCGTTTTTCCGGCGAGGCGCGGCCAAGGAAGGCCAGATAGTCGCCACGCGGATTGGCCGGCGGCGCGTACAGATCCTGCGGCAAGCCGTGATGGATGGTGCCCACCCAGTTGGCCCAGGGCATCGGCTTGCGCTGGGCGTCGGAAATCGACACCAGCGGAAAGTCCGGGAAGCGGCGATAGAACGCCGGCAAGTCCTTCTTGTCCTGGCGGCCATGCATCGTGCTGACCGTGCGCGTTGCCACCGGCTCCAGCAAGGGCATCGGCAACAGATCGATATGTAGATGGATGATGTCGAACTCCTGCGCGCGCCGGCGCAGATCGCTGAGCATGGCGAAATGCGCGGCCACCGCCGATTTCAGCGGTGCATCGTCCAGCCGAATCGCCAGCTCGCGGCCGACCGCCAGCTGCGCGCCGGTCTGCGAATCGCCGGAAGCGAACAGGGTTACCTCGTGGCCGGCTTGCACCAGCGATTCGGTGAGATAGGACACCACCCGTTCGGTGCCACCGTACAACTTGGGCGGTACCGATTCGAACAGCGGCGAGACTTGCGCGATCCTCATTGCCAGGGAACTCCATCAGTGGTCGCCAGCGTCGCCCGTGGGGAACGGGGGCTGGGCGAGGTTACGTCCGCGCGGATTTCGGGACGTGGCGCGGCGGAAGGCGCGCGCAGGCTGTCAAGGAAGCGCCGCGCCCAATGGCCGACATCGTTGCTGCGCAGGCTGTCCATCATGCTGTGCCAACGATCCTGGCGCTCGGCCAGCGGCATGGTGCTGGCGGTGTTGATGGCGGCGGCGACTTCGTCGATGTCGTGTGGATTGACCAGCAGCGCCTGCGGCAACTCCTCGGCCGCGCCGGCAAAGCGTGACAACACCAGCACACCGGGATCCAGCGGTGATTGCGAGGCCAGGTATTCCTTGGCCACCAGGTTCATGCCATCACGCAGCGGTGTGATCAGGGCCATGCCGGCGGCGCGGTAGAAGCCGGCCAGCACGCTCTGCGGGAAACTGTCGTTGACGTAGCGGATCGGCGTCCATTCCGGGCTCGCATGGCGGCCGTTGATGTGGCCGGCCAGGCCTTCCAGTTCGCGCCGCAGGCTCTGGTACTCGGGCACGCGCGTGCGGCTGGGTGGGGCGATCTGCAGATAGGTCCAGTGGCCGGCGTCTTCGCCGCGCTGCAGATGACGCTCGAAGGCCTTGAAGCGTTCCGGCAAACCCTTGGAATAGTCCAGTCGATCCACACCGATGGCCAGCCGCCGTCCGGACAGACTGGCACGCAGATCCTCACCGGCCGCGCGCGCCTCATCGGCTTGTGCACTGGCGACAATCGCGTCCACGTCGATGCCGATGGGGAAGGCTTCGCTGCGGCAACGCGGTTGGGTGGCCGGCACATGCTGGGCCTGGTACTCGCGGAAGTTCTGCAGATCATTGCGGGTCTGCAGGCCGACCAGATCGTAGGCTTCCAGCGTGCCGAGCAGCGCACGATGGCCGGGCAGGGCATTGAGCACATCCGGCGGCGGCAGCGGGATATGCAGGAAAAAGCCGATGCGATTGTCCACGCCCAGATCGCGCAGGCACTGCGCCAGCGGAATCAGATGGTAGTCGTGCACCCAGATGACATCGTCCGGCCGCAGTTGCTTGGCCAGCGCCTCGGCAAACACGCGGTTGATGCGCAGGTAGGCGTCGCGTTGCTCGCGGTGGTAGTCGACCAGGTCGACGCGATAGTGGAACAGCGGCCACAGCACGCGATTGGCGTAGCCGTGGTAGTAGCCGTCGAAATCATCGGCCGGCAAATCCACCAGCACGTAGTCGAGCGCACCGTGGCGCTGGGTGCTGATCGCCGGGCGCTTGTCGCTGGCCAGCGCGCCACTCCAGCCCAGCCACATACCGCTGCCTTCGCCAATGGCCGCGGTCAGCGCCACCGCCAGCCCGCCGGTCTGGGTCTGGCCGGGCAGGGCGACGCGATTGGACACCATCACTGTGCGACCGCTCGCACGAGGGCCTGCAGCGAGCGTGGCAACCGGCGCGTTCATGCGGCCTGCTTCCGATCCAGCGAGGCGAACAGCCACTGCCGCACGCGGCGCGGATTCTGCAAGCGATAACGCGCACTGCTGGCGCGTGCCTCGCCGACCAGCACACTGACGCCGTCAAAGGCATTGACCACGGCAAAGCCAGGTTCGTCGGCGGGATCATCGCCAATGAACACCGGGCGACGACCACGGAACGGTGCTTCTTCCATGAAGGCGGCAATGGCGATGCCCTTGTCCACGCCAATCGGGCGAATCTCGATGCCATGCGCGCCCGGATGCAGGCGATGTCCCGACAGTTGTGCGCGCACCGACTCGGCAAACTGGCCAAACGAAGCCGCCGCCTGCGGCGCCGAGCGCCAGTGCAGGAACAGACAGCCGCCTTTGCACTCGACCACCGCGCCGGGATACTCGGCGGCGATCACCTCGGCCTGGCGCGCCAGGGCAAGAAAGTCATCGCCCATGTCCGGCGCTGATTGCGCGCCGCCGTGCCCGCGTCGCTCCAAGCCGTGCAGGCCGGCCATCGCCGCGATATCCAGTGGCGCAAACAAATCATCCAGCGCCTGGATCGATCGTCCGCTCACCAGCGCCAAGGCACCGCCGCACATCTGCGCCAGTTTCGGCAAAGCCTGCATCAGCTGCGCATCAATGCGCACGTCGGTGGGCGTGGGCGCGTGTTCGGCCAGTGAGCCGTCCACATCCAGGAATACGGCCCAATCGTCCTCGATCAGCGGCGGAGCCGCGTCGGCATTCGGTTCACTTCCCATGTTTTGATGCTATGCAACATGGCGTGAGTACGGTGTGGATGCGCCTTCATCTTGCAACAACACTCTTCGCACGGCATTGACTGCGCTCGCGCGAGTCTGGCCGCGCCCGAGTCAGGAGAACACACATGCCCGCTTTGGAAGGTCAATGGCAGGTCGTGGTGGAAGTGATCTACGCCATGCTGCTGGCCGGCAGCATTGGCGTGGAGCGCGAGATGAAGGACCGTCCCGCCGGATTCCGCACCCACATGCTGGTCGGTGGCGCGGCGGCGTTCCTGGTCGGCACCGGCAACCTGGTGATGGAAGCCTCGATCCGCCGCAGCGATGAGTCGGTGATGGTCGATCCGTTCCGCCTGGTCGAAGCGGTGATCGCCGGCGTAGCCTTCATCGGCGCCGGCACCATCTTTGCGCAGCGCTCGGCCGGTGTCGTGATCGGCATCACCACCGCGGCTTCGTTGCTGATGGTGGCGGTGATCGGTGTGGCGGTGGGCTTTGGCTACTATCTGCTGCCCTTGCTGGTGACGGCGATCACCTTGACGGTGTTGGTATTGTTGTCGTGGATAGAGCGGCTGCTGAGTCGGCGTGGTGAATCTTCGCCTTAGCCTTCCGCCGCTTTGGCACAGGCCTTGCATCGTTCGGCAAGGCGCGGGCGCACTTGCTTGCACCTGCCGTCAATGGCACAACAGGGACAGTGAGTAGTCGACGGTGGACATGGCGAACACGCGCAACGATCTTCCGGCAGTACGTTCGACCAAGGCCGTAGCCTGGTCGGGCCTGCTGCTGGCGCTTGCGCTGGCCTATGTGCTTGGCTATTTCATCCATCGTGATCGCGCGGTGCGTCTGGCCGGCGCCGAGCGCCAGAGCCTGGCCCTGGCCGAAGGCACAGCACGACTGCTGCATCTGGAACTGCGCAATCTGGAACGGGCGATGGGCGGCATTGCCGGTGACGCCCAGCAATTGTTCGCCACCGTACCGGAAGCTGCGCCGCAGCTGTTGAGCGAATCGGTGGCCGGTGTGGTCAGCCGCCATGCCGAACTGCAAAGCATCGTGGTGGTGGATGGCCAGGGCGCGGCCATCACCCGCGGCGTGGGCCTGGCCATTCCCGCCGACGCACGCCGGATGACCGCGCGCGGCGGCAAGCGGCCGTTGTCGTTTGGTCACCTGCAACGCGCCGATGGCGAATGGGTGCTGCCGCTGTTGATGCCGATGGACGGCGGGCGCTGGATCGTGACCCGCCTGCGGGTGTCGGAAATCCAGCGCGTGATCGGCAACCTGGACACCGGCAAGGACGGTGTGGTGACGGTGGTCGATGCGCAAGGCACGGTGGTGGCGCGCAGCGATGGCGCCGGCCGATATATCGGCAAGCGTTATCCGGATCTGCTCGGCGCCGGCGATCACGCCAAGGTCATCGTGCGCCGCAGCGCCGTGGATGGGGTCGAGCGGATTTCGGCACGGCTGGCCTTGCCGGAGTATCGGCTGCAGGTCAGCGCCGGCTTGGGCAAGCGCGAAACCCTGCACGACTGGTATCTGCTGCTGGCGGTGGCCGGTTCCTTGTACCTGCTGTACTGCGCGGCCTTCCTGTACCTGTGGCGCCATCTGCGGCGCTCGGCACGCGCGCAGCATCACTTGATGCAGGAGGTCAACCAGGCCGCTGACCGCTTGCGGCTGGCCCAGCAGGTGGGCAAGACCGGCACCTGGTCGGTGCGCGATCCTGGCGCCGAGATTGAGTGGTCCGAGCAGGTGTCCGACATCATGGGTCAACCGGTGGATCGCAGTTCGGCCAACAGCGACGAGTTCTTCGCGATGGTCCACCCGGATGATCGCGAGCAGCTCATGCAACGCTTTGCCGAGTCCTGGCGTTCGCGACAAGCCTTCATCACCGAGTACCGGATCATCCGCCCGGATGGCGAAGTACGTTGGATCGCCAGCCGCGGCGGCGCCTTCGAGCGCGGCGGCGAAGATCCGAGCATGGTCGGCACGGTGGTGGACATCACCGCCGAGCGCGAGGCGCAATCACGGCTGCTGGATACCGAGCGCCGCTATCGCCTGCTGTTTGAACGCAATCCCTTGCCGTTCTGGGTGTTCGACGCCGAGAGCCTGCGCTTCCTGGAAGTCAACGAGGCCGCCGTGCGCCACTACGGCTACCGGCGCGATGAGTTCCTGTCCATGACCGTGTTGGACATCCGCCCACCCGAGGATAGCGAGGCCGTGCGCCTGTCGATGTTCGGCGTGCCCAGCGACGAAGGCGAAGTCTGGCGGCACCTGAAGAAGGACGGCAGCGTCATCGATGTGCGCATCTACTCCGCGTCCATCACCTACGATGGCAGGCCGGCGCGACTGGTGCTGGCCGAAGATATCAGCGACACCCTGGCCTACGAGCGCGAACTGCATCACCGCGCCACCCACGACGCCACCACCGGCCTGTACAACCTGCCCGGACTCAAGGCGTGGCTGCGCCAGCATTCGCCGGCTCATTGCCAGCTGATCTACATCCAGCTGCGCGGCATCGAGCCGGTCATCGACAGCCTGGGCCAGGCGGTGGCCACGCGACTGCTCGACAGCATTGCCAGTCGCCTGGAAGACCTGGCCGCCCAGTGGCAGGGCTCGATTGCGTTCGTGCCCTCCGAGGCGTTTGTGCTGGCCTTGCCGGGCAAGCCGGACATGGAAGGGGTGATCGATGCGCTGCACCTGGCCGCGACCATGCCGGTGGAGCAGGGCGGTTCGCTACGCACGCTGGAAGCCTGGCTGGGCTGGGCCGAATGCGAGCAGGAAGGCTTTGACGCCACCGCCAGCAAGGCCGCCCTGGCGGCGCATGTGGCCCGCGCCGAAGGCACGGTCTGCCGGCATTTCCGCGCCGACATGGCCACCGCCGCCACGGATCGCCTGCGCATGATTGGGCGCATCCACCAGGGCTTGGAGCGGCAGGAGTTTGAGCTGCATTTCCAACCCATCACGCGCATTGACGAGGCCCGCCCGGCCACCCTGGAAGCCTTGCTGCGCTGGCCGCAGGCCAGCGGTGGTTTTGTGCCACCGTCGCAGTTCATTGCGCTGAGCGAAGACTCCGGCTTGATCCTGCCGCTGGGCGATTGGGTGATGGAAGAAGCCGTGCATTGCCAGCAGCGGCTGGCACGCGCCGGCTGGGGCGATCTGCCAATCGCGATCAATGTGTCGCCCTTGCAGCTGGCGCGGCCGGATTTCGCCGACCGCCTGATTCGCCTGCAGCAGCGCCACGGCCTGACGCGCGGTGCGCTGCATATCGAAGTGACCGAAAGCGTGCTGCTGGATCGCCCCGATCACACCGTGCAGACCCTGCGCCAGTTGCAGCGCCACGGCATCTGCACCTCGTTGGATGATTTCGGCACCGGCTTCTCCAGCATGGCCTATCTGCATCAGCTGCCGCTGGATGCGCTCAAGATTGATCAGACCTTTGTGCGCGGCGTCGCCGATGACGAGCGTAGTGCCGCGATTTGCCGCGCCTTGATCTCATTGGGCCACAACCTCGGCCTGACCTTGATCGCCGAGGGCGTGGAAACCGAGGAGCAGCTGGACTGGCTGCGCCGCCATCGTTGCGACCAGGTGCAGGGCTATCTGATTGCGCGGCCGATGAAGATGGACGCCTTGCTGGAATACCTGGCGGCGGTGTCCGCGCGCAGCGCCCACTAGCGCTCAGTGGCCGGCTTCCAGCATCTGTGCGTTGGCCGTGTCGGCCACGTGCGCGCCGGGCAATTGCTCAGGCGTGGTGGTGATCAGCAGCCAGTGCGACAGCAGGCTGCCCAGCAGCACGCCCAGCAACAGGAAGCCGCTGCGCGACCACCAGCTCAGTGAAGTTCCCAGATGTCGGGAATCAGCGCTTCGGCTGACTCGCGGAAGCCGTCCTCGAAGTTGGCTGGCAGGCCGATCGGGAAGTTTTCGGCGGCGACCTGCAGGCATGCGGTCAGGCGCAGGCGCACCGGATCCTCTACCGCCTGCATCAGGGTCGAGGCCACATAGCCCATCACTGCAAACTGCCCCTGCATCCGACCAAACTGGGTCAGCACCCGCTTGAGGATCTCGTCCTGACTCTGCAGGCGATCGCATTGCGTTTGCCGCAGCTGCAGGCAAACGGCCTCCAACTCGGCAATCCGAGTATCGGTGCTGGTCCGGTGCATGGTGGCGGGTCTCGGTGGGCATGCACATACAGTGACCCGCTGCGCATCAAGACCGCGTCATGGAAGCGAGCCCATCTTCACGCGCTTATCGCGCGCCGCCGGCTATCCGATACCTATTAGTCATGAATGTCTCTGGAGAGTTGCATGCCCGTATTGCGCGTACGTCTGACCGGCAGCGAAGCCGATGCCAGCACCGTCATCAGCGTGGTCCATGGCATTGAAGGGATCGAACGCGTGGAAGAGGTGGCCGATCTGATGCCGCATATGGACGATGATGACTCCAGCTCCGCCGGCCTGGTCGATGATCAGGGCTCGGGCGGCGTGCACGCGGTGGAGATTGAGACGCCAGACCGGCGCAGCAGCGAGCAGGTGCGCGAGGTGATCAGCCGCAGCGCCGAGGCGCTGGGCATGGCCGTGGAATTCGTCGACGAGTTCTGAGCGGCACCCCATCCAGGCGGGCACGACATTGCCTGCACGCCCATCGGTCCACAGTGGGCCGATGAAGATTTTGATTGTCTGCGTGGGAAATATTTGCCGCAGCCCCATGGCCGAGGCCGCTTTGCGGCGGCGGCTTCCCGCTGAGTTCGCCATCTCCTCGGCCGGCCTGGCCGCGCGCGTGGGCGATGGTGTGCATCCCTTGGCGGCCGAAGTCCTGCGCGAGCAGGGCTATACCGAGCAGGCTCATCTGGCCCGTCAATTCGAGCGCGCCATGATTGACGATGCCGAACTGGTGCTGACCATGGAGCAGCGACATGCACGTGCCTTGCTCGCGCTCGCTCCGATTGTTCGCGGGCGCCTGCATCTGCTCGGTCGCTGGGATGGACAGCGCGAGATCCGCGACCCCTGCGGACGCCCAAAGCCCTTGTTTGAAGAGGCGTTCGCGCAGATCGAACAAGCCGCCGATGCGTGGTGCGCGCGCATCACTTGAGCACGCTTGCAGCGATTGCACGAGTCCGCTTGGATGAACCCGCGATTCATGAATACCCCTCCACGGAGCTGATTCACGCCCATCCGTGCACACGGCTTTCATGCGCTCATCAAGAAGCTGTTCGTAGATTGCTTTGAACGAACGATTCGCCAACACGGGTCACGCGAGAGACGAGATCGCGCTCGCTTCAGAGCGGTAGCCGTCGGCAGGATGCCGGCACACAGCAAGCCCCAAGCTGAAGTCAAAATAAGAGGAAAGCTGGATGGAGCATCCCCGGATCATCGCGGCCAGCGCAATCGCGTTGGCAGTGACCTTGTTTGCCATCTTCTCGATGCGCCCTTGGGCGCGCAAGGTCGGGTTGGTGGACAAACCCGACCTGCGCAAACAACACAACGGCCGCGTGCCGTTGATTGGCGGCATCTGCTTCTTCATCGGCACACTGGTGGGCCTGGGCTATCTGGGCTATCTGGATCGCTTCGTGATGAGTCTGATGGTCGGCAGCGCGCTGATCGTGGCGGTCGGCGTGGCCGACGACGTTGCCAACCTGAGCGTGCGGACGCGCTTGTTCACCGAGTCGGCCATCGTCGGCCTGGTGATCCTGAGCACCGGCTACTTCGTCGACAATTTTGGCGGACTGCTGCCGGCGGATCACTTCCGCATCAGCATCCTGGTTGGCATCCCGCTGACCATCTTCGCGGTGATCGGCCTGATCAACGCCTTCAACATGCTCGATGGCATCGACGGCCTGGCCGCGTCAGTCGCGCTGGTATGTATCGCATCGGTGCTGATGTACGACCGTGCGGGCTGGGCCTTTGTCGGCGTGATGTTCATGCTGCAGATTCTGTTCGCGGCGCTGATTCCCTACATCCTGGTCAACCTGGGCTGGCCGGATGGGCGCAAGGTGTTCATGGGCGATGCGGGCAGCACGGTGATTGGCTTCCTGCTCGGCTGGAGCCTGATCTATCTGAGCCATTCGCGGGTCGGCCGTCTGGCGCCGGTGGATGTGCTGTGGTGCGTGGCCTTGCCGGTGATGGACACGATGGCGGTGATGTACCGGCGCATTCGCCTGGGCCGCTCGCCGTTCGGCGCTGACCGCCAGCATCTGCATCATCTGATGGTCGATGCCGGCCTGTCGCCGCGCTTGGCGCTGGTGCTGATTGTCAGCGGCGGTGCGCTGCTGGCGATGCTGGGCTATGTGCTGCGCAGTGCCCCGGATCCGCTCAACCTGGTGACCTTCATCGCCGCGACCGTGCTGTACGTGCTGGGTCTGCCGAAATTGTTGGAGCTGCGCAAGCGCGGCTTCGTCTGGCGTCCGGGCACGGCCCTGTTGCGCCGGCAACCGTTGGCGGCGCATCTGGGCGCCAGCGGCGCGCGCGGATCGCTGGTGCCCAGCGGCGAAGACCACGAGCCTTACCCGCATCCGCGCCAGGATGCACCGCTGCGTGCGCTGTGCGTGGTCGCGGCGACGCCGGAATCGTTTGGCGTGGCACCGATTGCCCAGCGCTTGAATGCCGATGATCGCTTTGAAGCCAGCGTCTGCCTGTCCGATGTGCCCGGCGTGGATGGCGAGGCCGCATTGAAGTTGTACGGTCTGCACGCCGATGGCCGCCTCACCGGCGAGGGCGGCGCCGAGGCCATGGCCGCGGGCGTGCGCGAGTTGTTCCTGCAGGTCAAACCCGATGTGGTGCTGGTGCCCGGCAATGCGCCGGCCAGCTTCGCGCTGAGCCTGGCCGCACATGCCGAAGACGTGCCGGTGGTGTGCGTGGACGCCGACAGTCCGGCGGCCTCGCGTTCGCAGTGGCCCAACGATGCCAGCCGGCGCATCGTGCAATCACTGGCCGCGCTGCATATCGCCGCCAGCGAAGGCACCGGCCAGCGTCTGCTGCTGGAAGGCGTGCCGGCCGAACGGGTGATGGTGCAGGATGCAATCAGCAGCCAGGCCCTGCACGCCGGCATTCAGAGCCTGCGCCAACAGCCGGGCCTGGGCCGCAGCCTGGACAAGCGCTTTCCGTTCTTGCGCGAAGGCCATGGCTTGTTGCTGGTGTTGACCGCCGCGCCCGCCGACGCTTCCACCGGCGAAGGCCGCTCCGACAGCGAGGCCGCCGTGGCCGAAGCGATCGAAATGATCGCCCGCCGTCGCCCGGACCTGGACATCCTGTGGGCGATGGATGCATTGCCGGCCAGCGGTTCGCCGGTGGAAGCGTTGCGCGATTTCGCCAACGTGCATATCGCCGAAGTGCCGGACTATCTGGCCTGGATTCATTTGCTCGATCGCGCGCAACTGATTCTGGCCGGTCTCGGTGTGCCTTGCGAAAGCCGCCTGCTCGGCAAACCGGTGCTGCTGGCGCGTGAGGCCGGCAACGAAGACGCCGCCGACGATCGTGGTTGCACCGTGATCGGCGCCAGCCCGGTGACCATCGCCGGTCGTGTGCTCAGTGTGCTGAGCAATGAACCCGAAGCGCTGGTGGCCATGCAGGTGGCCGCTGCCGCACGCCCCATCGATACCAGCAGCGGCGTGCTCGATGCCTTGCTGCGCCTGCACGCGGGCGACAACGCCGCCGAAGGCGACAGCGAACCGCACACGCTGGCCTACAGCGTGCGCCAGGCTTCCTGAGCGCCGCTCTCCATTTCATGCAAGCAATGAGGTAAGCCCCCATGGCCACGCAACTGATTACGCGCCCGCTCAATCCGGCGCCGGAACTGTCAGTGACCCGCGACGATGACGTGGATCTGCCCACGTTGTTGGCAACGCTCAATGAGAACAAGCGGCTGATCCTGCTCGGCACGGCCGGCTTCTTCCTGGCCAGCCTGCTGTACCTGGCCGTGGTCACGCCCACCTACGAAGCCAATGCCGTGGTGCAGGTGGAGAACCGGCCGGCGATACCGCCGGGCGTCAACACCACCGCCGCCATGCAGGGTCCGCTGCCGGTGGCCGCACCTGGCACGACCGAAGTGCAGTTGCTGACCTCGCGCCGGGTCTTGGGTGAGGCGATGCAGCAGTTGGACCTGGATATCGACATCAAGCCAGCGCATGTGCCGCTGGTGGGCGATTTCATCGCACGCCGCTACCAGGCTTCGCATCCCGGCACGCTGGCCGAGCCCTGGATGGGCATGAAGGGCTACGGTTGGGGCGGTGAGGATTTGCAGATTGGCAAGTTTGAAGTGCCGCGCGAACTGATCGGTGCGCCGCTGTCGCTGGTGGCCGGGCAGGGCGGTCGCTACATCCTGACCTCATCCGATGGCCGCGTGCTGGTGCAGGGCCGCGCCGGCAGCACCACCCAGAGCAATGGCGTGACCTTGCAGGTGGAGAAGCTGGTGGCGCACCCGGGCATGAGCTTCGAGGTGACCCGCCGCGATCCCGACGCCGTGTTGGCCCAGCTCAAGCAGGATGTGACCGCGACCGAACAGGGTCGCAACTCCGGCGTGATCGCGCTGACCTACGCCAATGCCGACCCGCTGCGCGCGCGCCGCGTGCTGGATGAAGTGACCACGGCCTACGTGCAGCAGAACGTGCAGCGCACCTCGGCCGAAGCCGCCAGCCGGCTGAAGTTTGTCACCGAGCAGCTGCCCAAGGTGCGCGATGAACTGGCCAAGGCGCAGGCCGCCTTGAATGCCTTCCAGAGCCGCACCCAGACCCTGGACGTGGCGGTGCAGAACCGCGCCTTGCTGGATCAATCGATTGCGTTGGATTCGAGCATCCAGCAGCTGCGCATCCAGATGACCGAAGTGGCCAACCGCTTCACTCCGTCGCATCCCACCTATCAGGCGCTGCAGCAGCAGATCAACCAGTTCCAGGGCGAGCGCAATGGCTTGCAGGGCAAGATCAAGAACCTGCCGGACACCCAGCAGGGTCTGTTCCGCCTCAACCGCGATGTCGAGGTCACCAACGCCACCTACGCCACCCTGCTTGACCAGGCGCAGCAGCTGAACATCGCCAAGGCCAGTGCAGTGGGCAATGCGCGGGTCATCGATCCGGCCGCGGTCAACCTCAACAGCCCGGCCTGGCCCAAACCGATCCCGGTGCTGCTGGCCGGCACGGTCATTGGCGCGGTGCTGATGATCGCGCTGGCCTTGATGCGCCAGCTGTTCCGTCGTGGCGTGGAAGATCCGGTCGACATCGAGCTGCTTGGCCTGCCGGTGTACGCCTCGATTCCTTTCAGCGAGCGCGGTCGCGAACTGACCCAGCGCCGCCATCACGGCCGCAAGGATCGCCGCCAACGCCTGCTGGCGCTGAGCGCGCCCACCGATCTGGCGATGGAAGCCCTGCGTACGCTGCGCACCAGCCTGCACTTCGCGCGGATGAAGACCCGCAACAACCTGCTGATGATCACCGCGCCCAGTCCCGGCGTCGGCAAGACTTTTGTCTGCGCCAACCTGGCGGTGACCATTGCCCAGACCGGCCAGCGGGTGCTGCTGATCGATGCCGACATGCGCCGCGGCACCCTGCACGATGCGGTCGGCGTGCGCTGGGAGAACGGCCTGTCGGATCTGATCCTGGGCCGGATCACCCTGGAAGAAGCCGTGCGCAAGGTCGCCGGCGCGGAGAATCTGTACTTCATCTCGCGCGGTGCGATTCCGTCCACGCCCTCGGAGTTGTTGATGCATGACAACTTCGACCATCTGCTCAAGACCGTGGCCAAGGACTTCGACATCGTCCTGATCGATACCCCGCCGGTGTTGGCGGTGACCGATGCGGCGGTGATTGGCCAGCATGCCGGCACCTCCTTGCTGGTGGTGCGCTTTGGCCTGAACCAGCAGCGCGAAATCGCCCTGGCCAAGCAACGGCTGGAGCAGAACGGGGTGGAAGTGAAGGGTGCGATCTTCAACGGCGTGATCAAACGTGGCGCCGGCGCCTATGCCTACACCTACTACGAATACCTGCCCGCGCCGCGCGCGGCCAACGCGCGATAAGGAGCGTCCATGCAGATCACGATGTCGCCGTATTACGGCAAACCGGACTTCTCGGACATCGCCGCCGGTAGCGGCCGGCGCATCGACACGGTCTCGGTGGCGGACCTGTTGCGCAATGCGTTCGTGTACCCGCCGCATTCCATCTACGAAGACGTCAAGCTGGTGACCTTTGGCTTCAGTCCGCAGCACGACATGCGCTCGGAGCCGACGTTCAAGTTCAAGTGGCGCAACGCGGGTGAAGTGCCGGAGGTGGCGGCCTATCCGCAGGACTGGATTGCCGTGTACCACCAGAAGCTGGTGGATGCGATCAAGCACAGCTGCGCCTCGATGCAGTCGCCGTGGCTGTTGCAGAGTGGCGGCAAGGACTCGACCACCTTGGCCATCGCCCTGCGCGATGCGCGTCCGGACGTCACCTGCATCACCTATCTGGGCGGGCGCGAGGAAAACGAGATCGAATCGGCCAGTGCGGTGGCTGACAAGCTGGGCCTGCGCCATGAGGTGCTGGTCTGCGATCCTGGCCGCGCGTATGACCGCTACCTCAACCTGGTCGCCTCGATGCCGCTGCTGACCGCCGACTTCGCCTTGCTCTCGTATGCGGATCTGGGCACGGAGATCAAGCTCAGCGGCGGTGACGGCATCATCGATGGCCTGGGCTCGGACAGCTACTTCGGCACGCCGACCGATCGCCAGCACTGGTTGCTGGCGCAGCTGGCACGCGGCCTGCGCATGCCGCTGGATGTCACCGCCTTGCCGGGCTTGGAGCGCAATTTCCAACTCTGCTTCCTGCTGGGTACCTTGCAGATGCATCCGATTGAGCGCGTGTTCCCCGGTTCGCGCTTCAGCGATGCCGAAGTGGACGAGTTGTTCGGTGCACCGATGGCTGAGCGTTCGCATTCGCGGCTGGAGCTGTTCCGCGAGGAGATAGGCTCGGCCACCACCTCGTGGGAATGGCGTGACATGTCGATGTCGATTGCCGGTTCCGCTGGCGCCTTCGCCAAGGGCCTGTACACCTCGCACGCGCTGGGGCTGGAAGCGGCGTACCCGTTCTGCGATCCCGATCTGCGCGAATGGGTGCATCACGAAGTGCCACGCCGGCAGAAGGTGGATCCGGAGACGGGCGTCAACAAGATGTTGATCCGCCGCCATATCGCCAGTCACTTCGGCGAGCTGCCGTACGTGCAGCGTAAGGGCAGCTTCCGTTTCGATGTCAGTGGGCTGGCGGCGCAGCGCTTCGATCAGGTGCGCGATTTTGCCGTGCGTCTGGACGACTTGTTGCCGGGCGCGCCGCGCTGGCTGGATCGCAACCGGCGCCGGCTGGACAACAAGTACCACGCGTCCAAGTTCTACCTGCTGGCGATTGTGTTGCCGTGGCTGCTGGCGCGACGTGCCGAGGCCGGCCTGGCCGCCGCGCACGCGCGCCATTGAGCCGGCATTGTCGATGCGAGCCGGGTCGATGCAGGCAGGGCAGGTGAACTCGCCGCACGCATTGCAGTTGCCGCGCCGCAGGATGCTGCAAGCGCTGGCGTTGCTGCCGACCTTGCCGTGGTGGGCCGGCGCGCTGGCCTCCACACCTCCGGCGCGTCGGCGCGGCCAGGTGGTGATCGATGCCAGCCGGTTTGGCCTGCTTGGCGATGGCCGCGACGATCAAACCAGTGCGCTGCAGAAGGCTATCGACGCCTTGCCGGAAGCCGGCGGCACCGTACGGGTGCCGGCCGGGCGTTACCTCATCAATCCCTTGCGCAGCCTGCAGCTGCGTGACCGCATGCATCTGCAACTGGATCCCGACGCCTGGCTGATCGCCATCCCCAATGCCGCGCCACGCGCCTATGTGCTGTCGCTGCATGGCGTGGAGGATGTGGAAGTGTCCGGCGGCCATATCTACGGCGAGCGTGATCGCCACCGTGCCACCACGGGCGAGTGGGGCCACGGCATCATGGTGCGCGGCGCACAGCGGGTGACCTTGCGGGATCTCGATATCCAGCGCTGCTGGGGTGACGGCATCTCGATCGGCGGCATCTCCGGTGCGCAACCGCAGCCCAGCCGCGATGTGTTGGTGGCTGATGTGGTCTGCCATCGCAATCGCCGCCAGGGCTTGACCATAGGCCGCTCGCGCCAGGTGCAGGTGCTGCGTTCCTCGTTCCTGGATACCGGCGGCGTGCTGCCGGGTTGCGGCATCGACGTGGAGCCGGACCCCGGCGACGTGGCCGAAGACGTACTGATCCAGGAGTGCCTGGCGCGTGGCAACCACGGCGCTGGCGTGCAGCTGTACACCCGCAGTCGCAAGGTGCAGGTGCGCGATTGCCGGCTGCTGGCCAATCGCGGCGCCGGCCTGCTGCTGCAAGACGCGCAGGACTGCGTGATTGAAGGCAACGAGATCCGCGACAATGGCCTGCGCGGCGTATCCGTGCACGGCCGCAGCAATCAGGTGCGCCTGGCGCGCAACGTATTCAGCGGCAATGCGCCGGCTCTGGCCAAGCGCGCGCGTGGCGAGCGCGGCTGGATGCAAGTGGACGTGGCGCGCAGCGCCTCGGCGATCCACATCGATCGCAGCAATCAATTGCCCTAACCAAGTCGGGTTCGCCAGCAGGTCTTCTGAATAGCGCGCAGCGCCCTTTGCGTGGCAAACTCTCGCGCATCCGCGCCTGAGCTAGCGGACTCTGCGGGAACATCCAGTGCAGTAATCGCCCTGCAAAAGGCGTATTTCTGAATGTCTATTCCACGTGAATTTGCGCAAGTTCACAAATAGAAAACTTGCCTCTCCTCACGCGCTCATCATCCCCTATAGTCCGGTCCGTCGCGATTCCGTGACGTTCTCTTCATGTCCTCTTTGAGGACTCGACCGACAGGGGTTTGATTCAGTGAACAGCAATGCACTCGTGTGCTCCTCACACGAGGCAGGGAAGCCTCGGCGCGATTTCATGCGCACCACCTTGATGCTGGCCGTCCCGGCCGCGTTGTACACCGTTGGCATTCCGAACGCGTTCGCCGCCTATACCCCCGCCGCGCGTTCGCGCGGCACCACCACGCTCAACGTGCGCAACTACGGCGCGCTGGGCAATGGCGCCAATGACGACACGACCGCCTTCCAGGCGGCCATCGACGCACTGCCGGCCGCAGGGGGCACGATTGTCGTGCCGGCAGGCAACTACGTGATCGACCCGGTCCGCAACGTGCGCCTGCGCAGCAACATGCTGCTGCAGCTGCAGGCGGGCGCCGTGTTGCGGGCCAAACGCAACAACCAGGAACGCGCCTACGTGCTGATGGTCTACAAGGTCAGCAACGTGGAAATTGCCGGCGGCCAGATCATCGGCGACCGCGACAACCACCTGGGCACCACAGGTGAATGGGGCCACGGCATCATGGTCCGCGGCTCGACCAAGGTCACCGTGCGCGACATCCACATCAGCAAGTGCTGGGGCGACGGCATCTCCATTGGCGGCGCCATGGTCACCGGCGCACCGACCATCCCCTGCGACGACATCGTGATCGACAACGTGGTCTGCACCAACAATCGTCGTCAGGGCATGACCATCGGCTGCGCCACCAACGTAAAGGTCTACGACAGCGAGTTCAGCGCCAGCAAGGGCATTGCCCCGGAGTGCGGCATCGATATCGAGCCGGACGCCAACGACGGCCGCACCACTTCCAGCGTGCATATCGAGAACTGCCTGATTCGCAAGAACGCGGGCAACGGCATCCTGGTGTACAAGCGGGTGACCGGGGTGACCATCAAGAGCTGCACGATTGAGTACAACGGTGGCAACGGCATCCTGACCATCGGCGCCGACACCGGCAACATCACCCTGAACACGATTCGCCACAATTACCTGCTGGGCACCAACTTCGGCACCTCGACTACGGGCTACCAGTTCGGCGGCAACGTGTCGCGCAACAACAACACCCGCCTGCATGGGGTGAATACGGTGCTCAATCCGCTGGTGTCGATGACCGGCCTGGTCGCAGGCAACCAAGGCAACGGTGCGCACGTGGCCAAGGTGTCCACCGCCACCAACATCACCGTGACCACCAACAGCTACGCCAAGTAAACAACGCGACAAGGTTGCGTGACAGCCACAAGACAAAGGGCGGCCCAGTGGGTCGCCCTTTTCATTTTCATGAGCGCAGCGTCGGGTAAGTGGTGAGCGCGTGAACGGTTTGCGCAGGGTAGGTGCCTAGAATCGGCGGAACGCTCTCCCCACGGCGCAGTGCATGAAATTTATCCTGTTCGCTAACACCGACTGGTATCTCTACAACTTCCGTCTTTCCACCGCGCTGCAACTCCAGGCCATGGGCATTGAGGTGGCCATGGTGTCGCCGCCCGGCGATTTCGGCGGACGCTTCGAGAAGCATGGCGTGCGTTGGCTGCCCCTGCCGATGCAACGCGCCAGCCTCAATCCCTTGCGCGAGGCCGGCACCTTGCTGCGCCTGGTGCAGTTGCTGCGCGAAGAGCGCCCGCAGCTGTTGCATAGCTTCACCTTGAAGTGCGCGGTGTATGGCGCGATGGCGGCGCGCGCGGCTGGCGTGCCAGCGACGGTCAATGCGGTCACTGGGCTGGGCTATGTGTTTGCCAGCGAACAACCCAAGGCGCGGATGTTGCGGCCTTTGGTATCGGCGCTGATGCGCGGTGCGCTGGGCGGTGAACGCTCGCGGGTGATCCTGCAGAACCCGGACGATGCCGCCGCTTTCGAAAGCGCGCGCCTGGCCCCGGCCAAGCAGATCCGCTTGATCCGCAGCTCGGGCGTGGATATCGCGCGCTTCCGCCAGCGTGAGCCCGGCGGACCGGCGCGCCCGCTGCGCGTACTGCTGGCGGCGCGACTGCTGCGCGAAAAGGGCATCCACGAATACATCGATGCCGCGCTGATGCTCAAAGGGCAGGGCCGCGATATCGAGTTCCTGCTCGCCGGCCAGCCCGATCCCGGCAATCCGCACTCGGTCGATGGCGAAGAGATCCAGTCCTGGCATGACAAGGGTGTGCTGCGTTGGCTGGGTCATGTCGATGACATGCCGGCGCTGCTGCGCAGCGTCGATGTGATGGCACTGCCCAGTTATTACCGCGAAGGTGTGCCCAAGAGCCTGATCGAAGCGGGCGCTTGCGGTGTGGCCCTGGTCACCACCAACCTGCCGGGTTGCCGCGAGGTGGTCAGTTGCGATGGCGACGATGGCTTGCATGTGGAGCCGCGTAGCGCGGCGTCGCTGGCGCAGGTGCTGGCGCGGCTGGACGATGACCGCGAACTGCTGGCGCGGCTGGGTGCGCGTGCACGCGAACGCGCCTTGGCCGACTTCGACGAGCGGGTGGTGATTCGCAAGACCTGCGAGGTCTATCGCGAACTGCTGCCCATGCCCACCCTGGAAGCGGCGTGATGCAGCGAGCCATGTCCATGCCCCTGCGCCCGGCGATGACTGCACTGTCGTTGTTGTCGTTGGCCACCGCGGCCGGCGCGGCGATGGTGTTCCTGACCCAAACCCTGTTGGCGCGTCGCTATGGACCTGCCGAGTACGGCCTGTTTGCGTCCTCGCTGGCCACGGTCACGGTGATTGCGCCGTTGGCCGGCTTTGGCCTGTCGCAGTACCGGCTCAAGGTGTTTGGCGCCGAAGGCTGGGCCGCGCAACGCTGGCGTGTGGCCAGCGAACGCTTTATCGCCCTGACCACCGCGCTGACGCTGGCGTTGCTGGTGGCCTGGGCCCTCTGGGGTCCGCCGGTGGATGCGCGCACCCGTGATTTCCTGCTGGTGCTGTCGCCGGTGGTACTGGGCCTGCTGGCGGTGGAGCAGATCGGCAGCAAGCTGCGCCTGGAAGATCGACACGCTGCTTTGGCCGGTTGGCAGTTGCTGGTGCCGGGCGGACGCATGCTGGTGGCTTTGCTGGCGACGGCGTGGCTGGCGATGCCGTTGATGGCGGTGGCCTGGGCTTACGCTTTGTTGGCCTTGCTGGTGCTGGCGATGGCGGCGCCGCAATGGATCGCGATGGCACGCGGACGCTGGTCGCTGCACGGGCATGGTGCGCTGACCGAACACGCGGCGAGACCGATGCCGGGCATCCGCGAGCTGGCCTGGCAGGCCTGGCCCTACGGCATGGCCGCTGTGCTGTACCCGGTGTTCTTCCAGATCGGCACGGTGTTGCTCAAATACCTGGCCGGCGATGCGGCAGCCGGCCACTTCGGCATTGCGCTGGCGGTGATGACCGCCATTTATCTGTTTCCGGCCACGGTCTACCAGAAATTCCTGATCGCCAAGCTGCATCGCTGGTCGGTGCATGACCGCGCGCGCTTTGATCAGGTCTATCGCTGGGGCGCCATCAGCATGTTCGTCAGCGGCCTGATCGTGGCCGCGCTGTTGTATGCGCTGGCACCGTGGGCCACCGTGGTGTTTGGCAAGGACTACAGCGGGCTAGAGTCGCTGCTGCGCCTGCTCGCCATCTGCGTGCCGCTGCGCTTTCTTTCCACTGCAGTGGGTTCGGTGCTGTTGACCGAACGCCATATGCGCTATCGGGTGGCGGCGATGGCACTGGCAGCACTGGCTGCGGTGCTGTTGAACCTGGCGCTGATACCGGCGCTGGCCGAAACCGGCGCGGCGCTGGCCACCGTCGGCGCCGAAGCCTTGCTGCTGGCCATGATGGCGCTGGGCGCGCGCCGCGTGCGTCGCGGGGAGCTGCGCTGATGGACAGCTCAGGCAGACCGCAGTCATCGCAGGGCCCGCGCGCCGCCTTTACCGGTTACTACGGCATGCGCAATTTTGGCGATGACCTGTTCGGGGTGATCTGCACCCAGGCCGCACAGCGCTATTGGAATGCGCAGCCCTTGTTGGTGGGGCCACCGCTGGTGGGCATGGCCGGGCGCAGCACCGTGCCGGGCTACTATCCGCCGGACTGGTATGGCGCGATGGGCGCCCTGGGCAAGAGCAGCCGTCTGCTCAGCTTTGCCAGCGCCACATTGACCTCGGACGTGCTGGTGATGGGCGGCGGCTCGGTGATCACCGCGCGTGAGTCCTTCCGCAAGCCGATGATGCAGGCCGCACGCCGTCATCGCGGTTTGCAGCTGGCCGCGGTGGGCGTGTCGATTGGGCCTTTCAGTGAACCGGCGCAGGAAGAGGCCGCGGCCTCGTTCCTGGATCGCTTCCACTATCTGTCGGTACGTGATCAACGCTCGTTCGAATGGACGCAGCGGATGGGCCTGTCCGCACACACCCATGCCGGCTGCGATCTGGCCGCGCTGCTGCCGTCGCTGGGCGGCATCCCCAAGCGCGAAGCGCGACAACCGGGCGATCCGCTGCGCATCGGCGTGGCGCCGTGCAATTACAACGAAGCCGGCGCTTATCCGGCGCCCGCGCAAGCGGCCTGGCAGCAGGCGCTGGTCGATGTGCTGGCGCGCTGGTCGCGGCAACGCGAACTGGTGGTGGATGTGTTCAGCCTCAACGAGCATACCCAACATGGCGATGCCGCCCTGTCCGAAGCCATGGCCACGCAACTGCGCGCGCAGGCGGTGCCGGCCAACGTGCTGCACTACGACCAACCGGATCCGTTGGCGATGGTGGCTGCCATTGGCCGTTGCGACGCCATGATCAGTGCGCGCCTGCACGGCGCGATTGTCGCCTGGCTGTGCGGGGTGCCGTTCGCGATCGTCGACTACCACCGCAAATGCCGGGATTTTGCCGATGACATCGGCTTGCCCGCGCATCGGCGCATCACCACTGAACAGGGCGAATCCTATAGCGATGTGGTGATCGCCCTCCTCAAGGAACGCGAAATGGGCGCGGCTTCACCGTCCCTATACACCGGCAAGGCGCAAGAGATCTTCCTGTGCGCGCCCTGGGCGCGGGAGCACGCTGACGCATGACCGCCATTGATCCTGCCAACGCCAGTCCGAACAAAGTTGGGCCGGGTAGCGGCACGCCGACAGGCCTCGCTGCGAAAAGTGCTGCCAACAACGCCGCTCCGAGCCGCGAAGCTCCGATCAGCGCCGCTCCGATCAGTGTCGTCATTCCCTGTTTTCGCTGTGCTGACACAATCGGCGCCTCAGTGGCCTCGATTGCCGCGCAGACCCGCCCGGTCCAACAAGTGCTGCTGGTGGATGACGCCAGCGGCGATGGCACGGTGTCGGCCTTGCAGGCACTCGCCGCGCAGTATCCGGCCGGGTGGATCCAAGTAATCGAAAGCCCCGCCAACGGCGGCCCGTCGCGCGCGCGTAACCTGGGCTGGGCCGCAGCCACGCAACCGTACATCGCATTCCTGGATGCCGATGACACCTGGGTGGCGGAAAAGATCGCCATCCAGATGGCGGCGCTGGAAGCCGATCCCGGTCTGGCCTTGATCGCACATCGCATGGCGGTGCGTGATCGCGAATTGCCGTTGCCGCCGCTGCGCCCGCCGTTCAAGACCACCGAAATTGGCCGCAAGCGCTTTCTGCTCAACAACCCGTTTCCCACCGCCTCGGTCATCCTGCGCCGGGATCTGCCGTTCCGCTTCAACGAAGATTTTCGCCGGGTCGAAGACTTCCTGCTGTGGGCGCAGATTGGCTTTTCCGGCTATCGCTGCGCCAAGATCAACCAGGTGCTGGCGTATTGGCACAAGCCCACCTACGGCGCCAGCGGCCTGAGCGGCGATCTGGCGGCAATGCACCGCGCCGGCCGCGAGGTCCGCCATGAACTGCTGCGCCAAGGCCTGGTGACCCGCAGTGAACATTGGTTCGCGCGCGGCTTCGGCATCCTGCGACGCGCAAGACGTCGGCTATTGCTGGCGATGCGCTCGCAACACCCGCGTGAGGCCTCATGAGAAGCGTGCCCGTCCGCGCCCTGCATGCCGCGCCGCCGCCGCATGTGCGCAATGC
>Ga0160448_100170_pt1 | contig 28796 bp, 26 predicted proteins | sample HID1973M_E1MG_FD_108269 | JGI IMG/M metagenome (GOLD analysis project Ga0160448, IMG submission 108269) | Enriched mosquito-associated microbial communities from UW Madison campus, WI, USA - HID1973M_E1 MG | ecosystem: Host-associated > Arthropoda: Insects > Digestive system > Unclassified ...
ACGTTCGCGCAGGTGAACGCCACCATGAGCCAGATCAGCAGGCGGCGGCGGTCCATGCGGGCGCCCAGCGCGGCGAGCGTGGGCGCACCGACGACGACGCCGAGCGCGTAGGCCGTGATGGCGTAACCGGCCACCGGGATCGAGATGTCGAGGTCCTCGGCAATCTCCGGCAGCAGACCCATGGTCGCGAACTCGGTGGTGCCGATGCCGAAGCCGCCCAGCGCGAGCGCGAACAGCGCGGCGCGGGCCTTGCCGGCGGGCAGCGGAAGCATGCGTCTCTCCAGGGTCGTATCGATTCGATCCGGCGGCGGAGGACGACGGTGTGGACTCCGGTGGATGGGCTCAGCCTAGGTCAGTCCGCCGCGACGAGCCAGATCGAGCGCGCCGCGACCTCGCCGAGCTCCGTCGACGCACGCTCCGGCCCGACGAGCAGCGACACCAGGCCGATCGCCTCGCGGCGGGCCACGACCTCGACCGGTGCGTCCAGCACCAGGCCTACCGCCTCGACGTGCCGCAGCAGCTCGGGATCGGCGTCGGAGATCCGCGCCACCTGCCAGTGCCCCGCCGACGCCTGCCACAGGGAGGTCGCGGGCGGCGGGGCGAACGTGCCGTCCGACCCGGGGATGGGATCGCCGTGCGGGTCCCGCGTCGGGTGGCCCAGGTGCGCCGCGAGCCGCTCGACGAACACGTCGGACACCGCGTGCTCGAGCACCTCCGCCTCGTCGTGCACCTCGTCCCACCCGTAGCCCAGGACCTGGACCAGGAAGGTCTCCACCAACCGGTGCCGACGCACCATCGCGAGCGCGAGCAGCCGTCCGTGCTCCGTCAGGCCGACGGCACCGTACGGCTCGTGCGTGACGAGCCCCGAGTCAGCCAGACGGCGCACCGTCTCGGACACCGTCGACGCCCCCACGCCCAGCCGGCCCGCGAGCAGCTTGGTGGTGACCGGCCGGTCCTCCCACTCGGTCGCCGCCCAGATGACCTTGAGGTAGTCCTGGCTCACCGCGCTCAGTGCGTCGGCGCCGCCGAAGGAGGCGGCCGCGGAGCCCGCGGGCCCGGCGGTCACGTCGTCAGAGCTCACGGCGCCCAGCCTAGAGGCCCGCGCTCACCAACCGTCGACGCTCCAGTGCCACGGCTCACCGGGCAGGTTCTTCAGCCCGTAGGTCGGGGCGTTGCGCACCATCCATGTCCACGCCGCCGACCCCGCGGTGATGACGTGCCCGTTCACGGTGAAGTCGATCGCGAGCCCGCGCTCGTGCCGGGACGTGCCCGGCGTGGCCGTCGCGGGACGGCAGCCCGACGCGGTGCAGTTGCGCGCCCGCAGCGCGCGCTGCTGCTCGTTGCTGCGCCAGCCCCAGCCGCTCAGGTCGATGCCGTCGGCCTTCGCCGCCGCCTGCAGGGCCTCGACGGCCGTCACCAGGCACGGGTTCAGGCGGATCCCGGTGCTCGTCAGCGCGGTCGCCTCGAGCGGGACCGGCGCGACGACCGTCGAGCAGTCGCTCGTGACGGGGGCACCGAGCGCGTCCGGCGGCACGTCGGCGCGCCAGAGCTCCTCGCCGTTCGCAGCCCGCAGCACCAGCCCGCCGGCGTCCACCGCGAGCGTCGCCCCCTTGCTCACCGTCTCCGAGGTCCAGTAGATGGCACCGTCGGTGCCCTTGAGCACCAGGTTCCCCGACTTCCCGAGCGACAGCCGCAGCTCGGCGTCCGGGTAGGCGGGCAGCACGGCCCACACCGCCCGCCCGTCGATCTCGAGCCGCAGACCGTCCTCGTCGACCAGCAGGCTCACGCGGCCGTCCGGCGAGTCGAGCCGCTCCCCGGCGTCCAGCCGCTTGCCGGCCGCCAGCTCCGGATCACCCAGCGCGGTGCCCGTGCTCCACAGCACGGTCCCGTCGTGGTCCAGGAGCTGCAGGTCACCGTCGTCCTGGAGCACCAGGGTCGCGTCCTCGTGCCCCCACGTCCCGGTGTGCCAGCGGACGTACCCCGCCTCCGTCCGCACCGCGAGGTCGCCCTGCTCCGAGAGCACCAGCGACGAGCCTGCGCGGTCGGTGTCCGTCGACCAGCGCGGCCGCGCGTCCGGACCCAGGAGCTGCAGGTCACCGTCCTCGCCCATGACCAGCGTGCTGCGCCCGTCCTGCGAGGACAGGACCTTGCCCGGCTCGAGCTTCTCCCCCGCGTTCAGCATCGTGGGCGGCGTCGCCGTGCCCGCGGACCACTGCACCGTGCCCTTCGTGTCCCGCACGACGAGGTCCCCGTCGTCCTGCACCACCAGCCGCGCGCCCTTGATGCCTTTGGTACCCGTGTGCCAGCCGACGGTCCCGTCGGGTGCGACGAGCGCGACGTCACCCGTCGAGCGCACGACGAGGCGCGATCCCTTCACCCCGGGGCCGCTGGTCCAGCGCAGGTCGCCGCCCACCTCGTACAGGGCGAGCTCGCCGGTTTTCTGCACCACCGCCACCTGGCCGCCGTCCGCCGAGACCAGGGACTGCGAGGGTTTCAGCTGCTGACCCGCGGTCAGCTCGTCGTCGTCGGCCGCCGCCTGCGCGGGCGAGGCTGCCAGCCCCGCCCCGGACAGCACCGCCGCGAGCGCGAGCGCGACCGCACCGCGGACCCGCACCGACCCTTGCTTCACGCTGACCCCCCAGCCTGCGGCGCACGCGGGCGACCGTGCCCGGTGTGCGCGCTTCATCACCGTAAACCCGGTTCGCCAGATTCACACGGGTGAAGCCAGATTTCGTCCGGCTCAGTCCGCGGTCGCGAGGTCGCTCGGCGCGGCCGACGGGGTCGGGCTGGGCGTCGCAGGGCTCGTCGGTCCCACCGTCGGCTGCGGACCCAGCACGCCCGGCGCCAGCACGTCGTGCTCGACGACAGGCACGGCGACGGGCCAGGGGCGGGGCCACAGCACGTGGGCCGTGGCGTCGGTGTCGATCTGCACCACCTGGTAGTCGACGAACCGGCGCGTCTGCGGGTTCCAGTGCAGCACGGTCAGCTCGGCGGTCCCGTGCAGCTTGCCCACGGTCGGCTGCCCCAGCGTGGCTCCCGCACTGCTGGAGCTCACGTACCGGATGCCCTGACCCACCTGGGCTGGGCCGACACGCTTGTGCAGGTGGCCGGAGATCTGGGCGGGGGCGCACCCCTGGTCCAGCGTCGGGTCGCCCACCCACGGGGTGTGGATCAGCAGCAGGTCGACGCCGTCGTCGTCGTCGCACGCTGTGGCGGCGAGGTCCGCACCTTCCTCGGCCTCCGTGCGCTGCCCCGCGCTGGTCCCCTGCCCGGCGCGGGTCTCGTTGGGGTCGCGGTCGCCCAGGATCCGCAGGCCGTCGACGGTCGTGACCTCGCCGTGCAGCACGTGGGCGCCGGCCTTCGCGTACTTGGCCGACGTGTCCGCGGAGTCGTGGTTGCCGGGCGACACGACGAGGTCGACGCCCTTCGGGACGGCCTTCGCGAAGGTGCTCACGCAGTACTGCTCGACGGCCGTGCCGTTCATCGTCGTGTCGCCGGCGTCGAGCACGAGCGACGCGCCGGAGCGCTTCACGAGCGTCGTGACGAGCGGGGCCATGCCGACGTTGCAGTGCAGGTCGGACATGACGACGACCGTCAGGAGGTCGGGTGCGGACGCCGCGACGCCGGTGGGCGCGTCTCCGCCGGGCGCAGCGAGACGGCCCGCCAGCGCCACGGCCGACGACGTCGCGTCCCACTGCTCCTTCAGCGCGGTGTCGGCCTTCTCGTAGAACGCCTGCGAGTCGCGGTACGTCGCGAGCGCCGAGGCACCGTACGTGTCGATGACACCACCCAGACGACCGGTGACCTGGGCGCCTTCGAGCGGCGTGCCGTCGAACACCGGCGACGCGACCGCCGTGGAGTCCGTCCCCTCGTCCACCTGCGGCGCGACCACCACCAGGAGGACGAGGGCGAGCACGGAACCCAGTGCGACCTGCCGCTCGTGGGGGCGCAGCCGGTGCGCGAGCTCCTCCCGTCGCGCGCGCCCGAGCAGCACGACGAGCAGCGACCACGCGACGACCAGCAGCGCGAACGCCGTGACGGCCCGGACACCTGCGTCGATCAGCAGCGCCCGCGTGACGTCGGAGATCGTCGTCTGGGGCGCGGAGAAGAACTGGACGTACCGGTCGAGGTCCTGCGAGAGCCCGCTGAGGGTCGTGGCCTGGTCGAGCTGGACGAAGCTCGCGGGGATCTCGTGCACCGTGATGGTGACGCCGAGGCCCAGGGGCAGGGGCGAGTCGATGAGGAGCTCGCCGAGCGGCCCCAGGTCGACGGTCACGGTCGAGTCCGCGGTCACGTCGTAGCGTGCCTCGTGCGGCCCCAGGCTGCTCTCGACGGACGCCGTGACGACGCCGAACACGACGCTGGCCAGCACGCCGACGACGACGAGCAGCACGCGAGGCCACCACCGCCGTCGCGCGGCGGGGGTCGCCCGCGTGCTCGTCGCACCATCGGCCGCGGTGCGTCGCTCCTTGCGGGGGAGCACCTACGCGCGCTCGTCCCGCCAGGCCACCCACTGCTCCACGAGGCTCAGGTCGTAGTCCGGGCCGGAGGTGCCGATCGTGAAGAGCGTCGCACCGGCGGCGATCAGGTCGTCGGCGACCTCGGCCGGAGGCCGCGAGACCCCGACCGAGCGCTCGACGAGGCTCGCCGTGTCCCGGCCCACGTCGGAGCCGTGCTCGTCGAGGATGCCGCTCTTGCGGACGAGCGTGTCGACGTCCCCGAACGAGTGCCACACGTCGGCGTGCTCGGCGACGACGCGCAGGGTCTTGCGCTCTCCGCCGCCGCCGATCATCACGGGGATCTCGCGCGTCGGGGCCGGGTTCGACGCGGCCCAGCGCGCGCGGATCCGCGGCATGGCCTGCGCCAGGTCCGCGATGCGCGAGCCGGCGGTGCCGAACTCGTAGCCGAACTGGTCGTAGTCCTTCTCGAACCAGCCGGCCCCGATGCCGAGGATCAGGCGACCACCGCTGATGTGGTCGACGGTCCGCGCCATGTCGGCCAGCAGCTCGGGGTTGCGGTAGGAGTTGCAGCTGACGAGCGCACCGATCTGCACGCGCTCGGTCTGCTCCGCCCACGCGCCGAGCATGGTCCAGCACTCGAAGTGCTTGCCGTCCGGGTCACCCGAGAGCGGGAAGAAGTGGTCCCAGTTGAAGATCACGTCGACACCGGCGTCCTCGGCGCGGCGCACCGCGTCGCGGATCTGGCCGTAGTCGGCGTGCTGGGGCTGGAGCTGGACACCGATGCGCACAGGAAAGGTCACGACACGACCCTAAGCGCCCGTGCGGTCCGTTCGCGCTCCGAACGTCGCGTCACTGGTAGCTGACCAGATCCGGTCGGGGGTGGACGGCGTAGGTCTTCTTCGGCGAGAGCATCGGCTTGTCCTCGTCGTAGAAGTTCTTCCAGCCCCAGTGCACGTCGGGAGCGTCCTTGCGGATCGTCGCCCAGGTGCCGGCCTTCGCGGGCTGGGAGCCCTGGCCGTCGACGTGGATCACCATCGCCAGCTCGTCGCGCGACGTGTCCAGCTTGCTGCGCCCCGCGATCATCGACGTCGAGAACTGGTGCAGGACCAGCATCTTCTGCGGAAGGTGCCGCTGTGCGGTGAAGTCGGCGAGCCAGTCGACGACGCCGTTCACCTCGCCGATCCTCACGGACCCGATCTGGTGCAGCGGCTTCTGCTTCTTGGTCAGCCGCCACTCCGGGTCCAGGGCGAGCCCCACGTTCGGCAGCGCCAGCAGCGGTGCGTAGCGCTTGGCCTGGTCGCGGAAGTCGGCCCGGCCCGGCTGCAGGTCGAGCACGACGGCCACGCCCTTGGCGTGCGCCGCCTCGACGAGCGGGCGCAGCTCGGCCACCGAGCGCTCGCGCGAGTAGTCGCCGTCCTCGCCTTTCGAGCCCGCGGCGATCGTCGCGATGGCCTCGACCATCGGCACGACCGTGTCCGACGTGAGCGGGCGGTACTTCTTGGCCGTCGACGCCGCGCGCACCATCGTCTTCGGCACGGACTGCTCGCCGAGGACGCCCAACGCCTTGCTGCCGGGCGTCCCGTAGAGGGCGACGTACCGCTTGCCGCGCACTCCGGTGCCCTCGGGGAAGATCAGCTGACCGCCACCCGGCAGCTGCGCCCCTGTCTTCGCCGCAGCCACGCGACCCGCGAGCAGACCTGCGCGACCGAAGCCCTTGCCGAGCGCGACGACGGCGGTCGGGGACGCGTCCGCGAGAGCCGTGACCGACGCTGCCGTCGTCCGCGGGTCGCCGCTCGGACAGGCGATGGTCGCAACTCCGGCCGCCCGCAGGGTCGCGAGCGCCGCCAACGGGACCGTGCCGGCTCCGACGAGCGCCACCGTGCCCTCGGCCGGGGACGGCGTGAGCGCCAGTGCGCCCGTCGGCGCGGCGGAGGCTGCGGCTGCGGGCGTGCCGGACGCGGTGGGGCTCGGCGCTGTGGAGGCGGTGGGCGCGGTGGAGGCGGTGGGCGCGGCGTCTGCAGCCTTCGACACCAGGACCTGCGGCCGGTCTGCGCGCAGCGCCGCCACCGCCTTCTGCTGCGCGGCTCGCGCGGTGCCGACGGCGTGCGTGGCACCGAACCGCACGCCCGTCGCCGCCTCGAGCCGGGCCGCGTCCGCCCCGGCCGGCACCTCGACGCCGCCGACGACGTCGACGCCCAGACCGTCGACGTCCGCGTCGCCGACCCGCACCACGCTCGTCGCACCCAGCCGCGCGATCTCTCCCGCCGCGCCGGGGACGTCCGTGCCGGTCAGCAGGACGGGCGCGCCCAGACCCGCCGCGAGGCTCGCCGCGGTGAGCTGGCCCGCACCGTCGTCCGCGCCGACGACCACCACGACGGGTGACGACGCGAACACCGCCCGCGACGCGGCGAGCGCGGCCGCGCCGGGACTCGCGGGCAGGACCGTCGCGGACGCCTGCGGGGCCCGCGTGACCGCGCGGGGCGGGCCGGACGGGCTGGGCGACGGGCTCGTGGACGGGCTGCTCGACGAGCTCGGAGCCGCCGGCGACGCCTCCGGTCGCGGAACGCCGGTCGTCGACGACTCCGAGGACGCACCGGCCGGAGCGCTGTCCGTCGGGTCAGGCCCGGATCCCGCGGTGCATCCGGCCAGCAGGGCGATCGTCACCGCGGCCACCGCGCTCCTCGCGGGCGACCGGTCGGGTCGACAGGCGGGCGGACGACCGGGCAGCAGGCGTCGAACAGGTCGCACGGGTCCTCCCCAGGGCTCGCGGGCAGGCCACTGTAGGCAGGTGGCGCACCGACGGCGAAACCGCCTGGTCGCGGGACCGGCAGATCGAGCCCGGCACCTCGGCCCGGCACACGGTCACCGTGGGTCGGTGGGCCCCTCGAGGCGGTTGTGGCCCAGCCCCTGCAGGAAGCGCGGCCCGCGCGCCGCGAGCTCGTCCTCGAACTGCCGCGCCCAGCCGCCGTACGGGGTGCGTGCGAGCGCGTCGTTGGAGAACCGCGGATCCTCGGTGAGCTCGGTGACGCAGAACGCCGGGATCTGCAGGTCGGTGACCGGTCCCCCGCGCTCCACCTCGGCGACGACGAGCGGGGCGTTCGCGCCGCCGAACGTGTCGATCACCCAGCCGTCGGACCCGAGCCACGACGAGTGCCGCGTCTTGACGATCCGCGACCCGCCCCGGCGGATCATCTCGATGCCGACCGCGACGTCGACCTCGCGCTCGGCCTCGTAGCGGGTCCCGGCGTTCATGGGTCCCTTGAGCGTGATGGCGCAGAAGTCGACCAGGTCCGCGTAGGCGTCGAGCACCGCCAGCGGTTCGAGCGTCGGGTCCAGCACGGGCGACCCGCCGGACGTCTGCGCGCGGAGCCGGATCGCGAAGCCCTCGTCGGCCAGGTAGTAGCTCTGGACGATGAGGGTGGGCGCCCCGTCGAGGAGGTCGACCGGGAGCTCGCGCACCCAGAAGCGCCGCTCGAACTCGAAGTCGCCGTAGCCGGTGTCGCTCACCCGCCCAGCGTAGGCGCGCGGGGTCGTGTCGTTGCTCACCTTGAGGCCGGACGCACCGGCCGATGTGAGAAGGTGGAGGTCCGGGAGTGCCGCGACCACGCGAGCGCCCCGCGTCGTGGAGATCGCCCGAGCCCGTCTCGGAAGCTTGCGCGGCGATCCATCCCCAGCCCCGAGAGGCCCCTTCGTGACCACCTTCGCCGATCTCGGCGTGCCCGCTGCCCTCGTCCGCACCCTGACGGACCAGGGCATCACGGCCCCCTTCCCCATCCAGACCGCGACCCTGCCCGACTCGCTGGCCGGCACCGACGTGCTCGGCCGCGGCCGGACCGGCTCCGGCAAGACCATCGCCTTCGCCCTCCCGCTCGTCGCGCGCCTCGCGGCGTCGCGCACCCGGACGGCGAGCCGCCGACCCCGCGCGCTCGTGCTGTGCCCGACGCGTGAGCTCGCCAACCAGATCGACGCGACCGTCGCGCCGCTGGCCGCGGCCGTGGGCCTGAGCACCACGACGATCTTCGGCGGGGTCGCCCAGTCCCGCCAGGTCACCGCGCTCGACAAGGGCGTCGACATCGTCGTCGCCTGCCCCGGCCGCCTCGAGGACCTGCTGAACCAGAAGCTGCTGACGCTCGACGGCGTCGAGATCACCGTGCTGGACGAGGCCGACCACATGGCCGACCTGGGCTTCCTGCCCGGCGTCAAGCGGATCATGGACAAGACCCCGAAGGTCGGCCAGCGCATGCTGTTCTCCGCGACCCTCGACAACGGGGTCGACCAGCTGGTCAAGCGCTACCTGCACTCCCCCGTGACGCACTCGGTCGACAGCGCCGCGTCGCCGGTGCAGACCATGACGCACCACTTCTTCGAGGTCCGCGACGTCGAGGACAAGAAGCGCATCGTCCACCACCTCGCGTCCGGCACCGGCCGCCGCGTGCTGTTCATGCGGACCAAGCACCAGGCCAAGAAGCTCGCCAAGCAGCTGACGGCCGACGGCATCCCCGCCGTGGACCTGCACGGCAACCTGGGCCAGGGCGCGCGCGAGCGCAACCTCGAGGCGTTCTCGACCGGCGCCGCGAAGGTGCTGGTCGCCACCGACATCGCCGCACGCGGCATCCACGTCGACGAGGTCGAGCTGGTCGTGCACGTGGACCCGCCGGCCGAGCACAAGGCGTACCTGCACCGCTCGGGCCGCACCGCGCGTGCGGGGTCCGGCGGCGACGTCGTCACGCTCGTCCTGCCCGAGCAGCGCGGCGACGTCCGCGCCCTGACTCGGGCCGCGAAGATCACCGCGCAGCCGCGCTCCGTGCGACCCGACGACGCGGCGCTGTCGGCCCTCGTCGGCGAGGTCGCCCCGTACGTGGCGCCCGTCGCCGCGGTGCCCGTGCAGCGCAACGCGCAGCCGAAGCCCGCGGGCTCGGGCCGCAGCCGCGGTCGCGGCCGAGGCCGTTCGGGCAGCGGGCAGGGCGGCTCCGAGCAGGGCGGCGCGGCTCAGCCTGCTCGCTCCGCCGCGGGGTCGCGGGCCGGTGGATCGCCGAACCGTCAGGGCGCAGCCCAGCCGCGCCAGTCGGGATCTGCCCAGCCCGCGGGCGCCAGCCGTCGAGGGGGCACCGGGCGTCGGGCCGGACGTCCCAGCGGCGCACCGTCGGCCGGCCGCGGCCAGGTCCGCTACACGTCGGAGTCCAGCCGCTGAGAACCGGCGTCAACGCGCCGAGGGCGCCCCACCGCATCACGGTGGGGCGCCCTCGGCGCTTCGGCCCTCGGCTCAGCCCGTGTTCTGCAGGCCGGCCGCGACGCCGTTGACGGTGAGAAGGAGCAGCCGGCGCAGGTCGTCGTCCTGCTCCGGCGCCTCCCCCGTGCGCAGGCCGCGCAGCGCGCGCAGCTGCAGGAGGGAGAGCGCGTCGACGTAGGGGCTGCGCAGCTGCACGGCACGTCCGAGGATCCGCTTGCGGGACAGCACGGCGTCGGAGTCCGTGATCGCCAGGACCCAGCGCCGCGTCAGACGCAGCTCGGTGAGGACGGCGTCGGCCAGGTCGTCGCGGTCACCGAGCGCGAGGTAGCGCGCGGCGATCCGCTCGTCCGTCTTGGCCAGCGACATCTCGACGTTGTCGATCATGGTCGCGAACAGCGGCCACTGCTCGTAGGCCGCACGCAGCTCGACCAGGTCGCCGACCTTCTCCAGCGCGGTGCCCAGGCCGTACCAGCCGGCCAGGTTGATGCGCGCCTGGGTCCAGGAGAACACCCACGGGATCGCGCGCAGGTCGTCGAGAGACGACACCGACAGGCCGCGGCGCGCGGGCCGCGACCCGATGTGCAGGAGCCCGATCTCCTCCATCGGCGTGACCTCGGCGAACCACTGCGGGAAGCCGTCGGCACGCACCAGCTCGTGGAACCGCGTACGTGACGCCTCGTCGAGGCGGGACGCGAGCTCGGCGAAGCGGGCGGTCGCGTCCGCGTTGCGCTTCTCGACCGACGGCGTGCCCGCGAGCAGCGTCGCGGCGACGACCTGCTCGATGTGCCGGGCCGCGATGACGGGGTCGCCGTACCGGGCGAAGATGACCTCGCCCTGCTCGGTGAGCTTGAAGCGCCCGTCCACCGAGCCCGGCGGCTGCGCCAGGACGGCACGGTTGGCGGGGCCGCCGCCGCGCCCGAGCGCGCCACCACGGCCGTGGAAGAGCGTGAGCACGATGTCGTGACGCCGGGCCCAATCCGTGATGCGCGCCTGGGCCGTGTCGAGCGCGAGCGTCGCCGAGACCGGGCCGACGTCCTTCGACGAGTCCGAGTAGCCGAGCATGACCTCGACCCGACGGCCGTTCTCGGCCAACCGGCGCTGCACGATGTCGAGCTCGAGCATGGCCTCGAGGATCTCCACGCTCGCCTCGAGGTCCGCGAAGGTCTCGAACAGCGGGATCGCGTCGATGACGGGCGCGTCGTCGGTGCCCGCGAACGCGTACTCGGCCAGCTGGTAGACGGCCGCCAGGTGCTCCGGCTTCTGCGTGAACGACACGATGTAGCGGCGCGCGGCGCGCAGGCCGAACCGGCGCTGCACGTGACCGAGCGCCCGGAACGTGTCGAGCACCTCGATCGTGCGCTCCTCGAGCTTGCCGTCCACGCCGTTCTTCTCGAGGTCCGCCAGCGCGGCCTCGTGGACCTGCGAGTGCTGACGGATCTCGAGCTCGGCCAGGTGGAAACCGAACGACTCGACCTGCCACAGCAGGCGCTGCACGTCACCGAACGCGGAGCGGCGTGCGCCGGCTGCCTCGAGCGAGGACTGCACCACGCGCAGGTCGGCCTCGAGCTCGTCGGGCCCGCTGTACGCGAGGTCCGCGTCCCGGGTGCGGGTGGCGGCGATGCGCGCGGCGATCACGAGGACGACGCGGCGGTGGGGTTCGTTGGGGGCGTCGGCCGCGATGCGCGCCGTGATCTCCTCGGACAGCGTGCGCTGACGCTGCCACAGCGAGCCCAGCTCGGCGGACGCTGGGGTGCCGGACGCGTCGAGCGTGAGGCCCTGCGCGGTCCGCACGGCCGACGCCTCGAGCGCCGTGAGCACCTGGTCCGAGAGCAGCAGGGCGCTGGCTCGCGTGACCTCGGCGGTCACGTTCGGGTTGCCGTCGCGGTCACCACCGATCCACGAGCCGAGGCGCGCGAACGGCCGCACGGCCGGTGCCTCGGTGCCGGCCGCCTCGCCCAGGACCCAGTCGTCCAGACGGCGGTAGACCGCCGGGAACACGTCGGACAGCGTGGACTCGAACACGGCGAGGACGGTGCGGACCTCGTCGAGCACGGTCGGCTTGGACTGACGCAGCGGCGCCGTGCGCCACAGGGTCTCGATCTCCGACAGCAGCCGCCGCTCGTTCTCGGCGAGCGACATGCCGCCGATCGTCTCGGCGTCGCGCTCGGCCAGCAGCTCGGCGATCCGCCGGATCGAGCGCGAGACCGCACGACGACGGGCCTCGGTCGGGTGCGCGGTCAGCACGGGCCGGAACTCGACCTCCTGGAGGCGCCGACGCGCCTCGTCCTGGCCCAGCTCCTCGGTCACCTTGAGCACAGCAGCCGGCAGGGAGTCGTCGGGCGCGAGAGCGAGGGGCTCGACGTGGGCCTCGCGGTCCCGCAGGACGCGGATCCGGTGGTTCTCCTCGGCGATGTTCGCCAGGTGGAAGTAGCAGGTGAAGGCCCGCGCCACCTGCTCGGCACGCTCCAGGCTGAAGCCCGACACCAGCTCCTCGGCCTGCGCGAGCGCGTCGCTCGTCGGGTCGGAGTGGGCGTGGATGGCGAGCTCGCGCAGGGCCTCGACGTCGGCGAGCAGATCGTCGCCACCCGCCTCGGCCAGGACGCGGCCCAGGAACTCGCCCAGGGCACGCACGTCGTTGCGCAGCGGCTCGGGAACCTCGTGGCTCGCGCGGACCCGAGGGAAGTCGCGGGGGGGAAGCGGTGCTGTCACGCGCTCAAACTAGGCCACGGATGCCTGTGTGCGTCAGGTGGTCCAGTCGTTGGGCGGTGTGATGCACGTCTCGTCACCAGCACGCCCGGCGGGCGTGGCACAGGTTCGCGGCCTACTGTTCCCGTCTCCCCCGTCCCGCTGGAGCGTGCCGTGAACCGTCGTCCGATCGTGCTGGTCCACGGCACGCGCACGTCCGGGACCATCTGGGCGCCGCAGGTCGCGGCACTGCGCCGGGCCGGGCATCGCACGCTGGCCCTCGACCTCCCGGGCCACGGCTCCCGGGCCGACGAACGCTTCACGCTGCCGGGCGCGCTCGACACGATCGACCGGGCGGTCGACGACTGCGACGAGCGCCCGCTGCTCGTCGGGCTGTCCCTCGGCGGCTACGTGAGCCTCGCCTACGCGGGGAGCCACCGCGAGACCGTGGCGGGCGTCGTGCTGGCCGGCTGCTCGACGCAGCTCCGCGGCAAGCCGCTGCGTGCGTACGGTCGCGTGTCGCGTCTCGTCGCCGGGTCGGGCGGGACGTGGCACGTCGTGACGGACATGCTCGACGCCCTGGCCGGCTACTCGTCGCTCGACGAGGTGCGTCGCCTCGAGGTGCCCGTCTGGCTCGTCAACGGCCGCCGCGACCCGCTGCGGCTCGACGAGCGGCGCTACCGACGCGCCCTGCCCGCCAGCCGGCTCACGGTGGTGCGCGGGGCGGGGCACGACGTGAACTCGCACGCGCCCGTCGCGTTCAACCGGGTGCTGCTCGACGCGATGTGGCAGCTGCGCGACCGGTAGCCCTCAGGTGCTGGCCCTGGGCAGCGCCGCCGGCTGCGGCAGCTTCATCGCCTCGGACGCGGGCGGGCACCGGATCACACGGACCGCGCTCACGGCCCCGTCGCGCAGCGCGTAGACGAAGCAGCGCTGCCCCTTCCCGTCCGACGTGCTCTCGAGCCCGAGCAGACCGCCGGAGTGCGCGACCACGTGCGCATCGATCCGGACCGTCACCCGGGCACCGCCGGTGACCGCCGTGCTGCCGTTCCAGGCGACGGCGACGGCCGTGACCGTCCCCGTGCCGTCCGACGGCGCGGCCGGGAGCAAGTCGGTCTTCGAGGACGCCGCGGCGAGCGCCGCAGCGACGAGCTGCTTGCCGGAGTACTTCTCCGTGTCGGGCGGTGTGAGCGCGCGGGCCACGTCGGTGCTGCGATCGGCCGCGAGACGATCGGCCGCGGCGTTGCCCTCGCTCACCGAGTCGGACCCGAGCACCGTCATCGCCACGTAGGTGCCCGCACCCACGACGACGAGCGCGCCCACCAGGACGCCGGCCGTCAGCTTTGACCCCATTGTCGGGATCGTAGTCATGACGTCCCCGTCGCGTGGGCAGTTCCTCGGGTGACTTAGCCCAGGCTCGCGACGAAGTCCAGGACTCGCTGCGTGGCGAGCGCCGCCGCCGTCTCGTCGTACTCCGCCAGGCTCGCGTCCATGAACAGGTGCGCGTCCCCGTCGTAGAGGTAGAGCTCGACACCGTCGATCCGGGCCAGCTCGCGCGCGGCGTCCAGGTCGCCCTCCTCGACGAACAGCTCGTCGTCCTCCATGGCGTGGATCTGGGCGGGGACACCGGCGGGCCACGGTTCGCCCATGTCCGCGGGCGAGACGGCGGAGTGGAAGAACACGCCGCCGCGCGCGCCGGGCCGGTTCTGGACGAGCGACTGCGCGGGCAGCACGCCGAGGGAGAAACCGATGTAGACGAGCGCGCTGGGCAGCTCGTCGACGGCTGCCAGCGCCCGCTCGATGACCACGCCGAACCCCACCTCGTCCGCGTGGTCGATGCCCTCCTCGAGCGTCGCGAACGTCGCCCCCTCGTACAGGTCCGGCACCGTGACCCGGTGGCCGGCGTCCCGCAGCGTGTCGGCGAAGGCCCGGACGCCGTCGGTCAGACCCTGGGCATGATGAAAGACGATGATGTCGGCCACTGCGGCTCCTCCAGGCGTGCGGACGTGCAGACGTGCCCCGCAAGGCTAGGCGATGCCTGCCCTGCGGGGTCACGTCGGCGCGTCAGCGGGTCTCTGTCGTGGTCCAGCGCGGCGAGTCGGCACCGACGAGGTGCACGTCGCCGACCAGCGTCGTGCGTGCGGTGGTCTCGCGCTCGGCGCTGGTGCCGACCCACAGGTCGACGTCCCCGGGCTCGACCACGCGCCGCATGGTGCGGTCGGAGAACGCGAGCCGCGTCGTCGGGACGTCGAAGCGCACGACCGTGCGCTCCCCCGGCTCCAGGTGCACGCGTGCGTACCCGAGCAGCTGGGCGACCGGCCTGGTCACGGACCCGACGAGGTCGCGCCCGTAGAGCTGGACCACGTCGTCGCCGACGACGTCGCCGGTGTTGGTGACCGCGACCTCGGCCCGGATCGAGCCGCCGGTCGGCACCTGCGCCGCCACGGTCAGGTCGGAGCGCTCGAACGTCGTGTACGACAGGCCGTGACCGAACGGTGCGGCCGGCGTCGAGTCCAGGTTGGTGACCTCCTGACCGGCACCCAGGGCGGGGTGCAGGTAGGAGTAGGGCTGGGCCCCCGCGGAGCGCGGCATGCTGACGGGCAGCCGCCCCGAGGGGTTGACGCGCCCGGACAGGACACCGGCGACGGCGCCGGCACCCTCCTCGCCCGGGAAGAACGCCTGCACCACGGCGGCGCACCGCTCGATCGCCCAGTCCACCGCGTACGGGCGACCCGTGACGAGGACCAGGACCACGGGCGTGCCGGTCTCCAGCAGGGCCTCGACGAGCGCCCGCTGAACGCCCGGCAGCTCGAGGTCGTCGCTGTCGCACCCCTCGCCGGACGTCCCGCGCCCGAACAGGCCGGCGTGGTCGCCCACGACGAGGACGGCCACGTCGGCCGCCGTCGCGATCGAGACCGCCTCGTCGAAGCCGCTGCGGTCGTCGTCGTCGACAGCGCAGCCCGCCGCGGCGTCGACGACGGCGTCAGGCAGCTCGGCGCGGACGGCCTCGAGGATCGTCGGCGCGTGCAGCCCGTCCTCGACGCCGGGGTTCTGCGCCAGCACGTGGTTGACGAACGAGTAGCACCCGTACAGCGCCGCCGTCCGGTCGGCGTTGGGGCCGATCACGGCGATCCGCGGGGACGCCGCCAGGGGCAGCGTCCCGTCGTTCGCGACGAGCACCACCGACTCCTCCGCGATCCGCCGCGCCAGCTCGCGCTGCTCGGGGGTGTCGAGGTCGACCTGCGCGGGCGGCGCGTCCTCGAAGGTCGCGTCGAGCAGCCCCAGCTCGTCCTTCTGCCGCAGCGCCCGCAGCACCGCGCGGTCGACGAGCGCCTCGTCGACCGTACCGTCGCGGAGCCGCTCGAGCAGGGGCCCGACGAACGCGTCGCCGGTCGGCAGCTCGATGTCGATCCCGGCCTCGAGGGCCAGCGCGGCGGCCTCGCCGAGGTCGCCTGCGACGTGGTGGAGCAGGTGCAGGAAGGCGACGCCGAAGTAGTCGGCGACGACGGTGCCGTCGAACCCCCACCGGTCGCGCAGGATCCCGGTCAGGACCGTCGGGTCGGCGGCGACGGGCACGCCGTCGATCTCGGTGTAGGCGTGCATGACCGAACGCGCGTCGCCGTCGAGCAGCGCCATCTCGAACGGGATCAGCAGGACGTCGGCGATCTCACGGGGGCCGGCGTGCACGGGACCGAAGTTGCGGCCCGACTGCGACGCCGAGTAGCCGACGAAGTGCTTGAGGGTGGCGTGCACGCCGGCGGACTGCAGGCCGCGCACGTAGGACGTGCCCACGGTCCCGACGAGGTACGGGTCCTCCCCGATGCACTCCTCGACCCGACCCCAGCGCGGGTCGCGCACGACGTCCAGCACCGGGGCCAGGCCCTGGTGGACGCCGAGCGTGCGCATGGAGCCGCCGATGGTGGCGGCCATCTGCTCGACGAGCTCGGGGTCGAAGGCCGCGCCCCAGGCGAGCGGCGTCGGGAACGTCGCCGCACGCCACGCGGACAAGCCCGTGAGGACCTCCTCGTGGACGAGCGCCGGGATCCCCAGCCGCGTCCCCCGCACGAGGCTGCGCTGGAAGTCCCACAGCCACGCGGCACGCTCGGCGCCGTCGACCGGCCGGGTGCCGTACGGCCGCGTCAGGTGCCCGAGACCGTGGCGCGAGAACTCCGCGAGACCCGTCGGCTCGGCGAACTCGCCCTGCAGCGGCGCGACGGACTCCCCGTCGCCCTTGTCCCAGAAGCCGACGATCTGGCCGATCTTCTCCTCGATGGTCATGCGCCCCAGGAGCTCCAGGACGCGGACCTCGTCGACGCCCCGGTCACGGTGAACCGCTTCGACGCCTGCCGGCCGGGAGATGTGCGTGTCAGTCATGGGTAGCCCCCTCAGCCCTTGACCGCGCCCTGCAGGCCGCCCACGATCCGTCGCTCGAAGAGCGAGAAGAAGACCAGGGCGGGAAGCATGGACAGGGAGGTGAACGCGAGCACCTTGGCGGTGTCGACCGAGTACTGCGACGAGAAGGCCTGGACGCCGAGCGGCAGGGTGAACGATCCCTCGTCGTTGAGGATGAACAAGGGCAGCAGGTAGCTGTTCCAGCTGCCGACGAACGTCAGGATCCCGGTGGTGATCACGCCCGGCAGGGACAGCGGCAGCACCATCCGGAAGAAGAACCCGAGCTTGCCCGCGCCGTCGATCGACGCGGCCTCCTCGATCTCCGCCGGGATCGCCCGCAGGAACGGGACCAGGATGATGATCGTCGTCGGGAGGGCGAACCCGATCTGCGGCAGGATCACCCCGCCCAGGTGGTTCATGAGGCCGATGTCGCGCACCACGATGTACAGCGGCGTGATGGCGACGGTCACCGGGAACATGAGGCCGGCGGCGAACAGGGCGTAGAGCGCGCCACGCCCCCGGAAGCTGTACCGGGCCAGCACGAAGCTCACCATGAGGCCCGCCGCGACCACGACCGCCGACGTCGCCAGCGCGACGATGCTCGAGTTGACGACCTCGCGCCAGAACGTGCTGTTGGTCAGCACGTCGACGTAGTTGTCCAGCTTCCACGGCGACGGCAGGCCCGCGGGGTCCGTCGTGATCTGGGCGTTGGTACGGAATCCGCCCAGGACGATGTACATGATCGGCACCAGCATGAGGCCGACCAGCAGGAGCGCGACGAAGTACGTCGCGGGCCCCGCGCCCCCGCGCGCCTTGGACGTCGCGCGAGCACGCGTGCTCGCCTTCGGCGGGACGATCGTGGCGGCGGTCATCGGGCAGCCTTATCCGTGAGTGCGCCCTCGGTGTCGCGGCGCAGGACGAAGCGCTGGTAGACGAGCGCGATGATCAGAGAGATGACGAACAGGACGACCGCGACGGCGCTGCCGTAGCCGAAGTTCCCGGCCGTCCGGCCGTACTGGACCATGTAGGTCGCCATCGTCGAGACGCCCGCGGTGCCCGCGACGTACTGGCCCCAGACGATGTAGACGAGGTCGAAGAGCTGCAGCGAGCCGATGATCGACAGGAACGCCCAGATCCGCAGGGTCGGGCCCAGCAGCGGGAGCGTGATGCTGCGCTGGATCTGCCAGTAGCTCGCGCCGTCGATCGCGGCGGCCTCGAAGAGCTCGTCGGGGATGTTCTGCAGCGCCGCCATGAACAGGATCACGGCGAACCCGATGTACTTCCACGAGATGATCGCCATCAGGGTCCAGATGGCGATGTCCGGGTTGGACAGCCAGTCGTTGGCCAGCGAGCCGAGCCCGATCTTCTCCAGGAACCCGTTGAACGCCCCGTCGGACTGGAGCATGAGGCTGAAGCCCGTCCCGACGATGACCTCGGAGACCACGTACGGGACGAAGATCAGCACCCGCACCAGCGACCGGAACCGCATCGGCCGGTTCAGCAGCAGCGCGAACCCGATGGCGATCGGCCCCTGGAGCACCAGCGACGCGATCACGATGAAGACGTTGTGACCGAGCGCGGCGTGGAACTCGGGGTCCGTCAGGATGATCTTGTAGTTGTTCAGCCCGACGAAGTCGGTCGGCTTGCCGTAGCCCTTCCAACGGAAGAAGCCGTAGTAGGCGGCGAGGCAGACCGGGAAGATCACGAAGCCGACGAACAACAGGACTGCTGGTCCGGAAAGGATCGCGATCTCGAACCGCGTCCGCCAGCCCACGCCGCGACGGCGGGGGCGGGGTGCGGTGGTCGGAGCCGGCGAGCTGCCGGCTCCGACCACCACGCGGTCGTGCTGCGAGTCCTTCACGGCCAACGGGTTGACCGATGAATCGCTCATGACGGAGGAACTATCCCTTGGCAGACGCGTTGTTGACGGCGGTGATGATGTCGGCCACCGAACCCTTGTCCGCGAGCAGGTTCACCACGGCGGTGTTCAGCGCGTTGCCGACGTTCTGGCCGTACAGCGTGTCCAGCCACTGCGACACGTACGGGGCGTCGTTGAAGCCGGCGATGACGGCCTTGAGGTAGTCCTCGGTGACGACCGACTGCGCGTCCTTGTTGACGGGCGGGGCGTTGAAGGCCTTGTAGTAGGCCTTCTGGACGTCCGCCGACGCGAGGTAGTTCAGGAAGTCGGAGCACGCCTTCTTCGGGGCCTTGGCCGAGCACGAGTACCCGTCGACGCCACCCATGATGGCCTTCGGGTCACCCTGGCCGTTCGGCACGGAGATGAAGGGGTAGAAGCCGAGGTCGGGCAGCGGCTTCTCGTCGGGCGTCAGCGAGGCGATCACACCGGGGTCCCACGCACCCATGAGCTCGGCGCCGGCCTTGTGGTTGGCGACCAGACCGGCCGACGAGCCGGCGCCCTGCTGGGCGGACGTGGTGAGGAAGCCCTTGTTGAACGCGCCCGTGTCCTTGAACGCCTTGAGGTCGTCACCCGCACGGGTCCAGCAGTCGTCCTCGAACTGCAGCGACTTGGCCGTGGCGTTGAGCGTGTCCTCGCTGCACTCGCGCAGCGCGAACCAGTAGTACCAGTGCGCGGCCGGCCACGCGTCCTTGCCGCCGAGCGCGATGGCGTCGACGCCCGAGGCCTTGAGCTTGGTGTTGGCGTCGTTGAGCTGGTCGAGCGTCGTGGGCGTCGAGGTGATGCCCGCCTTCTCGTACAGGTCCTTGCTGTAGAAGAAGCCGCCCGGGAGGACCGAGACGGGCATCGCGTAGACCTTGTCGTCGATCGACTCGGCCTTGAACGCTCCCTCGCCGACGCCGGCCTTCGTCTCGTCCGAGATCGAGTCGGTGATGTCCATGAGCTGCCCGGCCTCGACCATCGCAGCCATCTTGCCGCCGCCGCGCTGCAGGAAGATGTCCGGCGCGTCGCCCGAGTTCAGCGCCGTCTGGAGCTTGCCGTCGAGGTCCTCGTTCTGGATCGTCTGGATCTTGATCGTGACGTTGGGGTTGGCGGTGTCGAAGCTCTTGACCGTGTCCTCGAAGAACGCGGCGCCGGGACCGGTGGTCGCGTTGGTCCAGAGCGTCATGGTGACGGGCTTGTCGGCGTCCGCCGTCGCGTTGTCGCCGCTGTTGTCGTCGGAGCTGGAACAGCCCGAGACCACCAGCGCGATGCTCGCACCCAGTGCGGCGAACGCCGCAGCTCGATTCATCCTGGCCATGAAAAGGAACTCCTCTGTCGTCGTTGACGGGTAGGTCGAAGCCTGGCGTGTCCGATCTTGCGGGTTCGGAGGTGTGCGTGTCAATCGTTGTCGATAACGTTTTCGACACGAACAGCTCACGGCCCGACGGTCGCGTCACGCTCGCGCTCGAGGGCCGGAGCGCGGAAAGCGTTCGCAGCTGGTCACCGCGAGCGGGGTGTGGTTAATCCGATCAATACAGTCCAGTATTCGAGATCGCAGCCGCCCCCCGTTGACGGCGCCCGACGTGACGTGGTGCCCTGATGCCGTCCGGGAGGGGTCCCGGGCTCGGCTGCACCAGGTGCGCCGACGACGAGAGCAGGAGGCCGGCCATGAACGTCATGCGCCCTCGCCCCGCCTCGTCCTGTTGTCGGGTCCGCTGAGGTCTCGTCGGCCCACGCCGACTCGCAGAGCCAGCCGCCGCCGGTCCGTCCCACGACCCCGCGGCCTCACCCGACATCCCCGCGCACCCGACGTGCGCCCTCCTGGACAGGCACCCCGATGACCGTCACCACCGCCCCCGCTTCCTTGACCACCGACGAGTTCAGCGCGCTCGTCCGCTCCATCGCCGACCAGCCCGACCTGTGGCGCCCCATCGTCCGCTTCACGCAGGCCGAACGCTGGTGGACGCGGCTCGAGGGCCCCGACGGCGTCGACGTCTGGCTCCTGTCCTGGCTGCCCGCCCAGGGCACCGAGCCGCACGACCACGGCCGCTCCAACGCCGCCTTCACCGTCGTCGCCGGCACGCTCACCGAGCTGCGCCCCGACGAGGCAGGGGACCTGGTCCCGACGCCGTTCGACGCCGGGCGCACGCAGACCGTGGACGTGGGCCAGATCCACGACGTCGTGAACGTCGGCCACGAACCCGCCGTGAGCATCCACGCCTACTCACCCCCGCTCGAGCAGATGACCTACTACCGGCGCGGCGAGCACGGACTGGTGCCGTCCCGCACGGTCGAGACGACGGAGCCGGAGGAGTGAGCGTCACCGACGGCGTCGCGACCCGGCGCACCATCGACCAGCTGCTCGCCGACGCCCGGGCCCGGCTCGTGCGCCTCTCCCCCGTCGATGCCGCGGCCGACGTCCGCGACGGCGCACTGCTCGTCGACATCCGGCCCGCCGCGCAGCGTGCCGCAGAGGGCGGCGTGCCCGGCGCGATCGTCATCGAGCGCAACGTGCTGGAGTGGCGCCTGGACCCGGCGAGCGACGCGCGCATCCCGCAGGCGGCCTACGACCTGCGGCCGGTCGTCCTGTGCTCCGAGGGGTACACCTCGAGCCTCGCGGCGGCCGCGCTCATCGACCTCGGCCTGGTGCGCGCCACCGACGTCGTGGGTGGCTTCCACGCCTGGCGCGCCGCGGGCCTGCCGACGACCGCGCCGACGAGCCGGGCGACGTACGGCTCGGTGCACCTCCCGGCGTAACGGAGCCGAGCGGTCCGCCCGTCAAGGTCGGACCGCTCTCGTCGCCGGCCCCTCGGCCACCGGCACGAGGCGGCGCAGCTGGGTGACGTGCCCGGGCTCGAGCTCGGCGATCGACGCGACGCCCAGCAGCTTCATGGTGCGCTCGATCTCCGAGCGCAGGATCTCGATCGTCCGATCCACGCCGGCCCGGCCGCCGGCCATGAGCCCGTACAGGTACGCGCGACCGATCAGCGTGAACTTCGCGCCGAGCGCCATCGAGGCGACGACGTCCGCGCCGTTCATGATCCCGGTGTCGACCATGACGGTCGCGTCGGCACCGACCTCACGCACCACCTGCGGCAGCAGGTGGAACGGGACCGGCGCGCGGTCGAGCTGGCGGCCGCCGTGGTTGGACAGGATGATCCCGTCCACCCCCGCGTCGACCAGCCGTACCGAGTCCGCGACGTTCTGCACGCCCTTCACCACGATCTTGCCCGGCCACAGGTCGCGGATGACGGCCAGGTCGTCGTAGCTGATGGTCGGGTCCATCGCGGCGTCGAGCAGCTCGCCGACCGTGCCGCCGGTGCTCGACAGCGAGGCGAACTCGAGCTTGGGCGTCGTCAGGAAGTCGTACCACCACCAGGGCCGCGGGATCGCGTTGGCCACCGTGCGCAGCGTGAGCTGCGGCGGGATCGAGAACCCGTTGCGCTTGTCCCGCAGCCGTGCGCCGGCCACGGGCGTGTCGACGGTGAACATGAGGGTGTCGAACCCGGCCGCGGCGGCCCGGCGGGTGAGCGCGTAGGAGATCTCCCGGTCGCGCATCACGTAGAGCTGGAACCAGTTGCGCCCGTGCGGGTTCGCCGCCCGCACGTCCTCGATCGACGTGGTGCCCAGCGTCGAGAGCGTGAACGGGATGCCCGCGGCCCCCGCCGCCGACGCCCCGGCGATCTCGCCCTCGGTCTGCATGAGCCGCGTGAAGCCCGTCGGCGCGATCCCGAACGGCAGCGCGGAGGACCCGCCCAGGATCTGCACCGACGTGTCGACGTCCGGCGCCGGCCGCAGGATGCCGGGGTGCAGCTCGATGTCGCGGAACGCCTGCCGGGCCCGCGCGAGCGAGATCTCCCCCTCCGCGGCCCCGTCGGTGTAGTCGAACGCCGCGCGGGGCGTGCGCCGCTTGGCGATCAGCCGCAGGTCGGCGATCGTCAGCGCGGCCTCCATCCGGCGACGACGACCGTCGAGCTGAGGCTTCTTGAACCGGACGAGCTCGAGCAGCTCGGCGGGATTGGGCAGCTGACGCTGGACCATCGGCGTCGGGTCCTTCCTCGGAGGCGACGCACCCATCATGCCCGCCGGGCGATCCGTGCGCCGCCCCGTGCTGCGCGGACGCTCACGCTCCGGGTCGTGCTCAGCCGCCGCGACGCGGGGACAACCGGATCGCGCGCGCTCCCCCGCGCCAGGCCGCCGCGAGGTCGTCCGGGTCGGGCTCTCCGCCCTCCCCGCGCCGGACGCCGTTGAAGCTCGCGAACGCCGGGTTGGCGCGCGCCATCGTGGCGTACGCCGCCACGACGTCAGCCTCGTCGGTGTAGACGACGACGTCGCACGTTCGGCGACGCCCGAGGAGCCGCACGTCGACCGGCGAGCCGGTGCGAAGGTTCTTCGCCCACGCGAACGGCGTCCCGACCAGCAGGTCGGTGCCGTCGCGCTCGTAGGCCACCGGTATCGCGTAGCGGCGCCCGGACGTGCGGCCGACGACGTAGACCGTCACCAGCTTGCGCCCGATCCCGCGCGAGATCCCGGGCGTGCGCAGCAGGCCGCGCACCAGCACGTTGACCGCCTTCTGCCCGCGCATGGTCCGCGGCTGACGCCTTGCATCGCTCATGGCTCCTCCTTGCCGTGCCGACATCCGCCGTCTTCGTTGTTGGCCACGCCAACGTTCTTAGCCTAGGCGATGTTGGCGCACCCAACAATGGGTAGGCTCGCCCCATGCCGACCGACGACCGCACCCCCGACCGCGTCCGGTCGCGTCCGACGTGGCTGCTCGCCCGCGCCCACGGCCGGGCTCTCGCGCTGCTGCACGCCGGCTTCGAGGCGCACGGCGACGGGCTGCGGGGGTATCACTACCGCCTCCTGGCCGCTCTCGAGCAGTGGGGTCCTGCCAGCCAGGCCGACCTGGGCCGCGACACCGGGATCGACCGGAGCGACGTGACCGCCGCGCTCCGGCAGCTGGAGGACGAGGCGCTCGTCGAGCGGCGCGTGGACCCCGGCCACCGGCGGCGCAACATCGTGACGATCACCGCCGACGGGCAGCGGGCGCTGGAACGCCTCGACGTCGTCATCGCGGACATCCAGGGCGACGTGCTCGCACCGCTGACGCCCGAGCAGCGACGGCAGCTCGTCGAGCTGCTGGAGAAGCTGGTCTGAGGGGGCGCCAGCCCCTCACGACCTGTCCGTCCGGGGGCTGGGTTGCTCCTTGGTACGGCTGAGGAGGAGCCCGCGTCCGGTCGCGACGAGCGCGTACTGCACGCCGCCCGCACGACCATGGAGCACGAACACCGTGCGGCGCTCGTCCCGGTCGAGCAGCTCCCACCAGCCGGTGTCGGCGATGTGCTTGGTGTCGTCGCTGTAGGTGAGGTGATCGAGGTCGTGGTCCGGGACCGCGATCGCGAGCCGCGGGTGGCCGACCTCCGTCGGCAGGCCACGGGGCACGGCCCACGAGCGCAGGACCCCGCCCTCCTCCAGGCGCAGGTCATGGTGCGGTCTCGGGACCCGATGGTCGTGCAGCACGAACGCGGGACGCGTCACGGGACCTCCGCGGCGCCGTGAGGACACATGCAGCCCCCTCCGATCCGCTCGCCCGTTCCTCCCCCGAAGTGGCACGGAGCGAGAACCACCGATTCTGCTCGACGCGTGGGTGCGCGTCACAGCAGGATGTGTCGCGTGCCTCATCATGTCGTGAAAGGGATCGAGCTGTCGCAGGCCTACTTCACGGACGTGATCGAGCCGATCGTCTCGTCGAGGCTTCCTGGCCTTCGCTATGCAGCCGGGCGGCTCGGATCCGGATCGGACGTCCTGCGCCTCGACGACGACGTCTCCCGCGATCACGACTGGGGGCTCCGGCTCAACCTGTTCGTGCCCGACGATGCGGTCTCGGCAGTGCGCGCCGAGCTCGAGCGCGGTCTCCCGCGAACGTTCCAGGGGCATCCCACGCGGTTCGCCTTCACGGGTGAGAGCGAGCCGCGGCACCACGTCGAGGTGACCACGACCGCCGAGTTCGTCGTCGGGCGGCTCGGGTTCGATCCGCGTGCCGGCATGGATGCGCATGACTGGTTGTCGCTGTCAGGGCAGGCCGTCCTCGAAGTGGTGGCCGGTCCGGTGTTCACGGACCTGGCGGGCGACCTCGGGGCGGCGCGCGACGCGCTCGCGTGGTACCCCGACGACATCTGGCGGTACGTGCTCGCCTGCGACTGGAACCGCATCAGCCAGGAGCTCCCCCTGATGGGCCGTGCCGCAGATGTCGGCGACGAGATCGGGGAGCGCATCATCGCTGCGCGCCTGGCCCATGGCGTGCTGCACCTGGCACTCATCCTCGAGCGCCAGTGGCCACCGTACGCAAAGTGGCTCGGCACGCGCTTCGCGGGGCTGGAATGCGCGAGATCCGTGGGTCCGTCGGTGGCCGCGCTCCTGGGCGAGAGCTCCGCAGCCGCGAGGCAAAGTGCTCTTGGCGACGCTCTCGCGGCCCTTCTCGAGACGCAGAACGCGCTCGGGCTCACGAAGGTGGGGGCCGCTCTGATCCCCTTCTGGGACCGCCCCTACCTGCACCCGGACCCGGCGATCGCAGCCCAGCTCATCGACGGTGTCGCGGACCCCGAGGTCCGCGGGCTTCCGCGGGGGCGTGGATCCGTCGAGCAGCGCACCGACAACGTGGACGTGCTCGTGGACCCGAGAGCACGCCGCCTCGCGGTCACCTGCTGACAGCACGGCCCGACGTGCTCTGATGTCTCCGCGCGGCCATAGGGTCTGCGCCATGACCTGCAGCCTGACGTTCGAACCGTTGACCGAGGCCGACATCGACTGGGCCTGGGACGTCTACGAGGCGACGACTCGCGAGCATGTCGAGCCGGTCACCGACTGGACCCCGGAGCACCAGTGGGCGGAGCGACTCGCAGGGCTCAGGGGCGGCTCGTTCACGGCGATCGTCGACAGCGGCCGGCGCGTCGGGCTGGCCGAGGTGACCGATGACGGCGACGAGCTGACCATCCGGCATCTCGAGGTCCTGCCCGCGGCGCAGGGGCGCGGCATCGGGAGCGCCGCCATCGAGGTGATCGCTGCCAGGGCCGCGATCACCGGCCAGTCCGTCTCGCTGCGGGTCCTGCACGTCAATCCGCGTGCTCGGGCGCTGTACGAAAGGCTGGGATTCGTCGTCGAGGACGAGCGCGCTACGTCGACCCAGATGCGACTCGCCCCGCCACTGGCTGAACAAGAGCCCGGCCGACGGCCGGGCTCCACATAAGAAACGACGACGCGGGACATCCATGAACGATGTCCCGCGTCATCACATGGTGGAGCTGAGGGGACTCGAACCCCTGACCCCCTGCATGCCATGCAGGTGCGCTACCAGCTGCGCCACAGCCCCGCGACCCACCGGAGCGGGCCACCACACCCTTGCGGGCGCTCGGAGAGTTTAGGCCGATCCCGGCCTCAAAAGCCAATCGGGCTCAGGCGGGGTCCCTCGTCTGCGCGTCGGCCTCGGAATCGTGGGCCTTGTCGGGTCCGGCGTTCCAGTCCGACGAGGCGTCGCTGGGGCCCAGGTTGTAGCCGACTAGGCGCCAGGGCGCCTGGCCCGCGGCCGACGAGGACACGAGCTCGGCCCAGTGCGCGTTGTGCATGCCGGCGATCCCCCGCCACTCCGCGGGCATGCCGAGCAGTGCTCCGACCGCGGAGCTGATCGCCGCACCGTGGGAGACGATGACCAACGTGTCGTCGCGCCCGAGCTGCTCTGCGTGCTCGGTGATCGCTTCGGCGGTCCGTCGGGCGACCTCCGCGCGCGTCTCGGCACCCTCGCGGCCAGGCTCGGCGCCGGCACGCCACACGGCGAACTCCTGCGGCCAGCGGGCCTCGATCTCGTCGCCCGTCAGGCCCTCCCAGTCGCCGAAGGCACGCTCACGCACCCGCACGTCGGTCTCCAGCTCGACCTCCGCGGCACGGGCCAGGTACTGGGCTGTCTGGGCCGCACGGCTGAGGTCGGAGCTGACGATGCGCGTGGGCTCGTGCCGCTCCAGCATGCGCGCGGCCGCGGTGCGGGCCTGCCAGCGCCCGATGTCGTCGAGCGGTATGTCGACCTGGCCCTGCAGGCGGGCCTCCGCGTTGTAGGCGGTGCGCCCGTGGCGCCACAGCAGCAGGCGACGGGCCGTCACGCGGTGGCGTCCGTCTCGTCGTCCGACGCCTCGCCCGGCCGGGCGTCCTGCGGCAGGTCGATCACCGGGCAGTCCTTCCACAGCCGCTCGAGCGCGTAGTAGACGCGGTCCTCCGCGTGCTGGACGTGCACGACGACGTCGCCGAAGTCCACGAGCACCCACCGACCCGCCGACTTGCCTTCGCGACGCACCGGCTTCGCGCCCAGGTGGAACAGCGCCTCCTCGACCGCGTCGACGATGGCGCCGACCTGACGCTCGTTGCTCCCGGACGCGATGAGGAAGACGTCCGTCAGCACGAGCTGTTCGCTCACGTCGAGCGCGATGATCTCCTCGGCCTTGCGGTCGGCAGCCGCGCGGGCGGCGGCGACGGCGAGCTCGATGGCTCTCTCGGTGGCGGGCACGGTTCTCCTCGGGCTGGTTCAGGCGGGCCGGTCAGGCGCGCCGGTGCAAAGCAGGTCGGACAGGCAGGTTGGTCAGGTGGTGTGCACGACGGCGGCTACGGACGCGGATGCCGACGTGGTCGCCGCACCCTTGTTCGCGCCGTCCTTGTCGCCGCGGCCGTTCACGACGAGCAGCATGATGAGGAAGCCGAGCACGAACGCCACCAGGGCGAGCACCAGCAGGTGCAGCCACGTGTACGGGTGTCGCGGTCGCTGGTCCTCCAGGTCGACGTCGTCGTCCTCGTCGTCCGCTCCCGTCGGACCGAAGGCGCCCCCGGCGCCGACCGGGTCCGGGGCCGCCTGCGCCGAGCGGGCGACCGGACGCTCGTCGGGCTGCGCGGTCCACCCCATCGCCGGCGAGGCCGCGGGCTGGCCGGGGGCCTCCTGGGTCGGGGACGGCCACGCGGGCGTGAGCACGGCGTCGTCGACATCCGCCTCGGGCGCGCTCGGCGCGTTCCCGGGCGTCGCCGGGGCGAAGGAGGAGGGCGAGGCCGGACCGTGCGCCCCGGTCGCGGACGCCGCGGCGGCGGTCGCTGCTCCGGCGGCCGGTGCTGCGGGCCAGCCGGTCGCGTGGGCGGGCACGCCCGCGGCCGGGTGCGCGGACTGCTGGCCGGCGGCGTGCGTGGTGGCCTGGCCCGCGACGGTCGGCGACCATGCGGACGCCGTGCCCTGCGTCGGAGCCGGCCCGGACGTCGGACGGGTCGGGGACCACGTCTGCCCTCCGGGAGCCTCGGCCTGCGGCTGGGAGGCGTGCGGCCAGCCGGGCTGACCCTGCTGCGTCTGCGGCTGGACCGGGTGCTGCTGACCGAGCTGCGGCTGTGCCGGCTGCGGCTGTGCAGGCTGCTGGCCGGGCTGGCCCGAGCGTCCCGCTGCCGACGTCGCGGTGCGACGGACCGGCTGGGCCGACGACGGCGCACCACCGGGCTGCGCGCTCGCCGCCGCACCCCATGCGGGTGGCGTCGGGCTCGCGGGTGCCTGGCGCGCGGGTGCCTGGCTGGGAGTCTCGCTCGCCGGTGCCGTGCGGGGGGTGGGCGCCGACCAGGACGGTGTCCCAAGGCCGGCCGGCCGGGCTGTCGTCGGGGCCGACGCACCGTTCGCTGGCGACGGGCCCGCGGGGGTCGTGGCGCCCGCGGACGCCGCGGACCACCCGGTCGCGGGTCGGGGAGATCGCGTCGGGTCGAGCGTCATGTCGCGGTAGGAGCGGCGCGACCTCGCCTCGTCGTCCTGGGAACGCGCCGGCGGCGGCGCCTGACGAGAGGTCGGCGCCGCGGCGCCCGAGGCCTGCGGCTGAGCCGTGGACTGAGCCGCAGGCTGAGCCGCGGGCTGGTCCGGGCGAGACCCCACCGGGCCGGCGTGCGCCGTCGGCGCCCCCCAGGCGGTACGCGGCGCAGGACGAGCATCCGACGACCCCGACGCTGCCGGGCTGCCCGCGTGCGGCCACGCCGTCTGAGGCGCCGTCTGAGGCGCGGACCGTGGCGCCGACTGCTGTGCCACCCATCCGCCGGCGACCGGCGCAGCCCCGGTGTCCTCGCTCACGCGGCG
>Ga0160448_100171_pt1 | contig 28733 bp, 23 predicted proteins | sample HID1973M_E1MG_FD_108269 | JGI IMG/M metagenome (GOLD analysis project Ga0160448, IMG submission 108269) | Enriched mosquito-associated microbial communities from UW Madison campus, WI, USA - HID1973M_E1 MG | ecosystem: Host-associated > Arthropoda: Insects > Digestive system > Unclassified ...
CAGGAATACGTGGACATGTGCCGCGGCCCGCACGTGCCCAACACGCGCTTCCTCAAAGCCTTCAAGCTGACCCGCATTTCCGGCGCCTACTGGCGCGGCGATGCCAAGAACGAGCAGCTGCAGCGCATCTACGGCACCGCCTGGGCCGACAAGAAGCAGCTCGATGCCTACATCAAGCGCATCGAGGAAGCCGAGATGCGCGACCACCGCCGCATCGGCAAGCAGCAGGACCTGTTCCACCTGCAGGAAGAGGCCCCGGGCCTGGTGTTCTGGCATCCCAAGGGCTGGTCGATCTGGCAGGTCGTCGAGCAGTACATGCGCAAGGTGTACCGCGACAGCGGCTACGGCGAGGTGCGCTGCCCGCAGATCCTGGACGTGTCGCTGTGGCAGAAGTCCGGCCACTGGGACAACTACAAGGAGAACATGTTCTTCACCGAGTCGGAGAAGCGCACCTACGCGGTCAAGCCGATGAACTGCCCGGGCCATGTCCAGGTGTTCAACCAGGGCCTGCACAGCTACCGCGACCTGCCGATCCGCTACGGCGAGTTCGGCTCGTGCCACCGCAACGAGCCCTCCGGCGCGCTGCACGGCATCCTGCGCGTGCGCGGCTTCACCCAGGACGACGGCCACGTCTTCTGCACCGAGGGCCAGATCGAGGCCGAGGTCACTGCCTTCCACCAGCAGGCGCTGGCGGTGTACGCGGCGTTCGGCTTCGAGGACATCCAGATCAAGATCGCCCTGCGCCCGGAAAAGCGCCTGGGCGATGACGCCACCTGGGACAAGGCCGAAGGCGCCCTGCGCGCGGCCCTGTCGCATTGCGGGGTGGAGTGGCAGGAGCTGCCGGGCGAGGGCGCCTTCTACGGCCCGAAGATCGAATACCACCTCAAGGACGCCATCGGCCGGACCTGGCAGCTGGGCACGATGCAGGTCGATTTCATGATGCCTGGACGCCTTGGCGCCGAGTATGTCGATGAAAACAGCCAGAAAAAGCACCCGGTCATGTTGCACCGGGCGATCGTCGGCTCGATGGAGCGCTTCATCGGCATCCTGATCGAGCACCACGCCGGTTCCTTCCCGGCGTGGCTGGCCCCGGTCCAGGTGGTGGTGGCCAATATCACCGACGCCCAGGCTGAATACGTAGAATCCGTTCGGAAAAGCCTTGCAAATCAAGGCTTCCGGGTGGAGGCGGATTTGCGGAACGAGAAGATCGGCTATAAGATTCGCGAGCATACGCTGCAGCGCGTCCCCTACCTGCTGGTGGTCGGCGACCGCGAGAAGGAAAATGGCGCCGTTGCGGTACGCACCCGTTCGGGCGAGGATCTGGGCACGATGTCCGTGGAAGCCTTCGCCGAACGCCTGCGCGCCGAGCACGCCGCGTAAGCCAACCCCGGCCATCTGGATGATCCGGAAGTGCCGGTTCGATTCCCCTGGGAGATTGCAAAATCAGTACACCTGACAACAAACAGAACCGCAAGAACCATGAAATCCGGGTGCCGCGCGTACGCGTGATCGGCAGCGACGGTGAGATGGTCGGCGTGTTGTCGCGCGATGAAGCGCTGGCGATGGCGGAAGAGGAGGGACTCGACCTGGTCGAGATCCAGCCCCAGGCCGACCCGCCGGTCTGCAAGATCATGGACTTCGGCAAGTTCAAGTTCGAGATGCAGAAAAAGGCCAACGAGGCCAAGAAGAAGACCAAGCAGGTCGAGATCAAGGAGCTGAAGTTCCGTCCGGTCACGGACGAGGGCGACTACCAGATCAAGCTGCGCAACATGCGCCGCTTCCTGGAGGAAGGCGACAAGGTCAAGGTCAACATCCGCTTCCGTGGCCGTGAAATGAGCCACCAGGAGCTGGGCCGCGAGATGGCGGCGCGGATCGAGGCCGACCTGGGCGAGGACATCGTCATCGAATCGCGACCGCGCCTGGAAGGCCGGCAGATGGTCATGATGATCGCGCCGAAGAAGAAGACCTGATCCACCCAGGCCGGCGCCCGTCGCCGGCCCCGCGGGGCCCTTCGGCCCTGCCAAAGCCCATGATTTGCAAGACATTCCCCGGGCTGGCATAATGGGCGGCCCGATTCGTCGGGAATGCCGTGCGAGCGGTACAGGACCGGCTGTTGTTCCTTTGGAATCAAGAGCTTACAAGCAGGCAAGGGCACGGACGGAAAGTGTGGCGCAGCCACCGCCCTGGTCAGTGACATAAAAACCATCAAGGACATAGCAATGCCCAAGATCAAGACCAACCGGGCGGCGGCCAAGCGTTTCCGCAAGACCGCTTCCGGCAAGTACAAGGCTGGCCACGCCAACCGTAGCCACATCCTCACCAAGAAGGCGACCAAGCGGAAGCGCAACCTGCGGCAGACGAACCACGTTCGTGCCGAGGACGCGGGCCGTCTGGACCGCATGCTTCCCTACCTCTGAGGATCTGAACAATGGCACGAGTTAAGCGTGGTGTGCAGGCGCGTCGTCGGCACAAGAAAATCCTGACCCTGGCGAAGGGCTACTACAACGCCCGTCGCAAGGTCTTCCGCGTCGCCAAGCAGGCGGTCATCAAGGCGCAGCAGTACGCCTACATCGGCCGCAAGCAGAAGAAGCGCAATTTCCGTTCGCTGTGGATCACCCGCATCAATGCGGCTGCCCGCATCAACGGCCTGAGCTACAGCCGTTTCATGAACGGCCTGCTGAAGGCTGGCATCACCCTGGACCGCAAGGTGCTGGCGGACATCGCCGTGCACGACGCGGCGGGTTTTGCGGCGCTGGCTGAAAAGGCAAAGGGCGCGCTGGCGGCATAAGTCGTCCCGGTCGCCCGCGTTCGCCGCGGGCGCCAGGAAAGACCAATGCATGGGGAAGGGCGCGAGTCCTTCCCCATTCTTTTTTGTGCCGGGCCACGCGCCCGGGGATCGAAAGCAGGCAGGACCAGGACATCGCGATGAGTGACATCGAAACCCTGACCGGACAGGCGCTGGCGGATGTCGCCGCGGCCCAGGATCCGGAACGACTGGAATCGCTGCGGGTGGCGCTGCTCGGCAAGAGTGGCAGCATCACCGCCCAGCTCAAGCAGCTCGGCAGCCTGCCGGCCGACCAGCGCAAGCAGGCCGGCGAGGCGATCAACATCGCCCGCGACGCGGTGTCCGCCGCGCTGGCCGAGCGCCGCCAGGTGCTGGAGCAGGCCGCGCTCGACGCCCGCCTGGCCGGTGAGCGCATCGACATCACCCTGCCGGGCCGCCAGGCCGAACGCGGCGGGCTGCATCCGGTCAGCCGGACCCTGGAGCGCATCACCGGGATCTTCGCGCGGCTCGGCTACGAGCTGGCCGACGGTCCCGAGATCGAGGACGACTGGCACAACTTCGAGGCGCTGAACTTCCCGCCGCATCATCCGGCGCGCGCCATGCACGACACCTTCTACTTCGGCGATGGCCGCCTGCTGCGCACGCACACCTCCGGCGTGCAGGTGCGCTACATGGGCGAGCATGCGCCGCCGCTGCGGATGATCGCCGCCGGCAAGGTCTACCGTTCCGACTCGGACCAGACCCACTCGCCGATGTTCCACCAGGTCGAGGGCCTGCTGGTCGACGAACACGCGACCTTCGCCGACCTCAAGGGCACGCTGTCCGAGTTCGTCCGCGCCTTCTTCGAGCGCGACTTCGAGATGCGTTTCCGCCCGAGCTATTTCCCGTTCGTCGAACCGGGCGCGGAAGTGGATATCGCCTGGCAGCAGCCCGACGGCAGCACGCGCTGGCTGGAGGTGCTCGGTTGCGGCATGGTGCATCCGAACGTGCTGCGCAACGTCGGCATCGACCCGGAGCGCTATACCGGCTTCGCGTTCGGCCTGGGCGTGGAGCGCTTCGCCATGCTGCGCTATGGCGTCAACGACCTGCGCGCCTTCTTCGAGAACGACGTGCGCTTCCTGCGCCAGTTCGCCTGAGGCCCCGGTTCTCCCGACCCGGCATCCCTTCCACGAATCCCGACCCGGCACACGATGAAATTCTCCGAGAACTGGCTGCGCAGCCACGTACCCACCGACGCCGACCGTGACGCGCTCGCGGCCACCCTGACCGCCATCGGCCTGGAGGTCGAGGAAGTCACGCCGCTGGGCGGTTCGCTGGCGCACGTGGTGGTAGCGCGCATCGTCGAGGCAGTGCGCCATCCCGAGGCCGACCGCCTGCAGGTCTGCCAGGTCGACGCCGGTGCCGGCGAACTGCTGCAGATCGTCTGCGGCGCGCCGAACGCGCGCCCGGGCCTGGTCGCGCCGCTGGCGACGATCGGCGCGCAGGTCGGCGAGCTGAAGATCAAGGCCGCCAAGCTGCGCGGCGTGGAATCCAACGGCATGCTGTGCTCGGCGAAGGAGCTGGGCCTGGACAGCGATGCATCGGGCCTGTTCGAGCTGCCGGACGATGCGCCGGTCGGCACGCCGCTGGCCGATTACCTCGGCCTGCCGGACGCCAGCATCGAGATCAAGCTGACGCCCAACCGCGCCGACTGCTTCAGCGTGCGTGGCATCGCCTATGACGTCGCCGCTGCCTGTGGCAGCGAGGTGGTGGCGATGGATATCGAACCGGTGCCGGCTACGTCCAGTCGCGCGGTCGAAGTGGAACTCAATGCCGGCGCCGAAGCCCCGCGCTTCTGTGGGCGCGTGATCGAGGGCATCAATCCGGCCGCGCGCACCCCGGCGTGGATGGCCGAGCGCCTGCGCCGCAGCGGCGTGCGCCCGGTCTCGCTGCTGGTCGACATCACCCAGTACGTGATGCTGGAGCTGGGCCAGCCGATGCATGCCTACGACCTGGATACCCTCAAGGGTCCGGTCGCCGCGCGCCGCTCGCGCCAGGGCGAGGGCCTGAAGCTGCTCGACGGCCGCGACGTTACCCTGGACGATGGCTTCCTGGTGATCACCGACGCCGACCGACCGGTCGGCCTGGCCGGCCTGATGGGCGGCTTCGATACCCGCGTCACCGAGGCCACCGGCAACGTGTTCCTCGAAGCCGCCCACTTCCAGCCGGCGGCGATCATGGGCCGTGGCCGCAAGCTGGGCCTGCATACCGATGCCGGCCACCGTTTCGAGCGCGGCGTGGATCCGCAGCTGCCGCCGCAGGCGATCGAGCTGGCGACCCGGCTGGTGCTGGAGCTGGCCGGGGGCGACCCGGGCCCGGTGGTCCAGGTCGAGCTGCCGCAGCACCTGCCGCAGGCCGCGCGGATCACCCTGCGCCGCGCCCGCATCGCCCGCGTGCTGGGGATTGCGATCGCCGATGCCGAGGTCGAGCGCATCCTGCGCGCGCTGGGCATGCAGGTGGAGGCCGTGGCCGATGGCTGGCAGGTCGTCGCGCCCACGCGCCGCTTCGACATCGCCATCGAGGAGGACCTGATCGAGGAGCTGGCCCGCGTCCACGGCTACGACCGCATCCCGACCACCCTGCCGGCCGGTGCCAGCCGCATCGCTATGCCGAGCGAAACCCTGCTGGAAGAGCTCGCCGTGCGTGCCCAGCTGGTCGCCCGCGACCTGCAGGAAACCATCAATTACGCCTTCGTCGAAGCCGAGCTGCTGGCGCGCTGGCAGCTGGACCAGGGCGTGGTGTCGCTGGCCAACCCGCTGAGCGCCGAGCTGGCGGTCATGCGGCCGGCGCTGCTGCCGGGCCTGGTGGCCACCCTGGGCCGCAACGTCGCCCGCCAGGTCGGCCGGGTCCGCCTGTTCGAGCTGGGCAAGGTCTTTGCCACGGCCGGGCAGGGCGAAGCCCCGTTGGAAACCCAGCGCGTGGCTGCGGCGGTATGTGGCGATGCCGCGGCCCTGCAGTGGGGCCTGCCGGCCCGCAGGGTCGATTTCCACGATCTCAAGGGCGACCTGGAATCGCTGGCCGCCGCCAGTGGCGCGACGCTGGAGTTCCGCCCCTCGACCCGTCCTTATGGCCATCCGGGACGTTCGGCCGACGTCTTCCGGGACGGCCAGCCGGTCGGCTGGATCGGCCAGCTGCACCCGGCCCTGGCCAGGGCGCTGGACATCGATGTCGACGTGTTCGCCTTCGAGCTGGCGCTCGCCCCGCTGGCCGGCCGGGCGCTGCCGCGCGCCGGCGAGCTGTCGCGCTTCCCCTCGGTACGCCGCGACCTGGCCTTCCTGGTCCCCGAGCAGGTGGGCTGGGCCGAGCTGGCCGCCACGGTGCGCGGCGCGGCCGGTGGCCTGCTGCGCGACGTCCTGGTATTTGACCGCTACGTCGGACCCGGCGTCGAAGCCGGTTTCAAGAGTCTGGCTATGGGCTTGATTTTGCAGGATAACTCGCGCACCCTCACGGATCGGGACGTGGATGCCGTGGTGACCGAGGTGGTGACCGCCATCGAGCGCGAACATCGCGCCCGGATCCGGAGTTGAGGCGGCGGTAACAGGGGGAATGGCATGGCACTGACGAAAGCGGAAATGGCCGAGCGCCTGTTCGACGAAGTTGGATTGAACAAGCGGGAAGCCAAGGAGTTCGTCGACGCGTTCTTCGACGTGCTGCGTGATGCGCTGGAGCAGGGACGCCAGGTCAAGCTGTCGGGTTTCGGCAACTTCGACCTGCGGCGCAAGAACCAGAGGCCCGGTCGCAATCCCAAGACCGGTGAGGAAATTCCGATTTCCGCGCGGACGGTGGTGACCTTCCGCCCGGGCCAAAAGCTCAAGGAACGGGTGGAGACCTATGCTGGATCCGGGCAGTAACCGCGAACTACCGCCGATACCGGCCAAGCGCTACTTCACCATCGGCGAAGTCAGCGAGCTGTGCGACGTCAAGCCGCACGTGCTGCGCTACTGGGAAACCGAGTTCCCGAGCCTGGAGCCGGTGAAGCGGCGTGGCAATCGCCGTTACTACCAGCGTCACGACGTACTGATGGTGCGGCAGATCCGCAGCCTGCTGTACGAACAGGGCTACACGATCGGCGGCGCGCGCCTGCGCCTGGACAGCGCCGGCGCCCGCGAGGAATCGGCGCTGAGCAACCAGATCATCAAGCAGGTACGGATGGAGCTGGAAGAAGTCCTGCAGTTGCTGCGGCGCTGAGCCGAGCGACAAGCCCGCGTAAAGTCGTTATAATCGCGGGCCGCCGCAAGGCGGAGTACTTACCGGGGTATAGCGCAGCCTGGTAGCGCACCAGTCTGGGGGACTGGTGGTCGTCGGTTCGAATCCGGCTACCCCGACCAAATCAGCAATACGAAACGGCCTGCATCCTGCGATGCGGGCCGTTTTCCTTTGGGGCGGGCAGGCCGGCCCAAAGGTGAACGCGGGCGCGGGACGATGGCTTACCATCGATGGACAGGCGGTGCTCGCTTGCCAGCAGGAAGCCCATCGATGCGCAACATGCTCGACTTCAGTTCCTGGAGCACCATGCTCACCACGCTGCTGGGCCTGGTGCTGGTGTCGTTGGTGGCCGTCGGCATCCGCCTGGTCTTCATGCAGACGCTGCAACGCCGGCGCGAGCGCGAGAACCGGCAGATCAACGAACGCCTGCGGACCCTGATCGCCGCCTACAAGACGCTGGGTGGTTCGTTCACCGGCGAGCTCGCGGTGGATCCCTCACACCTGCGTGACCTGCGCCTGCGCGCGGGCGAATCGGAGGATTCGCCGCCCACCGCCAGTTCCGATCGCCGCCGGCGGATCCGCGACGCGGTCGAAGCCGCGTTGTCGGATGTGATCCTGCTTGGCACCGAGCCGCAGGTCGAACTGGCGGCACGCGCGGCCGATGACATGGTGGCTGGCCGCGCCGTGCATACCGCGGCGCTGGTGGTGTCGCTGCGCGATTTCATCCGCGAGGCGCTCGACCTGGCGCCGATTCCCGGCCATCTGCACATTCCCGTGCAGGGGCCGGCACGCGCCAGCACCGGCAGCAAGCGCGAGGGCGGCGAGGGCAAGGGGGCCGGCGGAGGTGGTGGTGGCATGGGCGGGATGGGCGGTGGCGCGGGTGGTGGCCTGGGCGGCATGCGCCACGGCGTCGATGATGACGGCCGCAGCCACGGCGCCGCCTGATAACACCGTTACAGGTCACCTGTGACCGGCGTCGGGATTCATGCTGACGCGTACTGGTTTTCGCGCCTTCTTTGCATCCACGCCGTCAAGGTTCCGTCTCCTTGCCCGCGGAACCGCCAATGCCTACCCACGCCGAACTCGACCGCTGCCTGGACGCATTGCGGGACGCGCTGCCGCGATCGATGGGTGATGCGCATGCCGGCTTCGATTTCCCCGCGTTCCAGCGCCAGGTCGACCACATCCGCGCGACGGTTGCGCCGGAGCACGGCGAGTACGTGCGCGCGCGCATCCAGGCCATGCTGGAGAAAGCGGGGCTGATCCCCACCGAGAACGAAGCCGAAGCAAGACGCTGAAAGATTCATCGCCGGCTGCTGCAGATGTTGATCCGTCGACACTGCGTGCACCAGGAATTCACATGATCAGAACAATTTTCCGGCGCATGGATGACGAATGCATCGCTTCGTTCGCCATGAGCACGCGATGCATGGAGTGGAATACATCGACGTGCATGCGTGCATGTTGTGATTGCGATCACTGATGAACTTGCGATCACTGCCTGATTCGTGGCGATTGCGTGCAATCAATGTGAACGAGTCGAAGACGAACTTTAACCATCTCCCGCATGCGCGTCGGAAATTTGGCGCATGGGGATTGTCGAAAGCGTTTTCTATGCCATAGTGCGTCGCAACACACCCCACGCATCTCGTGCCGACGGATCGCGCACATCGCTGTCGAAGGATCCGGCACACATCAAACCGCATCGAGTCGCACTGCTGCCTGCATGCCAGGCGGAGCGGTCTCGTGCTCCCGTAATAAAACCCACAGAGGCGGTGAACGCGACGCATGAGCTCCCCACGATCCCGTTGGATGATTCTGCTTCTCGGCCTGGTCATGGTGTTGGCGGGTTGCCACAACACCTCGCACATGGCGCGGGAGCTTCCGCAGCCCGACCCGCTGGCGCTGACCACGGTGCAGCCGGAATATCGCCTGGCGCCCGGGGACGTGTTGCTGGTCAAGGTGTTCCAGGTCGATGACCTCGAGCGCCAGGTACGCATCGACAACGACGGCAAGCTTTCGTTGCCGCTGATCGGCTCGATCCCGGCAGCCGGGCTCGGCGTGGCCGAGCTTGAGCGGCAGGTCGCCGACCGCTATCGCAGCGGCTTCCTGCAGGATCCACAGATCTCGATCTTCGTGCAGGAAGCCAATGGCCGACGCGTCACCGTGACCGGTGCGGTCACCGAGCCGGGCATCTATCCGCTCGTCGGCGCCAACCTCACCCTGCAGCAGGCCGTGGCCCAGGCCAAGGGCGTGAACAACATCGCCAGCCGCGGCAACGTGATCGTGTTCCGCACGGTGCAGGGCCAGAAGATGATCGCGCGCTTCGACCTCGGGGCGATCGAGCATGGCAAGGACCCGGACCCCGAGATCTATGGAGGTGACGTGATCGTCGTGTATCGCTCCGATGCGCGCCTGCTGCTGCGCACGGTGCTCGAACTGACGCCCTTCGTGATGGTATGGCGGGCCTACAAATGAGTACCGTCCACGACAACCACGCCGTCCACGCCGGCCATCATCACGACAGCGCGGAGCTGACCCTGCGCGACTACTGGCTGGCGCTGTGGGCGCAGCGCTGGCTGGTCATCCTCATCGCCGCGGCCATCGTGCTGGTGGTGCTGGTGGTCACCCTGGTGATGCCGACCCGCTACCGCGCGACGAGCACGTTGCAGATCGAGCGCGAAGCGCTGAACGTGGTCAACGTCGAGAACCTGATGCCGGCCGAGTCGCCACAGGATCGCGACTTCTATGAAACCCAGTACGAGCTGCTGCAGAGCCGTTCGCTGGCGCGGGCGGTGATCCGCGAGGCCAACCTGACCGGCGAACCCTACTTCAAGGGGCTGGTCGACGAGGCCGCGGCCAAGTACGACGCCGCACACCCGGAAGCGGGCAAGGCGCAGGCGGCCGAACGCCAGGAACGACTGGAGCGTGCATTGACCGGCGCGTTGCTCGACGGCCTGGAGATCGAGCCGATCCGCAACTCGCGGCTGGTCCGCATCAACTTCGATTCGCCCGATCCGGCGCTGGCGGCGCGGGTGGCCAATGCCTACGCCCGCGTATTCATCGCCAACAGCCAGCAGCGCCGCCTGCAGGCGTCCTCGTTCGCTTCCAAGTACCTGTCCGAGCGGCTGGTGCAGCTGCAGGCCAAGGTCGAGGATTCCGAGCGCAAGCTGGTGGCCTACTCGAGCCAGGAGCAGATCGTCTCGGTCGGGGATGACAAGCCATCGCTGCCGGCGCAGAACCTGACCGAGCTCAATGCGCTGCTTGCCAGTGCCCAGGATGCCCGCATCAAGGCCGAAGCGGCCTGGCGCCAGGCCGACCGTGGCGATGGCATGGGCCTGCCGCAGGTGGTCGGCAACCCGCTGGTGCAGCAGCTGCGTTCGGAGCAGGCGCGCATCAATGCCGAGTTCCAGCAGAAGCTGGCGACCTTCAAGCCCGGCTACCCGGAAATGGAGCGGCTGAAGTCGCAGGCCGAGGAGCTGCAGCGGCAGATCAACCGCGAGGTGCTCAACGTACGCCAGTCGCTGAAGGCGCAGTACGAGGCCGCCGTGCAGCAGGAGCAGTTGATGAACGAGCGCATCGCCCAGCTCAAGGGCGACGAGCTCGACCTGCAGTCCCGGAGCATCCAGTACAACCTGCTCAAGCGCGAAGCCGACACGAACCGCCAGCTCTACGACGCGTTGCTGCAGCGTTACAAGGAGATCGGCGTAGCCGGCAATGTCGGCAGCAACAACGTCTCCATCGTCGACACCGCCGACGTGCCGGGCAATCCGAATTCACCGAAGTTCCTGCTGAACATGGCGCTTGGCGTGGTGTTCGGCGTGTTCATCGCGATCGCGGTGGCGCTGCTGCGGTTCCTGCTGCGCGATCCGGCGAAGTGAGCGTGTGCGGGGTCATCAAGGTGACAGCTGGTTCAGGGTGGATGGATGCGGTTGCAGTAGTTTCGACGGCGGAGGAACGATGCCCGGAGCGGGAGCTGATGTTGGCTAGGTGATGTTGCGTGGCGGCGACGAAGAGCTGCCGTGAGGCCCGGGGCCGGCGTAGGAGGGCGCCGCAGCGGCACACGGCAGGCGATCGAGGCCCGAGGGCATGGCGCGTTCCCCACGCGCGCCGGGCACGAGGGTTCGGAGGACACATCCCATGCTGTTGGCAGACCTGAGCAGTGCGACCTATTCGGCGACTTCGCCGAGGTTGTTGACCAAGTATTCGGCCGCGGCCGACCTGATCCTGCGTGTGTTCGACCTGGCGGTGGTCATCGGCAGCGCGCTGGTGGCCTACCGGGTCCTCTATGGCACCTGGCTGCCGGCGGCGGCCTACCGCGTCGCGATCGGCACCACGCTGCTGTATGCGGTGATCTGTTTCGCGCTGTTCCCGCTGTATCGAAGCTGGCGCGGTCGTGGCCTGCGCCAGGAACTGCTGGTGCTGGGTGCGGCCTTCGGCGGCGTGTTCGCGCTGTTCGCGGTGCATGCACTGGTGGTGCAGTTCGGCCAAGGCGTGTCGCGGCTGTGGATCGGGCTGTGGTTCCTTGGCGGCCTGGCGATCCTGGTGCTGGCGCGGACCGGCCTGCGCATGCTGCTCAACCACCTGCGCAGCCGCGGCATGGACGTGCAGCGCGTGGTGGTGGTGGGCCTGCGCCACCCGGTGATGAAGATCCACCATTACCTCAACCGCAATGCCTGGGTCGGCGTGCAGATCGTCGGCTACTTCCGCAGCCGCTACGACCTCGGCCTGGCCGAGCACCGGCAGGAAGACCTGCCGTGCCTGGGCGATCCGGATGAGCTGGTCGACTACCTGGAGCGGAACCAGGTCGAGCAGGTATGGATATCGCTGCCGCTGGGCGAGCGCGATCGGATCAAGCAGCTGCTGGAGCGGCTCGACCGTTACCCGATCAACGTCAAGCTGGTGCCGGACCTGTTCGATTTCGGCATGCTCAACCAGTCCGGCGAGGAAATCGGCAATGTGCCGGTGATCAACCTGCGCCAGGGCGGCGTCGACCGCAACAGCTATTTCATCGTCGCCAAGTCCATGCAGGACAAGCTGGTCGCCGCCAGCGCGCTGCTGGTGCTGTGGCCCCTGCTGCTGCTGATCGCGCTGGGCGTCAAGCTCAGCTCGCCGGGGCCGGTGCTGTTCCGCCAGCGTCGCCATGGCCTGGGCGGCCGTGAGTTCCACATGTACAAGTTCCGCTCGATGCGGGTGCATGACGAGAGCCAGCACGTGGCCCAGGCGACACGCCACGACAGTCGCATCACGCCGTTCGGGGCGTTCCTGCGCCGCAGCAGCATGGATGAGCTTCCGCAGATCTTCAACGTGCTCGGCGGCAGCATGTCCATCGTCGGGCCGCGCCCGCATGCGGCGCAGCACAACACCCATTACGAGAAGCTCATCCACCACTACATGCAGCGTCATTACGTGAAGCCGGGCATTACCGGCTGGGCGCAGGTGAACGGCTTCCGTGGCGAGACGCCGGAACTGCGCACGATGAAGAAGCGCATCCAGTACGACCTGGACTACATCCGCCGCTGGTCGCTGTGGCTGGACGTGCGGATCATCGCGCTGACCGCGGTCCGGGTGCTGGGACAGAAGAACGCCTACTGATGGCCGCGACCGGAATCCCGCATGGGCCGGTGGCCGCGCCGGTCCCGAGGGCCTCGCCGTTGGCGCGGCCGGCGACGCGCGAGCGATGGCGCAACCGGTTGATCGAGGCGGTGCTGCTGTTCGGCATCGGTTACAACTTCGTGCTGGCGGTGGTCAATGCGAAGGTGTTCACGGTGCGCCCGGCGATGACCTATGTCGCCGAGTTCGCCGTGTATGGTGCGTGCTTCCTGATCGGCCTGTGGTCGCTGGACCGGCGCCGAGCGGCGCTGGTGGTCGGTGGCCTGGCCTTCGTCGTGGTGCTGATGTGGCTGCGCTTCCTGGTCACCTGGCATTTCGATCCCAAGTTCCTGCGGGATGCGCTGATCGCCTTCGCCTTCCTGGTGCTGGGCGCGGCCTACCGCGGTTCGATTCCCAAGCTCTGCCTGCGCATGGCTCTGGTGGTCTCGCTGGTCGCCGCGTTCGAGCTGGCCGCACCGGCGGCGTACGGGGACTGGGTCAACCCGAAGAGCTATTTCGTCAACGCGCGTGGCGCGAGCGCATCGGGCTTCTGGAACGAGGACAGCAACCTGTATGTCAGCGCGACCCGCCCGGGCGCGCGAAACTTCCTGCCTTCCAGCAACCTGCCGCGCGCCTCCTCGGTGTTCGTCGAGCCGGTGACGATGGGCAACTTCATCATCTTCTTCGCCGCGATCGTGCTGGCCTTCCGTCGTCGCCTCAGCCTGATGGCGCAGCTGCTCTCGGTCGGCCTGGTGGGCTTCCTGGTCGTGGCCTCGGACGGCCGCCTGGCGGCGGGTACCTGCGTGCTGATGCTGCTGGTGGCGCCACTGCTGCGCCGGCTCGACCAGCGCCTGGCGTTCGGGGTGTTCTCGCTGGTACTGATGGCCGGCTGGCTGCTGGTCTGGGCCGCGGGCATCCGCGAGTACGAGGACACCATGCTGGGGCGGATCTTCTTCACCGTCGATTCGATCGCCAACCTGTCGTTGCCGGCCTGGATGGGCCTGGATTTCGACGCCGCCTATCGCTATTTCGACAGCGGCATCGCCTATTTCATCACTTCGCAGTCGGTGTTCGGCGTGCTCGCGTTCCTGCTTGCCTATTCGTTCCTGCTGGTGCTGCCCGGGCGCGAGGGCAGGGTATTCAAGCACCTTGCGGTGTTCGCGTTCGCGCTGAGCCTGCTGGTGTCCAACGGTTACTTCTCGATCAAGACGGCGACGCTGTGGTGGTTCGTCTGCGGCTGCCTTTGGCAGGCCGCGCCGGCGCCCCTGGGCCTGCTGCCGGGCAGGCGTGAGCCGGCGCCCACGACGGAGGTGCGGTGATGGGCACGAACCTGCTGCCGCCGGTGCGCGACGGGCGCATCGATGCCACCCGCGCGATCGCCATCGTGCTGGTGGTGCTGGGCCATGCCCGCGGCATCCCGCACGCCTATACGCTGCTGGCCTTCAGCTTCCACGTGCCGCTGTTCTTCTTCATCTCCGGCTGGGTGGCGATCGCCTACGGCCGGCCGCGCGGCGATGCCGATACCTGGCGACAGCTCGCGCGTACGTTGCTGGTGCCGTACGTGTTCTTCTTCTTCGTGGCCTATGCCTACTGGTTGTTGACCCGCGACATGGGCGCCAAGGCCCTGCGCTGGGGCGAGCGACCGTGGTGGGAGCCATTGGCCGGCCTGCTGGCGGGCAACGGCCCGGGGTTGTACGTCCAGCCGGCGCTGTGGTTCCTGCCGGCGCTGTTCACCACCGCGCTGGCCTTCCATTACCTGCGCAAGCACCTGGCGCCGGGACTGCTTGCGGTACTGGCGGCGCTGCTGGCCTGGGCCTGGATCGCCGGATTCGCACCATTGGGCATGCGCCTGCCGTGGGGCCTGGACGTGCTGCCGGTGTCGTTGTTCTTCTTCGCCTGCGGCGGCGCGCTGGCAGGGTTCGGCCAGGCACTTCCGCGCGGCCGCTTCGTCGGCGTCGCCCTCACGCTGCTGGTCGCCTCGCTCTGGCTGCCACTGGCCTGGCACAACGGCAAGGTCGACATGAACCGGATGCAGTTTGGTGATTCGACGCTGCTGTTCCTGCTCGGCGCGCTGCTGGGCACGGCGATGACGATGGGCGTCGCCGGATGGATCGCCCGCTGGCCGGGCGTGCAATGGATCGGACGCAACACGCTGCTGATCCTGTGCACCCACTTCCTGGTGTTCTTCGTGCTGTCCGGGCTGCGTTCACTGGCCGGTCTCCACGGCGAGCCTTCGGCGGGCTGGGCACTGTTCGTATCGGCGTTCGCGCTGGCGGCGGCGGTGCCGATGCGCTGGTGCCTGATGCGGTTGGCCCCCTGGACGCTGGGCGCCCGGCGCACGCCGGCGGCCGTCGTCCCCCCCTCGATGCCGGAGATCCGTCCGCAATGAAAGTCGTGCACGTGGTGCGCCAGTTCCATCCCTCCGTCGGCGGACTGGAGGATGTCGTGCTCAATGTCGCGCGGCACCATGCGCGCCTGGGCGGCGAGGTCGAGGTGCTGACCCTGGACCGGCTGTTCACCGCGCGGGACGAGCGCCTGCCGGCGCGCGATGAATACCTCGGCCTGCCGATCCGGCGCATCGGCTACCGCGGCTCGTCGCGCTACCCATTGGCGCCGTCGGTGCTGGCCGGGCTGGCCTCGGCCGACCTGGTGCACGTGCACGGGATCGACTTCTTCTATGACTTCCTCGCCGCCACCCGGCCGCTGCATCGCAAGCCGCTGGTGGTCTCCACCCACGGCGGCTTCTTCCACACGACCTATGCCTCGCGCCTCAAGCGCCTGTGGTTCGGCTCGGTGACGCGGGCCTCGGCCCTGGCCTACGCGAAGGTGATCGCCACCAGCGAGAACGACGGGCAGCTGTTCGCCCGGGTGGTGGCGCCGGCGCGGCTGCAGGTGATCGAGAACGGCGTGGACGTGGAGAAGTTCGCCGGCCGGGCGAACCCGCGGCCGGGCCGCACGTTGATCTATTTCGGGCGCTGGTCGGTCAACAAGGGCCTGCTGGAGACGCTGGACCTGCTGGCGGCGTTGCGGCGGCTGGATCCGGAATGGCGACTGGTGATCGCCGGCCGCGAGTATGACTTCGATGGCCGGACGCTGCGCGAGCAGGCCCGTGCACGCGGGGTGGACGCGCATGTCTCGCTGGTGGTGGCGCCCAGCCAGCACCAGCTCGGCGAGCTGATCGCGCAGGCACAGTTCTTCGTCTGCCTGTCGCGCCACGAAGGCTTCGGCCTGGCCGCGGTGGAGGCGATGAGCGCCGGCCTGCTGCCGATCCTGAGCGACATCCCGCCATTCGCGCGCTTGCAGCGCGAGTCCGGCCAGGGCGTGCTGGTGACACCGTCGCGCATCGACAATTCCGCGGCACGGGTACAGGCCCTGGCCGTGGCCAGCGACACCTTGCTGGCCGGGCTGCAGCGTGCCTGCATGGCGTTCGCCGCGCGCTACGACTGGCGCCAGGTCGGCGACCGCTATGAACGGGAATACCAGGCGGCGATGCAGGGCCGGCGGCCGCTGGAGGCTGCCTGATGGACATGCAAGGCGACATCCACGGTGACATGCGGGCCAACGCTGGCTCTGCCGGCGCTACGCAGCTGGTGGTGCTGTTTTCCACCGAAGCGCCGGGCGAGAAGACCAATCCCTACCTGACCCAGCTCTATGACGCGCTGCCGGACGGCGTCGAGATCCGCCACTTCTCGATGCGCGCGGCGCTGCTCTCGCGCTACGACATACTGCACCTGCACTGGCCCGAGTACCTGATGCGCCACCCCAGTGCGACGGGCACCTGGGCCAAGCGGCTGTGCACCTGGCTGCTGCTCATGCGCCTGCGGATCAACCACACGCCGGTGGTGCGCACGCTGCACAACCTGCAGCCGCACGAGAGCCAGGGCGCCAGTGAGCGCTGGCTGCTGGCCCGGCTGGACCGCCTGACCCGGCGCTGGATCCGCATCAACCAGACCACGCCGGTGCGCCCGCCGTTCACCGACACCATCCTGCATGGGCACTACCGCGACTGGTACGCCCAGGCCGAGCGCCCGCCCATCGAGCGTGGCCGCCTGCTGCATTTCGGGCTGCTGCGGCCCTACAAGGGCGTGGAAGCGCTGCTGGCGGCGGTCGAGGGTTGTGCCGATCAGGGGCTGCGCCTGCGCATCTGCGGCAATCCCGAAACCGCCGGCATCGGCGACAACGTGACGGCGGCCTGTGCGCGCGACGCGCGCATCAGCGCGCTGCTCGCCTATGTCGACGACGCGACCCTGGCCCGCGAGGTCAGCCTGGCCGAGCTGGTGGTGCTGCCGTACCGGCAGATGCACAACTCCGGCACGCTGCTGCTGGCGCTGTCGCTGGCGCGGCCGGTGCTGGCGCCGTGGAGCGAGTCCAACGCGGCGATCGCCGAGGAGGTCGGGCCGGGCTGGGTGTTCCTGTACGACGGCGAGATGGACACCGCGTTGCTGGAGCGCTCGATCGCCACCTTGCGTGCCACCGGGCGGAGCGAGCGGCCGGACCTGTCCCGGCGCGAATGGCCGAGGATCGGCCGCCAGCACCTGCGCAGCTACCTGGAAGCGCTCGGCCGCGATGGGGGCGATGCATGAGCAGCGAGGCCGCGAGCATGCCCAAGCCGCCGGCACGACTTGGCGCGCGCGCCGCAGGGGGCGCGGCGGTGACGATGATCGGGCAGGGCCTGCGCATGGTCGTGCAGTTCGGCGGGATCGTCCTGCTGGCCCGGTTGCTGACACCGCACGACTACGGCCTGATGGCGATGGTCACCGCGATCGTCGGCGTGGCGGAAATCCTGCGCGACTTCGGCCTGTCATCGGCGGCCGTGCAGGCCCGGCAGGTCAGCCGCGAACAGCGCGACAACCTGTTCTGGATCAACAGCGGCATCGGCCTGCTGCTGGCGGTGGCGGTGTTCGCCTGCGCGCATGCGATCGCGGCGTTCTATCGCGAGCCGGCGCTGGTGGTGATCTCGCAGGCGCTGGCGGTGACCTTCCTGCTCAATGGCATGACCACCCAGTACCGCGCGCACCTGAGCCGCGGCCTGCGCTTCGGCCAGCTGGCGCTGGGCGACGTGGGGGGGCAGGTGGCCGGGCTGCTGGCGGCGGTCGTCGTCGCGCTCGTGGGATTCGGCTTCTGGGCCCTGGTGGTACAGCAGCTGGTGCAGTCGCTGGTGTCGCTGCTGCTGGTTGTGCTGTGCGCACGATGGCTGCCTGGAGGTTACTGCGCACGCGTGCCGATGCGCGAGTTCCTCGGCTTCGGCTGGAACCTGATGCTCGCGCAGCTGCTGGGCTATGCCAGCCGCAACGTCGGCCAGGTGCTGATCGGCGCACGGGTCGGCGCCGATGCGCTGGGCCTGTACAACCGCGCGTTCCAGCTGCTGATGATGCCGCTCAACCAGATCAACGCACCGGCGACCACGGTCGCGTTGCCGGTGCTCTCGCAGCTGCAGGATGATCCAGGCCGCTTCAGCGCCTTCCTGCTGCGTGGACAGACGGTGATGGTGCACCTGATCGTGGCCCTGTTCGCCTTTGCCTGCGCGCAGGCGCTGCCACTGATGGTGCTGGTGCTGGGCGAACAGTGGCGCCCGGCGGTGCCGCTGTTCCAGTGGCTGGCGGTCGGCGGCATCTTCCAGACGGTGGCCTACGCCAGTTACTGGGTGTTCCTGGCCAAGGGCCTGATGGGCGCGCAGCTGCGCTATTCGGTGGTGACCCGGCTGCTGCTGGTGGCCGGCATCTTCGTCGGCGCATGGTGGGGCGTTTCAGGCGTCGCGGCGGGCTACACGATCGGCCTGCTGCTGATGTGGCCGCTCTCGCTCTACTGGGTGTGGCGTGCCAGCGGCGTGCCGATGTGGCCGGTGTTCGCGAATGGCGCGCGCGCGATCACCGCCTATGGCATGGCCGGCCTGCTGTCGGGGCTGGCCTCGTACTGGATCGGTGGGCCGCTGTGGCAGCAGCTGGCCGCCGGCACGTTGGTGATGGCGCTCGCCACTGCGCTGCTCGCGGCGCTGTGGCCGGCGTTCCGCCGCGACCTCGTCGCCATCGCGCAGACCCGCCACCTGATCGCCGAAGCCCGGAGCCATCGATGAACGCCGTCCCCCGCTACCTGGTGCTGTCCGCGCACGACTACCGCACGCCGCGCCGCGCCAACATCCACTTCATCACCGAACAGCTGGCCCGGCGCGGCCCGACCCGGTTCTTCTCGCTACGCTACAGCCGGCTGTCGCGCTGGAAGGGCGATGCGCGCCTGCCGCTGGATGCGACTGCCAACCAGGTCGTCGGGCATCGGGGCGTGGAGTGCTATCTGTGGCGCACGCTGGTGCATCCGTTCAACACCCGCCGCGGCTGGGCGCGCCCGATCGAGGACCTGATGTACGACTGGTACGCGCGGCACCCACCGGCCGTGCTGCGGCAGTGGATCGCCGAGGCCGACGTGATCGTGTTCGAAAGCGGTACCGCGATCGCCTTCATCGAGCTGGCGCGGCGGCTCAACCCGCATGCGCGGCTGGTCTATCGAGCGTCCGATGCCTTGTCGGCGATCGACGTGTCGCCCTGGGTGGCGCGCACCTTCGACCGGGTGGCGGTGGACCTGGACGTGATCGCGCTGGTCTCCCCGGCGATGGCCGGTGAGGTACGCAGCGAGGGCAACGTCTTCCACGTCGGCCATGGCATCGACCGCGAGCTCGAGCAGCTGGGCGATCCGTCGCCCTATGGCGAGGGACTGCATGCCGTGGCCGTGGGCTCGATGCTGTTCGACCCGCGCTTCTTCGTCGCCGCCAGCCGCGCGTTTCCCGAGGTCACGTTCCATGTCATCGGCTCGGGCATGGGGCGACATCCGGGCTATGGCGACAACGTGGTGGTCTACGGCGAGATGAAGCATGCCGAAACGATCCGCTACATCAAGCACGCGCGCGTCGGCATCGCCCCGTATGCGTCCTCGCAGGTGCCGGCCTACCTGGCCGACAGCTCGATGAAGCTGCTGCAGTACGACTTCTTCGGCCTGCCCGCGGTCTGTCCGCATGCGGTGGTCGGCCGCTACGGCTCGCGATTCGGCTATGCGCCGGGCGACGAGGCCTCGCTGGTGTCCGCCATGCAGGCGGCGCTGGCCGCGCCGCGCCAGCGCCTGCGGCAGTGCCTGGACTGGGCGCAGACCACCGACCGCGTGCTCGACCCTGAGCGTTATCCCGATACCCGGCTGGCCCCCGCCGCCTGACCCCCTTTCGACAGGAACCTCAACGATGCCCCATGCCCTGCTGCACCGCTGGATCGACCACGCCGAGCGCCGCGCCCTGTACTGGTGGCGCCCGAAGGACGGCCGAACCAACATGGGCGACCAGCTCTCCCAGGTGATCGTTTCGCGCGTGCTGGGCCTGCGCGACCTTGCGCTGATGGACAAGCGCGACGACGGCCAGCGCCTGTTCGCGATCGGCTCGGTGCTGCATTTCGCGCGCACCGGCGACACCGTCTGGGGCAGCGGCATCAACGGCAAGATCGCCGAGGGCCAGCACCGGTTCGGGATGCTCGACGTGCGCGCCGTGCGCGGCCCCAGGACCCGCGACTACCTGCTGGCCCGTGGCATCGCGGTGCCCGAGGTCTATGGCGACCCGGGATTGCTGATGCCGCTGTTCTTCCCGGGCCGGTACCTGCAGGACGGGCCTGCGCGGGACGTGGTGGTCGTGCCGCATTTCAACGAGCCGCTGGACAAGTACCGCGACTTCGCCGGCCTGCTGGTCGCCCCGGACTGCCCTCCGGTCACCTTCATGCGTCGCCTGCTGGGCGCGCGGCTGGTGGTGAGCAGCTCGCTGCACGGCCTGATCCTGGCCGAGGCCTACGGCATCCCGGCGGTCTACCTGGACTGGGGCAACGGCGAGGACGACTTCAAGTACCACGACTATTACGCCGGTACCGGCCGCACGCAGTGGCACCGCGGCCGGAGCGTGGCCGAGTGCATCGAACGTGGCGGCAACGCAGTGTTCGACCTGGCCGCCGTGCAGTCCGGGCTGCTGGACGCCTTTCCCTACGACCTGTGGTGAACCGATGGCCGCCGAACCGAGCCAGCTGATGAGATCCGGCCACGATGCCGCGCAAGCCGAGGTGATCCGGCTGGGCGGCATGGACGTGGTGTCGACCACCCAGGACGCGTTCCTGGACGAACTGCTCGCGGCGCTGGCAAGACGCGAACCGCGTCGCGTGCTGTTCGCCAACACCAACTTCATCGTGCAGTGCCAGCCGCTGCGCGATCGTCTCGACGGCCCCGCGCTGCGGATCGTCAACGACGGCATCGGCATGGACCTGGGCGCGCGGCTGGTCCACGGCCGCCGCTTCGCCGGCAATCTCAACGGCACCGACCTGGTACCCAGCCTGTGCGCACGCGCGCCGCGGCCGCTGCGTTTCTTCCTGCTGGGCGGCAAGCCGGGCGTCGCCGAAGCCGCGGCGCGGACGCTGCGCGCGCAGCATGGCCAGCATGTCGTCGGCCTCACCGATGGTTACGAGGGACGCGCCAGCGCTGGCACCGCGCTGCCGGCGATGATCCGCGACAGCGGGGCCGACGTGCTGCTGGTGGCGTTCGGCAACCCGCTGCAGGAGGAATGGATCCTGCAGCACGCCACCGCCACCGGCGTGCCGCTGGTGCTCGGGGTCGGCGCGCTGCTGGATTTCCTGGCCGGCAACGCCAAGCGCGCGCCGGGCTGGGTGCGGCGCTGCCGGCTGGAGTGGCTGTACCGCCTGTCGCGCGAGCCGAGACGCCTGCTCAAGCGCTACAGCTGGGACCTGCTGGTGTTCTTCCGCCTGTGCTGGAAGCGCCGCACGGAGTAGCGGTTCACGCGTGCGGGTCGAGGCCGCTAGGATGGCGGCATGGACGCCGAACCGCTCGCGCTGATCACCCGACTGGGCCTGGCCCCGCACCCGGAGGGCGGGCATTACCGCCGCTGCTACGAATCGGCCATCCGGCCGCAGGGCCGACCGGCACTGACCGCGATCCACTTCCTGCTGGTGCGCGGTGAACGCAGCCGCTGGCATCGCGTCGACGCCGACGAGTGCTGGCACTGGCAGCAGGGTGGGGTGCTGGAGCTGCGCATGCTCGACCCGGCCACCGGCAGCATGCGGACCTGCCGCCTGGGCGCCAGCGCGCAGGGCGAACCGGCGATGCAGGTGGTGCCGGCCGGCTGGTGGCAGTCGGCGCGGCCGCTGGGCGATTACAGCCTGGTGGCCTGTACGGTCTCGCCGGGTTTTGCCTGGGAAGGCTTCGAACTGCTGGACGAGGATGCACCGCTGGCGCGGCAGCTGCAGGCCGATGGCCATTGGCCCTGAGCGGGGCCCACGCATCGCGCAACGAATGGCTAACGCGATCGGACGGCGGTTCGGTTAGCTTGCTGACTGGGATCGCAGGGAGCCGTCATGCAGGATGCGAATGATCGCCGTGAAACAGGGTCAGCCCGCAGTGGCAGGCGCTTGAACGCGCCGCGGACGGGGGGGGGGCTGATGCTCGTGCTGCTGGGGCTTGCGACGGTCGCCGCGGCGACGCCTCCGCCAGCACCGGCGCCGCCGGCCGGGGAGGGCATCGTCGATCTTGAGGCGATGGTGGTACATGGGGAGCAGCCCGGGCCGGGCCTGTGGAAGGTGTCGCGGAATGGGCACGTGATGTGGATCCTCGGCACCATCGCACCGCTGCCACGCGGCCTGCAGTGGCGCGCGAGCGAGGTGGAGCAGGTCATCGCGCAGTCGCAGCAGGTGCTGGAGCCGCCTTACATCAGCGTCGAGGCCGACGTCGGCTTCTTTGGCCAGCTCGCGCTGGTGCCCTCGGCATTGAAAGCGATGAAGAACCAGGACGGCGCGCTGCTGGTCGACGTGCTGCCACCGGATCTGTATGCGCGCTGGCTGCCGCTGAAGCAGCGTTACCTCGGCCGCGACCGCGGCGTCGAGAAGAAGCGGCCGATGCTGGCCGCGGGCGAACTCTATGAAGCGGCGATCAGGAAGAGTGGCCTGTCGCCCAAGCCGGTGGTCTGGCCGGTGGTGGTCGCCGCCGCCAAGCGCCACGGCATCAAGCCGACCGAGACCCGGCTGGTGTTCAAGATCAGCGACCCGAAACAGGCGCTGGCCGAATTCCGTGCCACCCACGTGGACGAGAGCGGCTGCTTCCGCAGCCTGGTCAACGCGGTGCAGAACGACCTGCCGACCATGGTCGAGCGTGCCAATGCCTGGTCGGTCGGTGACGTCGCCGCATTGCAGGCGATGCCGCGCGAGGATCCCAATGCGGCCTGCACCGATCCGCTGGCCAACACCGAGCTTGCCCGCCGCCGTGGCATGGACCGGGCAAAGCAGCGGCTGCGCGCGCACTGGCTGGAGATCGTGCGTACCTCGATGGCGCAGCATGCCAGTACCTTCGCGGTGCTGCCGCTCAGCAACCTGCTGGCCGAGGACGGCTACCTGGCCGCCCTGCGTGCCGAAGGCTACGAGATCCAGGCGCCGGAGTAAGGCGCCTGGCGGGGATCAGCCGGCCGCGCTGAGCGCGGCCGAACCGGCCAGCTGCGGCCAGCGCTTGAGGATCGCCGCGCGGATGCCGGCGGCGTCGATGCCGGCTTCGGCCAGCAGGTCCTCGCGGCTGGCATGGTGCTGGAAGCCGTCCGGCAGGCCCAGGTGCAGCATCGGCAGGGTCACGCCTTCGGCGTTGAGCAGTTCCGACACGCCGGAGCCGGCGCCCCCGGCGATGACGTTGTCCTCGACGGTGACGAAACCATCGTGGCGCGACGCCAGGTCCAGCACCAGCTCCCGGTCCAGCGGCTTGATGAAACGCATGTTGACCACGGTCAGGCCGAGCTCGCGGCCGACCTGCTCGGCAGCGGCCAGTGGCGCGCCGAAGGCGAGCAGGGCCAGGCGCGAACCGACGTGGCGCACCTGCGCCTTGCCGACCGGCAGCGTCGACAGGTCGTCGCCGACGCTGGTCCCCGGGCCGGTCCCGCGCGGATAGCGCACCGCGAACGGGCCGACGTGGCGATGGCCGGTGGACAGCAGCTGGCGCGCCTCGGCTTCGTCGCCGGGCGCGGCGATGACCATGTTCGGCACGCAGCGCAGGAAGCTCAGGTCGAGGTTGCCGGCATGGGTGGCGCCATCCGGGCCGACCACGCCGCCGCGGTCGATCGCGAACAGCACGTCCAGGTCCTGCACGGCGACGTCGTGCACCAGCTGGTCATAGCCGCGCTGCAGGAAGGTCGAGTAGATCGCCACCACCGGCTTGGCGCCGTGGATGGCCATGCCCGCGGCCAGGGTCACCGCGTGCTGCTCGGCGATCGCGGTGTCGAAGTAGCGCTGCGGGTGTTCCTTGCTGAAGCGCACCAGGCCCGAGCCCTCGCGCATCGCCGGGGTGATCGCCAGCAGCTTGGGGTCGGCGACGGCCATGTCGCAGACCCAGTCGCTGAAGATGTCGGTATAGGTCGGCTTCTTCACCGCGCCGGCCTTGGCCACCAGGCCTTTCTCCGGATCGAACGGCCCCACCGCGTGGTAGCCGATCTGGTCGCCTTCGGCGAGCTCGTAGCCCTTGCCCTTGGTGGTGATCACATGCAGCAGCTGCGGGCCCTTGAGGGTCTTGAGGGTCTTCAGCGCGCTGACCAGGGCGGGCAGGTCGTGGCCGTCGATCGGGCCGGTGTAGTGGAAACCCATTTCCTCGAACAGCGTGGACGGCACGAACATGCCCTTCCAGTGTTCTTCCCAGCGGCGCACGAAGCGCGCGGTCGGGTTGGTCTTCTTGTCGCCGAGGATCTTCTTGCCGCCCTCGCGGATCGCATTGAGGGTACGGCTGCCGGTGGCGCGGCCGAGCATCTTGGTCAGCCCGCCGACGGCCTCGGAGATCGACATCCGGTTGTCGTTGAGGATCACCAGCAGGTTCGGCTCCTCTTCCATCCCGCCGGCATGGTTGAGTGCCTCGTAGGCCATGCCCGCGGTCATCGCGCCATCGCCGATCACCGCCACCACCTTGCGCTCGTCGCCGGCCTGCTGCAGGGCGATGGCCATGCCGAGCGCGGCGGAGATCGAGGTCGAGGAATGGCCGACGCCGAAGGTGTCGTACTCGCTTTCCTCGCGCTTGGGGAACGGCGCCACGCCGTCCTTCTGCTTGACCGTGTGGATCTGGTCGCGGCGGCCGGTGAGGATCTTGTGCGGGTAGGTCTGGTGGCCCACGTCCCAGACCAGCTGGTCCACCGGTGTCTGGTACAGGTAGTGCAGGGCCACTGTGAGCTCGATCACGCCCAGCCCGGCGGCGAAATGTCCCCCGCTGCGGCCCACCGATTCGATCAGGTACGCCCGCAGTTCCTCGGCGATGGCCGGCAATTCATCCTCGCCGAAGCGGCGCAGGTCAGCCGGGGTCTGGACCTTGGAAAGGCGGGGATATCGGGCGGAATCGATCATCGCGGTGGAAATTTCAGAATGACCGCTATTGTCCCGCCAGCCCGGGCCCCGGGCAAGGACCGGGGCCGGCTGTTCAGGTATGGAGCTGGCATGGGCCGATCTGCCGTCTTCACATCGGCGCGGCACATGGAGAGCGGGCGGGTCGCCGGCCATGCGGGGCGGGAGTCCACCGGCGAAGGGCGGGGCGTGCTGCCATTCATGGAGCTACGCGAGGCGTGTTGACGAGAAAAACCTGAAACCGGTTCGCACCTGCCCGGTGAACACCAGGCAAACCCGCGTGCGCGACTGTGAAAGACCGGATGGCTTCGGGGTTTGGCCGGGATTGGCGTGAACATCTGCCTACTCGCGCGGCAGCAGGCAAAGGCGATGAACTCAAGTGTTCATGGTGATTTTCCGGTGAATGGGCATGCATGGATCGGACGCACGCAGGCGGGCAGGGCAGAACCCGACTATTCGTTGGAATAATCCAATGTCCCGGCATTTCCGTGACGCGGATCATTCGCGGCTCAATCCGCCCGGGGCGCGCAATGAACAAGATTTACCGACTGGTATGGAGCCGCAAGAAGCAGGCTCTGGTGGTGGCTTCCGAGTTCGCCAGGGGCGATTCGGCGGGCCGGACGGCAGGGGTGGCAGTGCGCCAGCCTGCCAGCCTGGCCTTGGCTGGCGCCCTCGCGCTGCTGGCGGGAGGGCCGGCGTTCGGTGGCTCGCTGGACGGTGGCAGGGCCACAGGTCCCAACGCGGTGGCCATCGGTGCCGCTGCGGTCGCGAGCGGCGGCGACGCGACTGCTGTGGGCTTTGGCACCGAGGCTGCCGCGGGGAATGCGGTAGCGGTTGGCAACCAGATAACTGCCTCTTCATACAATTCTGTCGTGCTTGGGGCGGGCAGCGGCCAGCTGGTTGGCGTGGACGCGAACTCGGAAGGTGGCATCTTCATTGGCGGCGCCAGGGACGGTGTCGGGTCCGATCGTGTCAGTCGATCGGTTGGCGCCGTCTCGATTGGGTACACCAGTTCGATAGCTACGTCGGACGGGGGCGTCGCGCTCGGTCAGGAGGCCGCGGTGACCAATGCGGAGGCCGGTGTGGCGATTGGCAGGAGCACCCGGGTGACCGGCGCCGGCGGCATGGCGATGGGCGGGGCGGCCAGCGCGGTGAGCACGAACTCGGTCGCGCTGGGTATCAATTCCTTGGCCGGTACAGCCGCCACTGGTGGCGCGGCGGCCATGACCGATGCCGTGGCGGTGGGCGCCAGGGCCAGGGCCACCGGCGCCTTCTCCTCGGCCATCGGTGTCGACAGCCGGGCCACCGGCCAATCCTCCATCGCGCTGGGTGACGCTGCCGCCAGTGGCCAGACCGGCGCCGTCGCGGTGGGCCGCGCTGCCCAGGCGACCCAGGCCAGTGCGCTGGCGCTGGGCAGCGCCACCACGGCCGGGCAAGCCAATGCCGTCGCGCTGGGCGCAAACTCGGTCACAGCCGCACCGGTGAGCACGACCGGCGGCACGATCGCCGGCACCCCCTACAACTTCGCCGGCACGGCGCCGGGGAGCACGGTAAGCATCGGCGCCGCCGGCAGCGAGCGCACGCTCACCAACCTGGCCGCCGGCCGCCTGTCGACCACCAGCACCGACGCGATCAACGGCAGCCAGCTCAATGCCACCAATACCGAGCTCACCGCGCTCGATACCCGTACCGACACCCTGGGCGCCAACGTCGCGCGCAACCTCGGTGGCGGTGCGGGTTACGACGCCACGACCGGTACGGTCTCCGCCCCGAGCTACAGCGTAGGCGGCAGCAGCGTGAACAACGTCGGCGATGCGGTGAAGAACCTGGACGACCGCACCACCGCCAACACCAACAGCCTCGGCACCATCAGCAACGGTGGCGGCATCAAGTACTTCCACGCCAACTCGACCAAGGCCGACTCCACCGCCAGCGCGACCGACAGCATCGCCGTCGGTCCGAACGCCGTGGCATCCCAGGCCGGGGCCACCGCGATAGGCCTGGGCGCGACGTCCGCCAACGCCAACGCCGTTGCACTGGGCACCCAGGCCCGCGCGACCGGCCCCGAAGCCATCGCCATCGGCAGGGACAGCGCCTCGACCGGAGTGGGGGCGGTTGCGCTCGGCAACAACGCCAAGGCGAATTCCGCCAGTTCCATCGCGATGGGCCAGAACTCCACGGCCGGCACCACTGCGGGCAACGCGGGGTGGGCGATCGGCTACACCGCGCAGGCGACCGGCAATTTCAGCATGGCCCTCGGCCAGTTCGTCACGGCGAGCGGCGCCAGTTCCGTCGCCATGGGCGTCGGTTCCCAGGCGACGGCGCAGGAAGCGATGGCGCTGGGACACAATGCCATCGCCGGGCAGGTGAACGCGGTGGCGCTGGGCCAGGGCGCGACGGCCTCGCACGCCGGCGCCATGGCGCTGGGCGCTGGCTCGGTCACCGCCGCTCCGGTGAGCACGACCAGCGGCACCATCGCCGGCACCAGCTACGCCTACGCCGGCAACGTCGCCAGCAGCACCGCCAGCGTCGGCTCGGACAGCGTCAAGCGCACGATCACCAACGTGGCTGCCGGCCGCGTCAGCGCCACCAGCACCGATGCCGTCAACGGCTCGCAGCTCGATGCCACCCACCAGGCGGTGACCTCCCTGGACGGTCGGGTCGACACGCTCGGCGCCAATGCCGCCCGCAACCTGGGCGGTGGCTCGGCCTACGACCCGGCCACCGGCACGCTGTCCGCGCCGAGTTACAGCGTGGGCGGCAGCAACGTGAACAACGTCGGCGATGCTTTGAAGAATCTCGACGGCCGCACCACCACGAACACCACCGCCATCGACAGCCTCAACAACGGTGGCGGCATCAGGTATTTCCACGCCAACTCGACCAGGGCGGATTCCGCGGCGACCGGCACCGACAGCATTGCCATCGGCCCTGCGGCTGCGGCCTCGGTGACCAACGCCGTGGCGATCGGTAACGGCGCCATCGCCAGCCATGCCGGCTCACTGGCACTGGGCAGCGGGGCACGGACCGCCGATGCGGTGGCGACCGCTTCCGGCAGCATCGCCGGCAACAACCACGACTATGCAGGGGCGGCACCGACCAGTACGGTCAGTGTCGGCGATGCCGGGACCGAGCGCACCCTCACCAATGTCGCCGCCGGCCGCGTCAATGCCACCAGTACCGATGCGATCAATGGCAGCCAGCTCGATGCGACCAACACCGAGTTGACTGCCCTGGACACGCGCACCGACACCCTGGGCAACAACGTCGCCCGCAACCTGGGCGGTGGATCGACCTACGATGCCAATACCGGCACGCTATCCGCGCCGGGCTACGCCGTCGATGGCAAGCAGGTGAACACCGTTGGTGACGCCGTCAGCAACCTCGACGGTCGCACCACCGGCAATACCAATGCCATCACCCAGCTGGGCGATCAGCTCAACAGCGGTTCCACCGGCCTGGTGCAGTTGGCCCGCGACGCCGCCAACAAGGTCACCGGCGTCACCGTGGCCAAGGCAGCCGGCGGCAACAATGTCGACTTCGCCGGCACCGACGGCGTGCGCAAGCTGGTAGGCGTTGCCCCGGGCGCGGTCAGCGCTGGCAGTGTTGAGGCGGTCAACGGCAGCCAGCTGTTCACCACCAACCAGGCGGTCACCGATCTGGGCACCCGGACCAGCGCGCTGGGTGGCGACGTTGCCCGCAACCTGGGCGGTGGCGCCGCCTATGATCCG
>Ga0160448_100173_pt1 | contig 28627 bp, 26 predicted proteins | sample HID1973M_E1MG_FD_108269 | JGI IMG/M metagenome (GOLD analysis project Ga0160448, IMG submission 108269) | Enriched mosquito-associated microbial communities from UW Madison campus, WI, USA - HID1973M_E1 MG | ecosystem: Host-associated > Arthropoda: Insects > Digestive system > Unclassified ...
CGTCTCGACTGCGTTCGTCTCGACTGCGTTCCCCTGAGCGCTGTCGGCGTCGCTCGGCTCAGGCGTCGACACCTCGGACGACGGCTTCGCGGCGCTCGCGTCCGGGCTCGCGGCCGGACGGGTCGCACGCTTGCGCGGCGCCTTGGTGCGCGCGGCGGGCGTCTCGTCGGCTGCGGGCGCGGTGTCGGAGGCCGGGACGTCGCGCGAAGCGGGAGCCTGCTCGGCCCCGTCCGCGCCCAGCTCGGCGTCCGCGGGCTTGCGGCGGCTGCGCGAGCGGCGGGGACGCTGGTCGTCCTGGCCGGCGGCGTCCTGCGCGGGCGCCGACGCCTCGACGGTCGTCGACTCGACCGCGTCGACCGGCTCGCCCTTCGGGGCCTTCGCTCGCGACGCACGCTTCGCGGGGGCCTTCTTGGGTGCGGCCTCGGTCGAGGCGGCGTCGGCCTGCGACGGTGCCGGGGCGGATGCCGGGGTCGACGGTGCGGAGGTGCTGGTCACCGCGTCCGGGGCAGCGGCGCCGCGGGTGGCGCGACGACGGCGCGCCGGTGCGGGCGACGTCTCACCCCCGCCCGTCGTGGTTGCTGCGGACTCGGAGGTGTTGTCGGACATCACGCGAGGTGCTCCTGGGTACCACGAATCACCACCCACACATCTGGTGACCCGTGGTGGGTCGGTCGTCGCTCACGCCGGAACGTGGCGACGGAAGTCGTCGGTCATGGCTGCTGCACCTGGCCGGGGCCATCGCCTGCCTGACCGGTCCCGGCCCCGATCGGGGGCCTGACGAACTGTCGGGCGGCGGCTGGCGCACGCGACGCGGGCGATGCTGCGAGCTCACGGGTCTACCGGACGGTGTGGGCGCCTGGCGAACCGTCGTCAGTATCGCACAGGGACCCGCACGAAGCCCGCCAACCGCCCATCACGTGCGCTCGCGCCGCGGGCACCACTTCGTCGACGGTCTCGTCGGCCGTCTCCCGCAACGATCCGACGCCGTGTCAGTACCCGGGACCTTGGTCCTGGGTACAGACTGGGTCTTGTCCTAGCGTTCCCCCAGGTCCGCCGCTCGCGGATGGACTTACTTCCCGGCTCGCACTCCCCGCTCGGAGATCTCGTGGACGCACTCGCCCTGTCCCGCTGGCAGTTCGGCATCACCACCGTCTACCACTTCATCTTCGTGCCGCTGACGATCGGCCTGTCGCCGATGGTCGCGATCATGCAGACGGCGTGGGTGCGCACCGGCAACGAGCGCTGGCTGCGCCTGACCAAGTTCTTCGGCAAGCTCCTGCTCATCAACTTCGCCATCGGCGTGGCGACGGGCATCGTGCAGGAGTTCCAGTTCGGCATGGCCTGGAGCGAGTACTCGCGGTTCGTCGGCGACGTCTTCGGGGCACCGCTGGCCATGGAGGCGCTGGCCGCGTTCTTCGTCGAGTCGACGTTCCTGGGGCTGTGGATCTTCGGCTGGGACAAGCTGCCCAAGAAGATCCACCTGGCGTGCATCTGGGCGGTCGCGATCGCGACCAACCTGTCCGCCTACTTCATCCTGGCCGCCAACTCGTGGATGCAGCACCCGGTGGGCGCGGTCTTCAACGAGAAGACCGGCCGCGCGGAGATGAACGACATCGGCGCCGTCCTGACCAACCCGACCGTCCTGGCGGCGTTCCCGCACACCATCACCGCCGCGTTCGTGACAGCCGGCACCTTCGTCGCCGGCATCGGCGCCTGGTGGATGGTCAAGCTGGTGCGGCGGGGCGACGTCGCCACCGCGAAGGACGTCTACCGGCCTGCGGTGGTGCTGGGCATGATCGTGATGCTCGTCGGCGGGGTCGGGGTCGCGATCTCCGGCGACGCCCAGGCCAAGCTCATGTTCAAGCAGCAGCCCATGAAGATGGCGTCCGCCGAGGCGCTGTGCAACACGACCTCGGGCGCGGACTTCTCGATCCTGGCCATCGGGAACCTGTCCAACGACTGCGACAACGTCAAGCACCTCATCTCGATCCCGGGCCTGACGAGCTTCCTCGCGACCGACGACTTCAACGCCACGCTCCAGGGCGTGCACGACCTGCAGGCCGAGTACGAGCAGAAGTACGGGTACACCGACGAGAACGGCGACCCGATCTCGTACCAGCCCGACCTGACCGTGACCTACTGGGGCTTCCGCCTCATGATCGGCTTCGGCATCGGGTCCGCGGCGCTCGCGCTCGCCGCGCTGTGGCTGACCCGCAAGGGGCGCGTGACGGACCAGAAGTGGTTCGGCACGCTCGGCATCGCCGCCATCGCGACGCCGTTCCTCGCGTCGTCGTTCGGGTGGATCTTCACCGAGATGGGCCGCCAACCCTGGGTCGTCGCACCCAACCCCGACCCGTCCGGCGTGGACGGCGTGTGGCTGATCACGGCCCGCGGCGTGTCCGTGGTCCCCGGCGCCGGCGGAGTGCTCACGTCCCTCATCGCGTTCACGCTCCTCTACGGCGTGCTCGCGGTGGTCTGGTACCGCCTCATGCACCGCTACACGATCGAGGGCGTCGCACCGTCGGAGAAGGACCCCAGTCCCGAGGCGCGCACCGACGACGACGCCGACCGCCCGCTGTCCTTCGCGTACTGACAGGAGACGACCATGGAGCTGACCACCGTCTGGTTCATCCTCATCGCCGTCCTGTGGACGGGTTACCTGGTGCTCGAGGGATTCGACTTCGGCGTCGGGATGCTGCTGGGTCTGCTGCCCCGCCGCGGCCCGGAGCGCGAGCGCGAGCGCCGCGTCATGATCAACACCATCGGCCCCGTGTGGGACGGCAACGAGGTGTGGCTGCTGACCGCCGGCGGCGCGACGTTCGCCGCGTTCCCCGAGTGGTACGCGACGCTGTTCTCGGGCTTCTACCTGCCGCTCCTGCTCATCCTGCTCGCCCTCATCGTGCGCGTCGTCGCGTTCGAGTGGCGGGGCAAGATCGACGACGACCGGTGGCGCGCCTGGGCCGACCGGGCGCTCGTCGTCGGGTCCTGGGTGCCGGCCGTGCTGTGGGGCGTGGCCTTCGCGAACATCGTCCGCGGCGTCGAGCTGGACGCCGACCACCAGTACGTGGGCGGCTTCTGGGCGCTGCTCAACCCGTTCGCGCTGCTGGGCGGCGCGACGACGGCGCTGCTGTTCCTCACGCACGGTGCCGTGTTCCTGGGGCTGAAGTCGGCCGGCGAGGTGCGCGACCGGGCCGCGAGGCTCGGTGCCCGCCTGGCACCCGTGACGCTCGTCGTGGCCGCCGCGTGGGCGATCTGGGCGCAGGTGGCCTACTCCGAGAACGGCTGGACCTGGGCCGCCGTCGCGGTCGCCGCGGTCGCGCTCGTGCTGCTCGTCGCCGCGACCCGCACCCGCCGCGAAGGGCTCGCCTTCGTCGCGTCGGCCGTCACGCTCCTCGCCGCGGTCGTGCTGATCTTCGGCTCGCTGTTCCCGGACGTGATGCCGGCGTTCGACTCCGCCAACTCGCTGACCACCACCAACGCGTCGTCGACGCACTACACGCTGACGGTCATGACCTGGGTCGCGGTGATCCTCACGCCGCTCGTGCTCCTCTACCAGGGGTGGACGTACTGGGTGTTCCGCAAGCGCATCTCGGCGGACCACATCCCCGAGTCCATCGGCCTGACGTTCGAGCGCCCGACGGCCGACGCGGGCACCCAGGAGCGATGAGGACCGCCACCGCATGAGGCCGCTCGACCCCCGCCTGCTGCGGCACGCGCACGCGGCGCGCGGGTACGTCGCGCTCACGGCCGCGCTCGGCATCGTGACCGCTGCGCTGGTCGTCGGGCAGGCGGTCCTGCTCGCGCACGCGCTGGGCCGTGCGGTGCACGACGGCGCCGACCTCGCGGCCATCGCGCCGCTCGCCGGGTGGCTGGCCGTCGTCGTCGCGCTGCGTGCCGCGACGACGTACGTGCAGGAGCGGTTCGCGCACCGCGCCGCGACCCGGGCGGTCGCCGAGCTGCGCGAGGCCGTCGTCGCGCACGCCGCGGCACTCGGCCCGCGCTGGTTGGCCGGCGGCGAGGGGCCCGGTGTCGCGACGCTGGCCACCCGCGGGCTGGACGACCTCGAGCCCTACTTCGTGCGCTACCTGCCGCAGCTGCTGCTGGCCGCCACCGTCACGCCCGCGACCCTGCTGGTGGTCCTGGGCCTCGACTGGGTCTCCGCCGCGATCCTCGTGGTGGTGCTGCCGCTGGTGCCGATCTTCATGTGGCTCGTCGGGCGCCTCACGCAGGGTCGCTCCGAGCGCGGCCTGGCGACCATGCGCCGCCTCGGCAGCCAGACCCTCGACCTGTTGGCCGGCCTGCCGACGCTGCGGGCGTTCGGACGCGAGCGGGGCCCCGCGGCGCGGGTGCAGGCTCTGGGCGACGCGCACCGGCGGGCGACGATGGGCACGCTGCGGATCGCCTTCCTGTCCGGCATGGTGCTCGAGCTGCTGACCACGCTGTCGGTGGCGCTCGTCGCGGTGGGGATCGGGCTGCGGCTCGTGGAGGGCGAGCTGTCCCTCGTGACGGGGCTGGCCGTGCTGGTGCTGGCGCCCGAGGTGTTCAACCCGTTGCGGCAGGTGGGGGCGCAGTTCCACGCGGCGAGCGACGGCGTCGCGGCCGCCGAGCAGGCGTTCGCGATCCTCGACGTGCCCCTGCGCCCCGACGGCACGCGCGTCGCACCCGACCTCGCTTCGTCGACGATCGAGCTGCGCGGCGTGAGCGTGGGCCGGACCCCCTACCGGCTGGACGCCGTGGTGCGGCCGGGCCGTGTCCTGGCCCTGACGGGACCGAGCGGTGGTGGGAAGTCGACCGCCGTCGACGTGCTGCTGGGGCTGCTCGCGCCCGACGAGGGCGGCGTGGTGCTGCACGCCGACGACGACCGCATCGCGCTCGCCGACGTCACGCGCGCCACGTACTGGGCGCAGATCACCTGGCTGCCGCAGCGACCCGTCCTCGAGCCGGGCACGCTGCTCGAGGTGGTGGGCGGCGCCGACGACGCGCGCGCCGCCGCGGCCGAGATGACGGGCCTGGACGTCGTCGTCGACGAACTGCCGGACGGATGGGCGACCACGCTCGGCCGCGGCGGGGACGGCCTGTCCGTCGGACAGCGCCAGCGGGTCGCGCTGACCCGGGCGCTGCTCTCCCCCGCCCCGCTCGTCGTGCTCGACGAGCCGACCGCGCACCTCGACGCGGCCGGTGAGCGCGTGGTGCTGGAGACCGTCCGCGCCATGCGCGCCGCCGGGCGCGCGGTCGTGCTCGTCGCGCACCGCGCGTCGCTGCTGGCCTGCGCGGACGACGTCGTCGTGGTGGCGCCCGCCGACCTCCCGCACCAGGCCCACGCGGAGGTGGGCCGGTGACCGTGCCTGGCGAGGTGCCCGACGGGATGCCCGACGACGCGCCCGGCGCCACGCCCCGTGGGACGCTGCGGCGCGCGGTGGCGCTCCTCGACGTCGACCGGCGCCGAGCCGTCCAGGCCGTCGCGCTCGGCACGGCCGCGCTCGGCTGCGCGGTCGCGCTGGCCGCCGTCGCCGCGTGGCTGATCGCGCGTGCGTCGCAGATGCCCCCCGTGCTCACCCTCAGCGTCGCGACGGTCGCCGTGCGGGCGTTCGGCATCGGGCGGGGCGTGCTGCGCTACTGCGAGCGGCTGGTGTCGCACGACGTCGCGCTGCGTGGCATGACGACGTTGCGCACCACGCTCTACGCGCGTCTCTCGGTGGGGCAGCCGGCCGCGCTGATGGCCGTGCGCCGCGGCGACCTGCTGACGCGCGTGGGCGCCGACGTCGACGCGGTCGGTGACGTCGTGGTCCGCGGCCTGCTGCCCGCGGCGGTCGCCGCAGCGCTCGGCGTCGGGACGACCGTCGCCATGAGCCTGTTCTGGCCGCCGGCCGGGCTGGCGCTCGCCGCTTGCCTGCTGCTCGCCGGCGTCGTCGCACCCGCACTGGCCGCCGCGGGGGCGCGGACCACCGAACGCGAGGCCGCCGAGGGCCGGGCCCGCTCGGGCGCCACCGCGCTCGGTCTGCTCGACGACGCGGGCCCGCTGGCCGTGGCCGGCCGCACCGCCATCGAGCTCGACGCGCTGCGCGCCGCGGACCGCTCCGTGGCCGCGGCGACCGATCGCGGCGCCCCGAGCGCCGCGCTCGCTGCGGCGCTCGGTCAGGCCGCCGTCGGTCTCGCCGTCCTGGCTGCGCTGCTCACCGGCGTCCCCGCGGTGACCGCCGGCCGGCTGGCGCCCGTCGAGCTCGCCGTCATCGTGCTCACCCCGCTCGCGACGTTCGAGGCCGCCGCCCTCCTGCCTGCCGCGGCCGTCCAGGTGCACCGCTCGCGCGCCGCAGCAGCGCGGATCCTCGCCCTGCTCGACGCCGCCGGGCCCGAGGTTCCGGCCCCGGGTCTGACGCCGGCCGAGCCCGCCCTCGTCGCGCGCGACCTCGTCGCCGGCTGGGACGGCGCCGCGCCCGTCGTGCGCGATCTCGACCTCGACGTGCGCCCCGGCAGCGCGGTGGCCGTCGTCGGCCCCAGCGGCACGGGCAAGACGACCCTGCTGCTGACGCTCGCGGGTCTGCTGCCCGCGCGCGGAGGATCCGTGCGGTTGGGCGGTGGCGACCTGGACGAGGTGGCGCGGCCCGCCGCGAGCGTCGTGCACGTCGCCGAGGACGGCTACGTGTTCGGCACCACGGTGCTGGAGAACCTGCGTGTGGCCCGCGGTGACGTGACGCCCGACGAGGCCGCGGACGCGCTCGCGCACGCCGGGCTCGGCACGTGGCTCGCGGGCCTGCCCGAGGGCGTCGAGACGCTGCTCGGCCCCGACGGCCGCACGCTGTCCGGCGGCGAGCGGCGCCGGCTCCTGCTGGCCCGCGCATTCCTGGCACCGGCGCCGCTGCTGCTCGTCGACGAACCGGCCGAGCACGTCGACCCCGCGACCGCCGACGAGCTGGTGCGCCGCCTGCTCACCGAGCACCGCGATCGCGGTGTCGTCGTCGTGACCCACCGCCTCACGCCGCTCGCCGCGGCGGACGAGGTGATCCGGCTCGACGGCGGGCGCGTCGCGGCACGCGGGACGCACGCCGACCTCGTCGCCCGCGACGCGCGCTACCGTGACGACCTCGCCCAGGAACGCACCCAGCAGACGGAGGACGCGTGAGCCCCGACCGGCACCCCGGTGCACCGTTCCGGGACGGAACGCTCACCGAGGTCGACGCCGAGCCCTTGCACGTGACGGGCGATGCGCTCCAGGACGTGCTCGAGGCGATCCTGGCGGTGGCGAGCGAGCTGGACCTCACCGCGGTGCTCAACCGGTTCGTGCAGGTCAGTGCAGACCTGACGGGCGCGCGGTACGGCGCGATCAACGTGCTGGACCAGCACGGTGCCTCCACGATGTTCGTCTACACCGGCATCCCCACGGCCATGGCGCGGATGATGGGCCACGCCCCGCACGCGCAGGGGGTCCTGGGGCGCATCCCCCGCGAGGGCGTCCTGCGGCTCGCCGACCTGACCGACCACCCCGCGTTCCGCGGCTTCCCCGCCGAGCACCCGCCCATGGGCTCCTTCCTGGGTGCGTCCGTGCGCGTCGCGGACCAGGTCTTCGGCCAGCTCTACCTGTCGGAGAAGGACGGGGGGTTCACACCGGCCGACGAGCGCATCGTGCTCGCGCTGGCCGCCGCCGCGGGCGTCGCCGTCTCCAACGCGCAGCTCTACGCGGAGGCGGCGCGGCGCGAGCACTGGCTGCAGGCCGGTCAGGACATCGCGACCATGCTGCTCGAGGGCGTCGACGAGGAGGAGGCCCTGGAACGCATCGCGGCCACGGCGCGCGAGGTGGCCGGGGCCGACACGGCCGCGCTGGCCCTGCCCGGCGTGGGCGGGGCGCTGTACATCGAGCTGGCCGACGGGCAGGACGCCGACCGTCTGGTGGGCGAGCAGATGCCCGAGGGGGGCCGCGCCTGGACGGTGATGCGCGAGGGCCGCGGGCTGCAGACGCCGTCGTTGTCCCGGTCGCGCACCGTGCGGCTCGAGGCCATGCGGTCGTTCGGGCCCGCCATGTTCACACCGCTGCAGGCGTCGGGCCGCGGGGTCGGCGTGCTGATCCTGCTGCGCCGCAACGGCCGGGCGCCCTTCGACGAACGCGACCTGACCACGGCCGAGACGTTCGCGAGCCAGGCCGCGCTCGCGTACGTGCTGGCCGAGGCGAGGCACGCCCAGGACATCGCCGCGCTGTTCGACGAGCGCGCCCGCATCGCCCGCGACCTGCACGACCTCGCGATCCAGCAGCTGTTCGCCACCGGCATGCAGCTCGAGACCGTCCGCCGCCGCGCCGCGGACGGCGTAGCTCCGGTCGACCTGACGACGATCCTCGACGAGGCCCTCGACAACGTGGACTCGTCGGTCAAGCAGATCCGCCAGATCGTGCACGCGCTGCGCGACCCCGACGCCGCGACGGGCCTCGTCGAACGGCTGCGCCGTGAGGCGTCGCTCGCCCGGACGGGGCTGGGCTTCGCGCCGTCGCTCGTCGTGACGCTCGACGGGCGGGTGCTGTCCGACGACGGCCTCGACGAGGACCTGCTCGACGAGCGCGTCGACGCCGCCACGACCGACGACGTCGTGGCCGTCGTGCGCGAGGGGCTCGCCAACGCCGCACGCCACGCGCACGCCGCGTCGGTCGCCGTCCGCGTCGACGTCGTCGGGCGCGGACCCGTGGGCCGTGTGCAGGTGGAGGTGCTCGACGACGGCGTCGGCATCCCCGCACGTCGCGACCGCGCATCCGGCACCGGCAACCTCGCCGCCCGGGCGCGCCAGCACGGCGGCACGTTCACGATCGGCGCCGCGCCCACGGTGCGCGGCACGCTGCTGACCTGGCAGGCTCCGCTGGTCTGACCTGTTGCGCCCCGGTTTGTCCTGCACGACGATGCGAAGGACGACGGGGGTACTCCATGACCGCGCAGGCAGAACCGCAGCAGGCACCCACCCAGCTCTCGCAACGCGCCGTCTGGACCATCTTCGGTGGCCTGATGCTCGCGATGCTGCTCGCGGCGCTCGACCAGACGATCGTCGCGACGGCCTTGCCGACGATCGTGTCCGACCTCGGCGGCGCTGAGCACCTGTCGTGGGTCGTGACGTCGTACATGCTGGCGTCGACCGTGTCGACCCCGCTGTGGGGCAAGCTCGGCGACCTCTACGGACGCAAGACGCTGTTCATCGCCTGCATCGTCATCTTCCTGGTGGGATCGGCACTCTCGGGCACGTCGCAGAGCATGGGGCAGCTCATCGCGTGGCGGGCCGTGCAGGGTGTCGGCGGCGGCGGCCTCATGGTGCTCGCGCAGGCGATCATCGCGGACGTGGTACCTCCGCGGGACCGCGGCCGGTACCAAGGCGCCTTCGGCGCCGTGTTCGGGCTCTCGAGCGTGGCCGGCCCTCTCCTCGGCGGGCTGTTCGTCGACACGATCGGCTGGCGGTGGGTGTTCTACATCAACCTCCCGATCGGCGCCGTCGCACTCGTCGTCGTCTCCGCCGTCCTGCCGGTGACGAAGGCACGGACGTCACCCAAGATCGACTACCTCGGCATCACGCTGCTGGCCACCGTGGCGACGAGCATCGTGCTGATCACCAGCCTGGGCGGGTCGACGTGGGACTGGGGCGGTCCGGAGGTCATCGGCCTCGCGATCCTGGGCGTCGCGGCCGTCGTCGCGTTCGCGTTCGTCGAGGCCCGGGTACCCGAGCCGGTGCTTCCGCTGCGGCTCTTCCGCAACCGGGTGTTCGTCACCACCTCGATCGTCGGGTTCGTCGTCGGCTTCGCGATGTTCGGCTCCATCACCTACCTGCCCCTGTATCTCCAGGGCGTGCATCACGCCACCGCCACGGAGTCCGGCCTCCAGATGATCCCCATGATGGTGGGGCTGCTCATCACGTCGATCGGCAGCGGTCAGCTCATCAGCCGCACCGGGCGGTACAAGATCTACCCGATCGTCGGGACGGTCGTCTTCACCATCGGCCTCTACCTCCTGTCGCTCATGGACCGGGAGACCTCGACCCTCCAGTCCGGTCTGTACATGCTCGTGCTCGGCGCCGGGCTCGGCCTCGTCATGCAGGTGCTGGTCCTCGCCGTGCAGAACGCCGTCGAGTACCGCGACCTGGGCACCGCGACCAGCGGCGCAACCTTCTTCCGCACCATCGGCAGCAGCGTCGGCGTCGCCATCTTCGGGACGGTCTTCAGCTCGCACCTGACGTCCACGCTGGCTTCGAGCCCCCCGGACGGCGCCGTCGGCCCGTGCTCCGCCGACGTCCTCACCCAGAGCTCGCAGACGCTGCCGGACTGCCCGCCCGCGGTCCAGAACTGGTTCCTGGATGGCTACGCCGACTCGATCCACACCATCTTCCTGTGGGCGGTCCCGGTCGGGATCCTCGCGTTCGCCCTCACCTGGCTCATCCCCGAGGTCACCCTGCGCACCGGCGCGAGCAGCCCCGAGCAGGGCGAGGCGTTCGGCGCCCCCGGCGGCCGGTCGTCGTACGAGGAGCTGCGTCTCATGCTCTGGCGCGAGGTCGGTAGCCAGGACCCCCTCAAGGCGTACGCACTGCTCAACCGCGGCCTCGACATCGACCTGACGCCCGGCCAGTGCTGGATGCTGAGCCGCGTCAGCGGCGAGCGGTCACGGGCCCTGAGCGTCATGCACGACCGCTCGCACGTGCCGATCGAGCGCATCCGCGAGGTCGCCGGCGAGCTCGTCGACCGCGGCCTGATCGTGCTCACCGACGACGTCGCGACCCCGACCCCGGCGGGCGACGCGATCGCCGAGGAGCTGCGCGAGAACGAGCGACGCCAGCTGCGCGAGATCGTCGCCCAGTGGGGCGAGGGCGAGCCGGAGACGGAGGAGCTGGTCCAGGAGGTCGCCGACCGCCTCCGCCACCAGGACCCCACCGCCGCCGCCCTCCGCTGACCCCCCACCCTCCACCGAGACAGACCTCTGCGGGCGAGACAGACCTCTGCAGCGGTCTGTCTCACCCGGAAGGGTCTATCTCAATCACCAGCCGAGCACGGGACGTTGCCGCTCGACGTTCGGCCGCGGGCTCGTTGCCGGGAAAGGTTGTCCACAGATCGCCCGCCCAGTCCCCACGGACGCGGTCCGGTCGGGCACTGTGCGCCCATGGCCCGTCGACCCGGTGCACCGTCACTGCTCCGCCCGCCCGCCGCGGCGCCCGCGCTTCTTCTCGCGCGTGACTACGCGCCCGAGGAGCTCGCGCGGATGCTGGCGTCCGGCTCGGTCATGCACCTGCGCCGCGGCGCGTACCTCCGGGTGCAGCCCGACGAGGCACCAGCCGATCTGGCGCTGGCGCACCTGGTCGCCGCTCACCACCTGATACGCACCGAGCACTGCTTCAGTCACCACTCTGCGGCTCTCCTGCACGGGCTGGCATCGAGCAGAACCGTGACCAGGCCGTCGCTCTATCAGGCCACCCCACCGCACGGCGCCGGATCCAGCCCCGTCACGCGGCACACCCCGCTCCCACCCGTGGAGGACCGCGCGATCGTCGCGGGCCTGCCGGCCACGACGCTCAGCCGTACGGTCTGGGACTGCCTGACCAGCATGAAGGCCCCGGATGCGCTCGTCGTCGCCGACGCTGCCCTGAGCGCCGGGGTGACGGTCGACGAGCTGGCGGCCCGCGCTCGGCGCGGCGGCCGCGGGCACGCCAGGGCACTCGCGACGCTGGGCTACGCCGACGACGGTGCGGAGTCTGCGCCGGAGTCGATCTGTCGGTACCGCCTGCTGCGCGCGGGCTTCCCTGTGCCGACGACGCAGATCAGGGTACCGACGCGTCTGGGGGTCTTCTGGGGCGACCTGGGCTGGCCCGAGTGGAAGGTACTCGTCGAGTACGACGGCCGTATCAAGTACGACGCGCGGCCGGCGGAGACGTTCATGGTGGAGAAGCGGCGCCACGACGCGCTCGTCGAGGAAGGTTGGGGGGTCACCCACGTGACCAACGACGACCTCCGCGTCCCGGGAGCGTTCGAATCACGCATGCGTCAGGCGCTCCCTCCCGCGGCGACGCTCGGCATGAGGCCACGTCGCGAGCTGCGGTGGTGAACAAGGCACCGAGACAGACCATTGCGGGTGAGACAGGCGTCGGCAAGGGTCTACCTCGCCCGCAAAGGTCTGTCTCGATGACGGAGCTGGAGCAGAACGGTGTCAGTGGGTGGGGTCCGTGCGCCAGGCTTGGCGCTTGTGGCCCGCCACCCACGCCGCCACCTGGGTGCGGCGCTGGAGTCCCATCTTCGCCAGCAGCGAGGTGATGTGGTTCTTCACCGTCTTCTCGGCGACGCCCAGGCGCTCGGCGATCTCGCGGTTGGACAGGCCCTCGCCGATGAGGTCGAGCACGCGCAGCTCGCTGGGCGTGAGGTTCTCGGTCGGGTCGTCGTGCCCGGCACGACGACGCGTGACGGTCCGCTCGTCGAGCAGGGCGCGCCCGGCCGCGACCGCCTTGATGACGTCCGTGATCTCAGCGCCGCGCACCGACTTGAGCAGGTAGGCGGCCGCCCCGGCCTCGAGCGCGGCGGCGAGCGCGTCGTCGTCGTCGAACGAGGTGAGGACGATCGCGCGGGCTTCCGGCAGGATCTCGCGCAGCCGCCGCAGGACGTCGATGCCCGTCCCGTCCGGCAGCTGCAGGTCGACCAGCAGGACCTGCGGGCGGACGAGCTCGGCGCGGCGCACGCCGTCCGCGACCGTGCCGGCCTCGGCGACGACGGTCATCCCGTCCGCGCGTTCGACGACCTCGGCGATCCCCCGACGGACCACCTCGTGGTCGTCGATGATCATGACGCTGACGGGACCCTGGCCATGCGCGCTGACGGTAGACACCGTGGCATCGTATCGACGTGTGACCACCATCCTCGTCCCCACCACGCTCGACGACGACCTCACGCTCCCCGACGGAGTCAGCGAGGTGCGGTACGACCCGAGCGGCGCGGTCCCCGACGTCGGCGCGCAGGTGCTCGTGGTCTGGGGCAGCGGGCGGCGAGCGCTGCGGGACGCCGCGACGCGCCTGACCGACCTGCGCTGGGTGGCCGCCCTGTCGGCCGGGGTGGACACGATCCTCGACGCCGGTTTCGGCCCCGACGTGACGATCACGTCGGGCCGGGGCCTGCACGACGGCCCGGTCGCAGAGCACACGCTCGCGCTCGTCCTCGCGTGCGCCCGACGACTGCCCGCCCTGGTCCGCGCGCAGCAGGAGCACCGCTGGGCCGGCGAGCTGGGCGGCATCCAGCCGGTGCGGCCCTCGGACTTCCGCTCCTTGGCCGGCGCGCGCGTCGTGATCTGGGGCTTCGGCTCGATCGCGGCGCGGCTGGCCCCGCTGCTGACGGCGCTGGGCGCCCAGGTCTCGGGCGTCGCGACGACGTCCGGCACGCGGGACGGCTACCGCGTCGTCACGCCCGACGACCTGCCGGAGGTCCTCGCCCAGGCCGACGTGCTCATCAGCCTGCTGCCCGACACGCCGGCGACCCGGCACGCGGTCGACGCGGACGTGCTGCGGCTGCTGCCCCGGCGGGCCTGGGTGGTGAACGTGGGCCGGGGCGCGACGCTGGACCAGGACGCCCTGCTGGCGGCGGTCCGGGCGGGCGAGCTCGCCGGCGCCGCGCTCGACGTCTTCGACCGCGAACCGCTCGCGGCCGACTCGCCGCTGTGGGACGAGCCGAACATCCTGGTCAGCCCGCACGCCGCCGGCGGGCGGCCGCTGGGCGCCGGCGCGCTGCTCGAGCACAACCTCGCCGCGTTCCTGGCCGGCGCGCCGCTGCGCAACGTCGTGGAGCGCTGACCTACCAGCGGCCGTTGCGTGGGCGCGGCTGGCAGCGCGGGCACGTGTACGACGAGCGGTTCATGAACTCGTCGCGCCGCACGGGGGTCCCGCACCGCGGGCACGGCCGGCCCGCCTGCCCGTAGACGGACAGCGACCGGTCGAAGTACCCCGACGCGCCGTTGACGTTCACGTAGAGCGCGTCGAAGCTGGTCCCGCCCTGCACGAGCGCCTCGGACATGACCTCGTGCGCGGCGGCGAGCACGCGCCGCGCCTCGGGGCGGGTGAGGGTGTCGGTCGGTCGCGCGAAGTGCAGCCGCGCCCGCCACAGGCTCTCGTCGGCGTAGATGTTGCCGACGCCCGAGACGAGGGTCTGGTCGAGCAGCGCCCGCTTCACGCCGGTCCGGCGTGCACGCAGAGCCGCCACCAGGGCCTCGACGTCGAGCGCGGGGTCCAGCAGATCACGCGCGATGTGCGCGACCGGTCCGGGGACGGCCGCCAGCGAGGACCCGGCCCCGCCCGGCAGTCCGTCGGGCGTCGCGACGAGCTCCTGGACGCTGAGGTGCCCGAACGTGCGCTGGTCGACGAAGTCGAGCGCTCCCCCGTCGTCGAGCACCATCCGCACGCGCAGGTGCGGGTGGTCGCGTCCGTCGTCGGCCGATGCCCGCACCAGCAGCTGCCCGCTCATCGCGAGGTGCGCGAGCAGTGCCTCGTCGTCGCCCAGCAGCAACCAGCAGAACTTCCCGCGCCGCACGGCCGCCTCGAACGCACGCCCGGTGAGGCGCCCGACGAAGTCCAGCGGACCGCCCTCGTGCCGGCGCACGCTGTAGTCGCGCCGCACCTCGACATGCGCGACCGTACGGCCCAGCACGTGCCGGGCCAGCCCGTCGCGGACGGTCTCGACCTCGGGGAGCTCAGGCACCCGTCAGGCCGACGCGGGACGCGCGGCCCGCAGCGGCTCGAGCGCCGTGTACGCCGCCTCCGCCGCCTGCTGCTCGGCCACCTTCTTGGCCGTCCCGATCCCGGAGCCGCGGGCCTCGCCACCCACCACGGCGTGCGCCGTGAAGGTGCGGGCGTGGTCCGGGCCCTCGCCCGTGACCTCGTAGTGCGGCGCGCCGAGCTCGAGCTCGGCGGCGAGCTCTTGCAGCGACGTCTTCCAGTCGAGCCCGGCGCCCAGGTCCGCAGCGCGCACCAGGGACGGCCCGACGAGGCGCTCGACGACCCCGCGCGCGACCTCGAGACCGTGCGAGAGGTAGATCGCACCGAACAGCGCCTCGAGCGTGTCGGACAGGATCGAGTCCTTGTCAGCGCCGCCCGTGGCGATCTCGCCCTTGCCGAGCAGCACGTACGAGCCGAGGTCGAGGTCCCGCGCGACGATCGCGAGCGCCCGCTGCGACACGGTGGCGGCCCGCATCTTCGCGAGCGCCCCCTCCGGCTCGTCGGCGTGGGTCCGGTACAGCGACTCCGTCACGACGAGACCGAGCACGGTGTCGCCCAGGAACTCGAGGCGCTCGTTCGTCGGGATGCCCCCGGCCTCGTGCGCGAACGAGCGGTGGGTCAGTGCAAGCACGAGAAGCTCGGGGTCCAGGTGGACCCCGAGCTTCTCGAGCAGCTCGCTCGCCGTGACTCCGACGCCCTCGGGCGCGGCCCCGTCACGAGCAGTCATGCAGGCGTCAGCCCGCGAGCTCGGTACGCACTGCCTGGGCGTAGGTGCGGCCGTTGTAGGCACCGCACGACGGGCAGGCCGTGTGGGGCTTCTTGTCGGCCTTGCACTGCGGGCAGGAGGTCAGCGTCGTGGCAGTGGTCTTCCACTGCGAGCGACGCGCACGGGTGTTGCTGCGCGACATCTTGCGCTTCGGAACCGCCACGGCTAGCTCTCTTTCGTCTCGTCTTGCATGCCCGCCAGTCCGCTCAGTGCGGACCAGCGCGGGTCAAGGATCTCATGCGAATGGTCTGGGTCGTCCGCCAGGCGGGCTCCGCACTCGGAGCACAGACCCTGGCAGTCAGGCTGGCACAACGGCTGGAACGGCAGAGCCGGCACGACCGTGTCCCGCAGCGCGGGCTCGAGGTTGACCAGGTCACCCTCCAGCTCACGCACGTCCTCGTCCTCGTCGCCCTCCTCCGCCGCGACTGCAGCGCGCTCGGGGTAGACGTACAGCTCCGTGAGGAAGACGTCGACATCCTCGACGACCTCACCCAGGCAGCGCACGCACTCCCCGATCGCCCGCCCGCGAACGGAACCGGAGACCAGGACCCCCTCCATGACCGCCTCGAGCCGCAGATCCAGCTCGACGTCGGTCCCGGTGGGGATGCCGATCACGTCCGTCCCGAGATCCTCGGGGGCACCGACGGTGCGCTGCACGGTCCTCGTCGATCCCGGACGTCGACCGAGCTCGTGTGTGTCGAGCACGAACGGCGAACGGGGATCGAGGTGGGCAGGGCGCTGCACGTCCGGGTCCCCTCGTTGATCTCGGTCCGTGCCATGACCGGCAGGACCAACCGACAACACTACGGCACCGCAGGGCGGCGCCCAAATCTCGGGATGTGACCTTCGCCCTGCTCGAGGGCGCTCGAGCGCGCTCGCTCAGGCCTCCGCCGCCTCGTCCCCCAGCCGACCGGCCAGCTTGGCCCGACCCGCCTGGACCTGCGCGACGATCTTGCCGAGGTCGATCTCGAAGTCGGCCAGCCGCCGGTCGCAGTAGTCGTCGGCGTCCCGACGCAGGCCGTCGGCCGTCTCCTGGGCTGCGGCCGTCACCTGCGCCGCGCGTTCCTGCGCGGCCTGGACGACCGCCTCCTGCCCGACGAGGCGCTCCGCCTCGGCACGTGCCGTCGCGAGGATCTCGTCGGCGTCCGCGCGGGCGGCGGCGCGGGCGGCGTCCGCGTCGGCGAGCACCTCGTCGGCCGCGCTGAGCTGCGTGGGCAGGGCGCCGCGCGCCTGGTCGAGCAGGTCGAGGATCTCGGCCCTGTTGACCAGGACGGAGGACGACATGGGCATCGCCCGCGCCGTCACGACGGCCTGCTCGAGGGCGTCCAGGACACCCGTCAGCCCCTCCGGCCGCGTGGTCGGTTCGCTCATCGCTTGCTCCTCACTGCCTCGTGCACGGCGTCCGCGACGCCGTCCGGTACGAGGTCGTCGATCGACCCGCCGAAGCGAGCCACGTCCTTGACCAGCGACGACGCGATGTGCGCCAGCGCGGGGTCCCCCACGACGAACACGGTCTCGACGCCCGTCAGGTGCCGGTTCATCAGCGCCATGGGCAGCTCGGCGTCGAAGTCCGCACCCCCGCGCAGCCCCTTGACGATCGCATCGGCGCCGACCTCGCGCACGAAGTCCGCGAGTAGCCCCTCGACGACGTCGACCCGCACGCCGTCCACCCCGGCGAGCGCAGTGCGGGCCAACGCCACCCGCTCGTCGATGCCCAGCAGTGCCGACTTGGACGAGTTCCGAGCGATGCCGACCACGACCTCGTCGAACATGCCACGCGCCCGCCGCACGACGTCGACGTGGCCGAGCGTGAGCGGGTCGAAGGAACCGGGGCACACGGCGATCGTCACCCGGCCAGCGTAAGCGGACGGGCCCGCTCCTTGTAGCGTCGTGGCCGTGGGGGTGCTTCTCGCGCGGACGGACGACCTCGAGGAGGTCGTCGCCGTCCTGGCGCGTGCGTACACGGCCAACCCGTTGATCTGCTGGGCCCTCCCCGACGACGCGACGCGGGAGGAGTCGACGCGGGCATGGCTGCGACCGTCCCTGGCGCACTACCTGGAGGACGGGATCGTCCACGCGGTGCGAGCCGACGGCTGCGTCGTGGCCTGCGCCGCATGGCGTCCCGCCACCGGGCTCGCCCCCGCCGACGGACGCCGTCCGGCCGACGCGCTCGCCGCGCTGGTGGGCGCGTCACGCGCCGACGAGATCGGCGCCGCGATGTCGGTCACGAGCGCGCTCGCGCCGCCGTCACCCGCCCACTACCTCAACTACCTCGGCGTGGACCCGGCGCACCGGCGACGCGGCCTCGGCGCCGCCCTGGTCCGCGCAGGGGTCCAGGCGGCGGACGACGACGGCGTCGACGCCTGGCTGTGCACGTCGGACCCCACCAACGAGCCGTTCTACACGGGGTTCGGTTTCACCGTCACCGGACGCCGCCCGCTCGGCGGCGGTCCCGTGCTCGCCGCGATGCACCGACCGCGTCAGGCGGGCGCCAGCTCCGCGAACCAGACCACCGTCTCGCCGTAGGACCGACGGTCCAGCGCGACGACGCCGTCGGGCCAGCGGGGCTCGGGCGCGCGTCCCGACCGCTCGACGGCGACGACAGCCGCGGGCGCGAGCGCCCCGACGAGCCCCGCGAGCACCACCGCGAGGTCGTCCTCGGACAGGTCGTACGGCGGGTCGACGAGCACCAGGTCCCACGGTTCGACGACGGGCCGCTCGACGAACCGCTCGGCCCGTTCCGCCGAGACGACGACACCCGCCAGCCCCAGGGCAGCGACGTTGCGGCGGCACACCTCGGCGGCCTCGCGGGCCGCCTCGACCAGCGTGACCGATCGGGCGCCCCGGCTCGCCGCCTCGAGCCCGAGCGCGCCGGAACCGGCGTACAGGTCCAGCACGCGGGCGTCGTCGACCACGTCGAGGTGCTCGAGCCGGGAGAACAACGCCTCGCGCACGCGCTCGCTCGTCGGGCGGGTGCCCTTCTTCGGCACGCCCAGCACGCGCCCGCCGGCGCTGCCCGCGACGATGCGTGTCATCGGTTCGCCTTGCGCTGCTTGTCCATCTCCTCCTGGCTCGCGAGCATGCGCTCCATCAGCGAGCCCGTGGCGATGGACGACGCGACCGTCACGGCGATCGCGGAGAGGCCCGCCTGGATGAGGATCATCGTCGGAGAGACGTGCCGGAGCAGCACGGCGATCCAGACGGGAAGCAGGCCGAGGACGACGACGTCCGGGCCGCGGGCCAGCACCGCGGCGACACCCGTGGGCAGGGCGCCCATCGGGGTCGAGACGAGCGCACCGCCCCAGTCCGGTGCAGGACGGTACGACGAACGGACGGCGGCCGCCGCCCACACAGGTGTCGATGCGACACCGAGCACGAGCCACCCCGCGACGTCGCCGGTCCATCGCCCCACGGCACCGAACGCCACGACCGACCACACCAGCATCGCGATCCCCGGGACCACCATGCGCAGCCGCCGGACCGTCTTGGCGTCCAGCGGCAGGAGCCGGTCCAGGATCGGCGCCATCTGCGCGCGACGCGCTCCCTCACCCGTCGCGCTCATGGCGACGTAGCCCGCCAGCAGGACGGCGAACAGGACCCCGGCCTGGCTCGCGAGCTCGGGGACGACGGTCACCAGCACGGGCACGATCGCCGCGATCGCGAGCTGCACCAGGTGCCGGGCGGACCGGCGCAGCACCACCAGGTCGGCGGTGACGAGCGCCGTGGCCGGACCGCGCGCGGTGCGCAGCCGGGACAGGCGGCGCCGGGTGGGGGCGGCGGCACCGTCGGTCAGGGCCCGGCCCAGCTCGCGCGAGTCGAGCGAGACGGCGGCGCCGACGGCCTGCGTGGCCACCGAGCCGCTCTCGCGGAGCGACGCGGTGGGGATGCGTCCCAACCGCCGGTCGACGAGGACGCCGGCGCCCGCGACCAGCAACGCCGCCGCCACGGCCCCGAACCACGGCAGCGTCGGCACCTCGTCGACCGACCAGTCGGTCAGCGCCAGCGCGACGGCCACGACCGGTGCCGCGGCCAGGATCAGGTCGCCGACCAGGGCCGTCGTGGAGCGCCGCAGGCCGCGCGATTGCGCGAGCGCGGCGAGCAGCACGATCCCGGCCGCGACGAGCGCCGACGTGACGGCGACGTGCAGCACGCGGGCACCGGAGTCGGCCAGCAGTCCCGCGTCGAGGAGGCCGACGAGGATCGCGGCGACGAACGCGGCGACCAACGGCAGCCGGCGCGCAGCGGGGCGCAGCAGCCCGCGTCTGTCCACGGGAAGCACGAGCCACCAGGCCGCCTCGGCGCCACCGGCACCGACCGGCCCGAGCCGGCCGGCGAGCGACACGAGGATGCCGACCAGGCCCAGGAGCATCACCACGACGAGCGTCGGGAGGCTGAGGTCGACGGCGGCGTCCGCCTCGGGCGCGGGCGGCAGGGACACGCGCAGCGCCTGGGCGAACCCGAGCGCCATCCCGCTCGCGATCGCGATGGTGATCACCGCGTAGTAGACGCTCGCCAGCAACGAGCCGAGGCTCGCCCCGCCCCGGGCGTTGGCGGCCTGCGTCGTGTACCGCCGGATGTCGCGGGCCGCGGGCACCTCGCCGAGCTCGCCCGGCAGCACGGCCGGCAGAACGGCCGGCGCGTCCGTCAGGTCGACGGCGTCGGCGTCGCCGCTCACGGGTTCTCCCGGCTGATGAGGGTCGCGGCCTCCGCGGGGCTGAGCAGCCGCGTGACGTCGTCGGCCACGTGCACGGCCCGGTCCGCGACGGCCAGCACCAGGTCCGGGTCGTGGGTCGCCATCAGGACCGCCCCGCCGGCCTTCTTCTCCTCGACCAGGCGGGCCGCGAGGCGGTCGCGCATCGCCCGGTCGAGGCGCTGCTCGGGCTCGTCGAGCACCAGCAGGGACCGGGGCCGCACGAAGCCGGCGGCGAGCAGGAGCCGACGCCGCTGGCCCGACGACAGCGCGACGGGCAGCGAGCGCGCGTGCTCGGCCAGCCCGAACTCCTCGAGCAGCTCGCGCACGAGCGCGTCGGCGCCCAGCACGCCGTGCCCGCGCGCGGTCAGGTACAGGTGCTCGTGCACCGTGAGGGCCGGGAAGTAGGCGTCGTCGTCGAGCACGCTCGCCACCTGCGCGCGGAAGGCGACCTCACGCTCGTCGACCGGTTCGCCGAGGACGCGCAGCGAGCCGCTGGTCGGCTCCAGCAGGCCGATCACGGCCCGCAGCACGGTGGACTTGCCGGACCCGTTGGCGCCGACGAGCGCCACGGCCTTGCCCGGCGCGAGCGTGAAGCTCACGGGTGCGCAGACGGGCGCCCCGCCGTAGCCGACGAGCAGGTCCTGGGCGCGCACGCTGGGCTTCGACACGTGCGCCAGGGTAGTCGCGCCGCCGCTCCGACGACGACGCGGGCGTCCCACCCGCTCCGCACGGCCGCCGTCACGTCCGGTCGAGGAACTCCTCGGCCTCGTCGGTCAGCCGGGCGTCGATCGCCGTCCGCAGCGCCGGCCAGGCCGTCAGCTCGACGTCCTGCTCGACCAGCTCGCGCGCGTCGGCCCGCGCCTGCTCGATGAGCGTGCCGTCACGCGTCACCCGCAGGAGCCGCAGCGAGCTCGCCGAGCCCCACTGGGAGGCGCCCAGCACGTCGCCCTCGCCGCGCTGCTCCAGGTCGAACGCCGCGAGCTCGAAGCCGTCGTGCGTGGCGGCGACGTGGTGCACCCGCTCGTCCGCCGGCGTCCCGGGCAGCGCCCCGCTCACGAGCAGGCAGACGCCCGGCGCCGACCCGCGCCCGATGCGTCCGCGCAGCTGGTGCAGCTGCGAGACCCCGAACCGGTCGGCGTCGAGGATGACCATCACGGTCGCCTCCGGCACGTCGACGCCGACCTCGACGACCGTCGTCGAGACGAGGACGGGTGTGGCCCCCGAGGCGAAGTCCGCGAGCGCGCGCTCCTTGTCCTCGGCGGCCAGCCGTCCGTGCAGGACGCCGACGCCGATCCCGGCCAGGTCCGGCAGCGCCCGCAGCTCGTCGGCCACCTCGACCACAGCCCGCAGCGGCCGCCGGGCCGCCGCGCCGTCGTCCCCCAGCGTCGCGGGCTGCGCAGCCACGAGGTCCGCGCCGTCGCCGTCGTCGCCCTCGATCCGCGCGCACACCACGTACGCCCGCCCGCCCGCGGCGACCTCCTCACGCACGCGCGTCCACGTGCGCGCCACCCAGGCGGGCTTGCCGGCGGGCACGACGTGCGTGACCACGCCGCTGCGCCCGGCCGGGACCTCGTCGAGGACGGAGGTCTCGAGGTCACCGAACACCGTCATGGCGACGGTTCGCGGGATGGGCGTCGCGGTCATCACCAGCAGGTGCGGCGCGGTGGCCGCCTTCGCCCGCAGGGTGTCGCGCTGCTCGACGCCGAACTTGTGCTGCTCGTCGACGACCACCAGGCCCAGGTCGGCGAACTGCACGTTCGCCGAGAGCAGCGCGTGCGTCCCGACGACGATGCCCGCGGCACCCCCGGCGGCGTCCAGCAGCGCCTCGCGCCGGGCGGACGCCCCGAGCGAGCCGGTCAGCAGCGCGACCCGCGTCCCGATCTCGGCGCCGCCCAGCATGCCGCCCTCCGCGAGGTCGCCCAGCAGGCGTCGCAGCGAACGCGCGTGCTGCGCCGCGAGCACCTCGGTGGGGGCCAGCAGCGCGGCCTGCCCACCGGCGTCGACGACCTGCAGCATCGCGCGCAGCGCGACGACGGTCTTGCCCGAGCCGACCTCGCCCTGCAGGAGCCGCTGCATCGGCACGGACCGCGCGAGCTCGTCGGCGAGCTCGGCGCCGACGCGACGCTGGCCCTCCGTCAGGGTGAAGGGCAGGCGGGCGTCGAACGTGTCCAGCAGGCCGCCGGACCTGGCCGGCCGCGCGGTGGCGGGCTCGGCCGCCGCACGGGCCCGCCGCCGGGCCAGCTCGGCCTGCAGGACGAACGCCTCCTCATACCGGAGCCGGTGCCGCGCACCGCGCCAGTCCTGCTCGGTGCGGGGCACGTGCACGTCGTACAGCGCCTGCCGCAGGGAGCCGAGACCGCGCCGCTCGCGCACGTGCGGGGGCACGGGGTCGTCGACCTCGTCGTCCCGCAGGGGCTCGACGACGAGCCGCGCGACCCCGCGGATCTTGTCCGAGGGCAGCTTGGCCGTGGCGCTGTAGATCGGCGTGGGCCAACCGGCCTCGACCCGCGAGCGCTCCTCGGTCTCGTCGTCGCCGTCGAACCAGGACATCTGGGGGTTGGTGAGCTGGGCCTGGTCGCGGAACACCGAGACCTTGCCCGTGAACAGCCCCCGCCGGCCCGGGCGCATCTCCTCGACCATGCGCTTGGCGACGTACTCGCGCTTGACGAAGAACGTGAGCCTCAGCGACCGCCGCCCGTCGGTGATCTCCGCCTCGACACGCGGGTCGCCCGTGCCGCGCGCGTGCTTGATGCCGGACCGGCGCACCTCGGCGACGACCGAGACCGTCTCCCCCACCACGAGCCCCGCGATGTCGGTCAGCGTGCTGGGGTCGGCGTACCGGCGCGGGTAGTACCGCGCCACGTCGCCCGCCGTGCGCAGGCCCAGCGCCTCGAACGACGGCCCGATGCGTGGCGCGAGGCTGCCCACGGGGGCGTCGAGCGCCGACGCGTGCTGGACGCGGTCCTCGTAGCCGACGTCGCGGGGGGCGGCCACCGCTCAGTCCCTGGCCACGGTGAGTGCGGGACCGCGGCCGGCGGGGCCGACGAAGGTGACCTCGAGCCCACCCGCCAGCCGTTCGATCTCTCGCCGGTCGTCGTCGCCGAGCGGGTCGCGGTGCAGCACCGTCACGCTCTCGCCGTCGCCGGCGAGCTCGGCCGCTCGGGCCGGCAGGCCAGCCACGTCCTCGAGCTCGACCGCCCGCACGCGCGCCAGGGCCGCGGCGCCGGCGTCGTCGGGCCGTCCCGCCACCGAGCCGACCACGGCGAGCGTCGCGACGGCGGCCCGGACGTCGTCGCCTGCCGGCAGGACCGTCACGCTGTCACCACGCGCTGCCCGCACGGCCGCGAGCTCGCGCTCGTCCAGGCCCGCGCCGTCGACGAGGACCGTGCGCGGTGACCCCGTGTCGGTGATCGCCCGCAGGACGTGCTCGGCCGTGACAGGCGCCTCGGGGCACGCGACCACCGCGACCGCCCCGGCCGCCGCGAACCAGGGCGACAGTGCGGGGGCAGCCGTGCAGACCACGAGCCCCCACCCGCCGTCGTCCGCAGCCGCGGCGCCTTGACCGTGCGGGCTCTCCAGCGCACGCACGACGACCTGCTCGCGCCGACCCGGGGCACAGACGCCGATCGCCGCCGCCGGGTCGTCGGTGTGCACGTGCACGTGCCACCAGCCGTCCGCACCCACCACCGCGACCGAGTCCCCCACACCGGCCAGCCCCTGTCGCAGCGCCGAACCCAGGTCCTGGCTGCCGCCGCGCACCAGCGCCATGACCTCGAACGATCCGCCGACCAGCGTCTCCGTGCCGCCGGCGGACGCCGCCGTCACGGGTAGCCAGTCGACGTCCGGCGCGGCGTCCTGCTCGCCGGCGGCGGCACGCGCCAGCGCACCGAGGACCACCAGCAGCGCGCACGCGCCCGCGTCGAGCACGTGCGCACGCCGCAGCACGGGGTGGGTCGCGCTCACGGTGGCCAGAGACCGGTGGGCGTCGTCCACCACCTGGGCCAGGAGCGACGCGACGTCCGCGCCGGCGTCCGCAGCCGTCGTCGCCGCCTGCGCGACGACGTCCGCCACGGTCAGCACCGTGCCCTCCTGCGGATCGGTCATGGACTGGCGCGCCGCTCGCGCGGCGTGCACGAGCGCGGCGGCGACGTCGGCCGGGGCCGCGCCGTCGTCGAGCCGCCGCGCCAGGCCCGCCAGGTACTGGCTGACGATGATCCCCGAGTTGCCGCGGGCCGCGAGCATCGCGCCGCGCGCGAAGGCGGAGGCGACCGCGCCGGCGGTCGCGTCCGCGGGCTCCTGGTCCGCGAGGTCGACACCACCGGTGACGGTCAGCAGCACGTTGGTGCCGGTGTCGGAGTCCGCCACCGGGAAGACGTTCACGGCGTCGATGCGCTCGCGTGCGGCTCGAAGGCCGCCGAGCGCCCCGTGCACCCAGGCACGCACCACGCCCGCGTCGACCTGGCCGCCGACGACGCGCTCGTCGCCGTTCTCCCTGCGATCGCCCATGCGCTCCGCTCTCACACCCGATCTCACGCCCACCGATCCCGCCCCACACCTTGCCTCATCCCACCGACATTTGGGGTGCCGCGGGGCCATGGGCTAGTCTTGACCGGTTGCCCGGAGGACTTCGGGTACCTGAGGCGCGCGGACATCGTCTGCTCGGCCCGCATCCGATCACAGGATCCATCACGAGATCCCGGACTACGGCCTCGGCGTGCGCGCCCGGAACAAGCTTCGCCGTCCGCGGCGTGACCGTATGCATCGGGACCGACCCCTCGGTCCCGGACCGAGAGACAAACAGGAGAAGACCGTGGCTGCCAACTGCGACGTCTGCGCCAAGGGCCCGAGCTTCGGGCACAGCATCTCGCACTCGCACGTGCGCACGAAGCGGCGCTGGAACCCGAACATCCAGCGCGTGCGTGCCGTCGTCGCGGGGACGCCCAAGCGCCTCAACGTGTGCACCTCGTGCCTGAAGGCCGGCAAGGTCCAGCGCGCGGTCTGATCACCGGACGCTTCGACGAAGGCCCGCAAGGTTCATCTTGCGGGCCTTCGTCATGTCTGCCCGATGTGGCATCGTGAGGTCCATGACCGAGCAGCTCGACGAGGTGACGATCCGGGTCGCCGCACCCCAGGACGCCGACGCCATCGCCCAGGTCCACGTGCGCTCCTGGCAGGAGGCCTACGCGGACATCGTGCCCGCCGACCACCTCGCCGGACTGGACGCCCAGGACTGGGGGCGTCGCTGGAAGCAGCACCTGGAACGAGGACCGCAGGACGGTGTCACGACGTGGATCGCGTCGGCGGACCAGCGCCTCGTCGGGTTCGTCTCCGTGGGTCCCAGCCGCGACGAGGACGCACGGCGCGCGGACCGGGAGATCTACTCGATCTACCTCGACCCCGGCATCTGGGGGCACGGCGTCGCGCGTGAGCTCATGCGCACCGTGATCAGCGAGACGGGCGAGTCGACGCACCTGACGCTGTGGGTGCTGGCCGACAACGACCGGGCCCGTCACTTCTACCGCCGCCACGGCTTCCAGGCCGACGGCGTCGAGCGCTACGACGAGGTGGGCGGCGCCGAGCTGCTCGAGGTGCGGTACCGGCGCAACTGACGCCGCACCGCGCTCATCCGGCGAAGTGGTCCCAGCCGGGTCGCTCGGTCGGGCGCCGGCCGTCGACCAGTACGCCCGGCTGCTCGCCGTGCGGCTCCCGCACTCGCCCGAGCACGCGGAACCCGGCCGGCAGGTCCGTGCCCGCGGGGAACGTCGCCAGGAGGCCGTGGTCCTCACCGCCGGCGAGCACCCAGTCCCACGGGTCACGTCCGAGCCTGTCGGCGACGCCGACGACGGCCGCGTGGTCCGCGTGCAGCGCGCGTGCGGGGTCGTCGAGCTCCACGACCACACCGCTCGCGGCGGCGAGCCGGCCCGCGTCGCGCAGCAGGCCGTCGGAGACGTCGAGCATCGCGGTCGCCCCCGCCCGCGCCGCTTCCGGCCCGGAGGCCAGCGGGGACACCGGCCGTCGATAGGCGGCCACCAACGCCTCGTCGTCGGGCCCTGCCGCGCCGGCAGCCAGCAGCGCGAGCCCGGCCGCCGACCGGCCCAACGTGCCGGCGTGCGCGACGACGTCGCCCGGGCGCGCCCCCGACCGCAGCACGGGCGCCCGCCCCTCGAGGTCGCCGTGCGCCGCGACGGACGCGACCACGAGCGGACCACCGGACAGGTCGCCGCCCACGACCCCCACACCCAGGGGCGCACAGACCTGCGCGAGCCCGCGGGCGAACCCCTCGACCCAGGTCACCTCGAGGTCACGCGGCAGCACCAGCGCGACCACGACCGACGTCGGCCGGGCCCCCATCGCCGCGACGTCGGCCAGGTTCTGCACGGCCGCGCGCGCGCCGACGTCCACGCCCGACGACCAGGCGCGCCGGAAGTGCCGGTCCTCGACCAGGACGTCGGTCGTCACGACGAACCGGCCGTCCCCCGCACGCACGACCGCCGCGTCGTCACCCGGCGCGACGATCGTCGCGTCCCCCGGGGGCAGCAACGGGAAGATCCGGGCCAGGAGCTCCTGCTCGGACAGGTCCGCGACGACGGGCTCGTGGTTCACGGACGTCACGCTAGCCGAGGCGCTGCGGGCGGTGACGACGAGCGTCACAGCGCTGCCGGTCCGGCGCGTGACCCGGCCCGGGATACCGTGGTCGGGTGCGCAGACCAGCAACGGCCGTGATCCTGGCCGCGACGGCGCTCGGGCTCGCCGGGTGCGCGCAGACCGTCCCGACGACGGCGGCGCCGCACGCCACCGACCCGGTGTGCGCGGACGTGGTCCTGGCGACGCCCGACGAGCTCAGCGGGCTTGCCAGGCACGACACCAACGCCCAGGCGACGACGGCGTGGGGCGAGCCGGGTTCCGCCATCGTGCTGCGCTGCGGCGTGGAACCGCTGGCCCCCACGACCGACCGCTGCACCACGGTGGAGGGGTCGAACGGCACCAGCGTCGACTGGGTCATCACCCAGGGCGACTCGGACACCGAGGACGGGCCCGCGACGTTCGTCACCTACGGGCGTGTCCCCGCCGTCGAGGTCGAGGTCCCGGAGTCGGTCCGCAAGCAGCACTCCACGTCGTTGCTGATCGACCTGGGCGCCGCCGTCTCGCGGACGGACAAGCAGCGCTCCTGCCTCTGAGGCTGTGTCAGCGCAGGCCCGTCGGCCGGTGCAGGGCCAGCTGGACGAGCTCGTCGACGAGGTCGCCGTACTCGAGCCCGCTGGCCTGCCACATGCGCGGGTACATCGAGAACGGCGTGAAGCCGGGCATGGTGTTGATCTCGTTGACCACCACGTCGCCGTCGGGCGTCACGAAGACGTCCACGCGTGCCAGACCCTCGCATCCGACCGCCTCGAACGTGCGGACGGCCACGTCACGCACCTGCGCGACGACGTCGTCGGGCAGGTCGGCCGGGCACACGAGCGAGACGCCGCCCTCGTCGAGGTACTTGGCCTCGAAGTCGTAGAAGTCGTGCTCGTCGCCCGTGACGATGATCTCACCGGGCAGCGAGGCGCGGGCGCGCTGCCCGTCGTGCCCACCCAGGACGCCGCACTCGATCTCGCGGCCCTCGATGCCGGCCTCGACCACGATCTTGGGGTCGTGCTGCGCGGCAGCGGCGACCGCGGCCGGCAGGTCGGCCAGGTCGTCGACCCGCGAGATGCCCAGGCTCGAGCCCGCACGCGCGGGCTTGACGAACAACGGCAGGCCGAGCGGCTCGACCTTGGCCGTCGCGGCGGCGGGGTCCTGGTCGTACTCACCGGGCGCCAGCACGACGAACGGCCCGACGGGGAGCCCGTGCCCGGCCAGCACCAGCTTCATCATGTGCTTGTCCATGCCCACGGCGGACGCGAGCACGCCGGCGCCGACGTACCGGACGTCGGCGAGCTCGAGCATCCCCTGCAGGGTGCCGTCCTCGCCGAACGGCCCGTGCAGCAGCGGGAAGACGACGTCGACGGGGCCCAGCGCGCGCGCCAGCTCGCCCGGCACCAGCACCTGCACGTCGCGGTCGTCGACCGCCTGCGGCAGCAGCACGTGCGCGGTGGTGTCCTCGACCTGCGGCAGCTCGCCGTCGGTGATGGCCCAGCGGTCCGGGTCGTCGTCGGCCAGCACCCAGCGGCCCGTCGGCGTGATGCCGACCGCCAGGACGTCGTACCGCTCACGGTCGAGCGCGCGCAGGACGCCCCCGGCGGTGGCGCAGCTGATCGCGTGCTCCCCCGACCTTCCCCCGAACAGCACCATGACGCGCGGCCGGTGCGTCGTGAGCACCCACTGCGCGCCGTCGTCCGACGTCGGGTCGGTCGGCACGTCGGACGAGGCAGGGGTGTTCGGCGTCGCGTTCATCGGCCACGACCCTACCTGGCGCGTCACCCGCTGCGGCGCCCCGCCTGTCCCCGGGATACCCGTCCGGGGTCGTAACCTGCTGCCGTGAGCCACGA
>Ga0160448_100177_pt1 | contig 27501 bp, 28 predicted proteins | sample HID1973M_E1MG_FD_108269 | JGI IMG/M metagenome (GOLD analysis project Ga0160448, IMG submission 108269) | Enriched mosquito-associated microbial communities from UW Madison campus, WI, USA - HID1973M_E1 MG | ecosystem: Host-associated > Arthropoda: Insects > Digestive system > Unclassified ...
AATGGTGGCCGACTCGCTGTCGGCGATCGACCGCGGCTTCGAGTCGCTGAAGATCAAGGTCGGCAAGGACATCGGCCTGGACATCGAGCGGGTCAAGGCGATCCATGCCGCCGTCGAGGGCCGCGCCCTGCTGCGCCTGGATGCCAACCAGGGCTGGACCGCCAAGCAGGCGGTGCATGCGATGCGCACGCTGGAGGAAGCCGGCGTGGTGCTTGAGCTGCTCGAGCAGCCGGTCAAGGCCTCCGACATCGATGGCCTGAAGTACGTCACCGACCGGGTCAACACGCCGGTCATGGCCGACGAGAGCGTGTTCGCGCCCTCGCAGGTGTTCGACCTGATCCAACGCCGCGCCGCGGACATCATCAACATCAAGCTGATGAAGACCGGCGGCATCGCCAACGCGATCCGCATCGCCGACATCGCCCAGCTGTACGGCGTGCCGTGCATGATCGGCTGCATGATCGAGTCGAGCATCAGCGTGGCGGCAGCGGTGCACCTGGCGGTGGCCAAGTCCGATGCGATCACCAAGGTCGACCTGGACGGTCCCTCGCTGGGCCTGTTCAACCCGGTCGAGGGCGGGGTGATCTTCAACGAGTCGGAGATCACCATCACCGACGCCCCGGGCCTGGGCATCCGCGAGATCCGCGGGCTGGAGTTGCTGAAACTGTAGCCGGCCGCCCCACAAGCCGACGGAAAACCGCTAGATTCCGCCAAAGCCAGACCCTGCCTCCATGCCGCCCCTGCTGAAAATCCGTTCCGAACGCGACAGCATGTCGGCCATCGAGCGCCGCATCGCCGATTTCATCCTCGACAACGCCCACCTGCTGCGCGACTACTCCTCGCAGCAACTGGCCAGCGCGCTGGGCATCAGCCAGTCGTCGGTGGTGAAGTTCAGCCAGAAGCTGGGCTTCAAGGGCTATCCGGACCTGAAGTTCTCGGTCGGCGAAGCGGTGGCCCGCGCCGGCAATGGCCAACCTGCCGCGCACGCCGATGCCGCCGGCGATCCGGACGACTACGCCCGCCTGGACGAGACCCTGCGCCAGAGCAAGGCCGCCGCCGAGGAGGAGACCCGGGTCATCAACCCGCGCGCCGACGTGGAGACCATCGTCGGCCTGCTCGACCAGGCACCCAAGGTGTTCGTCTGCGGGCTCGGCGACGATGGCGTCTACGCGCGCGAGTTCTCGATGCGGCTGTCGCTGCTGGGCGTGCTGACGATCCACCACGCCGACCCGATCCTGCTGATCTCCAACCTCTCGGCGGTGCGCTCCGGCGACGTGCTGATGATGTTCTCCGAGTTCGGCCAGCTGCCGCAGCTCACCCATGCCGCGCGCGAGTTCAAGGCCGCCGGCGGGTTGCTGATCTCGATCACCCGGCATACCGCCAATCCGCTGCGGGCGCTGGCCGACGCCTCGTTGGCGATCTCCGCCCACGACCCGGCGACCCACATCGAACAACTGCTGTACCGCTCCTCGCTGCAGTACCTGCTCGACTTCGTCTTCGTGCTGCTGTGCCAGGCCAACCCGGGGCGCCAGCAGCAGCTGGCGCACAACCTGGCCCGCGTGCAGCACCTGCTCGAAACCTGACCCCCGACCGGACCGACCGATGCGCCAACTTGCTGGCCGACTGCTTCGCACCCTCGCCTGTGCCGTCCCGCTGCTGGCTTCGCTGGCGGCCACCGCGGCGACGCCAGACCCGCTGGCCGGAAGCTCACAGCTGGTCGTGGTGACCACCGCCAACTGGCAGGCCAGCCAGGGCCGCCTGCAGACCTTCCAGCGCGATGCGCAGGGACGCTGGCAGCCGGTCGGCGCGTCGTGGGAGGTGGCGATCGGACGCAACGGCAGCGCCTGGGGCGACGGCGTGCTGCCGACCCCGCAGCAAGGCCCACGCAAGCAGGAAGGCGATGGCCGCAGCCCGGCGGGCGTGTTCGCGATCGGCCCGGCGTTCGGTTATGCCGCGCGCATCGACAGCACCCTGCCGTATCGGCAGATGCAGGCCGACGACTGGTGCATGGATGTCCCGGCATCGCCGCTGTACAACCGGATCGTTTCCGCCAGCGAAGCCGGCGCGGAAGCGGTGAAGGGATCCAGCGAGCCGATGCGCCTGGACCTGCACCATGACGGCGACCCACGCTACCGCGAAGGTTTCGTGATCGAACACAACGCCGCGGCGGTGCCCGGCCGCGGCAGCTGCATCTTCGGACACCTGTGGCGCCAGCCCGGCGAAGCCACCGCCGGGTGCACGGCGATGGCGCCGGCCGACATGCAGCGGCTGCTCCACTGGCTGCAGGCGGCGCGTGCGCCACGGCTGGTGCTGCTGCCCGCCAGCGAGTACGCCTGGGCGCGCGAATACTGGCAGCTGCCGACCGCCGGAGCGGTGCGATGAGCGGTGGCGGCGACAAGCCGCAGCTGGTCCGCGCGGTCGGCCGTTGGCAGCTGGTCGGCCTGTCCATCAACGACGTCATCGGCAGTGGCATCTACCTGCTGCCGGCGGCCACCGCCGCCCTGCTCGGGCCGATGAGCCTGTGGGCGGTGCTGCTGGCCGGCGTGGTCGTGGCCCTGCTGGTGGCCTGCTATGCACAGGCGGCCAGCTGCTTCGACCAACCCGGTGGCAGCTATCTGTATGCCCGCGATGCATTTGGTCCGTTCATCGGGTTCGAGATCGGCTGGATGATCTGGCTGACCCGCATCAGTTCGGCCGCGGCGCTGAGCAACGGCCTGGCCGATGCGGTAGCGCGGTTCTGGCCCGACGCCGGCCACGCCGGACTGGCGCGCGTGGTGGTGGTGGCCGGCTCGCTCGGACTGCTCACCGCGATCAACGTGATCGGCGTGCGCTCGGCGGCGCGCACCGGCGTGGCGCTGGCGATCGGCAAGCTGGTGCCGCTGCTGCTGTTCATCGGCATCGGCCTGTTCTACGTCGACTGGGGCTGGGCGTTCTCCGGCCAGGCGCCCGACCTGGGCAACGTCGGCAACCTCGGCCAGGCCGCGCTGCTGCTGCTGTTCGCCTATGCCGGCTTCGAGAACATCCCGGCCGCCGCCAGCGAGTACCACAATCCGCGCCGCGACCTGCCGTTCGCGCTGATCACCATGATCATCAGCGTGACGTTGATCTATGCACTGGTACAGGTAGTGGCGCAGGGCAACCTGCCCGACCTGGCCAACTCGCAGGCACCGCTGGCCGATGCGGCCAGCCACTTCGGTGGCGAATTCCTCGCCATCGTGCTCACGGTCGGCGCGACCATCTCGATCCTGGGCACCACCAGCAACACGGTGATGCTCGGCCCGCGCTTCCTCTACGCGCTGGCGCGCGATGGCTATGGCCCGGCGTTCCTGGCGCGCGTGCATCCGCGCTTCCATACCCCGGCCGCGGCGGTGCTGACCCAAGGCGTGATCTCGCTGGCGCTGGCGCTGTCCGGCTCGTTCGTGCAGCTGGCGCTGCTGTCGATGGTCACGCGCCTGCTGGCCTATATCGGTACCGCCGCGGCGGTGCTGGTACTGGCCCGGCGCTATCGCGACCGGCCCGGCGTGCTGCGCCTGCCGGGTGGGCCTGTGATCCCGCTGGCCGCATTGGCGCTGTCGCTGGCACTGCTGGCCAGTGCCAGCTGGCAGAACCTCGCCGCGACCGGCGTGGCCCTGCTGGTGGGTGCCGGCATCTACCTGTTCCCGCGCAAGACGCCCTGATCCGATCGGCCTGCTGCGTCAGCCGTTGGCCTGCAGCGCGCGCACGCGCGCGATCAGGCCAATGCCCTGGGTGAGCGAATACGACACCAGCGCAGCTGCGATCGCCAACGTCAGCGGGCTGGCCTGCTGCGCCGAGGCGCCCATGCCGGCCGAGAAGGCACCCTGGCTCCAGCGCCAGGCCAGCCTTCCGACCAGCACCACGCCCAGCACGCCACCGATCCATGGATTGGGCACGTAACTCGCGCGCCCCTCGTGCATCTCCACGTGGGTATGGCGCAGTGCCAGCAGGCCCAGCGCGATGCCCGCGACCGCCCCGAGCGCCATGCCGGCGGCGACATGCGGCAGCACCAGCGCCAGCCATGCCAGCATGATCGTCACCACCGAGAGCAGCACCACGCGGAAGATCGTTCGCCGAGGCTGCCAGGGCTGGCGGCCGAACTGGCGGCGCATGCGCCGGTAGTACAACAACCCCATGCCGGCGGCGGTCAGGTACGGCATCAACGGCGACAAGGTCTGCACGGCCATGCGGATTCCCCCCGGAAGTGAACACGCATCCTAACCCGATGCCGGGCCGCGCTTAATGGCACCCTCACCTGCCCTGCCGGCCGCCTTAACGGTGTTCGCACTAGCGTGGTGCTCCGTGGATGCAGGAGTGCGATGCGATGACCGTCACCTACCAGATCCCGGGCCGCGTGCCCGACGAGGACGAGCGCTCGGACGTCTCCCGCTACTGGCGCGGCCGCTTCCCCGAGGAGCCCTACTCCGCCGAAGGCGAGCACTACGAGGAATACGAGCCGGCCTATCTCGCCGGCCATGAGGCGCGCGTGCGTGATTACGCGCGGGCCTATGAACAGGTGGAAGCCGAGCTGCGGCAGCGCTGGGAGGCCGACAAGGGTCGGCAGTCACTGCCCTGGAGCAAGGCCCGCCATGCCGTGCGCCGGGCCTGGGAACATGCCGGCCACTGGGGCCGCGAACGCGGCTGAGCACGCGCGGCGGCGCGGCGGTTGAACAGGCGCCGATGTCGCTGCCAAGATCCGGCCATGGACCATTTCCTGCTCTTCTACGATACCGCGCCCGATTACCTGCAGCGGCGCGGCGAATTCCGCCAGGCCCACCTGGCCCTGGCCTGGGCGGCGGCGGCCCGGGGTGAGCTGCTGCTCGGCGGCGCATTGGCCGATCCGGTCGACGGCGCGGTGCTGCTGTTCCAGGGCGACGACCCGGCAGTGGCCGAAGACTTCGCGCGCCAGGACCCCTACGTGGTCAACGGCCTGGTGCGCGAATGGAAGGTGCGGCGCTGGACCACGGTGGTCGGCGAGCAGGCCGCCACGCCGGTGCGGCCGGCGGCCTGAATGCCGCGGCCGGCGTCAGCCGGCCTGCAGCTCGAACTGCACCGCCTCACCGTCGCGCGCGTTGGCGCAGACCCACAGGTCGAACAGCCCCGGCTCGGCGCCGAACTCGCCCTTCGGGTTGGTGAACGCCAGCGCATCGCGATCCAGGGTGAACACCACCTCGGCACTTTCGCCCGGCGCCAGCGCGATCTTGCGGAAGCCCTTGAGCTCACGCACCGGCCGCACCCGGCTGGCGACGCGATCGTGCACGTACAGCTGCACCACTTCCTCGCCGGCGACCGCGCCGACGTTGCGCACCGTGGTGGTGATGGTGAGCGTGTCGTTCCAGCCCGGCGTGGCGTTGTCCAGGCGCGGCGTGCCGTACTCGAAGCGGCTGTAGCCCAGGCCATGGCCGAACGGATACAGCGGCTCGTTGGGCATCTCGCGCCAGCGCGCCTTGAACTCGGACATCGTCGGCAGCTCCGGGCGGCCGGTGCGAGGATGGTTGTAGAAGTACGGCTGCTGCCCGCTGGCCTGCGGGAAGCTCACCGGCAGGCGCGCGGACGGGTTGTAGTCGCCGAACAGCACGTCGGCCACCGCGGTACCGGTCTGGGTGCCGAGGAACCAGGTCACCAGCACCGCCTGGGCATCGCGCACGGCGCCCTGCAGGGCCAGCGCGCGGCCATTGCGCAGCAGCACGACCAGTGGCTTGCCGGTGGCGGCCACTGCCTCGGCCAGCGCCTGCTGGGCCGGCGGCAACACGATGTCGGTACGCGACTGCGCCTCGCCGCTGTAACGCTGCGGCTCGCCCAGCGCCAGCACCACCACGTCGGCGCCGCGCGCCGCCGCCACGGCCGCCTCGATGCCGCCATCCAGCGGGGCTTCGAGCTGGCAGCCCGGCTCGACCGCCAGCATGGCCGGGTCGGCCAGCGCCGCGCGCAGGCCGTCTTCGAACGGCACGTAGCGCGATTTGTCGCCGAACAGCGTCCAGCAACCTTCGATGTTGTCGCGATCGCGCGCGAACGGGCCGATCAGGGCGACCTTCTGGCCCTGCCGGCGCAGCGGCAGCACGTCGCCGTCGTTCTTCAGCAGCACGATCGAACGCCGCGCGGCATCACGCGAGAGGGCGTCGTGATCGGCCAGCCAGCCGGTGTCGGCTTCGCGCAGCGGATCCAGCGAACGGTAGGGATCATCGAGCAGGCCGATGGCGTCCTTGAGCTCGAGGATGCGCCGCACCGCCGCATCCAGCGTGGCCATCGGCACTTCTCCGGCCTCGACCAGCGCCGGCAGGTGCGCGGCGTAGAAGCCGCTCTGCATGCTCAGGTCCAGGCCGGCCAGGAACGCCTTCTTCGTCGCGTCGCGGTCGTCGGCGGCGTAGCCGTGGGCAACCAGCTCCATGTCGGCGGTGTAATCGGAAATCACCACGCCGGGGAATTTCCATTCGCCGCGCAGGATTTCGGTCAGCAGTTCGTGGTTGGCGCTGGCCGGCACGCCGTTGATGTCGTTGAACGAGGACATCACGGTCAGCGCACCGGCCTCGAACGCCGCCTTGAACGGCGGCAGGTGGATGTCGCGCAGCGTCTGCGGCGCGATGTCGACGTAGTTGTATTCCATGCCGCCGGCGACCGCGCCATACGCGGCGAAGTGCTTGGGCGTGGCCAGCAGCGCGTCGGCGGCCTTCAGGTCGGTGCCCTGGAAGCCACGCACGCGGGCGGCGGCGAACGCGCAGCCCAGCACCACGTCTTCGCCGGCGCCCTCGGCGCCACGTCCCCAGCGCTGGTCGCGGGCGATGTCCACCGCCGGGGCGAAGGTCCAGTGCAGGCCGGCGGCGGTCGCCTCGATCGCGGTGGCGCGCGCGGTGCGCTGCGCCAGGTCCGGCTCGAAGCTGGCGGCCTCGCCCAGCGGGATCGGGAACACCGTGCGCATGCCGTGGATGACATCGGCGGCCAGCAGCACCGGGATGCCAAGCCGGCTTTCCTCGACCGCGACCCGCTGGATCTGCCGGCCCAGCTCGGCGCCGACGCCATTGAACAGGGTGCCGACCCGACCGGCGCGCACCTGCGCCAGCACTTCCTCGGCATTGCGGGTATTGGCGTCCGGATTCACGTCGGGAGCGAACGGACGGACCATGTCGGCGAAAACGCCCAGTTGGCCGACCTTCTCGTCGAGGGTCATGCGGTCGATCAGGGCTTGAATGCGGTCGGCTACCATGGGGTCCTTGAGAAAACGTTTACATCGCCGCCCATTCTAGCCTCCCGGCCGGGGCGTCGGGTGAGGGCGCATTCTCACTTCCGCGCCAGCCGGAGGCAACGTCGGCCATCTGGCGGCGATCCCCGGCGGGGCCGCGATAGTTCGAACCCGGTGGGCTCAGTCGCGGCTGCGCTCGATGATGACACCCACGGCACGGGCGCCGCGGACCGCACCGGGCTTGCTGAGCTTGAGCCGCAGCCAGCTGACGCCGAATTCGGCCAGGACGATCTCGGCACAGCGCTCGGCCAGGGTTTCGACCAGGCCGTAGTCCGACTGACCGACGAACTCCGCCAGGCGCTTGCTGACCGCCTTGTAGTTCAGGGTGTCGGCAATGTCGTCGCTGGCGGCCGGGCGGCGGTTGTCGAAGCCCATCTCCAGGTCGAACCGCAGGGTCTGGCGGATCCGCCGCTCCCAGTCGTAGATGCCGATCAGGGCGTCGATTTCGAGACCTTCTATGAAGACTTTATCCATGTGCGGCGGGCGTTCGAGCAGGAAGGAGGGCGACGCGATCAGGCGCCGGCGGCGGCCACGGGGGCCAGGCTCGCCATGTCCCAGCGCGGGGTGACGTGGACGGCCGCATCGTCGTGCTGGCCGGCCTCCAGGCGCAGGGCGCCGGCGAAGGCGATCATCGCGCCGTTATCGGTGCACAACGACGGCCGCGGGAAGCAGACCCGGCCGCCGCGGCGGGCGGCCATCTCCTGCAGGCGCTGGCGCAGGCGACGGTTGGCGCCGACACCGCCGGCGACCACCAGGGTGTCGCAGCCGGCGGCATCCATCGCGCGCTCGCACTTGATGGCCAGGGTCTCGACCACCGCATCCTCGAAGCCGCGGGCGATGTCGGCCCGGGTCGCATCGCCCTGGTCGCTGTCGCGCCAGGCCAGCAGGACCTGGGTCTTGAGCCCGGAGAAGCTGAAATCCAGGCCCGGGCGGTCGGTCATCGGGCGGGCGAAGCGGAACCGGCCCGGGGTACCCTGCTCGGCCAGCTTGGCCAGCTGCGGGCCGCCGGGGTACGGCAGGCCCATCAGTTTGGCGGTCTTGTCGAAGGCTTCGCCGGCGGCATCATCCAGGGTCTCGCCCAGCAACCGGTAGGAACCGATCCGGTCCACCGCCACCAGCTGGGTGTGCCCGCCGGACACCAGCAACGCCACGAACGGCGGCTCCGGCGGGTCATCCTCCATCAGCGGCGCCAGCAGGTGGCCCTCCATGTGGTGGACGCCGATGGCCGGTACGTCCAGCGCCCAGGCCAGCGAGCGGGCCACGCCCGCTCCCACCAGCAGCGCGCCTACCAGGCCGGGGCCCGCGGTATAGGCGACCCCGTCCAGTTCGCCCGGCGCCAGCCCGGCATCGGCCAGGGTCTGGCGCACCAGCGGCAACAGCTTGCGCACGTGGTCGCGGCTGGCCAGCTCGGGTACCACGCCGCCGTATTCAGCATGCAGGGCGATCTGGCTGTAGACGTGGTGGGCGCGCAGCGCCTGGTCCGGCGCCAGTGCGGTGTCATAGACCGCCACGCCGGTTTCGTCGCAGGAAGATTCGATGCCGAGGACTTTCATGTCCTCCATTGTGGACCCGCTGGCGCCAGAGGCAAGCCCCGGGGGCTTGCACGCCCGCGCGAAGCCGTTATAATGCGCGGCTCACACCGGGTTTGACCCGGTCACTATGTCCCGGAGATTCCATGCCCAGCGTCAAAGTCCGCGAGAACGAGCCCTTCGAGTTTGCGCTCCGTCGTTTCAAGCGCACCTGCGAGAAGGCCGGCGTGCTGGCCGAGACCCGCAAGCGCGAGTTCTACGAAAAGCCGACCCAGGAGCGCAAGCGCAAGGCCGCCGCTGCTGTGAAGCGCCAGCTGCGTCGCTCGTCGCGCGACGTCACCAAGCGTCAGCGCCTGTACTGATCGGATTGCCCTTCGCGGGGCGATCCTCCTGACCGGGCTCGGCGCCACAAGCGCGGATCCCGTCGCCAGGGCCTGAAGCCGGCACGCGAGAGCGTTGGCCGGCTTTTTGCATGGGCGCCGTTAGGGCGCCCGGTTCCCGGCGGAGCTTTCCGCCCCCTCAAAACGCAGGTGCCCCATGACGCTCAAGCAGCAGCTCACCGATGACATGAAGGCCGCCATGAAGGCGGGCGACAAGCACAGCCTGGGCGTGATCCGGCTGATCAACGCCGCGATCAAGCAGAAGGAAGTCGACGAGCGCGTGGAGCTGGACGACGCCGCCGTGGTCGCCGTGCTCGACAAGATGGTCAAGCAGCGCCGCGATTCGGTCAGCCAGTACGAAGGCGCCGGCCGCGAGGACCTGGCGCAGGTCGAACGCGACGAGATCGTGGTGATCGACCGTTACGTGCCGGCCAAGATGGGCGAGGCCGAGATCGTGGCCGCCATCCAGGCCGCCATCGCCGAGACCGGCGCCAAGGGTCCGGCCGACATGGGCAAGCTGATGGGCGCGCTCAAGCCGAAGCTGGCCGGCCAGGCCGACATGGGCCTGGTCTCGACCCTGGTGAAGCAGCAGCTCGCCGGTTGACCCGGCCGGCCGGGCGATCGCCTGATCGCCCGGCCCGTTGCCGCAGGCGCTCAGTGCGCCTGGCGGCAATCCTTCATCTCGATGCTGCTGCCGGTGACGTTGGCCACCGTGCCCTCCAGCCTGGCGTAGTCCTGCCCGCGCAACGTGGCGAAGAATGCCTTCTGGTCCGGCGCCATGGTGCACGAGACCTGGAAACGCCCACCGTTCATGTCGGCGCCATCGCGCACATTGAAGAGGCCACGGCTCTTGGTCACCAGGTAGTTCACCTGGTCGGCGCCGCTGTACTGGTTGTGCGAGACCGTGTAGAGCTGGCCGTCGACGCGATACTTCCTGCCGATGTAGCGCGCGTAGAACGGCAGCAGCGCCTGGCCGACCTGCTCGCTGCTTTCGCGGCTGGACGTGCCGCCCAGCATCAGGTCCTTGAACGACAGCATGCCCGCGCCGGCTGAAGCGGTCTTTTTCGCTTCCTTCTCCAGCTTGGCCGACAACTGCGTCGCATCGACGTCCTCGTAGCGATCCACGCCATCGGCCTCGCGCGCGGCCGAGGCGATCGCCTCGCCTTCCTTGCCGCCCTTGAGCTTGCCGAGGATGTCGCACAGTCCCTTGCGCGCATCTGCTTCCGTCACCGCCTGCCCGCGTGCCAGCTTCACGGTGATGCCGGCCTCGCCATCGGTCCTTGCCTGGGCCATGAAGACCAGCGGAATACGCAGGCCGTTCTGGACGAAATAGAACTCGCCGTTGCCCTTGGCATCGTAGAGCTCGCCGCCCGTTTCATAGCTTTCGTCCTTCGCGTAACGACGCATCTGGCCCAGGGCGCTGCGCGGGCTCATGCCCGCTACCGTCACCGAGGAGGTGAACACCTGGCCGTTGCGTGGATCACCAATCGACTTGAACGCCTCGTCGCATGAAGGCGCCGCCTGCGCAGCGAATGCCATGCCCAGACCCATGCCCAGGCACGCGGTCGCCAACAGAGTTCTCTTCATGATCACATCTCCTTTGCGTTAATCAACTCCGAAAAGCCATCCGCCGCAGGCACGCCTGCGTGCCCGCCAATCCCGGATGTCCCCGCGCCGATCATAACGCCCCGACATGGACCTTGACCCGCGCCTGCGCAAATACCTCGATCGCGTGCAGCGTAGCCTGCCGCTGGCACTGGCCAACCGCTTCATCGAGATCGACCTGCTCACCCAGGCCGCATCGCTGTCGTTCTATGCCCTGCTTTCGCTGGCCCCGTTGCTGGTGCTGCTGCTATGGCTGACCGCCTCGCTGTATCCGCCCGCGCAGCAGGCCCTTGTCTCGCAGGTCGGCCAGCTGGCCGGCGGCAGTTCGGCCAGCGTGGCGCAGACGGTGATCGACAACGCCACCGCACAGCCCGGCGTGGGCACGATGGCCGGCGGCTGGAGCACGCTGCTGCTGTTCCTGGGCGCCACCGCGGTCTTCGCCCAGCTGCAGAACGCGCTGAACCTGATCTTCCATACCGACCGCCAGCGCCTGTCCGGCATCGTGCCGTGGCTGAAGAAACGCGTGTTCTCCTTCGGTGTGGTGCTGGCGCTGGGCTTTCTGCTGCTGGTGTCGATGATCGCCACCACCGCCCTGCAGGTCGCCTTCGCGCGCCTGCCCTCGCTGCTGCCGGTGGTCGGCTACGTGACCACGCTGCTGGTCTACGTGCTGGCCTTCGCCTTCCTCTATCGCTACCTGCCCGACCGGCTGGTGGCATGGCGGCAGGCGATCCTCGGCGGCGTCATCACCGCGCTGCTGTTCGCGCTGGGGCGCTATGCGATCGGCCTGTACATCAGCGAGGCGGCGCCCGGCAGCGCCTACGGCTCGATGGGCGCCCTGGTGGTGCTGCTGGTGTGGATGTACTACGCCTCGGTGGTGTTCTTCGTCGGCGCGCTGATCACCGCGGTGATCGACGAGCGCGCCCGCGCCCGGGCCAGGCTGGCCGTGGCCGGCGTCGACCCGGCGACCGCGCCTGCGACGGGACATCGCCCCGCCCCGGAAACCTGAAGCCCGCGCCGCGCCCCGGATGGGGTGCCCGTGGCATCCTATGCGGATGGCACGCATCCCCGACGCATTCATCGACGACCTGCTCGCACGGACGGACATCGTCGAAGTGATCAGCACGCGGGTGCCGCTCAAGCGCCAGGGCAAGGAATACTCGGCGCGTTGCCCGTTCCATGACGAACGCTCCGCGTCGTTCACGGTCTCTCCGACCAAGCAGTTCTACCACTGCTTCGGCTGCGGCGCGCATGGCACGGCGATCAGCTTCCTGATGAATTACGACCGCCTCGAGTTCCTCGACGCGGTCGACGAGCTGGCCAAGCGCGCCGGCATGGAAGTCCCCCGCGATACCCAGCAGCGCAATGCCGCCCAGAACGATGACAGCCGCGACCTTTACGCCGCGCTGGACGCGGCATCGCGTTTTTTCCAGAAGCACGTGGAGGCCAGCGCCAAGGCACGCGAGTACCTGGACGGGCGCGGCGTCGATGCCGATACCCGGGCGCGCTTCTCGATCGGCTACGCACCGGACGGCTACAGCGCGCTGAAGGATGCGCTGGGCACCGACGACCGGCGCATGAAGCTGCTCGACCGCGCCGGCCTGTTCTCCAAGAACGACCGCGGCCACGTCTACGACAAGTTCCGCGACCGGGTGATGTTCCCGATCTTCGATCGTCGCGGACGGGTGATCGCCTTCGGCGGGCGGGTGCTGCAGAAGGACGATGGCCCGAAGTACCTCAATTCGCCCGAGACCGCGCTGTTCCACAAGGGCCGCGAGCTGTATGGCCTGTGGCAGGTGCGCCAGGCGCATCAGAAGATCGAGCGGCTGATCGTGGTCGAGGGCTACATGGACGTGGTGTCGCTGTTCCAGTTCGGCGTCACCGAGGCGGTGGCGACGCTGGGCACGGCGACCACGCCCGAGCACGCCGAGCTGCTGTTCCGCAACGCGCCGGACGTCTACTTCTGCTTCGACGGCGACAATGCCGGTCGCAAGGCCGGCTGGCGCGCGCTGGAATCGGTGCTGCCGCGGATGAAGGACGGCCGCCAGGCGTTCTTCCTGTTCCTGCCCGACGGCGAGGACCCGGACACGATCGTGCGCAAGGAGGGCCGCGAGGCCTTCGAGGCGCGCCTGAAGCAGGCCACGCCGCTGTCGCAGTTCTTCTTCGACGAGATGGCGAAGGAAACCAATCTCTCCACGCTCGACGGCCGCGCCCGCCTGGCCGAGCGCGCGCGTCCGATGCTGGCGCAGATTCCCGACGGCGCCTTCGGCGACCTGATGCGTCAGGAGCTGGCCCGGTTGACCGGGGTCGGCGCCGCCAACGCGACGACGGCCGGACCGGCCGCACAGCGCCCGGCGCCGCGGTCGGTCACCCCGATGCAGAAGCGCAGCCTGGTGCGCAGCGCGATCGCGATCCTGCTGCAGCAGCCCTCGCTGGCGGCCGGCATCGAAGACCACCACGACTTCGCCGGCCTGCGACTGCCGGGCGTGGAGCTGCTGCTGGAGCTGATCGAGCTGGTCCGGCAGCGGCCGGAAATCACCACCGGCGCGCTGCTGGAGCACTTCGCCGAGCGCGAGGAGCAGGCCGCGCTGCACAAGCTGGCCGCCCAGGTCGTGCCCGGCGACGCGCAGATCTGGGCCCAGGAGCTGCACGACGTGGCCGTGCAGCTGGAGCGCCAGCTGGTCATGCAGCGCATCGACGAGCTGCAGGCCAAGCAGCGCGCGCAGGGCCTGGACGATACCGACAAGTACGAGATGCGCGAGCTGCTCAAGGCCCGCGCCGGCTTCCGTTGAGCATCCCATGAAAAGCCTTTCGCACCCGCTGCTTGCGCTGTGCCTGCTGTTGTCCACCGCGTTCGCGCAGGCCGCCAACCCGATGCCCCGGACGATCGCCCCTGGCCTCCATGCCGGCGGCCAGCCGGACGAGGCCCAGCTGCGCGCCCTGGCGGCGCAGGGCGTGGCCACGGTCATCGACCTGCGCGGCGTCGACGAGGACCGTGGATTCGCCGAGGCCGAGCTGGTCCGCCAGCTCGGACTGCGCTACGTGTCGCTGCCGGTGGCCGGCGCCGAGGACGTCACGGCTGCCAACGCGCAGGCACTGCGGCAGGCGCTGGACGCCAGCCACGGTCCGGTGCTGCTGCATTGCGCCTCGGGCAACCGCGTGGGCGCGCTGGTCGCGCTGATGGCCCATGCGCGCGGTGCGGGCGATGAAGATGCACTGGCAGAAGGCCGCGCCGCCGGCCTGAAGTCGCTTGAACCCACGGTGCGCGCACAGCTTCAGGTCGGGCGCCGCTGATCCACGAAACAGGAAGCACGATGAAAGCATGGCTGGCGCGGCTGCGCCTGGACCCGTTCACCCTCGCCCTGCTGGGCACGATCACCCTGGCCTCGCTGCTGCCGGTGCGCGGCGGTGCCGCGGCGGTGATGGACGACGCCACCGACCTGGCGATCGCCGCGCTGTTCTTCCTGCATGGCGCGCGGCTCTCGCGCGAGGCCGTGCGTGCCGGCGCGCTGCACTGGCGCCTGCACCTGGTCATCCTGGCCTGTACGTTCGTGCTGTACCCGCTGCTGGGGCTGTTGTCCAAGCCGCTGGCACATGCCCTGCTGACGCCGGAGCTGTATGTCGGCGTGCTGTTCCTGTGCGCGTTGCCGTCCACGGTGCAGTCCTCGATCGCGTTCACCTCGATGGCCGGCGGCAACGTGCCGGCCGCGGTGGTCAGCGCCTCGCTGTCCAGCCTGCTGGGCGTGTTCTTCACCCCGCTGCTGATGGGGCTGCTGGTCGGTGCGCAGGGCGGCATGGCGCATCCGCTGGAGGCGATCGGCAAGATCCTGCTGCAGCTGCTGGTGCCGTTCGTCGCCGGCCACCTGCTGCGGCCGTGGATCGCCGGCTGGGTGGAGCGACGCCGGGCGCTGCTGCGCTATACCGACCAGGGCACGATCCTGCTGGTGGTCTACACCGCCTTCAGCGCCGCGGTGAACGAAGGGCTGTGGCACAAGACGCCGCTGCCGGCCCTGCTGGCCGTGGTGGGTTTCGCGGTCGTGCTGCTGGCGGTGGCGATGAGCCTGATCACGCTGATCTCGCGCCGGCTGGGCTTCGCGCGCGCGGACGAAATCCCGATCGTGTTCTGCGGATCGAAGAAGTCGCTGGCCACCGGCGTACCGATGGCCAAGGTGATGTTCTCGGCCGGCAGCCTGGGCGCGATCGTGCTGCCCATCATGATCTACCACCAGATCCAGCTGATCGTCTGCGCCTTCGTCGCGGCGCGCTATGCGCGCGCGAACCGCGGGGCGGGAAGCTGAGCCTCCCGCCGGCCGGCCCTCAGCCCACCGACATCGGCGGCGGCAGCAGCCACAGCAGGTAGTGGTCGACCATCAGGAACGCGAACAGCAGCATCAGGTAGATGATCGAGTAGCGGAACATCTTCATCGAGAACAGCTCGTCCGGCGGTGACTGGATCCGCCAGGCGTAGCGCAGGAAGATCGCGTTGAGCACGACCAGCCCGGCCAGGTAGAGGATGCCGCTCATGCCGAAGACCACCGGCAGCAGCGTCGACAGCGCCAGCAGCACCGAGTACAGGAAGATCTGCCGGCGGGTGTATTCCACCCCGTGGGTCACCGGCAGCATCGGGATCGAGGCCTTGGCGTAATCCGCGCGGCGGAAGATCGCCAGGGCCCAGAAGTGCGGCGGCGTCCACAGGAAGATGATCAGCACCAGCAGCAGCGAATAGCCCCAGTCCCAGGGGCCCTGCATGCCGGTGACCGCGGCCCAGCCGAGCAGCGGGGGCGCGGCGCCGGCCAGGCCGCCGATGACGATGTTCTGCGGCGTGGCACGCTTGAGATATACGGTGTAGATCACCGCATAGCCGATCAGCGAGGCGAAGGTCAGCACCGCGGTGATGACGTTCACCCACAACACCAGGATCGCCATCGAGAGCAGGGTCAGGGCGCCGGCGAACACCAGCACCTGCGCCGGCTTCACCTTGCCTACCACCAGCGGTCGCCAGGACGTACGCGCCATCTGCGCATCGATCTTCGCATCCAGCAGCTGGTTGATCGCCGCGGCCGCCGAGGCCGCCAGCCAGATGCCGATGAAGCCCAACAACCCGGCCCTGGCCTGCGCCCAGGTCGGCAGGCCGGGAATCGCAAGGCACATGCCCACCAGCGCGGTGAACACGATCAGTGCCACCACCTTCGGCTTGGTCAGGTCCCAATAATCGCGCGCGGTCGCTTTCATGGTCACTCCGGCGCCCGCAGCCGCGCCAGCAGGCTGACCAGTACGAACAGCAGCGCGACGGCGCCGCCGTTGTGCATCACCGCCACCGCCAGCGGCAGCGCGAGCTTGACGTTGAGCACCCCCAGCGTCACCTGCAGCAGCACCAGCAGGCCCAGCGCCGCCGCCCAGCCGCGCATGCCCGGCGCGCGCGACAGGCGCCACGACAACCACAGCAGGTACAGGCCGGCGACCACGGCCATCAGCCGGTGCGCCATCTGGATCGCGATGCGCGAGGCGCCGTCGAGCACCCCGCCTTCGTAGTCCACGCCAATGCCGCGCCACAGGGTGAAGCCTTCGCGGAAATCATGCGGCGGCCACCACTGGCTGACGCAGCGCGGGAAATTGCCGGTCGACCACTCGCCGCCGCCGCAGGCCAACGCGGCGTAGTTGGCGCTCACCCAGCCACCCAGCGACACCTGCACCACCAGCAGCAGCACGCCCAGGCGCACCCACCACTTCAGGCGCGGGGCCTCGGCCAGGGTGATCGGCAGGTGGGTCGCGCGCCAGGCCATCCACACCAGCAGCGCGAACATCAGCATGCCGCCGAGCAGGTGGCCCATCACCACGATCGGCTTGAGCAGCAGGGTCACCGTCCACATCCCCAGCAGGGCCTGGAAGATCACCGTGCACAGGGTCAGCACCGCCACCCTCGCCAGGTCCTCGTTGGACCAGCGCAAGGCGGCGAACAGCAGGATCGCCACGCCGGCCATGGCTACCGCCGCACCGGCCGAATGCTGTCCGGACATGTACAGCGGGATCGATAACGCGACTAGGATCGCCGCGGTGACGATCTGCGCGATGCCGGCGCGACGCCGCCGCGCCGCCAGCAGTGCCAGCACCAGGATTTCCACCCCGAGTGCGCCGGCCAGGAAGCGGTGCACCTGCTCGCGCCAGGCCTTGTGGGTCTCCAGCGGACGGATCCTGCTGGCGACGTGTGCGTTGGCTTCGTCGGCGGTCTGCGGCCAGGTCACGCGCCCGTAGCAGGTCGGCCAGTCCGGGCAGCTCAGCCCGGCGTCGGACAGGCGCACGAACGAGCCGAACATGATCGTGCTGGCGGTCATCAGCGCCGCCAGCCAGGCCATGCGGTGGAAATTCCGGTACAGCGCCGGACGCGCGAACAGATTCATCCGATCAGACTCACAAGCAGGTTCACAGCAGTTTCAGCAGTTTGGCCACGTCCTGGCGCAGGCCGCCCGGATCGAAACCCGGTGCATAGCGCAGGACGACGAAACCATTGGGGTCGACCACGTAGACCGGGGCGCCACCGGCATCGTCGACCCGCGGCAGCGCGGCGCGCAGCGCCGGATCGGCCTGCAGCACGCGCAGCGCCGGCATCGACGGCAGGCCCGCCGGCGGCGTGCCGATCCACAGCACTTCGACCTTGTCGGCATCGTGGCCGAACAGCTGCCAGACCTTGTCCAGGTCACGGGCCAGCGCCACGCAGGCGGGCGCGCAATCCGCGCGCGGTGCCAGCACGATGCGCCACGTGCGATCGGCCGGCGCCCATGCGTAAGCACGCCCGTCGGCCAGCCGCGGGTTCATCGCGCGCAGGTCGGCGGGCGGCGACAACAGCTCGCCGTGGTTGCGGTTGGCGACCGGCTGCCAGCCGCTGAAACGCAGGATCCCGGCCACCAGCATGGAGCCGAAGAACATCACGAACAGGGCGATCAGCTTGCCGCGGCCGCGTCGGCCGGGAACGGCCGGGGCCTGGGAAGTCAGGGTCATGCGGGGCATTTTCTCATGGCAGGGCGATCCGCGCCCGTCGGCGTTCCCGGCGCGACCGCCACTGCAGGATCGCGGCCGTGGCCAGCACCGCCAGGGCAAGGCCGAACCACTGCACCGCGTAAGCCAGGTGCCGTGCGGGTGGCAGGGTATTGGGCAGGATTTCCAGGTCGCGGGCGTAGCCCAGCGGCAGGGCCGGATCGAGACGGAGCACCTGCGACGAAATGTCGCGGTGGCCCAGTGTCGCACCGATCGCCGCCAGGTCGATCCGCGTCGCCAGCCAGGTCGTGGGTTCGTCGGTGCGCGCCAACGCCGGTCCCAGCGCGATGCCGGCCGACGGCGGCGGTGCCAGCAGTCCGCGCACCGGCACGCGTCCCACCAGCGGCGTCAGCGCCGGCAGGTGGCGGTCCGGCGGCAACGGCCACCAGCCCAGGTCGACCAGCAGCCACGCGCCATTGCCGGCGTGCGCGGGCTGGTAGATGCGCACGCCGGCGCGGCCCTCGCGCATCTGGTTGTCCAGCAGCACCTGCTGCGGCAGCAGTTCGACCATGCCGCTGACCCAGGCCAGGTGGGGTGCCTGCGCGAGCGCCGCGTCCAGGGTCTGCGGATGCAGGCGCACCTGGCTGGCCTGGCGCAGCAGCGCCTCCTTCTGGTGCATGCGGTCCAGCTGCCAGCGGCCCAGGCCGGCGAATCCCGTCGCCACCGCGAGCGCGAGCAGCCAAAGGCCCAGCCGCGTGTGCTGGCGCATCATGACAATGGCCGCCAAAACGGGTGCAATGCGGCTTCCGCCACCGCTGCCGGAATACCCGTGAACGATTCGCTCAAGACCCTGCTGATTGTCGCGTTCCTGCTGGTCATCGTCTGGCAACTCGGCGCCGGTCTGTACTACCTGCTCACCGATCGCGAGGACAGCAAGCGGACGGTCAATGCCCTCACGCGCCGCATCGCGCTGTCGGTGGCACTGATCCTGCTGGTCATCCTGGGCATCTACAGCGGCTGGATCAAACCACACGGTCTCTGACATCCGGGAAATCCCGGCCTGGCGCGTCCACGCGGGCAGGCCGTCCCGGGACGGGCTTACAGCACGTAGACGAACAGGAACAACGCCAGCCACACCACGTCGACGAAGTGCCAGTACCACGCAGCGGCTTCGAAGGCGAAATGGTGGTCGCGGGTGAAATGGCCACGCGCGGCGCGCAGCCACATCACGATCAGCATGATCGTGCCCAGCGCCACGTGCATGCCGTGGAAGCCGGTGAGCATGAAGAAGGTCGAGCCATAGATGCCCGAACCCAGGGTCAGGTTGAGCTCGTGGTAGGCGTGGATGTATTCCTTGGCCTGGAAGTACAGGAAGGTGCAGCCCAGCAGCACGGTGGCACCCTGCCACACCAGCAGCTGGGTGCGGTGGCCGGCCTTGAGCGCATGGTGGGCGATGGTCAGGGTGACGCCGGAGCTGAGCAGGATCAGCGTGTTGATCAGCGGCAGGCCCCAGGCGGGGATGGTCTGGAAATGGCCACCGACCAGGCCGGGGCCGGCGGTCGGCCACGCGGCCGAGTAGCCGTTCCACAGCAGTTCGTTGGTCATCACGCCATCACCCTCGCCGCCCAGCCAGTACAGGCCGAAGAAGCGGGTGTAGAACAGCGCGCCGAAGAAGGCGCCGAAGAACATCACTTCGGAGAAGATGAACCAGATCATCCCCATCCGGAACGACACGCCCACCTGGTGGTTGTAGCGCCCGGCGTTGGATTCGCGGATCACGTCACCGAACCACATGAACAGCGTGGCGATGAGCATCGCGACGCCAGCGAAGAAGGTCCACTTGCCCCACGACGCATCGTTGAGCCAGGAGGCGACGCCGACCATGGTGACCAGCATCGAGATCGAACCGACGAACGGCCATTTGCTCTGGGTCGGCACGAAATAGGCGTTGGCATCGGGACTGTGGTCGGCCATGTCGTCGTTTCCGGGATCGTTGGCGTGGAAGCTCAGGGAGCCGCCTGCGGCGTGCCTGCAGGCGCGCCTGCAGGCAGTTCGGAGGTCAGCGCGTCGTTCTTGTAGAACGTATACGACAGCGTGATGGTATGGATGTCCGCCGGCAGGTTCGGGTCGACGATGAAGCGCAGCGGCATGTCGCGCTGCTCGCCGGCCTGCAGGGTCTGGGCGGTGAAGCAGAAGCACTCGGTCTTGCTGAAGTAGCCGGACGCCCGCGCCGGCGCCACCGAGGGCACCGCGCTGCCGACGATCGGATGGTCACTGTCGTTGCTGGCGAAGTACAGCGCCTCGTTGAGTTCGCCCGGCACCACGTCCATGGTCAGCTGTTCGGGATGGAACGACCAAGGCAGGCGCGAATTGACGCTGCCGTCGAACTCCACCCGCACCAGCCGCTTGCCGACCGGCACCGCGCTCGCCTTGCGGTCGCTGCCGGGTCCGCGCTCGACGCGGATGCCGAAGACCTTCTCGCAGGCGATGCGGTACAGCGGCACCAGCGAGAAGGTCAGAACGAACACCGCCAGCACCACGCCGACCAGCTTGAGCAGGCCTGCATGGGCACGCGACGTCGGCGCTGGGGCGCTCACCGGCCGAGCACCCCGGTCAGGATGAAGCCGACATAGACCAGCACCGCCACGCCGGCCACGTACAGCGCGGTGCGGCGTGCACGCCGGCGGCGCGCTTCCAGCTCGACGTTCGTCGCGTTCGGATCAGTGGCTGACATCGTCGTGCGCCAGGTCGCCCGGCTTGATCACCGGCGGCAGGGTGAAGGTATGCGCCGGGGCGGGCGAGGGAATCGTCCACTCCAGGCCGCGTGCGCCTTCCCAGGCACGCTCGCCCGCACGCGCGCCGCTACGCAGCGACGACAGCAGGATGCCGGCCATCAGGAACGGGGTGACGAACATGCCGAACGCACCGATCGAGCTCACCAGGTTCCAGTCGGCGAACACCACGTTGTAGTCCGGGATGCGCCGCGGCATGCCGGCCAGGCCGAGGAAGTGCTGCGGGAAGAACAGCAGGTTGACGAATACCATCGTCCACCAGAAGTGGAACTGCGCCCACTTCTCGCTGTACATGCGGCCGGTCCATTTCGGCCACCAGTAGTAAACCGCCGCGATCAGCGCGAATACCGCGCCGGTCACCAGCACGTAGTGGAAGTGCGCCACCACGAAGTAGGTGTCGTGGTACTGGTAGTCGGCCGGCACGATCGCCAGCATCAGTCCGGAGAATCCGCCGATGGTGAACAGGATGACGAAGGCGATCGCCCACAGCATCGGCGCCTCGAAGGTCAGCGAACCCTTCCACATCGTGCTGACCCAGTTGAACACCTTCACGCCGGTCGGGATCGAGATCAGCATGGTGGCGAACATGAAGTAGATCTCGCCCCCCAGCGGCATGCCCACGGTGAACATGTGGTGGGCCCAGACGATGAAGCTCAGGAACGCGATCGCCGCGATCGCGTAGACCATCGCCTGGTAGCCGAACAGCGGCTTGCGGCTGAAGGTCGGGATGATCTCGCTGACCACGCCGAAGGCGGGCAGGATCATGATGTAGACCTCGGGGTGCCCGAAGAACCAGAAGATGTGCTGGAACATCACCGGGTCGCCGCCACCGGCGGCATTGAAGAACGAGGTTCCGAAGAACTTGTCGGTCAGCAGCATGGTGACCGCGCCGGCCAACACCGGCATCACCGCGATCAGCAGGAAGGCGGTGATCAGCCAGGCCCAGCAGAAGATCGGCATCTTCAGCAGGTCGATGCCCGGCGCGCGCATGTTCAGCACGGTGGCGATGATGTTGATCGCGCCCATGATCGAGCTGATGCCGGCGACATGGATCGCGAACACCGAGAAGGCCACGTTGTAGCCACCCTGCAGCATCAGCGGCGGGTACATGGTCCAGCCGCCGGCCGGCGCGCCGCCGGGCAGGAACAGCGTGACCAGCAGCATGGTGAAAGCGACCGGAAGCAGCCAGAACGACCAGTTGTTCATGCGCGGAAGCGCCATGTCCGGCGCACCGATCTGCAGCGGGATCATCCAGTTGGCCAGGCCGACGAAGGCCGGCATCACGCCACCGAAGATCATCACCAGCGCATGCACGGTGGTCATCTGGTTGAAGAACTCGGGCTTGACGAACTGCAGGCCCGGTTGCATCAGCTCGGCGCGGATGATCACGCTCATCGCCGCGCCGATGATGAACATGATGAACGAGAACCCCAGGTACAGGGTCCCGATGTCCTTGTGATTGGTGGAGAAGAACCAGCGTTCGAAAAAGCCCTGCTGGTGGTATCCGTGGTGATCGACTGCGGAATGCGCCATGACGATGGACTACCTCTGCGAATCGGAGCGTGTGGTGCGGATCAGCCGGCGGACGGCTGCGGCGCGGTTTCCGGGGCGGCCGGCGCGGTTTCGGGCGCCGCTGCCGGGGTCGCTTCCACCGGCGCGGCCGGGGCCGGCTTGGGCTTGCGCTCGGCCAGCCAGCGCTGGAATTCCGCCTTGGGCAGCGCCTCGACCACGATCGGCATGAAACCATGGTCCTTGCCGCACAGTTCGGCGCACTGGCCGCGGTAGACGCCGGGCTTCTCGATGTTGGTCCAGGCTTCGTTGATGAAGCCAGGCACCGCATCCTGCTTCCAGCCCAGGGCCGGCACCCACCATGCGTGGATCACGTCGTCGGAGGTGATGACGAAGCGGATCTTGGTATCGACCGGCAGCACCAGGCGGTTGTCGACGTCCAGCAGGTAATGCGGGTTTTCCGCGACCGTGGGTACCTTGCCGCTCTGGCGGATCTGGTCCGAGTCGCGCGCCAGGCGGCTGGTGAAGGCGACGTCCTGGCCGAGGTATTCGTACTTCCACATCCACTGGTAGCCGGTGACCTTGACGGTCATCTCCGACTCGCGCATGTCGTACATGGCGATCAGCTTGGCGGTGGCCGGCCAGGCCATGGCGATCAGGATCAGGACCGGGATGACGGTCCAGACGATCTCCGCCTTGGTGTTGTGGCTGAACTGAGCGGCGACCGCGCCCTTGGACCTGCGGAACTTGAAGATCGCATAGCCCATCGCACCGAACACGATCACGCCGATGACCGCGCAGACCCACAGCGCCATCATGTGCGCTTCGTAGGCCATGCGCGCGGTATGCGTGACGCCGCGTCCCATGTTGAGCTGCCATGCTTGGGGGTCGGCCGACTGCGCCCAGGCCAGCGGCGTCGCGAGCAGGGCCGCGAGCGCCGTCATCCCCTTCAATCCCCTGTACAACATCGTGTTGCGTCCACTGTTGCTTTGCTTCATTGCCTAGACCCTTGCCCATGGGGCGTCATCGGTTACGGCCATCGGCGGCCGCGAGCAAGCCTTGCAGTTTTTCCGCCAGCTGCAGTCGTTCGGCGGGACCGAGGAAGCTGCCCACCTCGACCTGCCGGCCACTGCTGGCCAGCCACACTCTGTCATCCGGACCCAACTGGAGCCGCACCCAATGCGGATGCGCCTGGAACGCCGGCGGCGATCCGGTACGAGGGAAGACCTGGACTGCGGCCGGCCCCACCCGGATCGCTTCTTCACGTTCGCCGCTACGCCATGACTGGCGCAGCGCCAAAGCCACCAGAACACTGTGCAGCAGGGCGAAAACGGGGGCGAAGACGTTGCCTGCCCACCATCCCAGTCCCGCTGCCAGCCACATCACCCCCGCCAGCCCGGCAAACAGCATGATGAATTGCCGGGCCGTCATCGCCCGCGGCGGCCGCAGCCTGAGCTGCATGGCCAAACCGTCGGGATCCGGGGTCGACACTTCGATCATGTCGCAACCGCGCTCCACGTCGCGGAGAACGACTCGATGGTAGCCCCCGGCGAGCGCGCCGGGCAAGCATTCCGGCACAGTTCATGATGTTGCACTGCAACCAGAAAGCACCAACAAATCAATCATTTCGCCGCGCTCGCTCAATCACGCCCTGAGCGTTCTTCATGCAGAAAACGGCGGCAGGGACGTCGTTTCCGCTCAAGTCCCGATCACCGGCGCACTCCTAGAATAGGCCTCATTGCCCCTATTCCCGATGCCATGAGCGCACTGCCAGACAACGACCCGAGCGGTCCCGTTTCCCCGCCCCGCCTGCTCTCCCCGGAGCTGCCGGCTGCCCCCGGCGCGCTGCGCGCCGCCGTCACCGCCGCCTGGCTGAAGGACGAGACCGAACACATGCGCGACCTGCTCGAGCAGGCCCGCCTGCCGGCCGCCGAGCAGGCCAAGGTCCAGGCCCTGGCCGCCGACCTGGTCAGCCGGGTCCGCGCCCGCGCCCAGGACCAGGGCGCGATCGAGGCCTTCATGCGCCAGTACGACCTCGGCAGCGAGGAAGGCGTGCTGCTGATGTGCGTGGCCGAGGCCCTGCTGCGCATCCCCGACCAGGAAACCGCCGACAAGCTGATCCGCGACAAGCTCGGCGACGCCGACTGGGAACGCCATCTGGGCGGCAGCGATTCGGTGCTGGTCAACGCCTCGACCTGGGGCCTGATGCTGACCGGCCGGATCGTGCAGATCAACGACCTCACCCGCGCCGACGCGCCGGGCGCCTTCAAGCGCCTGATCGCCCGGGTCGGCGAGCCGGTGATCCGCCTGGCCGTGCGCCAGGCCATGAAGATCATGGGCCATCAGTTCGTCATGGGCCGCACCATCGACGAAGCCCTGTCGCGCTCGCACAAGGGCGACAACGCCAGCTACCGCTATTCCTTCGACATGCTCGGCGAAGGCGCCCTGACCATGAAGGACGCGCTGCGCTACCTCGAGGATTACCGCCGTGCGATCCACGCCATCGGCGGCGACCACGTGCGCCGTGGCGGCAAGCCGGACGGCGACGTCACCCAGGCACCGGGCATCTCGATCAAGTTGTCGGCGCTGTATCCGCGCTACGAGCACGCCAAGCGCGAGCGCGTGCTGCGCGACCTGGTCCCCGGCGTGCTGGAGCTGGCGCAGCTGGCCAGGTCCTATGGCATCGGCTGCACCGTGGATGCCGAGGAAGCCGACCGCCTCGAGCTGTCGCTGGACATCATCGAGCAGGTCTTCAGCGACGCCTCGCTGGCCGGCTGGGATGGCTTCGGCGTGGTCGTGCAGGCCTACCAGAAGCGCACTCCGTACACGATTGACTATCTCGCCGACCTGGCCCGCCGCAGCGGTCGTCGCATGCAGGTGCGCCTGGTCAAGGGCGCCTACTGGGACGCGGAGATCAAGCGCGCGCAGATCGAAGGCCTGCCGGGCTACCCGGTGTTCACCCGCAAGCAGAACACCGACGTCTCCTACCTGGCCTGCGCCAAGCGCCTGTTCGGCCACGCGGACGCGATCTACCCGATGTTCGCGACCCACAACGCCCACACGATCGCCGCGATCCGCACGATCGGCCACGGCCGTACCTACGAACACCAGAAGCTGCACGGCATGGGCGATGACCTCTATGCCGAGGTCGTGCCGGCCGATCGCCTGGGCCTGCCCTGCCGCGTGTATGCACCGGTCGGCTCGCACGAGGACCTGCTGCCTTACCTGGTCCGGCGCCTGCTCGAGAACGGCGCCAACTCCAGCTTCGTCAACCGCATCACCGACGAAAAGGTGGCCATCGAGGACCTGGTCCGCGATCCGGTCGAAGCCGTCTGTTCGTTCGCCTCCATCCCGCATCCCAAGATCCCGCTGCCGGCCGACCTGCTGCGCAGCCAGAACCAGAACAGGAAGAACTCCATGGGCGCCAATCTCGCCAACGACCAGGACCTGCGCCAGCTCGCCGAACAGCTCAACGCCGCGGTGAAGCCGTGGAAAGCGGGCCCGCTGGTGCCGGGCGCGGTCGTCTCCACCGCGACCGTGCCGGTGACCTCGCCCGCCGACCGCCGCCAGGTCGTCGGCCAGTGGCAGCCTGCAGACGCTGCCGTTGTCGACAAGGCGCTGGCCAACGCCGTGGCCGCCCAGCCGGGTTGGAACCGCACCCCGGCCGCCAGCCGCGCCACCATCCTTGAACACGCCGCCGACCTGCTGGAAGCGCGCATGCCCGAGTTCATGGCGCTGTGCGTGAAGGAAGCCGGCAAGACCCTGCCCGATGCGGTCGCCGAGGTCCGCGAGGCGGTCGATTTCCTGCGCTACTACGCCGGCCAGGCCCGTGCCCAGTTCGGTGCCCCCGAGCGCCTGCCGGGTCCGACCGGTGAATCCAACGAGCTGCAGCTGCACGGCCGCGGGGTGTTCGTCTGCATCAGCCCGTGGAACTTCCCGCTGGCGATCTTCCTTGGCCAGGTCACCGCCGCCCTGGCCGCCGGCAACAGCGTGATCGCCAAGCCGGCCGAGCAGACCAACCTGATCGGCTTCCACGCCGTGAAGCTGCTGCACGATGCCGGGGTGCCGGAAGCGGTGCTGCAGTTCCTGCCCGGTGACGGCGCCACCGTCGGCGCGGCCCTGACCCGCGATCCGCGCGTGGCCGGCGTCGCCTTCACCGGATCGACCGAGACGGCCCGCGCGATCAACCGCACCATGGCCGACCGCGACGCCGCCATCGGCGTGCTGATCGCCGAAACCGGCGGCCAGAACGCGTTCATCGCCGACTCCTCCTCGCTGCCGGAAGCCGTGGTCAAGGACGCGATTGCCAGCGCCTTCATCTCCGCCGGCCAACGCTGCTCGGCCGCCCGCGTGCTGTTCGTCCAGGACGACATCGCCGACAAGGTCATGACGATGCTCGGCGGCGCCATGGCCGAGCTGAAGATCGGCGATCCTGGCCTGCTGTCCACCGACGTCGGCCCGGTCATCGATGCCGATGCACTGGCCATCCTGCAGGCCCATGCCCAGCGCATGGACAGCGAGGCCCGCGCGATCGCGGTGGCTCCGGTCGACAACGCCGCTGAACATGGCACCTTCTTCGCGCCACGCGCCTACGAACTGAAGTCGCTGGACCAGCTGCAGCGCGAGGTCTTCGGGCCGATCCTGCACGTGATCCGCTGGAAGGCCGACCAGCTCGACGCGGTGATCGACCAGATCAACGCCACTGGCTACGGTCTGACCCTGGGCGTGCATTCGCGCATCGACGAGACCATCGATCGGATTGCTTCGCGGGTGAACGTGGGCAACGTCTACGTCAACCGCAACCAGATCGGCGCGGTCGTCGGCGTGCAGCCGTTCGGCGGACAGGGCCTGTCGGGTACTGGTCCCAAGGCCGGTGGCCCGCACTACCTGCTGCGATTCGCCACGGAGAAGGTGGTCACGGTCAATACCACCGCCGCCGGTGGCAATGCCTCGCTGCTGACCCTCGGCGACTGAACCGGTTTCTGCCAGATAATGGCAGGGGGGCGGCTTCGGCCGCCCCTTTTTTTGTGCCCGCGTCGCGCGCCTTTCCGGCAATCATCCGCGGCGCAGCCGATTATCTTCCGCAGCGATATGGGTCAGGGAGGTCGCGCTGAAGTTTATCGTCCCCGGAAAAGACAAACCCCCAGCCAGGGGCTGGGGGTCTGCGGGTTTAAAACCTGGCGATGACCTACTCTCGCATGGCTTGAGCCACACTACCATCGGCGCGGCTGCGTTTCACTTCCGAGTTCGGGATGGGATCGGGTGGTTCCACAGCGCTGTTTTCACCAGGAAGACGGGAGCGGCGGCGCCTGGGGCGCCAGCTTCGCGTGTTCGTGGGTCTGAAAGACAAACCCCCAGCCAAAAGGCTGGGGGTTTGCGGGATAAAGCCCCTGGCGATGACCTACTCTCGCATGGCTTGAGCCACACTACCATCGGCGCGGCTGCGTTTCACTTCCGAGTTCGGG
>Ga0160448_100178_pt1 | contig 27407 bp, 27 predicted proteins | sample HID1973M_E1MG_FD_108269 | JGI IMG/M metagenome (GOLD analysis project Ga0160448, IMG submission 108269) | Enriched mosquito-associated microbial communities from UW Madison campus, WI, USA - HID1973M_E1 MG | ecosystem: Host-associated > Arthropoda: Insects > Digestive system > Unclassified ...
CAGATCCATGCGAAGTGCAAAACTGCATGATGTGACGGATAGTGCAGATGGACTTCGCGAGCGCCGGCGCGCCGAGACCACGCGCACCCTGATCCGCGCCGCCCGGCGCTTCACCGCCGAGCACGGCCTCGCAGGATTCACCGTCGAGGAGCTGTGCAACGAGGCCGCGGTGTCGCGCCGCACGTTCTTCAACTACTTCGCGTCGAAGGACGACGCGGTGCTCGGCATCCCGCTGGAGAGATCGGATGCCGCAGCCATCGCCCGCTTCCTCGCCGGCCCCTCCGACGGCCCGGGCATCTCGCCGAACCTGCTCACCGACCTCGCCCTGCTGGCCGAAGAGCGCTGGCGAGCCCTGGACATCGCCCCCGACACCGTGCAGGACCTCTTCCGCGCCGTCGAGAAGGAGCCGCGCCTGCTGGCCCGCATGCTCGAGCTGGGTTTCGAGGGCGAGCAGTTCGACGCCCGGCTCATCGAGCAGCGCGAGAACCTCCCGTCGGGCGACCTGCGCGCGCAGGTCGCCTCGCAGGTGGTCGGCGCACTCGTGCGCTCGGCGGCCGGCGAGTTCCTCAAACCCGGCAACCCCGACTCCTTCATCCAGATCTTCGAGCGGCGCATCGGCGCGGCGCGCGACCTCTTCGCCACCCAGACCGCACTGATGGGAACCTCCGAATGACCACCGCCCCCGTCCCCACCGCCAAGCCCAGCGGCGAGGCGCCGTTCCTGCTCACGCAGCGGCGCATCTGGATCATCTTCTCCGCACTCATCGCAGGCATGCTCCTGTCGAGCCTCGACCAGACGATCGTCTCCACCGCGATGCCGACGATCGTCGGCGAGCTCGGCGGCGTCTCCCACCAGGTGTGGATCACGACCGCGTACATCCTCGCGACCACGATCGTCATGCCGATCTACGGCAAGTTCGGCGACGTGCTCGGCCGGCGGCGCCTGTTCATGGTGGCGATCGCGATCTTCACCCTCGCCTCGGTCGGCTGCGCGTTCGCGACCGACTTCTGGATGTTCGTCGTCTTCCGCGCCATCCAGGGCCTCGGCGGCGGCGGGCTCATGATCCTGTCGCAGGCGATCATCGCCGACATCGTGCCGGCCGACCAGCGCGGCAAGTACCTGGGCCCGATCGGCGGCATCTTCGGCCTCGCCGCGGTCGCCGGCCCGCTCCTGGGCGGCTTCTTCGTCGACCACATGACGTGGCAGTGGGCGTTCTACATCAACATCCCCGTCGGCATCGCGGCGTTCTTCATCGCCGTGTTCGCGCTGAAGCTGCCGAACAAGAAGGCCGAGAAGCCGATCGACTGGCTGGGCGTGCTGTTCCTCTCGGCGGCGACCACGTGCCTCATCTTCTTCACCGACTTCGGCGGCTCGGCCGACCAGGGCTGGGGCTCCGGCGCGACGTGGGCGTGGGGCGCGGGTCTGGTCGCCTCGGCGGGACTGTTCATCTTCACCGAGTCGCGCGCAGCCGACCCGATCATGCCGCTGTCGATGTTCCGCAACCCGATCTTCATCAACGCCACGGCCATCGGCATGGCGATCGGCATCGGCATGTTCGCGGCACTCGGCTTCGTGCCGACGTTCCTGCAGATGTCCTCCGGCACGTCGGCCGCGGCATCCGGTCTGCTCATGCTGCCGATGATGGTCGGCGTCATGGGCATGTCGATCGCGTCGGGGCTGCTCATCACCAAGACCGGCAGGTACAAGCTGTTCCCGATCGTCGGCACCCTCGTCGTGGGCATCGCGATGGTGCTGATGACGACGCTCACGGCCTCGACGCCGATCTGGCTGATCTGCACGTACCTCTTCCTGTTCGGCGTCGGTCTCGGCTGCATCATGCAGGTCGTCGTGCTGGTCGTGCAGAACGCGGTGCCCGCGGCCGACCTCGGCACCGCTACCTCGACCAACAACTACTTCCGCGAGGTGGGCGCGGCGCTCGGCACCGCCGTGTTCGGCACGCTGTTCACGACGCGCCTCACCGAGAACCTCACGAAGGTCTTCACGGATGCCGGAGCCAGCGCCGAGCAGGCGGGTGAGGCCACGTCGAGCATCGACCCGTCGGTCCTGAACTCGCTCCCCGACACCGTCAAGACGGGTGTCGTCGACGCCTACGCCGACGCGCTGGCTCCGGTGTTCTGGTACCTCGTGCCGTTCATCGCCATCGCCTTCGTGCTGGCCCTGTTCCTCAAGCAGATCCCCCTGTCGGACGTCGCCGGACTCGTCGCCCGCGGCGAGGCCATCGGCGGCGAGGAGGCCGAGCGGCTCGAGGCCGAGCGCCTCCGCGCCGAACAGCACAGTGCCGCGCCGTCGGGCCGCGGACGCCGCCGCACGCGCGAGAAGGATCGCGCCGGACGCTAGTCGACCCCGAACCGGCGCTGCACGTCGGCGTAGCCGATCGCGCCGTCGAGGAAGCCGAGGGTGCCCGCGTCGCGCAGCTCCCGCCCCGCCTTCTCGACGGCCGTGAGCGCCGCGCGGGCGAGGCTGCCGCCCACGCTGACGCGCGTGACCCCCAGGGAGAACAGCGTCGGCGCCGGGATCACCGGCGCCACGAGTCCGGCGACGACGTTGAGCGGAGCGGGGATCTCGGCGACCAGGCGCCGGATGGTGTCCTCGTCCTTCACACCGGGCACGAAGATGCAGTCCGCACCCGCCTCGACGTAGCGCTGGGCACGGCGCACGGTGCCGGCGAACGGATCCTGCGCCGATCCCACGAAGTACGCGTCGGTGCGGGCGTTGAGGACGAACGAGCCGACCGGCGCGGCCGCCCGTGCGGCGGCGAGGCGCTCGGCCGCCACCTCGATGGGGAACAGCACGCCGGCCGCCGCGTCCTCGATGTTGCCGCCGACGACGCCGAGCTCGGCAGCCAGCACGACCGTGCGACCGACATCGTCGGGCGTCTCGCCGTAACCCGCCTCGAGGTCCGCGCTCACCGGCACGCTCACCGCGGCGGCGATCTCCGCGACACGCTCGAACATGGCGCCCGGATCCAGCGCTCCGCCGTCGGGGACGCCGAACGACCAGGCGATGCCGGCGCTCGTCGTCGCGATCGCGGGGAAGCCCACCTGTTCCAGGATGCGCGCGGTCCCGGCATCCCACGCGTTGGGGATCACGAAGCCGGCGCCGGAATGCAGCGCGAGGAAGTCCGAGGCCAGATCTGCCGGCACGCGCCGCCGCCCTTCTCCGAAGCCCCTGGGGCTCAGCCGTCGAGCCGCTGGCCGAGCTCGATGATGAGCCCCTCGGGACCCCGCACGTAGCAGACCAGCCACACGTCCTCGTAGTTCACGAGCTCCGCCACGGTGTCGTAGCCCGCCTCGCGGATCCTGCCGAGAAGGCCCTCGACGTCGTCCACGCGGTAGGCGAGGTGGCGCAGCCCCAGCGTGTGTGACGGGAGGTCGCCGACGGATGCCGGGCTCTCGGGTCGGAGGAACTGCGAGAGCTCGATCGCGCCCGTCCCGTCGGGCGCGGTGAGGAACACCATCTCCACGTCGGTGCCGGTGAGCCCGTTGACGCGATCGGCCCACGTGCCGCCCACCCGGGCCTTCTCACCGCGGCGGAATCCGAGCAGCTCGAGGAACGCGGCCATCGCCTCGAGATCCTCGACGATGAGCCCGATGTGCTCGAAGCTGCGGACACCCACCCTCGCGACCTTAGGCGTCCGCCGCCGGGAGCGGAACCCCGCCGGCGGCAACCACCTGGATCGTCGCCAGCGTCGGATCGGCCGCGTACGCGATGCGGCCGCCGTCGGCGCGCGTCGCGCGCAGCGCATCCAGCGCGGCCCCGGTCACGATCTCGCCCGGCGCGAGCACGGGCACGCCCGGCGGGTACGGTGCGATGAGCTCCGCGCACACCCGCCCGACCGCGGCATCGGCTCCGACCGTCTCGTGCGAGGCGAAGTACGCCTCGCGCGGGCTCAGGGCGGGCCGCGACTCCGCGGTCCACGCGGCGGACGGAGTGAGGGGACGAGGGATGCCGCGGTGCCGGTCGATCGCGACGGTGAGCGCGTCGGCCAGCCGCACGAGGGACTCCTCGTCGTCGGCGACGGTGACCAGCGGCACGAGCACGTCACGGTCGGCCATCTCGAGCGTAATGCCCTGCGCGGCGAGGTCGTCCTCGATCGCGTGGCCGTGCGCTCCTGTCCCCGCGATCAGCACGACGAGCTTGGCCGGGTCGACGGCGAGCGCCCCGTCGGGGTCGGCGGGCGGCCGCTCGTCGAGCACCGTCACGCCGTCGAGGGCGGCGAGTCGCCGGCGGCCCTCGGCGACCAGGGAGACGAGTCTTCCGACGAGCTCCTCACCGTCGCGCTGCAGCAGCGCGCGCGAGGCATCCGTGCTCGCCAGGATGGCACCGGCCGAGCTGGTGGTGTGGGACGCCTCGAACCCGCGCTGCAGCCGGTCCGGGTCCAGCAGCCCGCCGCGGCGCGTCGTGCGCGCGAGCAGCAGTGCACCCTGGCTCCACGCGGGGAGGGTCTTGTGGGCGCTCGTCACGAGCGCGTCGGCGCCTCGGGCGAGCGCGTGCGCGGGCACGGCGGACGAGAACCCGAAGTACGCCGCCCACGCCGCATCCACGACGAGCGGGACGCCGGCGGCGTGCGCGGCGTCGGCGAGGCCCGCGATGTCCGACATCGTCCCGACGTAGGACGGGTCGCCCACCAGCACGCCGCACGCGTCGGGGTGCGCGGCGAGGGCGGTGCGCACCGCGTCGACGGGCACCGCGCCCGGCAGGCCCGTCGCGGCGTCGATCTCGGGCCGCACCCAGACCGGCCGCAGCCCCGCGAACACGATGCCCAGCAGCACCGAGCGGTGCAGCGTCCGCGACACGACGACCGGCTGCCCGGGCCGCCCGAGCGCGAGCACCGCAGCCTGGTTCGCGTGCGTCGAGCCGCCGACCGACAGCCGGCACCAGTCGACGCCCCACGCCTCGGCCGCGCGCGCCTCGGCGGCGGCGAGCAGCCCGCGGGTCTGCTTCATCGTGTCGAGCCCGGCGAACAGCGGCGCATCGCCGCGCACGACCTCGCCGAACAGGTCGCGCCGGTGCTTGTGCCCCGGAATGCTGAAGGGCGCCAGGTCGCCTGCATCGACATCGGCCTGGAACCGCAGCCACGCGTCGAGCAACGGGGCGTCGGCGGCGTAGCCGCGCGGATCGCGCGGATCGACCCCCGTCACGCCGCACCCACCAGGAGACCGCGCACGGCATCGGCGGCGACGGCGAGGTCGAGGTCGAGGGCGGCGTGGCCGAGATCAGGTGCATCCACGGGCACGACCCTAGCGGGGGCGGCTGACGCCGGGCCCGCTCAGAGCCGGACCAGCGCGAGCATCCCGAGCACGGCGACGAGGACCGCCAGTCCACCCGCGGCCGCAGCACCCCAGCGGCTCGGGCGCGACAGCCACACGGGCACGTCGAGGAGCTGCACCAGCACGGTGATCGCCGCGACCGCGAAGATCCAGCCCGCGACCTCCCCCGGCCACGAGAAGAGGAGGCCCGCGGCGCCGATCAGCGCCGCGACCGCGATCGCGACGCACCTGGCGATCAGGTACCAGCCCGTCGCGCGGGTCTCCCGGTCGTCGACCCTCGCGCGCAGCACCGCCTCCCGCCCGCCGAGGATGCCGAGCGCGTTCACCACCGCGCACACCAGCGCCAGCGCCAGCAGGAGTCCGTCCATGCGCTCACGGTAGCGCCGGCCTGCCCCTGCCGCGGGACCCCGGGGCTACACTGCGGGCATGTCGGACGCGCCCGCGTATCGCATCTGGCCCCCCGTCGCGCTCGGAGTACCGCTCGTGGCGGGCTGGATCCTCACGGCCGTCGTGGGCGACCCGGTCGCGCTCCCGGCGGGGCCCTCACGGCTCGTCGCGGCCGTGCTCATCGTGGCGTTCGCCGTCTGGAACGGCTGGGCGCTGTGGCTCATGGCCCGCCACCGCACCGCATTGCTGCCCGGCGGAGCGACGCGGACCATCCTGGACCGCGGCCCGTTCCGCGTGAGCCGCAACCCGCTGTACCTCGGCCTGATCGCGCTCGATGCCGCACTGGCGCTGCTGTGGCCGTCGTTCTGGGCGCTGGTGCTCGTGCCGGTCGGCGTCGCGGCGCTGTGGTGGGGGGCGGTCATTCCCGAAGAGCGCTACCTCAGCGAGAAGTTCGGCGCCGAATACGACGACTACCGCGCGCGGGTGCGTCGCTGGCTGTAGCCGGCCGGCCTCAGCCGTCCGAGCTCGAGGGCGAGGGCGCGGGGGTCTCGGCGGCCTGCCGATCGGCGACCGCCTTCTCGAACGCGGCGATGGTCGCGGCATCCACCGTCCCCGTCGGCTCCACGCCCAGCTCGGTCTGGAACGCCGCCACCGCGGCGGTCAGCTCGGGTGTCCACACGCCGTCGACGGGCCCGTCCCAGTAGCCGACGAGCTTCAGCGTCTGCTGGATCGCGGCCGTCGAGGCCACCGACTCCTGGGCGGCGGCTCCGCCGAGCTCCGCCAGCTTCGCCTGCAGCGCCTCGGCGGTCGCCTTGTCGACGGCGCCCGTCACCGCAAGCCCGCTCGCCCTCTGCAGATCCTCCACGGCCTGGACGGTCAGCGGGCCGTACACGCCGTCGACGTCGCCGGTGTAGTACCCCGCGACGAGGAGGTCCTGCTGCAGCGCCGTCGTGTACGTGCGCACCGCGGCCTCGGCCGCGACGGCCTGCTCGTCGGTGAGGCAGCCGGCGTCGGCGAAGAGGGCCAGCCACGCCATCTCGAGGGCGACGGCGGCGCTGTTGAACTGCTCGGCGGCGTCCTTCAGGGGCGTGTCGTCGGTGACGGATGCCTCGGCCGAGGCGAGCTCGGATTCCGCCTGCTTCACCCGGTCCACCGACGCGGTCGGCGCCAGCGGCGTGCTCGATGGCTGCGCCGGCTCGGGCGCGGTGGGAGTGCCCGTCGGGCCGGCCTCCGCGGCGGCCAGCGCGACCTGTGCATCGACGAGTTCCCGCTGCGCGTCGTAGAGCGCCTGGTTCGCGGTCACGGCCGCCTCGGCGCTGTCGACCGTCTCCTGCCGTGGCTTCGCGAGGTCGGCACCGGCGTTCTTGACGTCGCCGACGGTCGGAGCGGTGTCGTTGAGCAGGTCGCCGTAGCGATCGAGCGCCTCGATGTAGTCCTTGCTCGCGCCGCAGAACGCGCCGGACGCGGCGGTGAGCTCGGCCTGCGCGTCGGCGACGGCCTTCTCCTTCGCGGAGACCTGCGCCTTCGCCCGCTCGACCGGGTCCGCCTCGCCCGCGCAGCCGGCGAGCACCACGGCGGCCAGCGTCAGCGCGATCACCGCGGCGCTCAGCCGCGCCGGCACCCTGGTGCGAAGCGTTCCCACCTCGTGTCCCTTCTGAGCCGAAGCCTGTGAGGCACATCATCGCACCGCGGGAGGTCCGGCCGCGTCACGCGGATCGCACGAGTTCCGCGCGTGTCGGCGGGGCGCCGGCGCCGGTGGAACGCCGGTTCCACCGGCCATCGGGTCTTGCGCGCGGTGCGCGCGACTCCATTCGGGGGCCGTCGACGACCTCCACGGGGGACGGCTCTACGAGGTGGCGGGGACGCCGCGCTCCCGGAGGAGCCCGCTCGAGCCCATCAGGCGCACGGGCTCCAGCAGGATCGCGACGCGGAGGGGGTTCACCCGCGGCTGACGGTACCGCTCGGCGTAGAGGGCGACCGCGAGCGCCACCTCGTCAGGGTCGTCGTGCACCGTCGCTCGGGCCTGGAAGCTGAGCCAGCGGGCGCCGTCGACCTGGCTGATCGTCGCGGTGCCGTCGCGCCGCACGTTGCGGACCTTCTGCGAGTCGCGCGACGTGATGACCCGCAGCACCCCGTCGTGCAGCGTGAAGCCGACCGCGATGGCATGGATGCCGCCCCACGGAGCCATCGTCGAGAGCGTGCCGATGTGCCGCTCGCGCACGAACTCCACACCCGACTCGGACAGCTCTCGCACGCCTCCACGCTACCCGGCCGACGGACGCCGTCGCGGTGGGGCCTCCCGGCGAGCGCGCGCAGAACCTACCCTTTCGATGAGGGGCGCGAAGATCGCTCCACCGCCCGGGCCGGCCCGACGCCCCGAGGGCGCCCGCATCCGAAGGAGGCAGCAGAGATGGTGACGACCGTCGCGCTCTCGAACGGCGCACGCATGCCCCAGCTGGGGCTGGGCGTCTACCTCGTGAGCGACGTCGCCGTGTGCGAATCGAGCGTGACCGCGGCGCTCGGCGCCGGCTGCCGCCTCATCGACACCGCGGCGATCTACCGCAACGAGCGAGCCGTAGGCCGCGGCATCCGCTCGTCCGGTGTGCCCCGCGACGCCATCTTCGTCACGACGAAGCTGTGGCCCTCCGACTACGGCTACGAAAAAGCGCGCGCCGCGATCGGCGGCGCCCTCGAACGGCTCGACTGCGGCCCCCTCGACCTCCTCCTGCTGCACCAGCCCGTCGGCGACGTGAAGGGGGCGTGGCGGGCGATGGAGGATGCCGTCGACCAGGGTGTCGTCCGCGCGATCGGTGTCAGCAACTTCGCGGTCGCCGATCTGGAGCGGCTGCTCCCGGTCGCGCGCATCGCGCCGGTGCTGGACCAGGTGGAGCTGCACCCCCACTGGCAGCAGCCCGAGCTGCTGCCCTACCTCGCGGAGCACGACATCGTGGCGGAGGCCTGGTATCCCCTCGGTCACGGATCGGCGAAGCTGCTGGCGGAGCCCGCGATCGTGAGCGCCGCCGCCGCGCACGGCAAGTCCGCGGTGCAGGTGATCCTGCGCTGGCACGTCCAGCGCGGGTTCGTCGCGATCCCGAAGTCGACCAACCCCGCCCACATCGCCGCGAACGTCGACGTCTTCGACTTCGAGCTCAGCCCCACCGAGATGACGGGCATCGATTCTCTCGGAAAGGAGCGCCCGATGTTCCGCCTGCCGCGCTGGCTGATGGCCGCGACGATGCCGCTGGCGCGCCCGCGGCCCCTGCCGTGAGGCCTTCCCGACGCGCGGCGCTGCGCGGTGCGGGTCGACGCGGTGGACGGGCGCCCGCCTGCGGGGCCTGTCAGCCCGTGCGGGTTCCGACGATCGTCGACGGGGGGAAGGGACCTGCCTGCGCGGTGCCCGTGAGCCGGTTGCCGACGACATGCAGCGCGACGGCGAGCGACATCGGCAACGGCGCGACCAGATCGAGGACGAACTCGGCGGTGTCGCCCGACGCGGTGCCGTTGCGGATCGCGATCGGTCCGGTGGGGCCGATCGCGGTGCCCGACAGTGAGGTCCCGGTCGTGGTGAGGGTGACGTCGAAATGATGGGACCCCGCCAGCGTCGCCACCTCGATCGCCCACTTGCCGTCGATATCCGCCACGCTGCCGACCTTTCCCGGAATCCGCTGACCTCGTGGTCATCAGGGCCATTCTGCCCCTTGCCGAGCGCTCGGACCGCGGAGCGAGGACTGATCCGGTGCCGCAGCGGCCGAACGCGGGGCCCTTCCGTCCGCGCATGAGCGAGATCACTATGGATCTGTCGGCATCGAGCGACGAGGAGACAAGATGAGCGTTTACCGAGTGATCGACGTCATCGGCACGAGTGCGTCGTCCTGGGAGGAGGCGGCCAGGGAGGCCATCACCACCGCCGCAGGATCGCTGCACGATCTGCGCATCGCCGAGGTGACGAAACAGGACATCGTGGTCGGCGACGACGGGGCGCTGCTGTTCCGTGCCCGGGTCCAGCTCTCGTTCAAGTACGCGCCCGAGTGAGCCGGCGGTTCGCCTCCGCCGCGTCGGGGAGGGCCCTCGCACGGCGCCGCTGACGCCGATTCGCGGCATCCGTCGTCGTGACGTAAGCTTGTCGGCGGTGACGTGTCCGAGCGGCCGAAGGTGCAACTCTCGAAAAGTTGTGTAGGGTAACCCCCTACCGTGGGTTCAAATCCCACCGTCACCGCCATGAAAACCCCCGATGATTCGGGGGTTTTCGCTTGTTCGTGGGGGACTGGTCCGCACGCTGCGTCGTCGAGACGCGCGCGAAAGGCAGGACACCCCGCTGCCCGCTTTGGCGACGGTATACCAATGCGCATAGGGTGGGATGCGGACCGAGCCCGCGCTGGATGCTCGTCGTCGCGAGGCAACCCCAGTGCCGAAGCCTGTCCCCAGCAGGCGTGTGACGACTCCCCGTGCGAGGCGAGTCCGACAAAAGTCCCCCGGTCGCCGCAGCGATGATCTGCGGCGCCCGGGGGCACTCTGCGTTCGGGGGGAGAACGCAGTGGAAGTCAGTGGCCCCAGACCCCAGCTTCCCCAGTGGGCTGCTGCGCCGGCTCTCCCCAGATCCCGGCGCTGCGTACCCACGGTCAACATAGCCTGTCCCCCAAACGGAGGACAACTCCACGAGCCGTATTTCGGCGCGACCCGATGCTCCCGGCACCGATCTGCCTCGGAGCACCCTGCCCCGACACATCCGCACCGACTCGATTCGTCCACCGAACGCCCAGGATCCGCGACACCGGCCAGGGTTCGCCGATCGACCACGCGTGGCGCCCGGCGCCCGCACCCGCAGACCGGGGAACGCGTAGCGGACGCGGCCCCCGAGCGCACGCCCGCTACGCGCCGCCATGCGGCGGCCTGCTCCAAACCCGATTTGGGACAGGGAGTCTCATTCCAGCAGATCGACGCGGAAGCCGCCAACCGGGACGACTCGATCCGTCGGCGGACGGGCGTGACCGCGCCCTGGGGCAGGGCAAGCGCGCGGCCCGCGGCCCTGCCGACCGGCGCAATGTGACGGCGCGCCGTTGTCCACCGTTCGGGGGACAGGCTAGTGTGACGGTGGGCGCAGGCCGCGGGGATCTGGGGAGAGCTCGCGCTGTGTCCGACTGGGGAAGCTGGGGTCTGGGGCCACTGACTTCCACTGCGTTCTCCCCCCGAGCGCAGAATCGCCCTCGGACGCCGCAGCCGGCCGCTGCGGCGTCCGGGGGACTTCGGATTCGCGCGACCGCGCGGCCGCCGCTACTCCGAGGCGGCCTCGTCGCCCACGGGCACGAACGTCTGGCGCCTCAGCTCGACGGATGCCTCGTGCGAGGCGTCGCGATCGGCCGAGTCGCCGGCGGCGGCGCCCACCGCATGCCTCGCCCGCGCCGGCCGGTAGGTCCTGGCGCGCTTCCGCTGGTCCACACGCTGGGTGTCGAGGATGAGCTCGTCTTCGGCTCTGCACCGGGCGCACTCGTCGTTGGGGACGGTGCGCCGGTAGTGGGGAGACCAGCCGCAACTGTGCGGTGGCAGCTCGGGGCGGCGCATACTTCACGCTATCGGCAGCGTGGCACCGCCGGTGAGATGGGCCCGCACGTCAGGACACCCGCCGCGGGTGGCGAGCGCGCAGTCAGGTGCGGGACCTCGGCCTCAGCCCCGCTCGATCGCCCCGCGGATCACGTCCACCACTCGCTCCGGCTCGTCGATCCCGACGGCGAACACGTAGGTCGCCGTGAACCCGAGGCCGGACAGCGACTCGGCGATCCCCGCCAGGTCGGCCGCCGTCGATTCCGGTGTGATCGCGACCATGGCGGTCTTCTCGATGTCGTCGTAGGCGCGCCCGACGGCGTCGCAGTGGCCGCGGAGCACGTCGAGCTTGTGCGTGGGCAGTTCCTCGCGCACGCCCAGGTTGCAGGCATCCGCGTACTGGGCCACCAGCCGCAGGGTCTTCTTCTCGCCCCCGCCGCCGATCATCAGATACGGATGCGGGCGCGTGATGCTCTGCGGAGAGTTCAGCGTGCGCTCGAGCTGCCAGATCGCGCCCTCGTAGGGCTCGTCGGAGTCCGACCACATCTGCAGGCAGATCTGCAGCGTCTCCTCGAGCTCCCGGAAGCGCTGGGCGACGGGCGGGAACGGCAGGCCGAGGCCCCTGCACTCCTCCTCGTTCCACGCGGCGCCGATCCCGAGGCCGACGCGGCCGCCCGACAGCACGTCGAGCGTCGTGACCTGCTTGGCCAGCAGCGACGGATGCCGGTAGATCACCCCGGTCACCAGCGCATGCAGCAGCGCCTTCTCGGTGTGCGCAGCGATGAACCCGAGCGTCGCGTACGCCTCGAGCATCTCGTGCTCCACCGGACCGAGGCCGGGCAGCTGCCAGAAGTGGTCCATGACCGTGATGCGACGGATGCCGGCATCCTCGGCATTCCTCACGTGCCGGGCGAGCGCCGGCCCGAGCTGGGCGGCACCGCTGCGCCACGTGAAGTCTGCGATGTGGATCCCGTAGTCCATCGACACTGCTCCGTTCGCGCGGCTGGGTCCGCTGCAGGGTCAGGCTAGTCGCCGCCGAGCCACCCGAGGGCCGCCGGCGGGAATCCGCTCCGACAGGTCAACCGCGCTTCCACAGGACGGATCCTCCCGAATTCTCCTGCAGAGGGCCGGTTGACCTGTCGAATCGGATGCCGCCGCCCCGATGTCACCGGGCGGGTCTAGCGTGGGGACCGTGACCGACTCGCACGCGGCCGGAGTGCCGGCATCCGCCACGGGCCGCATGTCCACGACGCAGCAGTTCGTGCTCTGGATCGCCGTGCTGGGCTCTTTCGTCGCCTTCCTCGACGGCACCATCGTGAACGTCGCCCTGCCGGCGATCAGCGAGGAGCTGGGCGGCGGCCTCACCACGCAGCAGTGGGTGGTGGACGCCTACCTGATCACGCTCGGCGCGCTCATCCTCGTCGCGGGATCGGTCAGCGACGCGTACGGACGCGTGCTGGTGCTGCGCATCGGACTCATCGGATTCGGCATCGCGTCCCTCGCGATCGCGGCCGCGCCGACGGCGGAGTTCCTCATCGTGGCCCGCGGCGTGCAGGGCGCGGCCGGCGCGTTCCTGGTGCCCAGCTCGCTGGCGCTCATCACCTCCAACTTCGGCGGGGCGGCGCAGAGTCGCGCCATCGGCATCTGGACGGCGATGACCACCTCGGCCATGATCGTGGGCCCGCTCCTCGGCGGCATCCTGGTCGACTTCGCCTCGTGGCGCTGGGCGTTCCTCATCAACGTCGTGCCGATCGGCGTCACCCTCATGCTGCTGACGCGCGGCGGCTTCCACGACACCCGGAATCCCGGCGCGTCGATCGACTGGCTGGGTGCGGCGATGTGCACCCTCGGTCTCGGCGGGATGGTCTACGCCCTCATCGAGCAGCCCGGTCAGGGGTGGTCCTCCCCCGCGATCTGGCTGCCGCTGGTCATCGGGGCGGCGCTGTTCCTCGCCTTCGTGCTGCGCCAGCGCACGGTGCGCCACCCGATCCTTCCGCTGGACCTGTTCCGGGTGCGCAACTTCTGGACCGGCAACGTCGCCACGACGTTCATCTACGGGGCGCTGGCCCTCAACGGACTCGTCGTGGTCGTCTACCTGCAGGAGGGCGCGGGGCTCCCCGCCACCCTGGCGGGCCTCGCGAGCCTGCCGATGACGATCCTGATGATCCTGTTCAGCTCCCGTGTCGGCGCGCTCAGCGGCAAGTGGGGTCCGCGGTTCTTCATGACAGCGGGCCCGATCACGATGGGCATCGGAGCGCTCCTGCTCCTGACGGTCGGCACCGAGTTCTCGTACTGGTGGCAGGTGCTCCCGAGCATGATCGTGATGGGCGCGGGCCTCGCGCTCACCGTGGCACCGCTCACCTCGGCGATCCTCGGGGCCATCGGCCCGGAGCGCTCGGGCATCGCCTCCGCCGTGAACAACGCGGTCGCGCGCGTCGCAGGCCTCGTCGCCATCGCCTGCCTCGCCACGATCGTGGGCGGCGCACTCGACCTCGACGGCTTCCACCGCGCGGCCATCGTCACCGCGACGCTCATGATCGCGGGCGGCATCACGTCCTTCTTCGGCATCCGCAATCCGGATCGCACCACCGAACCGGCATAGACCCGGCGATCCACGCTGGCTTGCGGCATCCTGTCACTGCAAGACTGGCCGCATGGCCGTCATCGAGAACTCGAAAGTCACCATCGTCGGAGCCGGCAGCGTCGGTTCGAGCGCCGCCTACGCCGCGCTCATCCGCGGCTCAGCCCGCCACGTCGCCCTCTACGACATCGCCACGCAGAAGGTCGAGGCCGAGGTGCTCGACCTCGCCCACGGCACCCAGTTCACCGGCACGAGCGACATCATCGGCGGCAGCGACCTGTCGGTGGTGGAGGGCTCGCACGTCGTCGTGATCACGGCGGGCGCAAAGCAGAACCCGGGCCAGACGCGCATCGAGCTCGCCGGCGTGAACGCCGGGATCATGAAGAAGATGATGCCGCAGCTGCTGAGCGTCGCCCCCGACGCCATCTACGTCATCGTCACCAACCCGTGCGACGTGCTCACGGTGCTCGCGCAGGAGGAGACGGGCCTCCCGCCCGAGCGCATCTTCGCCTCGGGCACCGTGCTGGACACCTCGCGTCTGCGCTGGAAGCTCGCCGAGCGCGCGGGCGTCTCGACCTCCAGCGTGCACGCCTACATCGTCGGCGAGCACGGTGACACCGAGTTCCCGCTGTGGTCGAAGGCGACGATCGGCACCGTCCCGATCCTCGAATGGGTGACGCCCCGCGGCGACCGTATGAGCGTCGAGGAGCTCGACCAGATCGCCATCGACGTCCGCGACGCCGCCTACAAGGTCATCCAGGGCAAGGGTGCGACGAACTACGCGATCGGCCTGTCGAGCGCGCGCATCATCGAGGCGATCCTGGGAGACGAGCGCGCGGTCATGCCCGTCTCGCCCGTGCTGAGCGACTTCCACGGGGTCGACGGCGTGGCCCTGTCGGTGCCCTCGGTCGTGAGCGCGGCCGGTGCGGTGCCCATTCGCGAGACCCAGTTCGACCATCAGGAGCTCGAGCTGTTCCACGCCTCCGCCGAGGCGCTGCGCGAGGTCGCAGACTCGCTGCGAGGCTGAGCGCAACGCTCACGGAAGGCGACCTGGGTCCCGTCCGCCACGGGCCAGGACTCGGTAGCCTCTCCCTGCAGGAACGAGACAGGGGGAGTCATCGTGCGATCGCACACTCGCGTGTTCCGGAGCCTTGGGCTCGCGGCATCCGTCGCCGCAGGCGGTCTCATGATCAGCGGATGCTCCGTCCCGGCGCCCGCCTCGACGCCGACGTCGTCTTCCACCGAGACGGCGCAGGCGTTCCCCGCCGAAACGGAGGCCGCGCTGCAGGCGGTGCTCGACGAGGCGCCGATCGGCGACCGGCTGCCCGGCGTGATCGCCCGCGTGATCACGCCGGAACGCACGTGGACGGGCACCGCGGGAACCATCTCCGTCGACTCGGATCAGGCACCCGCCGCCACCGACGACACCCGCATCGGGAGCCTCACCAAGACGATGACGGCGACGATCCTCCTGCAACTCGTGGGCGAGGGGCTGGTGAGCCTCGACGACCCGATCTCGAAGTACGTTCCCGACTCGCCCAACGGCGCGGCGACCCTGCGCCAGCTGGCCGACATGACCAGCGGCATCCCGTCGTATTCGACCGACGCCGACTGGCAGGCCCGGTACTTCGGCGATCCGAGCAGCGTCTTCACGTCGCAGGAGCTGCTCGACTACGCCAAGACGCTTCCCGTCGACGGGGCGCCGGGCGAGGTGTGGGTGTACTCCAACACCAACTACGTGCTGCTCGGCATGGTGATCCAGCAGGTGCTGTCGCAGCCGATCGCCGACGTGTTCGCCGAGCGCCTCTTCGAGCCGCTCGGGATGGACCACACCGTCTACCCCGACGGATCCCCCGTGATGGACGAGCCGCGCCTGTCGGGCGTGACCGTGCAGGGGCAGCCCGACGGCACGATCGCCGACGCCACCGACTGGAACCCGTCGTTCGGCAACGCCGCCGGCGAGGTCATCTCGACGCTCGACGACCTCACGCTGTGGGCGCACGCGCTGTTCACCGGCGAAGGCGTGCTCAGCCCCGACCTGCAGCAGCTGCGGCGCGACTCGATCCTCTCGTCGCCCCCGCCGAACACACCCGATGCCGGCTACGGCATCGGGTGGGGCGCGCGACCCGACGGCTGGTGGGGCCACTCGGGCACCATCCCCGGCTACACCACGTCGGTCTTCCACTCGTACGACCAGGACGCCACGATCGTGGTCGTCACCTCGAGCGACATCGAGTTCGACGGCGGCGGCCTCCCCGCCCCGACGCTGTTCGAGCAGCTCGCGGGTGCGCTCGGCTGAGCCGGCCGGGGCGGGGCTCGGCGTCGATGTCGCGGGCCGCACGTAGGCTCGGCGCATGGCCGCCACTCGACGCCCCACGCAGACCGCGCCGTACCGGTGCACCGAATGCGGCTGGACCACACTCAAGTGGGTCGGGCGCTGCGGCGAGTGCCAGCAATGGGGCACGGTGGTCGAGGCGGCCGAGCAGACCGGCATCCTCCGCTCGATCACGCCGGTCTCCCCGGGGGCCGGGCGCGCGGCGCAGCCCATCACCCGCATCGACACGTCCGACGCGCCGCGGCGCACGACCGGTGTCGGCGAGTTCGACCGCGTGCTCGGCGGCGGACTCGTGCCCGGCGCCGCGATCCTGCTGTCGGGCGAGCCGGGCGTCGGCAAGTCGACGCTGCTGCTCGAGGTCGCCGCGGAATCCGCACGCAGCGGCCGCCGCGTGCTCTATGCGAGCGCCGAGGAGTCCACGGCGCAGGTGCGCCTGCGCGCCGAGCGCACCGGTGCGCTCCACGACGAGCTCTACCTCGCGAGCGAGACCGATCTCGCGACGATCCTCGGGCACGTCGACGAGGTGAGGCCCGACCTGCTCATCGTCGACTCGGTGCAGACGGTGTCGTCGGCGCTGTCCGAGGGGATGGCGGGGCATCCGTCGCAGGTGCGCGAGGTCGCCGCGACGCTGATCCGCGTGGCCAAAGAGCGGGGGATCCCGACGGTCATCGTCGGGCACGTCACCAAAGACGGCTCGATCGCCGGTCCCCGCATCCTCGAGCATCTGGTCGACGTGGTGTGCCAGTTCGAGGGCGACCGGCAGACGTCCCTCCGATTCGTGCGGGCGCTGAAGAACCGGTTCGGCCCGACGGACGAGGTCGGATGCTTCGACATGACCGGCGCCGGCATCGCGGAGGTCCCCGATCCCAGCGCCCTGTTCCTGGGCCACGGCAGCACCGAGCCCGGCACCTGCGTGTCGATCGCCCTCGAAGGCCGCCGGGCGCTGCCGGTCGAGGTGCAGGCGCTCACGATCGAGAGCAAGTCGCCGAACCCCCGCCGGATCGTGAACGGCGTCGACGCCGCGCGGGTCGCGACGGTGCTCGCCGTGCTCGAGAAGCGGGTCGACATCAAGACGTCCGACAAGGACGTCTACGTCTCGACGGTCGGCGGTGTGCGCTTCGTCGAGCCGGCGGCCGATCTCGCCATCGCGCTCGCGGTGGCCGGGGCCGTCATGAACTGGAACATCCCCCGGCACATCGCGGCCGTCGGCGAACTCAGCCTCGCGGGCGAGATCCGGCCCGTCACGCAGGCCGCGCAGCGGCGCACCGAGGCCGCCCGCCTCGGCTACCGCGATCTCATCGACGACCGATCCGGCCGCCTGCGCGGGGCTCTCGACGATGTGCGCGTGCGGTCCAAGGGTCGCCCGGGCGAAGACATCCCCGAGTTCTGAGAACCCGTCCCTCAGCGGCCACGGGGCCGGCGACGACGCGCCGGGTCGATGAACCCCAGGACGATGGGGATCACGAGTCCGGCAGCGCACACGACGCCCACGAGCAGGAACTCCATCCCGCGAGTCTCGCCCTCGCCGCGCGGTGAAGCGCGTGCGAGTCCGGCGTGTCGCCGAGTCGAGGCATCCGCCCCTCCCCGCCAGATCAGGAGATCTGACCAGAAAAGGCCCGTCCACCCCCAACGCCCTATCCCGCCAGGACTCCCGATCTCGGCGAGCCCCGGGGCGGTCAGCGCCTCGGGTCGGTCAGCGCCTCGCGGCGAGGCTCAGGCGTCGAGCGCGGCGATGAGGTCCGCGGGCGAGGCCTGCAGCGGATGCGGGCCGGCGATGTCGAAGAAGACGGTGGTGATCTCCGTCTCGTGCGTGCCGAGGAAGGCGCGCAGCCAGGCCGGCGACTGCAGCGCGACGCCCGGGGGGAGCGTCTCGGGCTTGTGGGCGGCGTCGCTGAACAGCAGCAGCGCGATCTCGCCGGTCTTCGCGTCGCGGTAGGTCCACACCTCGCCGACGTCGAGCGGGTTGTCGCGCTGCCCCGCGCGCATCAGGGGCACGACGGTGGGGCCGTGACGCAACGCGAACGCGACCGCGGCCATGTCCTGCGTCTGGAGTGCGTCACCGAGCTGGGTGTTGCGGAACTCCAGCGGATCCTTCGCCTTCTTCGCGCGCTTCTTGCCTGCCACCCGTCCAGCGTAATCGCCCGCTCGCGGCCGCTCCCTCCCCTTCCTCTCGCATCTGTCGACCCGTCGCGACGTGCCGCCGGGCTCGACGCATCGGGACAGGCGAGCAGCCGGGGGATGAAGATGGGAGAGGATCGGCTCAGGCGAGGAAGCCGCGCAGCAGGGCCTCCGAGCCGGCGAGGTGTTCGAGGATGGCCGCCTCCGCGGCATCCGGCCGCCCCGCCAGGATCGCGGTCACGATACGCTCGTGCTGCACATTGGAGTGCTCGATGTTGCGAGGCAGCAGCGGGAACGTGTCGAGCCATTCGTTCACCCGCGCCCGGTTCTCGGCGGCGAGCGCGACGAGCGACGGGATGCCCGCGAGCTCCGCGATCGTCAGGTGCAGCAGCGTGTCGAGACGGCGGTAGTCGGATTCGGATGCCTCGGCCACGACCTCGTAGCGCGCCCACAGCTCGTCGCGCACGGCGGCGTCCAGAGTGCGTGCGGCGGCAGCACGGGCCGCCCCCGCCTCGAGCACCCGGCGCAGCCCCAGGACGTCCTCGAGCTCGACGGCGGTGACGTCCCGCGGATGAGGCGGCTGCGGCAGCGGGTCGGCGACGAACGTCCCGCCGTACCGGCCGCGGCGGCGCACGAGGTAGCCGGTGTCGGCGAGCTCGCGGATCGCCTCGCGCACGGTGTCGCGGCTCACGGCGTAGAGCACGGCGAGCTCGCGCTCCGACGGCAGCGACTCCCCCGGCGCGACGACGCCGAGCCGGATGGTCTGCACCAGGCGCGCGACGGTGTCTTCGAGCGCGTTGCCTTCGCGAACCGGCCGGTAGACGGCTCTGCGCACCTCCTCCAGCGGGGCGTCACTCATCGTGGGCTCCGACCTGTGTGCCATGGCTCCGCCTGGATCGTCGGTGTGCGCGCGCACACACCCCGGCACGGCGGCATCTCGTCGACTCCGCCCGGTCGCAGGCGGAATCGTGGCACACGCAGCAGCGGCTCATAGCGGGGTGACGTAGGCGTTGGTGATGCCGCCGTCCACCACGAACGCGGTCGCGGTGATGAACGAGGCGTCGTCGGAGGCGAGGAACGCGACCGACGCCGCCAGCTCCTCGGGTTCGGCGAACCGGCCCATCGGCACGTGCACGAGCCGGCGCTGCGCGCGCTCGGGGTCCTTGGCGAACAGCTCCTGCAGCAGCGGGGTGTTCACCGGCCCCGGGCAGAGGGCGTTCACGCGAATGCCCTGCCGCGCGAACTGCACCCCGAGCTCGCGCGTCAGGGCCAGCACGCCGCCCTTGGACGCCGTGTAGGAGATCTGCGAGGTCGCCGAGCCGAGCAGCGCGACGAACGACGCCGTGTTGATGATCGAGCCCTTGCCGGCGGGCACCATGTGCCGCAGTGCCGCGCGCGAGCAGAGGTACACGCTCTTGAGGTTGACGTCCTGCACGCGGTCCCACGCGGGCAGCTCGGTGGTCTCGATCGAGTCGTCGTCGGCGGGCGAGATCCCCGCGTTGTTGAACGCGATGTCGAGGCGTCCGAGGTCGCCGGCGACGGAGTCGAAGAGCTGGTTCACGGATGCCTCGTCCGCGACGTCGACGAGCCGGAACAGTCCGTCGACCTCGGCGGCGGCCCGCTCCCCCGTCGCCGGATCGAGGTCGGCGATCACGACGCGCGCGCCCTCCGCTGCGAACCGTCGCGCCGTCGCGAGCCCGATGCCCGACGCGCCGCCGGTGATCACGGCGACCCGATCTTTGAGTCGCTGGGTCAGATCCATGGCTGTGCCTTTCGTTTGTCTTCGCGCCCAAACCACCCCTTGTCGCCGAGACCACCCGGTTCGGTCGCACCACGGCGGGTGGTTTCGACGAGAAGGGGTGGTTTGGGCGAGAACTGGGAGGAGCCGGGCATCATGCGTCCGTCGCGAAGAAGACGTTCTTGGTCTCGGTGAAGTGCTCGGCCGCGTCGGGACCGAGCTCGCGACCCAGGCCCGACGCCTTCATGCCGCCGAACGGCGTCCAGTACCGCACCGACGAGTGCGAGTTGACCGACAGCACGCCGCTCTTCACGCCACGCGAGACGCGCACCGCGCGCCCGAGGTTCTCGGTCCAGATCGATCCGGCGAGGCCGTAGTCGGTGTCGTTGGCGAGGTGGATCGCGTCGGCCTCGTCGTCGAAGGGGAGCACGGCGACCACGGGCCCGAACACCTCTTCGCGCGCGATGCGATCGGCGCGGCCCGCGAGCACCACGGTCGGTGCGAACCAGAACCCGTCACCGGCCGGGGCGGAGCCTCGGAACGCGATGTCCGCGCCGTCGAGGAATCCTTCGACCGTCGAGCGATGGGATGCCGAGATCAGGGGTCCCATGTCGGTCCCCTCGACTGCGGGGTCACCCACCCGCCAGGCCTGCACCGCGGGCTCGAGCAGTTCGAGGAACCGGTCGTACACGGACCGCTCGACCAGGATGCGGCTGCGGGCGCAGCAGTCCTGACCGGCGTTGTCGAAGACGGCGCCGGGAGCTGCGGCGGCGGCCTTCTCGAGGTCGGCGTCGGCGAACACGATGTTGGCGCTCTTGCCGCCGAGTTCGAGGGTGACGGGCTTGAGCTCACGTGCACAGCCGGCCGCGACATCCGTTCCCACCGACGTCGAACCGGTGAAGACGACCTTGCGGACGTCGGGGTGCGAGACGAACCTCTGTCCCACCACGGACCCCGACCCGGTGACCACCTCGAAGAGTCCGGCGGGAAGCCCTGCCTCGAGTGCGAGCTCCCCGAGCCGAAGGGCCGTGAGCGGCGTCAGCTCGGCGGGCTTCAGCACGACGGCGTTGCCCGCGGCGAGCGCGGGCGCGAAGCCCCACGACGCGATCGTCATGGGGAAGTTCCACGGCACGATGATCCCGACGACCCCGTAGGGCTCGTGGAAGGTCACGTCGAGCCCGCCCGCGACGGGGATCTGCTGCCCCGACAGCCGCTCGGGTGCTCCCGCGTAGAAGTTGAGGACCTGCGCGACGTGAGACGCCTCCCACCGGGCCGACCCGATCGGATGCCCCGAGTTGAGCACCTCCAGCTGCGCCAGCTCCTCGACGTGCGCCTCGACGACGCGCGCGAACGAGCGCAGCGCGTCGGCGCGGGCCACCGGCGGCAGCGACGCCCACGAACGCTGTGCGGCGACGGCACGGGCGATGGCGGCATCCGTCTCGGCCTCGTCCGCACGGGAGATCTCGCGGATCGGCCGCGCGGTGGCCGGGTTGATGACGGTGAAGACAGCGCTCATGCCGACAGGGCTCCTCGTGATGCGTAGACGGATGCCTCGGCCACCAGTCCTGCGAACAGCCGCCGGTCCTCCTGGTTCTGCTCGGGATGCCACTGCACGCCGAGGACGTAGCCGTCGCCGTCGGACTCGAACGCCTGGACGAGTCCGTCATCGGTGCGGGCGGTCACGACGAGACCCTCGCCGAGGCGGTCGACGCCCTGGTGATGGTAGCTGTGCACCTCGAGCGCACCGGGTCCGACGAGCTCCGCGAGATGCGATCCCTCGTCGACGAGGACCTCGTTCGTCGCGAACACGCCGCCGCCGACGCGGTACCGCTCCGTGCCGAGCTCCTCCGGCAGGTGCTGGTGCAGGGTGCCTCCGCGAGCGACGTTGACGAGCTGGAGTCCGCGGCAGATCGCGAGCACCGGCATCCTTCGCACCTCCGCACCGCGGAACAGCGCGAGCTCCCACGCGTCGCGATCCGGGCGTGCCGGGTCGGTGAGCGGATGCCGCGCCGCACCGTAGAGCTCGGGCTGGACGTCGATCCCCCCGGTGAGGATCAGGCCGTCGAGCCCCTCGAGCACCGCCGCTGCGGCGACGTCTGGGTCGGGCTGCGGCGGCAGCAGCACCGCGACGCCGCCCGACGCCGTCACGGAGTCGAAGTAGACCTGCGGCAGGAAGGCGGCGCGCACGTCCCACACTCCCTGGGTGGCCTGCTCGAGGTAGGTCGTCAGGCCGATCAACGGTTTGCGCCCTTCGACGGGCCCAGACAGGGTGCCGCCGTCGGCGGCCGCGATCCCGGTCGCTGGCGCCATCCCGATCGCTGACCCCATCCCGGTCGCTGACCCGATCCCGGTCGCTGAGCCTGCCGAAGCGTCGTCACAGGCGCTCGAAGCCACGGACCCTCTCCCAGTCGGTCACGGCGGCGTCATAGGCCTCGACCTCGATGCGCGCCTGGTTCAGGTAGTGGTCGACCATGTCGTCGCCGAACGCCGCACGGGCGATGGCCGACTCGTCCAGCAGCCGTGCCGCCTCGCGCAGCGTCGTCGGAAGGTGGTCGACCCCGGCCGTGTAGGCGTTTCCCTCCAGCCGGTCGGGCAGCGGCAGCTCGTGCTCGATGCCGTGCAGGCCGCCCGCGATGATCGCGGCGATGCCGAGGTACGGGTTGACGTCGCCTCCGGGCACACGGTTCTCGACGCGCAGCGACGAGCCTCGGCCGATCACGCGCAGCGCGCACGTGCGGTTGTCGACTCCCCACGCGATCCCCGTCGGCGCGAACGAGCCCTTCGCGAAGCGCTTGTACGAGTTGATGTTGGGCGCGTAGAGCAGCGTGAACTCGCGGAGCGTCGCCAGGATGCCGGCGATCCAGTGCTCCATGAGCGGGCTGAAGCCGTGCTCGCCGTCGCCCGCCATCACCGCGTCGCCGGCGGCCGAGCGCACCGACAGGTGGATGTGACAGCTGTTGCCCTCGCGCTCGTTGAACTTCGCCATGAACGTCAGCGCCTTGCCGTGACGCTCGGCGATGGCTTTGGCGCCGTTCTTGTAGATCGCGTGCTGGTCGGCGGTCTCCTGCGCCTCGGCGTAGCGGAACGCGATCTCCTGCTGACCGAGGTTGCACTCGCCCTTGACGCCCTCGGTGTACAGCCCCGCGCCGTCCATCGACAGGCGGATGTCGCGCAGCAGCGGTTCGAGGCGGCCCGAGGCGAGCAGGTCGTAGTCCACGTTGTAGTCGGTCGACGGCGTCAGATCGCGGTAGCCCTTGGCCCAGGCATCCCGATAGGTGTCGTCGAAGACGATGAACTCGAGCTCGGTGCCCGAGAAGGCGACGAGTCCGCGATCGGCGAGCCGCTGACGCTGTCGGTCCAGGATGTCGCGCGGCGACTGGACGACCGGCTCGCCGTTCTCCCACGTCAGGTCGGCCATCACCAGCGCCGACCCTTCGTGCCACGGGACGGATCGGAGCGTCGAGACGTCGGGCCGCAGCATCATGTCGCCGTACCCGGTCTCCCAGCTCGACATCGCGTAGCCGTCGACGGTGTTCATGTCGACGTCGACCGACAGCAGGTAGTTGCACGCCTCCGCGCCGTGCGGCAGCACCTCCTCCTGGAAGAGCCGGGCGGACACCCGTTTGCCCACCAGGCGCCCCTGCGCGTCGGCGAAAGCGACGATCACGGTGTCGATGTCACCCGCGGCGATGCGTTCGTTCAACTGCTCGACGGTGAGGTTGCCCGGCATCCGCTCCTCCTCCTGTGTCGACGTGCGACGAGACTCGTGAGCGCGGTCCCCCCGAACCGCGCTCACCCGCACACTCTAACCAAAATCCGTTTCAAAGGTAGACACAGCCGACCAATAGGGCCACAATCGGCGCAAAGCGCATGAGCGCGACCCGAGCGCACCCCCCTTCGCCGATCCTTGGAGAACCGATGTCCCAAGCGAGCAGTGCAGCACAGCCGGAGCCTCCGGCACCCTCCGGCGGCGGTTCCGCCAAGGTCGCGGGAGCGACCTATACCCGAGCCGGGCAGGACTACTTCCAGAAGCGCGGCCTGAAGCGCAGCGCCGGCGTGTGGGGCCTGTGGGGTCTCGCAGTGGCGGCCGTCATCTCGGGCGACTTCTCGGGGTGGAACTTCGGCATCGACTTCGCCGGCTTCGGCGGCATGCTGATCGCCTTCGTCATCCTCGTGGCCATGTACTACGGCATGATCTTCTCGATCGGCGAGATGGCCGCCGCCATGCCGCATACCGGCGGCGCCTACTCCTTCGCCCGCTCGGCGATGGGCCCCTGGGGCGGCCTGGTCACCGGCGCCGCCGAGACGATCGAGTACGTCGCGACGACCGCCGTGATCGTCTACTTCTCGGCGAGCTACGCCGACCACATCACGAGCATCCTGCTCGGGTTCTCGATGGCACCGTGGGTGTGGTGGATCATCCTGTACGCCGTGTTCATCGCGCTGAACGCCGCAGGAGCGAGCATCTCGTTCAAGTTCGCGATCGTCGTGTCGATCATCGCGATCGGCGTCATCCTCGTCTTCTCGGTGATGGCGATCTTCTCGGGCCAGTTCAGCTGGGACAAGCTCTTCGACATCCCGCCGGACCCCGGCCAGTCGACGTTCCTGCCGCACGGCGTCATCCCCATCCTGTTCGCCCTCCCCTACGCGATGTGGTTCTTCCTCGGCATCGAGGAGCTCCCGCTCGCCGCGGAGGAGTCGCACAACCCTGTGCGCGACATCCCGCGCGCCGGCTTCATCGCCCGCACGACGCTGATCATCACGGGCCTGCTCGTGCTGTTCCTGAACACGGGCGTCGTGGGAGCGGAGGCGACGGGCGTGGCGAGCGAGCCGCTCCTGGACGGCTTCCGCGCGATCGTCGGCGACGAGCTCGCAGCGGTCCTGGCCCTCTTCGCCCTCATCGGCCTGCTGGCGTCCCTCCAGGGCATCATGTTCGCGTACGGGCGCAACATGTACTCGCTGTCGAGGGCGGGCTACTACCCGAAGTTCCTGTCGCTCACCGGCAGGCGCGCGACGCCCTGGGTCGCGCTCGTGGTCGGCGCGGTGATCGGGTTCATCGCCCTGGTGCTCGTCGACTCGCTCGGCGGGGCGACGGGCGTCGCCGGAGCGATCGTGCTCAACATCGCGATCTGGGGCGCGGTCATCGCGTACACGCTGCAGATGGTGTCGTACGTGATCCTGCGCAGGAAGTTCCCGAACGCCAACCGCCCGTACCGCAGCCCGTGGGGCATCCCGGGTGCGGTCATCGCGGGCGCCGTCTCGGTGCTCATCTTCTTCGGCTTCTTCATCAACGAGCCCGCCCGCCCCGCCATCGTCGCCATCGCGATCGTCTACGTCGTGATCCTCATCGGCTTCGCGGTGTACTTCCGCCACCGCCTCGTGCTCTCGCCCGAGGAGGAGTACGCGATCTCCGGCGGCACGCACGGCGACCCGCAGGCGGAGGGCTACGACGCGATGGAGCGAGAGGTCTTCGACGACAAGTCCTAGGTGTTCGGCCAAGAGCACCCGGTGCAGGGGAAGACGGAGCGGGGCGGCCTTGGGGGCACCCCGCTTCGTCGCGTCACGAGCCAGCGAAGAGCGGATGCCGCATCCCGACGGGTACCGCGGCGCCGGGGCATGGTGGGCACCGCCCCGCGGCGATCGTCAGTAGAGCAGGAACTGCTTCGGCTCGGTCGAGGGGATGCCGCCGATCTCGACGGACAGGTGGTACGACGCACCGCCGCCCGGAGCCTTGGGCCGGTTGCCGTCGGCGCACGTGCCGACGGCGGAGCGGGTGCGGTCCCACGTGAGCGGCGCGGCGCTGGACACGGTCTGGCCGGCCCCGATCAGCACGATCATGTCGCTGGGCTCGCTCTGGCAGTCGGTCGAGCGCCACCAGATGTCGTCGCCGCTGGTCACCGTGAACGACTGCGCACTGGTGCCGACGTTCATCGTGCAGTCGGGGCCGTTGTTGGTGAGCGAGATGCTGAACTGCGGATTCTGGTCCCCCGCGAAGGTGTCGGCGCTGGTGACCGGCTCGACCGTGATCTCGCTCGCGACGCAGGGCTGTGCTGTCGGCGTCGAGCCGGGCGTCTGGGTCTGGCCCTCGACGACGGCGCCCTCGACGGCCCCGGTGTCGGTGCCGCCCTCGGTCGCCTGCGAAGAGGGCACCGGGAGCGACTCCGCCGTGTTCTTGGGCTGCGGTTCGGCGTCGGACGACGCGGTCGCCGACCCCGCCCACGGCTGGGCGATCAGCAGCCACACGATCCCCGCGATCACGAGCAGTCCGATGAGCAGCACGAGCCTCCGGCGACGGTACACCGCCTTGGAGGGGCGACGTCGAGGGGTGGTGCCGGTCATGTTCACCAGGCTAACCGCGGGCGGGAGCTTCTCCCGTCGGCGCGCCCCGGATGCCGCGACCCCGCGGGCTGCGCGGACTCAGAGGCGCTTGAGCATGCGGGTGTTGCCGAGCGTGTTCGGCTTCACATGGGCGAGGTCCAGGAACTCCGCGACGCCCTCGTCGGGAGAGCGGATGAGCTGCGAGTAGACGTCGGGGTCGACCACCTGCTCGCCGATCTGCTCGAAGCCGCGGCGCGTGAAGAAGTCGACCTCGAACGTGAGGCAGAACAGCCGCGAGAGCCCGAGCGTGCGGGCGTTCGCCTCGAGACCCTCGACGAGCGCGCGCCCCACGCCGTGATGGAGCCACCCGTCGGCGACGATCAGGGTGCGGACCTCGCCGAGGTCCTCCCACATGACGTGAAGCGCACCGCAGCCGATGAGCTCGCCTGTCGCGTCCTCGGCGACGAGGAACTGCTGCGTCGCCTCGTAGAGCACGACCAGGTCCTTGCCGAGCAGGATGCGCCGCTGCACGAACGGCTCGAGGAGCGCCTGGATGCGTTGAACGTCGCGCGTGCGCGCCGGCCTCACGGTGAACTCTGCCACCCGTCCAGCGTAGATCGCCCGGCCGGCTCCCGAGTCGCCAAGACACGCCGGGTCGACCCGCGGGCTGCCGGCGTGTCATGGCGAGTCGCGATGGTGGACAGCGGTGGACAGCGGCGGGCAGGGCGGAGGGCGCGGGATACGCCGGAAAGACGAGGAGTGGATGCCCCGGGGCATCCACTCCTCGTTTGTCGCGTCGACGGGGTTACGCGTTCGCCGCCAGGTCGGGCGTCGCGGTGATCTCGCCGTTGTGGACGATGCCGACCGCGACCTTGTCGCCGCGCGGACCGTGCTCGAACACGAACTCGCCGTTCGCGGCGTCGACCTTCACGTGGTCGCCGGCGTCGAGCTCGCCGTGCAGGATCTTCTCCGACAGGCGGTCCTCGACCTCGCGCTGCATGGCACGACGCAGGGGCCGGGCGCCGAGTGCGGGATCGAAGCCGATCTCGATCAGCTTGTCCTTCGCGGCATCCGTCAGCTCGATCGTCATGTCGCGGTCGA
>Ga0160448_100180_pt1 | contig 27308 bp, 21 predicted proteins | sample HID1973M_E1MG_FD_108269 | JGI IMG/M metagenome (GOLD analysis project Ga0160448, IMG submission 108269) | Enriched mosquito-associated microbial communities from UW Madison campus, WI, USA - HID1973M_E1 MG | ecosystem: Host-associated > Arthropoda: Insects > Digestive system > Unclassified ...
AAGCGCGACGACATCAAGAGCGTCCTCGTCATCGGGTCCGGCCCGATCGTCATCGGACAGGCGTGCGAGTTCGACTACTCGGGCACGCAGGCCTGCCGGGTGCTTCGCGAGGAGGGCGTCCGCGTCATCCTGGTCAACTCGAACCCGGCCACGATCATGACCGACCCCGACTTCGCCGACGCGACCTACATCGAGCCGATCACGCCCGCCGTGATCGAGACGATCATCGCCAAGGAGAAGCCCGACGCGATCCTGCCGACCCTCGGTGGCCAGACCGCGCTCAACGCCGCCATGGCCCTCCACGACCTGGGCATCCTCGACAAGTACGGCGTCGAGCTCATCGGGGCGAAGGTCGACGCCATCCGCAAGGGCGAGGACCGCCAGATCTTCAAGGAGCTCGTGATCGAGGCGGGCGCCGATGTCGCGGCATCCGTCATCTGCCACTCGATGGACGACCTGCTCGAAGGCGCCGAGAAGCTCGGGTACCCGCTCGTCGTCCGCCCCTCCTTCACGATGGGCGGCCTCGGCTCGGGCTTCGCGTACGACGAGGCGGACCTGCGTCGCATCGGCGGCGCGGGTCTGCACGATTCGCCGACGAACGAGGTGCTGCTCGAGGAGTCGATCCTCGGGTGGAAGGAGTACGAGCTCGAGCTGATGCGCGACACGGCCGACAACACGGTCGTGGTCTGCTCCATCGAGAACGTCGACCCGGTCGGCGTGCACACCGGCGACTCGATCACCGTGGCGCCGGCGCTCACCCTCACCGACCGCGAGTACCAGAAGCTCCGCGACATCGGCATCGACATCATCCGCGCGGTCGGCGTCGACACCGGCGGCTGCAACATCCAGTTCGCCGTCAACCCCGACGACGGGCGCATCATCGTCATCGAGATGAACCCCCGGGTGTCGCGCTCGTCGGCACTGGCGTCCAAGGCCACGGGGTTCCCCATCGCGAAGCTGGCCGCCAAGCTGGCGATCGGCTACCGCCTCGACGAGGTGCCGAACGACATCACCAAGGCGACGCCGGCGAGCTTCGAGCCGACGCTCGACTACGTCGTCGTGAAGGTGCCGCGCTTCAACTTCGAGAAGTTCCCTGCCGCCGACACGACCTTGACCACCACCATGAAGTCTGTCGGCGAGGCGATGGCGATCGGCCGCAACTACGCCACGGCGCTGCAGAAGGCGCTGCGCTCGCTCGAGAAGCGGGGCTCGAGCTTCCACTGGGGCGATGAGTCCCGCTCCATGGCGGAGCTGCTGGAGATCGCGAAGACCCCCACAGACGGCCGCATCGTCGTGCTGCAGCAGGCCATGCGCAAGGGCGCCACGATCGAGCAGGCGTTCGAGGCGACGAAGATCGACCCGTGGTTCCTCGATCAGATCGCCCTCATCAACGAGGTCGCCGAGCACGTGGCGAAGGCGGGGGAGCTGGATGCGGCGACCCTGCGCGTCGCGAAGGAGCACGGTTTCAGCGACGCGCAGATCGCGCAGCTGCGCGGCGACAGCGAGACGCAGGTGCGCGGCATCCGTCACGGTCTGGGCGTCCGGCCGGTCTACAAGACCGTCGACACGTGTGCGGGGGAGTTCCCCGCGCTGACGCCGTACCACTACTCCAGCTACGACTTCGAGACCGAGGTCACGCCGTCGGAGCGCACGAAGGTCGTCATCATCGGATCCGGCCCCAACCGCATCGGCCAGGGCGTCGAGTTCGACTACTCCTGCGTGCACGCCTCGTTCGCCCTCGCGGACGCCGGCTACGAGACGGTGATGGTCAACTGCAACCCCGAGACGGTGTCGACCGACTACGACACCTCCGACCGCCTGTACTTCGAGCCGCTGACGCTCGAGGACGTGCTGGAGGTGCTGCACGCCGAGGCGCAGTCGGGCACGATCCTCGGCGTCATCTGCCAGCTCGGCGGCCAGACGCCGCTCGGCCTCGCGAAGGGCATCGAGGAGGCCGGATACACCATCCTCGGCACCAAGCCCGCCGCGATCGACCTGGCGGAGGAGCGCGAGCTCTTCTCGCGCCTCCTCGATGAGGCCGGACTCGTCGCACCGCGCAACGGCACCGCGATCGACGTCGACGGCGCCGTCGCCGTGGCGGAGGAGATCGGATACCCGGTCCTGGTGCGCCCGAGCTTCGTGCTCGGCGGCCGCGGCATGGAGATCGTGTACTCGACCGAGGCGCTGCGCGACTACTTCGTGCGCATCGCGGACGCGGCGATCATCGGCCCCGGTCTGCCCCTCCTGGTCGATCGGTTCCTCGACGACGCGATCGAGATCGACGTGGACGCGCTGTTCGACGGCGACGAGCTGTACATCGGCGGTGTCATGGAGCACCTCGAGGAGGCCGGCATCCACTCCGGCGACTCGTCGTGCACGCTGCCGCCGGTGAGCCTCGGCCGCACCGACATCGACCGTGTCCGCGAGGCGACCCACGCCATCGCGCAGGGTGTCGGCGTCCGGGGTCTGCTCAACGTGCAGTTCGCGATCTCGGCCGGTGTGCTCTACGTGATCGAGGCGAACCCTCGCGCGAGCCGCACCGTGCCGTTCGTGTCCAAGGCGCTCGGCATCCCGCTCGCCAAGGCGGCCAGCCGCATCATGGCCGGCGCGACGATCGCAGAGCTCAAGGCGGAGGGACTCCTCCCGGCGCAGGACGGCTCTCGCGTGCCGCTGGACGCCCCCGTGGCCGTCAAGGAGGCCGTGCTGCCCTTCAAGCGGTTCCGCACCGCCGACGGGCAGACCGTCGACTCCGTGCTCGGCCCCGAGATGCGCTCGACCGGCGAGGTCATGGGAATCGACCGCGACTTCCCGACCGCGTTCGCGAAGTCGCAGGAGGCCGCCTACGGCGGCATGCCGCAGTCGGGCACCGTGTTCATCTCGGTCGCCGACAGCGACAAGCGCGCCGTGATCCTTCCTGCGCACCGCCTGCAGGAGCTCGGCTTCGACCTCGTCGCGACCGAGGGCACGGCCGAGATCCTCGCGCGCAACGGCATCGACGTGCGCGTGGTCAGCAAGTACTCCGAGACCCAGGACTCGGGCGGCACCAACATCGTCGACCTCATCAACGCCGGCGAGATCGACATCGTCGTCAACACGCCCTCCGGGGGCGCGGCCCGGGCCGACGGCTACGAGATCCGGGCGGCGGCGGTGGCCGGCGACAAGGCGCTGTTCACGACGATGGCCGTGCTCGGCGCCGCGGTCAGCGCGCTGCCGGTGCTGCGCGAGGGCTTCAAGGTCAAGAGCCTGCAGGAGTACGCGGCCGACCGGGTGGGCGCATGACCTCATTCGGTGAGCGCATCCGCGCGGGGATGGCGACGCACGGGCAGCTGTGCGTCGGCATCGATCCGCACGCCCACCTCCTCGCCGAGTGGGGATTGGATGCCTCGGCCGCCGGCGCCCGTGAGTTCGGCCTGCGCGTGGTCGAGGCCGCCGCGGGGCGCGTCGCCGTCGTCAAGCCCCAGGTCTCGTTCTTCGAGGTCTACGGCTCGGCCGGCTTCGCCGCACTCGAGGACGTGCTCGCGGCGGCCCGCGACGCGGGTCTCCTGGTGATCGCGGATGCCAAGCGAGGAGATATCGGCACGACCATGGACGCGTACGCGCAGGCGTGGCTCACGCCGGGCTCGCCCCTCGAGGCCGACGCGCTGACCGTGAGCCCCTACCTGGGCGTCGGCGCGCTCGACGGCACGTTCGAGTCCGCGCTGCGCCACGGCAAGGGCGTCTTCGTGCTCGCCGCCACGAGCAACCCCGAAGCGCTGGGACTGCAGCGTGCACGGTACGAGGGCGGCGCGACGGTTGCGGCAGGGGTCGTCCGCGAGGTCTCCGAACGCAACGCCCGCACCACCTCCGATGGCCAGTGGGGGAGCCTCGGCTTCGTCATCGGCGGCACGGTGGATTGGCAGGCTGCCGGACTGCGGCCGTTCGCCCCCGTGGCGCCGATCCTCGGGCCCGGCTTCGGCCACCAGGGCGCAGAACCACAGCACCTCGGTGCGCGCTTCGGTGTCCTGCAGGAAGCGGTGATAGCGTCGGAGAGCCGCAGCATCCTGGCTGCCGGACCCGACCGGCTCGCCGCGCGCATATCCGAGCGCGCCCTTCTCTACCGTGGTGATTGACATGCCCGATTCGCGCACTCTCTCAGGTGACGCCTCCGCCCGCACTCCCGGCACGCACACGCGCCCGCCGGAGGTCGACCGCGTCGCAGCCTCGCGCCGCGCCGTCGCCGCGCGTCGTGAACGCGCCGCCCTCAAGAAGGACGTCGCGATGCGGGTGATCACGCCGCAGGAGCTGCTGCGCCGAGCACTGGCCGAGCCCACGTCGCCGGCCGGCGCCATGCGCGTCCCCGAGTTCCTCACCGCCATCCCCGCCATCGGAGAAGGCAAGCGCGACCGCATCCTGCAGGACCTCGAGATCTCTCCGGTCAAGCGCCTGGGCGGCCTCGGCTCGCGCCAGCGCGAGGATCTCCGCAGCTTCCTCGACGCCCGCTGGCCCGAGGTCGAGCCCCGCGGCGGTCGAAGCCGCCTCATCGTGCTCGCCGGCCCCACGGCCGTCGGCAAGGGCACGGTGGCCGCGCACATCAAGGAGCATCACCCCGAGATCCTGCTGTCGGTGTCGGCCACCACGCGTGCGCCGCGCCCGGGCGAGGTCGACGGCGAGCATTACTTCTTCGTCGACGACGCGGAGTTCGACCGCATGATCGCAGACGGGGAGCTGCTCGAGCACGCGACCGTGCACAACGCGTACCGGTACGGCACACCGCGCGGCCCCATCGAGAAGGCTCTCGCCGAGGGGCGCACGGTGCTCCTCGAGATCGATCTGCAGGGCGCCAGGCAGGTGCGTGAGGCGGACCCCTCGGCGACACTCGTGTTCCTCCTGCCGCCGAGCTGGGACGAACTGGTCCAGCGACTCGTCGGGCGCGGCACCGAGGACGCCGCTGAGCGCGCCCGGCGCCTGCGCACCGCCAAGACCGAGCTGGCCTCGCAGGGCGAGTTCGACTACCGCGTCGTGAACGACGACATCGCCCACGCGGCCGGCGAGGTCGCCCGCCTCGCGCGCTGAGCGCATCCCGTCGCGTAGAATGGTGGGATGCCTCGGCACCCCGAGGCTCCGCAGACTCCCATCTCCCATCCGATCCAGGAGGTTTCGCCATGGCCGGAACGAACCAGGGCATCATCGAGCCCCCCATCGACAGCCTGCTCGAGAAGGTCGACTCGAAGTACCAGCTCGTGATCTTCGCCTCCAAGCGTGCGCGTCAGATCAACGACTACTACTCCGACCTCCACGAGGGAAACCTGTTCGACAACGTGGGCCCGCTCGTCGACTCGACCGTCGAGGACAAGCCGCTCACCATCGCGATGCACGAGATCCACGAGGACAAGCTGCGCCTGCGTCGCGCGGAGTAATCCGTTACATCCTCGATGCCCTCGAGGACGGCGCTGTCCGTCCTCGGGGGCATACTGGTGTCCGCCCCCTCGGCACCCGGGCACCACGACGACCGGAGCCACGACAACTGGAGTACCGATGACCGACCTGCGTCTGTTCACGTCCGAATCCGTGACCGAGGGCCACCCCGACAAGATCTGCGACCAGATCTCGGACTCGATCCTCGACGCGATCCTGGACGCCGACCCGAACGGGCGCGTGGCCGTCGAGACCCTCGTGACCACCGGCCTCGTCCACGTCGCCGGCGAGGTGTCGACCTCGGCCTACGTCGAGATCCCCGCGATCGTGCGCGACGTCGTCAACCGCATCGGCTACACCTCGAGCGAGACCGGGTTCGACGGCGACTCCTGCGGTGTGAGCGTCTCGATCGGTGCGCAGTCCTCCGACATCGCCGCCGGCGTCGACAAGGCCTTCGAGCGCCGCGAGGACGGCTCCGAGGACCCCCACGACCTGCAGGGCGCGGGCGACCAGGGCATCATGTTCGGCTATGCGACCACCGAGACGCCCCAGCTCATGCCGATGGCCGCGTGGACGGCCCACCGCATGGCCGAGCGCCTCGCCGAGGTGCGCCGCTCGGGCGAACTGCCGTTCCTGCGCCCCGACGGCAAGACCCAGGTCACCCTCGGCTACGACGGACACACCCCGAAGACGGTCGAATCCGTCGTGCTGTCGACGCAGCATCACCCCGACATCTCGCAGAAGGCGCTGCGTGCCGCCGTGCGCGCCGAGGTCATCGACCCCGTCCTCGAGGCGACCGGGCTCGAGCTGCCTGACGTGAACTTCTACATCAACCCGGCGGGCCCGTTCGTCATCGGCGGCCCCAAGGGCGACGCCGGTCTCACCGGCCGCAAGATCATCATCGACACCTACGGCGGGGCCTCACGCCACGGCGGCGGCGCGTTCAGCGGCAAAGACCCGTCCAAGGTCGACCGCTCCGCGGCGTACGCGATGCGCTGGGTGGCGAAGAACGCCGTCGCAGCCGGGCTGGCGGACCGCCTCGAGGTGCAGGTCGCGTACGCCATCGGCAAGGCGAAGCCCGTCGGGCTCTACGTCGAGACCTTCGGCACCGGGCGCGTCGCCGACAACGTGATCACCGACGCGATCCTCGAGGTCTTCGACCTGCGGCCCAAGGCGATCATCGACGAGCTGGACCTGCTGCGCCCGATCTACGCGCAGACGGCCGCGTACGGTCACTTCGGCCGCGAGCTGCCCGGCTTCACGTGGGAGCGCACCGATCGGGCGGACGCGCTGCGCGCGGCAGCCGGACTCTGACGCCGGCCGCGTGACCGCGGTGCCTGACGCAGAGGCCGACACGGGCGATCCCTCGCGCCGGGCGCGCCTCGTCGCGCGCGTGCTGATCGATTCGCCGCTGCCGCAGCTCGACCGCCTCTTCGATTACGAGATCCCCGAGAGCCTGGCCGAGGACGCCGTGCCCGGCGTACGCGTGCGGGTTCCGCTTCGCAGCGCGGGCCGCGTGGTCGACGCGCTCCTGGTCGAGGTGGGGGAGCCGGATGCCTCCGACCGTCCGCTCTCGCAGCTCGAGGCCGTCGTGTCGCCGGTGCCGGTGCTGACGCCGGGCCTGTACGCGCTGGCTCGACGCGCCGCCGACCGGGCGGCGGGTTCGGCAGGCGACATCCTGCGGCTCGCGATCCCGAAGCGCATGGTCCGCGCCGAGAAGGCGTGGCTGGCCGCCGACCCTCCGGCGCTCCCGACGGTCGACGACGCCGACACGGCGTGGGCGGACACCGTGCTGGCCGTCTATCCCGGGCTCGCCCAGGCCCTCGACGATGGTGAGCGCGTCGCGCTCGACGCGCCGCCCGTCCCCTCGTCGCTCGACGATGGAACCGTCGTCGGGTCGTGGGCGATCCTCCTGGCCGCCGCGGCAGTTCACGTGCTGGCCTCCGGCCGCAGCGCCGTGATCGCCGTCCCGGACCACCGCGATCGCGCCCAGCTCGAGGCGGCGCTGGCCGCGCGCGTGCCCGCGGACGCCCTCGTCCGCGACGACGCGAAGCAGAGCGGTCCCAGGCGGTACGCCGCGTTCCTGCGCGCCTTGGCCGATGCGCCCTGCATCGTGATCGGCAATCGTTCGACGGTGTACGCCCCCGTCTCGGAGCTCGGGCTGGTCGCCCTGTGGGACGACGGCGACCCGCTTCTGGGCGAGCCGCTCAGCCCCGGCGTACACGCCCGCGACGCTGCGCTGCTGCGACAGGAGCTGCACGGCGGCGCCCTCGTCTTCGCGGGCCACACGCGCACCACCGACGTCGAACGCCTCGTCGCCGTGGGCTGGGTGCGTGATCTGCCGGCCGCGCGGCGGATGAGCCCCCGCGTCGTGCTCAGCGCCAATCGCGAGGGCGAGTCGCGCGCGGCGCGCGTGCCCTCCTCGGCGTTCGCCGCCGCGAGAGACGGCCTGAGCGACGGCCCCGTGCTGGTCCAGGTCGCCAGGCCCGGGTATGCACCCGTGCTCGTGTGCGCGAAGTGCCGGCACCCCGCCCGCTGCGCGCACTGCGGCGGTCCGCTCCACGCCGCGCGTCAGGGCGCCGTGCCGACCTGCACCTGGTGCGGGCGCGCCGCGAACGCCTGGGCGTGCCCCGAGTGCCGCTCGACCCTGCTCCGGATGGCCTCGTCGGGCAGCGAGCGCACAGCCGACGAGCTCGGCCGGGCGTTCCCGGGCACGCGCATCATCGTCGCCGACGGCGACCATCCCGTCGCCGAGGTCGACGCACGTCCGGCCCTGGTGGTCGCGACCCGCGGCGCCGAGCCGCTGGCCGCCGGCGGCTATCGGGCGGTCATCCTCCTCGACGGGGATCGGATGCTGATGGCCGACGATCTGCGCATCGGCGAATCGTGTCTGCGGTGGTGGTCGAATGCCGCCGCGCTGGCTGCGCCCGGCGCGCCGGTGCATCTGGTCGGCGTCGGCGGCGAGATCGCCCGCGCCCTCGCGACCTGGACGCAGGCGGCGTACGCCCGCACGGAACTCGCCGACCGTGCTCCGCTGCGCATGCCGCCCACCGTGCGCGTGGCGGCGATCGACGGGCCGCGGCGCGCCGTCGACGCCGCGATCGCCGAGCTGCGCAGCGCGGTCCCCGAACTGGACGGGGAGGCTGTACTGGGCCCCCTCGCACGCGACGAGGCGGTGCGGGCGCTCGTGAGGTTCGACTACGCCCTCGGCACCCGGGTGACCGAGAGCCTGCGCGCCTCGGTGGTGGCCCATGCGATGAAGGGACGCCGTCCCGCCAAGGGTCGAACGCCCGGACCCGCCCATACACTGAAGGTTCGGGTCGATGTGCCCGATCTCGACCTCTGACCCTCGACTTTCAGGAACGTCATGCGTCTCGTCTTCGCCGGCACACCGGCGCCGGCTGTGCCGTCGCTGCGCCGGCTCGCGGCATCCGCCCACGACATCGTGGCGGTCATCAGTCGCCACGACGCCCCGCTCGGCCGCAAGCGCGTGCTGACGCCGTCTCCCGTGGCCGCCGAGGCCGAGGAGCTCGGGCTGCCGGTGATCCGCGCAGACCGGCTCGATGCCGCCGTCACCGCCGAGATCGCGGCGCTCGAACCCGACCTCGGCGTGATCGTGGCCTACGGCGGGCTGGTGCGGGAACCCCTGCTGTCCACGCCCGCGCACGGCTGGATCAACCTGCACTTCTCGCTGCTCCCACGCTGGCGCGGCGCCGCGCCGGTGCAGCGCGCCCTCATCGCCGGCGACCTGCGCACGGGCGCGAGCGTGTTCCAGCTCGTCCCCGAACTCGACGCGGGCGACGTGTTCGCCGAGCTCGCAGTCGACATCCCCGACGACCTCACCGCCGGCGATCTGCTCACGACGCTCGCCGACGACGGTGCCGTCCTGCTCTCGGACGTCGTCGACGCGATCGCGATGGGCGGTGCGGTCGCTCGACCCCAGCAGGGCGAGGCGACCTACGCGTCCAAGCTCGGCGACGACGACGGCCGCATCCGGTGGGACGAGACCGCGAACGCCGTGCTCGGACGCATCCGCGGCGTCACCCCCGAGCCCGGCGCCCACACCACGATCGACGGCGCGCGGTTCAAGGTGCTCGCCGTCACCCTCGCGCCCGATGGCGCGCCGGCTCTCGCGCCGGGCGCTCTCGCGCTGTACGACAAGCGCGTCCTGGCAGGGACGGCCTCTTCGCCGATCGTGCTCGAGACGGTGCAGCCCGCCGGCAAGGGGCCGATGCGCGCCGCCGACTGGTGGCGAGGTCTGCGCGAGGCGGCCCCGGTGGCGGGGTCGTGAGCCGCACGGTGGCGGCGCGCCGCGTCGCCTACGAAACGCTGCGAGCCGTGCACGAGTCCGATGCGTACGCGAATCTCCTGCTGCCCACCGCGATCGCGCGGGCGGGGCTGCCGACGGCCGACGCCGCGCTGGCGACGGAACTCACCTACGGCACGCTCCGGCGGCAGGGCACCTACGACGCGGTGATCGCGATCGCCGCGGACCGCCCCATCTCCGACATCGATCCGGCCGTGCTCGACGCGCTCCGGCTCGGCGTGCACCAGCTGCTGTCCACCCGAGTGGCCTCCCACGCGGCCGTGAACGAGTCCGTCGAACTGGCCCGGGGTGCGGGTGGGCGCGGGGCGGCAGGCTTCGCGAATGCGGTGCTCCGCCGGGTGTCCCGCGACACCCCCGGCGACTGGATGACCCACGTCGCCGCGAGCGCACGGTCCGACGACGAGCAGCTCGGCCTGCTGTTCTCGGACCCGGTGTGGGTCGTGCGCGCGTTCCGCAGAGCGCTGGCCGCAGAAGGTCGCGCCGAGGAGCTCGAGGCGCTCCTCACCGCCGACAATGCGTCGCCGCGGGTCACCATGGCCGCGCTTCCCGATCTGGCGGGCGTCCCCGACGACGCCCGCCGCACACCCTTCTCGCCGATCGGCTTCCGCCTCGGGGGTGGCGACCCCGATTCGATCGTGCGGAACTCGCGCGGGCGCATCCGGGTGCAGGACGAGGGCTCGCAGCTCGCCGCGCTCGCCCTCACGCGCGCCCTGCCGGTCGCAGAAGGGGAACGCTGGCTGGATCTGTGCGCGGGGCCCGGCGGCAAGACCGCCGTGCTGGCCGCCGAAGCGCGAGTGGCCGGGGCGGCCCTCGAGGCGAACGAGATCTCGCCGGCGCGCGCCGGGCTCGTGCGGCAGGCGCTGGCGGGTGTCCCGCTCGACGTGCCGGTCTCAGAGGAGGACGGCCGCACCCGCGCGGGGGAGGCGCCCGAGACCTACGACCGCATCCTCGTGGACGCGCCGTGCACGGGCCTGGGCGCCCTCCGTCGCCGTCCCGAGGCGCGCTGGCGGAAGGCGCCCAGCGACGTGCCGGCGCTCACCGAGCTCCAGCGCGAACTGCTGACCGCGGCGGTGGGCGCCCTCAAGCCCGGCGGCGTCGTGGCGTACGTGACATGCTCTCCGCACCTCGCCGAGACATCGGGGGTCGTCGCCGACATCCGGCGCGAGTGGGGGGCTGCTCTCGAGGAGATCTCCGCCCGGGACGTCATCACGTCATTGTCGGATGCCGACCCCGGCCTGGCGCCCCAAGCAGACGGGAGTGGCCGCGCACAGCTGTGGCCTCACCGCCACAACACCGATGCGATGTCGGTGTCGCTGCTGCGACGGGTCTGAGCCGCGGCTGGACCCACGCGCCGGGAGGCTCGGCGCGACGCAGGCGGCACCTGGGGTGGGCTCCGGGGCCGTCGGTCGCGTTCTCACTCGCGCAGGCGGATCCCGTGGGGCATCTGCTCGAACTCCACCCGCAGCGCGACCAGCGCCGCACTGTGTGCGCGCGCCAGGTCGCGGGCGTCGACGACCACCTCGGCCCCCTCGGGGAGCGCATCGGCGAGCTCGCGCAGAACGGCGACGACGCGCTCGGTGCCCGCCAGTCCCAGCTCGCCTGCCAGGCGCAGCACACGGCCCTGGTCGGTGTCCTCGACCGTGAACGCCGGCACGGCGACGCTCTCGTGCGGTTCCAGCAGGTGCATGCCGAACCGTTCTCCGAGCGTCTCGAGGAGTGCGATCGCCCGCACCGAGTTGCCGTGCTCGTCCAGTCGGGGGCTGAACGCGGCGACGCCGAACTGGGAGGGTGCGACGGCGAGCAGACCGCCGCTCACACCGCTCTTGGCAGGGAGTCCCACACGCAGCAGCCACTCTCCCGAGTAGTCGTACATGCCGCAGCTGGCCATGATCGACAGCACGTCGCGCGCCACGGCCTCGGAGACGACCCTCTCACCGGTGACGGGGTTGACTCCGCCGAACGCCAGGGTCGCGGACATCACGGCGAGGTCGCGCACGGTCACCAGCAGCGAGCACTGGCGGAAGTACGTCTCCACCGCGACATCGACCGGCCCTTCGATGACGCCGTGCGAGCGCAGGAGGTGGGCGAGCGCGCGATTGCGATCGCCGGTGGCCGATTCCGAGCCGTACACCTGCTCGTCGACCCACAGCGAGCGTCCGGCGAAAGCGGAGAGCCCCTCGACGATCCGCACCATCCGGTCATCCACGCCGTCGCCGGGAACGAGTGCGGACGTCGCGATCGCCCCGGCGTTGACCATCGGATTCGCCGGCCGTCCGGTGCCCGGCTCCAGGCTGATCGCGTTGAACGGCTCGCCGCTGGGCTCCACGCCCACCTTGCGCAGCACCGCTTCGCGGCCGCGGTCGGCGAGGGCCAGCGCGAGCACGAAAGGCTTCGAGATCGACTGGATGGTGAACTCGTGGGTCACGTCGCCGACGGCTCGCACACGGCCGCGCGGGCCGACCACCGCGAGTGCGAGCCGGTTCGGGTCGGCGGCGGCGAGCTCCGGGATGTATGCCGCGGGGGCACCGCTGTCCCGGGGTCGGATGTCTTCGAGGACGTCGTGCAGCAGCGCCGTGATCGGATCCACGGCTCGACCATAATGGACGCGTGCCCCCGATCGACGAGAACGCCCGCCAGACCGGCATCCGCATCAATCCCAGCATCCTGGCCGCCGACTTCGTCAACATGCAGGCCGAGCTCGCACGCATAGCGACCGCCGACTTCGTCCACGTCGACGTCATGGACAACCACTTCGTTCCGAACCTGACCTTCGGTCCGCAGATGGTCGAACGCATCCAGGCGACGAGCCCGGTGCCCCTCGACGTCCACCTCATGATCAGCGACCCCGACCGCTGGGCCCCCGGCTACGCCGAGCTCGGCGCCGCGTCCGTCACGTTCCACCTCGAAGCCGCGACCGAGCCCGTCGCGCTGGCACGCCGGCTGCGCGACATCGGCGCCCGTGCCGGGGTCGCCGTGAAGCCCGCGACGCCGGTCGAGAGCCTGTTCGACCTCCTCGACGATTTCGACCAGATCCTCGTCATGACCGTCGAGCCCGGCTTCGGCGGCCAGTCGTTCATGCCCGAGACCATGCCCAAGCTCCGCCGGCTCGCCGACGAGGCCCGCAGGCGCGGGTCCTCGGTGTGGCTGCAGGTCGACGGCGGCATCAGCGAATCGACCATCGCCCAGGCTGCCCAGGCCGGCGCGGACACCTTCGTCGCGGGCTCAGCCGTGTTCGGCGCAGACGACCCCGCGAACGCCATCGCGGGCCTGCGCGCCGCCGCCTCCGAGCACCACGTGCATTGACCCGCGCGTCACGCGGCGCCGAGGCATGCGCTCGGTTCGATACCCTGGCATGGTGAAGACGTTCGACACGCTGTACGCCGAGCTCGCCGCGAAAGCGGCCGAGCGCCCCGAGGGATCGGGAACCGTCGCACAGCTTGACGCGGGCGTGCACGCGATCGGCAAGAAGATCGTGGAGGAGGCCGCCGAGGTCTGGATGGCGGCGGAGTACGAATCGACGGACGCCGCAGCAGAGGAGATCTCGCAGCTGCTGTACCACCTGCAGGTGCTGATGCTCGCGAAGGGGCTGAGCCTCGAAGACGTCTACCGACATCTCTGAGCACGCGTCCCCACCCGTCCTCGAACCCGAAAGCCCCGCTGCCATGCTGCGAATCGCCGTGCCGAACAAGGGCTCGCTCGCCGAGACCGCCTCAGAGATGCTCCACGAGGCGGGCTACATCGGTCGTCGCGATCCCAAGGATCTCCACGTCATCGACCCTCAGAACGAGGTCGAGTTCTTCTACCTCCGCCCGAAAGACATCGCCACGTACGTCGGCTCCGGCGCTCTGGACGTCGGCATCACCGGCCGTGACCTGCTGCTGGACGCCCGCATGCCCGGCGCCCGGGAGATCGAGGCGCTCGGCTTCGGCGACTCGACGTTCCGGTTCGCCGGTCCGCCGGGACGCTTCACGTCGGTCCAGGACCTGCAGGGCGCGCGCGTGGCCACCGCCTATCCGGGCCTGGTCGACGCGTTCCTCGACGAGCACGGCGTGGCCGTCGACCTGGTGCCGCTGGACGGCGCGGTCGAGTCGGCGGTGCGCCTGGGCGTCGCCGATGCCGTCGCCGACGTCGTCTCGACCGGAACGACGCTGCGCCAGGCGGGCCTGGAGATCTTCGGCCCGGTCCTGCTGCAGTCCGAGGCCGTCCTGATCACCTCGCCGACCCAGGCGGAGGGCACCGACACCCTCCTGCGCCGCCTGCGCGGCGTGATGGTCGCGCGGCGCTACGTCATGGTCGACTACGACCTGCCTGCCGACCTCGTCGACGACGCGGTCAAGATCGCTCCGGGTATCGAGTCGCCCACGATCGCGCCGCTGCGCGATCCGGCGTGGGTCGCCGTCCGGGTGATGGTGGCACGCAAGGGCGTCAACCAGGTCATGGACGCCCTCTACGCCATCGGCGCCCGCGCCATCCTCGTCACCGCGATCCACAACGCGAGACTCTGATGAACACGACGCTGAGGGGCGGTGCCCGGTCATGAGCCTGGTCTGCCGCGTCATCCCGTGCCTCGATGTCGCCGCAGGGCGCGTCGTCAAGGGCGTGAACTTCCAGAACCTCCGCGACATGGGGGATCCCGTCGAGCTCGCGCGGGAGTACTTCCGCCAGGGTGCCGACGAGATCACCTTCCTCGACGTCACGGCGACCGTCGACGAGCGCTCGACGACGTACGACGTCGTCCGGCGCACCGCCGAGGAGGTCTTCATCCCGCTCACCGTCGGCGGGGGAGTCCGCTCCGCCGACGACGTGGCGCGGCTGCTGTCGGTCGGCGCCGACAAGATCGGCGTCAACTCGGCGGCGATCGCGCGCCCGCCGCTGCTCGACGAGATCGCCGACCGGTTCGGTGCGCAGGTGCTGGTGCTGTCGCTCGACGTCAAGCGTTCGCCCGCGACGGACTCCGGTTTCGTCGTCACCACGCATGGGGGCCGCACCGAGACCACTCTCGATGCCCTCGAGTGGGCGCGCGAGGCCATCGAGCGCGGCGCGGGCGAGCTCCTGGTGAACTCCATCGACGCCGACGGCACCAAGCAGGGATTCGATCTCGAGCTCGTCGGCCTCATGCGGGAGGTCGCGAGCGTTCCCGTCATCGCGTCGGGCGGTGCGGGCCGGGCGGAGGACTTCGGCCCCGCCATCGAAGCCGGCGCCGACGCGGTGCTCGCGGCATCCGTCTTCCACTCCGGGCAGCTCACCGTCGGCGACGTCAAGTCGGCGATGCGGGCCGAGGGCATCGCCGTGCGGGAGGTGGCGGCATGACCGAGACGATCGACGAGCGCGTGTCACGCGTGACGTTCAACGGCGATGGACTGGTCGCCGCGATCATCCAGCAGTGGGACACGCGTGAGGTGCTCATGCTCGGCTGGATGGATGCCGAGGCCCTGCGCCGCACGCTCACCGAGGGCCGCGTGACCTTCTGGTCGCGATCCCGGCAGGAGTACTGGCGCAAGGGCGACACATCGGGTCACATCCAGCTCGTGCGCAGCGCGAGCCTCGACTGCGACGGCGACACCGTCCTCGTCGAGGTCGAGCAGGTCGGCGCGGCGTGCCACACCGGCACACGCACGTGCTTCGACGGCCGTGACCTCGGAGCCGTGCGCGGCCCGGAGCCGGTCGCGTGACCCGTCGCGCGAGACTGCTCGGCGTCGTCGTCACGGTGCTGTGCGGCGCGCTCGGCGTGATCTCGTCGACCCAGACATGGCTCACGGTCGAGCTCCAGGATGCCGCCCATCACACGCTGGAGGTCCCCGGGGCCTCGGCGGTGCCGGTGCTGGCCCCGCTCAGCCTTGCGGTTCTCGCCCTCGGCGCCGCGCTGTCGATCGTCGGGCTGGTGCTGCGGTACGTCTTCGGCGCTCTGGCGTTCTTCATCGGCAGCGTGCTGCTCTGGCTGACGGCGCGCGTCGTGTTCGAGCACCCGGTATCGGCCGTCGCGTCGGTCGTCACCGAGTCGACCGGCATCGCAGGGGAGGCGTCCGTCGCGAAGCTCATCGCGTCCATCTCCGCCACCGCGTGGCCGACGGTGACCCTCGTCGTCTGGGCGGTGCTGATCGTCGCCGGGGTGTTCGTGCTCGCCACGGCGCACAAGTGGTCGCGCAGCGGTCGCCGCTACCGCACCGACGAGGGCGCGAAGGCCTCCTCGACGCCTGGTTCCACCGAGCGGACCGGCAACGGCTCGCGCCCCCACGACGCTGCCGGATCACGCGCCATCGACGACTGGGACGACCTGTCGCGTGGCGAGGATCCGACCGCCTGACCGCTAGACTGGCGGCATCCCGCCCAGGTTTCACGAGGAGATATCCATGAGCAACAACATCGGCGACCCCGGCCACGGACACTCGCCCGCAGCCTGGACGGCCGTCGTGATCATGCTCATCGCGGTCTCGATCGGCACTTTCTTCTTCTTCCTCGACATGCCCGTCCTCGTGTGGGCGGCCGCCGGCCTCCTGGTCGTCGGGCTCCTGGTGGGCTGGGGCATGAAGCGCGCGGGCTACGGCGTGGGCGGCTCCAAGGTCGCGGCGAAAGAGCACTGAGCATGCTCGCCGACCTCACGGCCGGCGCGGTGGAGGATGCCGAGGCACGCGCCTCGACGCGGCCCCTGGCACAGGTGGAGTCCGCTGCGCTGGCGCAGCGCCCGGCTCTCGACGTCCTCGCAGCGCTCGCCCCTTCCGACCGGGTGAAGATCATCGCCGAGGTCAAGCGCGCGAGCCCGTCGCGCGGCGACCTCGCCGCGATCCCCGACCCGGCCCTGCAGGCCCGCCGCTACGAGGAAGGCGGCGCGTCCGCGATCTCGGTCCTGACCGAGGGACGCCGTTTCAAGGGAAGTCTCGCCGACCTCGAGGCGGTCAAGGCGGCCGTGACGGTGCCGGTGCTGCGCAAGGACTTCATCGCGACCGAGTACCAGGTGCTCGAGGCTCGCGCATCGGGCGCCGACCTGGTGCTCCTCATCGTCGCCGCACTCGATCAGGACGCGCTCGCGCGGCTGTACGCCTTCACGCGAGAGCTCGGCATGACGGCGCTCGTCGAGACGCACTCGGCCGACGAGGTCGACCGCGCGGTGGACCTCGGCGCGGAGCTCATCGGCGTCAACGCGCGCGACCTCTCGACCTTCCAGCTCGACCGGGACCTCTTCGGCCGGCTCGCCGAGCGCATCCCCGCCGGCGCGATCAAGATCGCCGAGTCGGCGGTGCTCGCCCCCGACGACGTCGCGCACTACCGCCGCGGCGGCGCGGACGTCGTGCTCGTGGGCGAGGCGCTGGTCACGAACGATCCCGTATCCACCCTGCGCGCATTCCTGGAGGCAGGCGCATGAGTCTTCGTGAGGCTCCCGGGCCCCTGTTCGGCGAGTTCGGCGGGCGCTACATGCCCGAATCCCTCATCGCCGCGATCGACGAGCTCACGGCCGAGTACGAGGCCGCGAAGGCCGATCCGGCCTTCCAGGCCGAGTTCGTCCGGCTGCTGCACTCCTACGCCGGCCGTCCGTCGCCGATCACCGAGGTCGCCCGGTTCGCCGAGCACGCGGGCGGCGCGCGCGTGTTCCTCAAGCGCGAGGACCTCAACCACACCGGGTCGCACAAGATCAACAACGTCCTCGGCCAGGCTCTGCTGACCCAGCGCCTCGGCAAGACCCGCGTCATCGCCGAGACGGGCGCCGGCCAGCACGGCGTCGCGACCGCAACGGCGGCCGCGCTGTTCGGCTTCGAGTGCACGATCTACATGGGCGAGGTCGACACCGAGCGCCAGGCTCTCAACGTCGCCCGCATGCGCCTGCTGGGCGCCGAGGTGATCCCGGTCAAGACCGGGTCGCGCACCCTCAAGGACGCCATCAACGACGCCTACCGCGACTGGGTCGCCAGCGTCGAGACGACGAACTACATCTTCGGCACGGCTGCGGGCCCGCACCCGTTCCCGGCGATGGTGCGCGACTTCCAGAAGGTGATCTCCGAGGAAGCCCGCGTGCAGCTCCTCGAGGAGGCCGGACGCCTGCCGGATGCCGTGCTCGCCTGCGTCGGCGGCGGCTCGAACGCCATCGGCATGTTCGACGCCTTCCTCGACGACGCGGACGTCAAGCTCTACGGAGTCGAGGCGGCCGGCGACGGCGTCGACACTCCGCGCCATGCCGCCTCGATCGAGCGAGGCCGTCCCGGCGTGCTGCACGGGGCGAAGACCTACGTGCTGCAGGACGAGGACGGTCAGACGATCGAGTCCCACTCGATCTCGGCCGGGCTGGACTACCCGGGCGTCGGGCCCGAGCACGCCTGGCTCGCGTCGATCGGGCGTGCCGAGTACATTCCCGCGACCGACGACGAGGCGATGCAGGCGCTGCGCCTGCTCTCCGAGACCGAGGGCATCATCCCGGCGATCGAGTCGGCCCACGCCCTCGCCGGTGCGCTGCGGATCGGTCGGGAGCTCGGCCCCGACGCGATCCTCGCCGTGTGCCTCTCCGGGCGCGGCGACAAGGACATGGACACGGCAGCCCGCTACTTCCACCTCTACGACGACGCCGCAGCCGAGGCATCGGCCACGCCGTCGGATACCGCCGCCAAGGGAGAGGGCACCAAGCTATGACCTCGCGCGTCGCCGCCGCGATCGACGCGGCCCGCGCCGAGGGGCGCGGTGCGTTCGTCGGCTACCTCCCGCTCGGCTTCCCCGATCTGCGCACGAGCATCGACGCCGCGGTCGCCCTGGCCGAGAACGGCGCCGACATCCTCGAGCTCGGCCCGCCCTACTCCGACCCGGTCATGGACGGCACCGTCATCCAGGAGGCGACGCAGGCCGCGCTCGCGGGCGGTTTCCGCCTGCGCGACACGTTCACGGCGATCCGCGAGATCACGCGGCGCGTCGATGTCCCGGTGCTCGTGATGACCTACTGGAACCCCGTGCTGCAGTACGGCGTCGACCGTTACGCCGATGATCTGCTCGCCGCCGGGGGAGCGGGGCTCATCACGCCCGACATCACGCCCGAGGCCGCGCCCGAGTGGATCGCCGCCAGCGAGCGCACGGGCCTGGACCGCGTGTTCCTCGCTGCGCCGACCTCCACCGACGAGCGGCTCGAGCTCATCGCCCGCAACTCCACCGGCTTCGTCTACACGGTCTCGACCATGGGCATCACGGGGGAGCGCGCGCAGCTGGATGCCGCGGCCCGCACCCTCGTCGCACGCCTGCGCGAGCACGGGGTCGAGCACGCGTGCGTCGGCATCGGGATCTCCAACGCCGAGCAGGTCGCCGGCGTGCTCCACTACGCCGACGGCGCGATCGTCGGCACGGCGCTCGTCCGCGCACTGCGGGACGGCGGCCTGGACGGCCTCGGCGACACCGCGCGCGCCCTCGCCGCAGGCACAGTGCGCAGCGCGAACTAGACTTCTCAGGTCGGCGTCCGGCGCCGGCATCCCACGCACGGATCCAGCAAGGACACGGTTCTCCCATGATCAACGCCGCCGCGAGCGTCGTCGCCAGCATCCCGAGCCCGTCGATCAGCTACTTCGACATCGGCCCCCTTCGGATCCACATCTACGCGCTGTGCATCATCGCGGGCATCATCGTCGCGGTGCTGTGGACGAACGCCCGCCTCACCAAGCGGGGCGCCGAGCCGTGGGTCGTCATCGACATCGCCCTGCTCGCGGTGCCCCTCGCGATCATCACCGCCCGGATCTACCACGTGCTCACGCACTGGAGCTTCTACTTCGGAGAGGGCGCCAACCCCTGGTCGGCCCTCTACATCTGGGAGGGCGGCATCGCCATCTACGGCGCGCTCATCGGCGGCGCCGTCGGTGCGTGGCTGGGCTGCCGGTGGACCGGCATCCGATTCTGGACCTTCGCCGACGCGCTCGCGCCGGGCCTCCTCCTGGCCCAGGCCATCGGCCGCTTCGGCAACTGGTTCAATCAGGAGCTCTTCGGACTACCCACCGATGTGCCGTGGGGCCTCGAGATCGACTACCCGAACCCCGCATGGCCCATCGGCCTTCCCGAAGGCACGCTGTTCCACCCGACCTTCCTGTACGAGGTGCTGTGGAACACGCTCGGCGTCCTCTTCCTCGTCTGGGTCGGCCGACGCTTCACCCTCCAGTGGGGACGCCTGTTCGGCCTCTACCTCGTCTGGTACAGCGGCGGACGCATCGTGTGGGAGTCGATCCGCATCGACCCGAGCGACATCTTCCTGGGCCTGCGGACGAACGTCTGGGCGGCCATCGTCGGCGTCGTGATCGGCCTGGCGATCTTCTTCGTGCAGAAGCGCCGTCACCCCGGTCTCGAGCCGTCGCCCTATGTGTCCGGCCGCGAGTGGAAGCCCGGACAGGCTGTACAATCGCAGGACACCGACGACTTCGTCGACGTCAGCGAACCCCCGACGTCCGAGGCCGAAGGGGCCAGCGCCACAAGCACTCCTGCCACGAAGTAACGCCTCTCCCCGAAGAGCGCGCCCAGGGCCGACGTCGTCCCATCTTGACTATCAACGTGAGGACGGTAGGTATGGCTTCGAGCCCCCGTCACGTCGCCTCTCCGGAGGCGAACTTCCCCGCTTCGTCCGGCCGTGCCGGATTCCCGCAGAAGCAGGGGATGTACAACCCTGCATTCGAGAAGGACGCCTGCGGCCTGGCCATGGTTGCCACGCTCCGCGGTGAGGCCGGACACGACATCATCGATCTGGCGCTGACGGCCCTGCGCAACCTCGAGCACCGCGGTGCGATCGGCTCGGACGCCGGCACGGGCGACGGCGCGGGCATCCTGACGCAGATGCCCGACGCGTTCCTGCGGGCGGTCGTGGACTTCGACCTGCCTACGGTGGGGGAGTACGCCGCAGGTCTGGTGTTCCTGCCGCGCGACGCCGAAGCACGCGCGACGCAGAAGAGCGGGATCGAGCGGATCGCGGCATCCGAGGGCCTGACGGTGCTCGGCTGGCGCGACGTCCCGACCTCCGACGAGAACCTGGGAAAGCTGGCCTTCGAGGCGCGCCCGGTCTTCGAGCAGCTCTTCATCTCCCATCCCGCCTCGGGTGAGAGTGCCGCGCTGTCGGGCATCGCGCTGGACCGCCGTGCCTACCGCCTCCGCGCGCGGGCACGCACCGAGCTCGACGCCTACTTCGTCTCGCTGTCTTCGCGCACCCTCGGCTACAAGGGCATGGTCACCACGCTCCAGCTCGAGCCGTTCTACCCCGATCTGCAGGACGAGCGCTTCGCCTCCGAGCTCGCGGTGGTGCACTCCCGTTACTCGACGAACACCTTCCCGTCGTGGCCGCTCGCGCAGCCGCTGCGCATGCTCGCGCACAACGGCGAGATCAACACCGTCAACGGCAACCGCAACTGGATGCGGGCGCGCCAGTCGCAGCTCGAGTCCGAGCTGCTGGGCGACATCCGCCCGCTGCTGCCGATCTGCACCACCGGCGCGAGCGACTCGGCGTCGTTCGACGAGGTGCTGGAGCTGCTCACCCTGACCGGCCGCAGCCTGCCCCACGCCATCATGATGATGGTCCCGGAGGCCTACGAGAAGCAGGCCGACATCGACCCGAAGCTGCGGGCGTTCTACGAGTTCCACTCGATGCAGATGGAGCCGTGGGACGGACCGGCCGCTCTCATCTTCACCGACGGCACGCTCGTCGGCGCCACGCTGGATCGCAACGGCCTGCGCCCCGGGCGCTGGACGGAGACGACCGACGGCCTCATCGTCATCGGCAGCGAGACCGGCGTCCTGGACTTCGAGCCGGAGCGCATCAAGCGGCGGGGCCGTCTGCGTCCGGGACGCATGTTCCTCGTCGACACGGCGCAGCGCCGCATCATCGAGGACGACGAGATCAAGGCACAGCTCGCCGACCAGGAGCCCTGGCAGGAGTGGCTCGACGCGGGCCGCGTGCGTCTGGCCGACCTCCCCGAGCGCGAGCACATCGTGCACCCCATCGCCTCGATCACCCGGCGTCAGCGTACGTTCGGGTACACCGAGGAAGAGGTCAAGATCCTCCTCACGCCGATGGGCCAGACCGGTGCCGAACCGCTCGGCGCGATGGGCTCGGACACGCCCGTGGCGGTGCTGAGCGAGCGGCCCCGCCTGCTCTTCGACTACTTCACGCAGCAGTTCGCGCAGGTCACCAACCCGCCGCTGGACTCGATCCGCGAAGAGGTCGTGACCTCGCTCGGCCTGGGCCTGGGCCCCGAGCGCAACCTCCTCGAGTGGGGCCGCGAGCACACGCGCGTCGTGACGCTGGACTTCCCGGTGATCGACAACGACGAGCTCGCGAAGATCCAGCACATCGACACGGCCCTTCCCGGGCGCACGTCGGTGACGATCCGCGGTCTGTATCGCGTCGAGGCCGGCCACAAGGGCATGAAGAAGCGCCTGGAGCAGATGTGCCAGGAGGTCGACCAGGCCATCGAGGACGGCGCCGAGTTCATCGTGCTGTCGGACCGCGACTCCAACAAGGACCTCGCGCCCATCCCGTCGCTGCTCATGCTGGCGGCGGTGCACCACCACCTCATCCGCAAGGAGACCCGCATGAAGTGCGGTCTCGTGGTCGAGGCAGGCGACGTCCGCGAGGTGCACCACATCGCGACGCTCATCGGGTACGGGGCATCCGCCGTCAACCCCTACCTCGCGATGGAGACCGTCGAGTACCTGGTGCGCGCCGGATTCATCACCGGCATCGCCCCTGAGAAGGCCGTCAAGAACCTGATCTACGCGCTCGGCAAGGGCGTGCTCAAGATCATGTCGAAGATGGGCATCTCAACCGTGTCGTCGTACGCCGGCGCGCAGGTGTTCGAGGCCGTGGGCCTCTCGCAGGACTTCGTCGACGCCTACTTCACCGGGACCGAGTCCAAGCTCGGCGGCGTCGGACTCGACGTCATCGCGGCCGAGAACGCGGCCCGGCACGCCTACGCCTACCCCGAAGACGCCGCGGTGCGCGCTCACGAGCGACTCTGGACCGGCGGGGAGTACCAGTGGCGCCGCGACGGGTCGCCGCACCTGTTCAACCCCGACACGGTGTTCCGCCTGCAGCACTCGACGCGCACGCGCCGCTATGACATCTTCCGCGAGTACACGAAGCTCGTGGACGACCAGGCGAACGAGCTGAAGACGCTGCGCGGTCTGTTCGCCCTCAAGACCGAGGGCCGCACGCCGGTGCCGATCGACGAGGTCGAGTCGGTCTCGTCCATCGTCAAGCGCTTCTCGACGGGTGCGATGAGCTACGGCTCGATCTCGCGCGAGGCGCACGAGACGCTCGCGATCGCGATGAACCGCATCGGCGGCAAGTCGAACACCGGCGAGGGGGGAGAGGACGCCGACCGTCTGCTCGACCCCGAGCGCCGCAGCTCGATCAAGCAGGTCGCCTCGGGTCGCTTCGGCGTCACGAGCCTGTACCTGACCGAGGCCGACGACATCCAGATCAAGCTCGCGCAGGGCGCCAAGCCCGGCGAGGGCGGCCAGCTGCCGCCGACCAAGGTGTACCCCTGGGTCGCGCGCACCCGTCACGCGACGGCCGGCGTGGGCCTCATCTCGCCGCCCCCGCATCACGACATCTACTCGATCGAAGACCTCAAGCAGCTGATCTTCGATCTCAAGCGCGCCAACCCCGGTGCGCGGGTGCACGTCAAGCTCGTGAGCCAGTCGGGCATCGGCGCGGTCGCCGCAGGAACCGCGAAGGCGCTGGCCGACGTCATCCTGGTGTCCGGCCACGACGGCGGCACGGGTGCGAGCCCGCTGAACTCGCTGAAGCACGCAGGCACCCCGTGGGAGCTCGGCCTCGCCGAGACGCAGCAGACGCTCATGCTCAACGGCATGCGCGATCGTGTCGTGGTGCAGGTCGACGGCCAGCTGAAGACCGGCCGCGACGTCATCATCGGCGCGCTGCTGGGCGCTGAGGAGTTCGGCTTCGCCACCGCACCGCTCGTCGTCTCGGGCTGCATCATGATGCGCGTGTGCCACCTCGACACGTGCCCGGTGGGCGTCGCCACGCAGAACCCCGTGCTGCGCGAGCGGTTCAACGGCAAGCCGGAGTTCGTCGTGAACTTCATGGAGTTCATCGCCGAAGAGGTGCGCGAGTACCTCGCCGCTCTCGGCCTGCGCTCGCTCGACGAGGCGATCGGCCGCAGCGACCTGCTGGACATCGACGGTGCCGTGAACCACTGGAAGGCGAACGGCCTGGACCTCGGACCGGTGCTGAACGGCCCCGTCTTCGCCGAGGACGAGCCGCGACGCAACACCACCGCGCAGCTTCACGAGCTCGACGCGCACTTCGACGTCGGCCTCATCGAACGCGCGCAGGACGTCATCGCGAACGGCGGCGAGGTCACGATCGACCTGCCGATCCGCAACACGGAGCGCGCCGTCGGGACGCTGCTGGGTCACCACGTGACCAAGGCGCGCGGCGAGAACGGCCTGCGGTCGGGAAGCATCGTGGTCAACCTCACGGGTTCGGCCGGCCAGTCGTTCGGCGCGTTCATGCCGGCCGGCATCACGCTGCGCCTCGAGGGCGACTCCAACGACTACGTCGGCAAGGGTCTCTCGGGCGGTCAGATCGTCGTCCGCCCACCGCGCGGCGCCACGTTCGACGCATCCAAGAACGTCATCGCGGGCAACGTGATCGGCTACGGCGCGACACAGGGCACCCTGTTCCTCCGCGGCGTCGTGGGCGAGCGCTTCTTCGTCCGCAACTCGGGCGCGACGGCGGTCGTCGAGGGCGTGGGAGACCACGCGCTGGAGTACATGACCGGCGGTCTGGCGGTCATCCTCGGCGCGACCGGACGCAACCTCGGCGCCGGCATGTCGGGCGGCACGGCGTACGTGTACCGCCTCGACAGCAAGCTCGTCAACCGCGAAGCGCTCGCCTCCGGCGAGCTCGTGCTCGGTGAGCTGGGCTCCGGCGACGCGGAGATCCTCCGCGATCTGCTCGAGCAGCATGTCGCCGAGACCGAATCGACTCTCGCCCAGTCGCTCCTCGATGACTTCGAGGCCGAGCTGGCGAACTTCGTCCGGGTCCTGCCGCGCGACTACGCCGCGGTGCTGCAGACCCGCCAGGAGGCTGTCGCCGAGGGGCTCGACCCCGACGGCGACGTCGTCTGGAACCGCATCCTGGAGGTGACGGGTGGCTGACCCGAAGGGCTTTCTGAAGGTCACCGAGCGCGAGCTGCCTCCGCGGCGGCCGGTGCCGGTGCGCATCATGGACTGGAAAGAGGTCTATGAACCCGGCGACGCCGCGGTCCTGCGCCGACAGGCCGGGCGCTGCATGGACTGCGGCGTTCCGTTCTGCCACAAGGGCTGCCCGCTGGGGAACCTCATTCCCGAGTGGAACGACCTCACCTGGCGGGGCGAGGGCCGCGCGGCGAGCGAGCGCCTGCACGCGACGAACAACTTCCCGGAGTTCACCGGGCGGCTGTGCCCCGCTCCGTGCGAGAGCTCGTGCGTGCTGGGGATCAACCAGCCGGCCGTGACCATCAAGCAGGTCGAGGTGTCGATCGTCGACGAGGCGTTCGCGAACGGGTGGATCGAGCCGGAGCCCCCCGGGCGCCTCACCGGCAAGACGGTGGCGGTCGTGGGATCGGGTCCTGCCGGCCTCGCGGCGGCACAGCAGCTCACGCGTGCCGGTCACACGGTCGCCGTGTTCGAGCGCGACGACCGCATCGGCGGCCTCCTGCGGTACGGGATCCCCGACTTCAAGATGGAGAAGAAGCACCTCGAGTCGCGTCTTCGTCAGATGCAGGACGAGGGCACCAAGTTCCGCGCCGGCGTCGAGATCGGCAAGGACATCACGTGGGCCGACCTCCGCGCCCGCTACGACGCGGTCGTCATCGCCACCGGCTCGACGGTTCCGCGCGAGCTCGCCATCCCGGGCCGCGACCTGGCCGGCGTGCACTTCGCCATGGAGTATCTCGTCGAGTCGAACCGGGCCGTCGCGGGTGACTCAGTGCCCAACCAGATCACGGCCGAGGGCAAGCACGTCGTCGTCATCGGCGGCGGCGACACCGGCGCCGACTGCATCGGCACGGCGCACCGCCACGGCGCACTGAGCGTGACCAACCTCGCGATCGGTCGTCGCCCTCCGGGCGAGCGTCCCGAGCACCAGCCGTGGCCGATGGACGCCACGGTGTTCGAGGTGCAGTCCGCCCACGAGGAGGGCGGTGAGCGGGCATACCTCGCGTCGACCGTCGAGTTCCTCGCGAACGACGCCGGCGAGGTGCGCGCACTGCGCGTGGCCGAGACCGAGTTCGTCGACGGACGCCGCGTGCCCAAGAGCGGCACCGAGCGCGAGATCCCCGCCGACCTGGTGCTGATCGCGATGGGCTTCACCGGCCCGGAGCGCGCACTTCTGGAGGATCAGCTCGGCGCCCGCTTCACCGAGCGGGGCAACGTGCGCCGCGAGGACGACTACCAGACGACCGCCCCGGGCGTGTTCGTGGCCGGCGACGCCGGCCGCGGCCAGTCGCTCATCGTGTGGGCGATCGCCGAGGGGCGTGCCGTCGCAGCCAGCGTCGACCAGTTCCTCATGGGCGAGACGCAGCTGCCTGCTCCCGTCCGCCCGACCGATGTCGCCATCGGCCTGCAGCCCGCGTAGGCTTGCCGAGGCACTCGCCACCCTTCAACCCACCCGGAGATTCCACGGATGAGACGCGCCAAGATCGTCGCCACCCTTGGGCCCGCCACGTCGACATATGAGATGGTCCGCGCGATCATCGATGCCGGCGTAGACGTTGCCCGCTTCAATCTGAGCCACGGGGACTACTCGGTCCACGACAACAACTTCGCCAACGTGCGCAAGGCCGCCGACGACGCCGGACGGGCGGTCGCGATCCTCGTCGACCTCCAGGGCCCGAAGATCCGCCTCGGCAAGTTCGAGAACGGGCCGCACGAGCTCGCCGTCGGCGACGTCTTCAAGATCACCACCGAGGACATCCTCGGCACGAAGGAGATCGTCGGCACGACGTTCAAGGGCCTCCCGAACGACGTCAAGCCCGGCGACTTCCTCCTCATCGACGACGGCAAGGTCCGCGTCGAGGTCGTCGAGACCGACGGCACCGTCGTCACAACCAAGGTCATCGTGGCCGGACCGGTGTCGAACAACAAGGGCATCAACCTGCCCGGCGTCGCGGTGAACGTCCCCGCCCTGTCGGAGAAGGACGAGGCGGACCTCCGTTGGGGCCTGCGCGCCGGTGCCGACATCATCGCGCTGTCGTTCGTGCGCGACGCGAAGGACGTCCAGCGCGTCCACGTCATCATGGCCGAGGAGGGACGCCACGTCCCCGTCATCGCCAAGATCGAGAAGCCGCAGGCGGTCGACAATCTCGAGGAGATCATCGACGCGTTCGACGGGATCATGGTCGCCCGCGGCGACCTCGGCGTCGAACTGCCGCTGGAGGCGGTCCCGATCGTGCAGAAGCGCGCGGTCGAGCTCTGCCGCCGAATGGCGAAGCCGGTCATCGTCGCGACGCAGATGCTCGAGTCGATGATCGAGAACCCCGTTCCCACGCGCGCCGAGACCAGCGACGTCGCCAACGCCGTCCTCGACGGCGCCGACGCGGTCATGCTCTCGGGCGAGACGAGCGTCGGCAAGTACCCGGTG
>Ga0160448_100182_pt1 | contig 26975 bp, 26 predicted proteins | sample HID1973M_E1MG_FD_108269 | JGI IMG/M metagenome (GOLD analysis project Ga0160448, IMG submission 108269) | Enriched mosquito-associated microbial communities from UW Madison campus, WI, USA - HID1973M_E1 MG | ecosystem: Host-associated > Arthropoda: Insects > Digestive system > Unclassified ...
GCACGGCATAATCCGCGCTCGCGGTCGGCACTCGCTTCGACCCATTGGGGAAAACTTAGACAGGATGTCCACTCGACTTGTTGGGTCGCTGGCGGTGCTGTGTGCGCTCGCCTTTACGCCGGCCTGGGCACAGGACGCCGCCACACCGGTAACGAACGTAAGCACGATGACGCCGTTTTCGCCGGCCGATGCGGCAATCACGGGTGTCGACGAAGCGCCCGCTGCGATCACTTGCTGCCACCTGCCCGACGGCACGGTCATCGAACTGGAAACGATGGAACCGGTCAGCTCGGCTCGCGCCAAGCGCGGCGATCATTTCCGTCTGCGCACCACCGAGGCGGTCACCGTCGATGACGTGCTGGTGCTGCCTGCCGGCACTGAGGGCGTGGGCGAAGTAATCCATGCCGACAAGGCGCGCAGCGGCGGCAAGGCCGGCGAACTGTTGCTGGCCGCGCGCAGCCTGCAACTGGACGGCCGCAGCGTGCCACTGCGCGGCATGCAGTTGGGTCGCAGCGGCAAGGATCAATCGCAGGCATCGCTGGCGGTGAGCATGGCGCTCGGGCCGCTGGGTCTGTTCGTCCAGGGTGGCGAAGTGGTGATCCCCGCCGGCACGCCGGCCCACGCCAAACTCAAAGGCGCATTTGAGTTGGCGGGTCCCGCGACAGCCGCCTCATCGACATCAGCCGCATCCACATCACCCGCAGCGCCGGCGACGGCGAGCGAGTCCTCCGCATCCCCCGACAACGACGTCACCATCCAACCGCAAAAGGAGTAGTACCGCATGCGTTCCATGATCCAACACAGCTTGTTGTGCCTGGCCCTGGCCTGCCCGGCCGTGGCATTCGCGCAGGAAGCCGCTGCACCGGCCGAGCCGGTCGCCGCCGCTGAAGCTAGCGCTGCTGCCGAAGCCACACCGGCCACCGCCGCAGCACCGGCCGAAGGCGCCGCTGCCGCCGCCGCCGACACCGCGCGCGCTGCCGTGGCCACCACCGCGACCGCACCGGCCGCCGCCAAGGGCGCGCTGGCGCCGCCGCCGGAAGGCAAGGGCCAGATCGTGTTCTTCCGCGAAAAGAAGTTCACCGGCGGCGCGATCTCGTTCAAGGTCCGCGAAGGCAAGACCGAACTGGGCAAGCTGAGCAATGGCTCGTACTTCGTGTTGCCGGTCGAGCCGGGTGCGCACCAGTACGTGGTGCACTCCGAAGCCAAGGACGTGTTGAACCTGGAAGTGGAAGCCGGCGAAACCTATTACGTTTCCAGCGCCATCACCATGGGCTTCATGGCCGGCCATCCCAACCTGACGCCGTCGGATGAGAAGGCGTTCCAGGCGCTGGCGCCCAAGCTGGGTCGTACCCAGCCGCTGGTGAAGTAAATCGCATCAGGTAACAAGCGCCCCCTGCCGCAATGGCAGGGGGCGTGATGTATCGGGCTTTGGCTTATTGGCAGGCCTTGCCCTCGAGCTTGAATTCGGCCGCGTACAGCGTCACCTTGGCCTGCGCGACCTTGCCGGCGGCAATATCCTTCTGCGCGTCTTCCAGATAGATCCGCGCCTGGCCCTGGCCATCCGTGTCCGGCGTGCTCACCGCCACCGGATGGCGCCATACCGTGAGTACCGCCAGCTGGCTGGGACAGGCCTTGCTGGGGATGCGCACCACGTCATTGAGCTTCCAGCCCTGGGCGCCGTCGGGCTTGACCTTGGCCGCGTCCAGCAGGCGCGCACGCGGCTGGCATTGCGCGCTGATGCGCACCACCTTGAAGTCGTAAGGCTGCGCGGCGTCGCCGGTGAACGTGCCTTCGAAGCGGGCGCAGGCTTCGGGAATCTGGCGCAGGGTGTGGGCCACGCCGGTGGCCTGCGGCGGCGCGACCGGGCGATCGATTTCAGGTTTGCCATCGGCGGCCAGCGCGGGCGTGGCGGCGGCCAGCAACAGGCATAGGCTCAGCAGGTTCGGGCGCATGCAAGGACCTTGGTTGAACGAGGGCGACAGGCTTGCATGTTGCGCCTGAATGCTGCGTCGCGGTTGGCGGGCGGCAGTGGCCTCGGTCATACTCGGGGCGCTCCAGGGATTGTCTGAACACGTCGGTATCCGCGCGGCCGCAGGCCGCAGTGGCTGTATCCCGTTCGACAGGCTCCATCGGGATTACCGCCCCACCCGGATTTGATCGTTCGCGCATTCGCCGGAACGTTATCCATCCACCTTGGGAGGGGTTCATGCTGGAACAACACGGTTTGACGCTGTCGCTGGTTTGCGCGGCGATCGCCATTCTTTACGGAATCGTATCGGCACGCTGGATTCTGTCCCGCCCTGCGGGCAATGCACGGATGCAGGAAATCGCCGCCGCCGTGCAAGAAGGCGCCAGTGCCTATCTGCGCCGCCAGTACACCACCATCGCCATCGTCGGCGTGATCCTGTTCTTCATCATCGGCCTGGTCCCGGCCTTGGGCTGGATGACAGCCATTGGTTTCGCCATCGGCGCGCTGCTGTCAGGCGTGGCCGGCTTCATCGGCATGTTTGTCTCGGTGCGCGCCAATGTGCGTACCGCCGAAGCCGCCACCCAAGGCCTCAACCAGGCCTTGAAGATCAGCTTCACCGGCGGCGCCGTCACCGGCCTGTTGGTGGTCGGCCTGGGCCTGCTGGGCGTGGCCGGTTACTTCATCGTGGTCTGGAACGGCCACACCGACGAAGCCACCATCAAGGCGGCCTTGCAGCCGATGGTCGGCCTGGCGTTCGGTGCTTCGCTGATTTCGATCTTCGCGCGACTGGGCGGCGGCATCTTCACCAAGGGCGCCGACGTCGGCGCCGATCTGGTGGGCAAGGTCGAAGCCGGCATCCCCGAGGATGACCCGCGCAACCCGGCGGTGATCGCCGACAACGTGGGCGACAACGTCGGCGACTGCGCCGGCATGGCGGCGGATCTGTTTGAAACCTACGCGGTCACCGTGATCGCGGCCATGCTGATTGCCGGCATCTACTACGCCGACTACGGCTGGACCGGCGTGGTTTATCCGCTGGTATTGGGTGCGGTGTCGATTGTGGCCTCGGTGGTGGGCACGTTCTTCGTCAAGGCGCGCGAGGGCGGCAAGATCATGAACGCCCTCTACCGCGGTCTGGCGGTGTCCGGCGCGCTGGCCGCCATTGCCTTCTACTTCGTCACCCAGTCGATGTTCCAGCCCGAAGTGGTGATGCCCCTGTTTATCTGCGCGCTCATCGGCCTGCTGCTGACCGCAGCGATGGTGGTGATCACCGAGTACTACACCGCCACCGAATACGCGCCGGTGCAACAGGTGGCCAAGGCCTCGGAAACCGGCCATGGCACCAACATCATCGCCGGCCTGGCGGTGTCGATGAAGTCCACCGCCTTGCCGGTGATTGCTGTCGCCGTGGCCATCCTGGCCAGCTACACCATTGGCGATCTGTACGGCGTGGCGGTAGCCGCCACGGCGATGTTGTCGATGGCCGGCATGGTGGTAGCGCTGGACGCCTACGGCCCGATCACCGACAACGCCGGCGGCATTGCCGAAATGAGCGAGCTGGGTCCGGAGATCCGCAAGATCACCGACGCCCTGGACGCAGTGGGCAATACCACCAAGGCGGTGACCAAGGGCTATGCCATCGGCTCGGCCGCACTGGCAGCGCTGGTGTTGTTTGCCGACTACGCGCACAAGCTGGATGACAAGTTCGGTGAGGGCGCGATCAACTTCGCCATCAATGATCCCAAGGTGGTCGTGGGCCTGCTGATTGGCGGCTTGATTCCGTATCTGTTCGGCGCGCTGGCCATGCAAGCGGTCGGTCGCTCGGCCGGTGCGGTGGTGGAGGAAGTACGCCGCCAGTTCCGCGAAATCGTCGGCATCATGGAAGGCACCGGCAAGCCGGAGTACGACAAGGCGGTGGACTTGCTGACCAAGTCGGCCATCCGCGAAATGATCGTGCCCTCGCTGCTGCCACTGATCATTCCGATTGTGGTCGGCCTGTTGCTGGGCCCGGCCGCACTGGGCGGTCTGTTGATGGGCACGATTGTCACCGGTCTGTTTGTCGCCATCTCCATGTGCACCGGCGGCGGCGCCTGGGACAACGCCAAGAAGTACATCGAAGAAGGTCACCACGGCGGCAAGGGCTCGGAAGCGCACAAGGCCGCCGTGACTGGCGATACCGTCGGCGATCCCTACAAGGACACCGCCGGTCCGGCCATCAATCCGCTGATCAAGATCATCAATATCGTGGCGCTGCTGCTGGTGCCGTTGCTGCCGATTGATGGGTGGTTCAAGGGTCGCGCCGCCGAAGCTGCGGACGGTGCGCATGCAGCGGCTTCGCTGCATGTGTCCGAGCTGGGCAATGATCGGATGGCGCGGGTGTATTTCGATGTCGGTTCGGCCGTGGTGCCGGCCGATGTCACGGCGCGCTTGTCCAGCGTGTTGACCACGCTGATGGCCAAGCCGGACACCAAGGTGCGGGTATCGGGCTATCACGATGCCAGTGGCGATGTCGCCACCAATCAAGCGCTGGCCAAGCAGCGCGCGGTGGCGATCCAGCAGTGGCTGGTGGTCAACGGCGTCACCCAGGAACGCATTACCTTGGACAAGCCGATGCAGACGCAGGGCAAGGGCAATGCGGATGAGGCGCGGCGGGTGGAGATTACGGTGGAGTAGCGCAGCGTCGCTGCAATCGTGAGCAATAAATGAAGGGCGGATTAAACCGCCCTTCTTTTTTGTGTGGAGCGGCCGCTGGCGCTGACCCTGCATGGCGGAGCGTCACTATGATGTCCGCCAAGCGCACTTCAAATCGAAGCGCATAAAAAAACCCCGGACCCATCACTCACGTGAAACGTGTGAGGAGAGGAGCTAACCGGGGTATGCACGGCGGATGTTAGGGGAAAGCATGAGCGTATTCAAGAGTCCCGCCTGGGCCTCCCTCATTGATGTGAACATGGCGGACGGCGTGGTACAGGCGCTGTCGCTCGCAAGATTGGCTGCCTATGGCCTGCCCATTCCTTTGTCGGCTGCAGAGGAAGCCTCTCCTTGTATCCAAGCACCCGCCAGCGCCTTGGGTTTAGCCCTTGCCCACGCTCTGCGGACGAAGCAGGACGAGGCAGTCAATGCAGTGAAGGGCAGTGCGGAGACGTCCCTGCGCTCTTTTGGCGACCCAGGCATTGGAGCCGTGGCCAGGCACGCCCGAAACATCACCCTCTGCGAGGCCATGTACCCGGTTCTACACATGCTGGAAGTGGTCATGCGCAATAGCATCCACGACGCCTTCTGCAGGCATTTCGGGGCGCGGGATTGGTATGACCAGGAATGGCTCAACGATAACCATCGGCGGTTCGTCGCAGATGCCAAGAACGAACTTTCCAAGCGTTCAAAACCACACGAGCCGGACCGCGTGATCGCCGAACTCAGCTTCGGATTCTGGTGCGGGATGTTCCACTCAAATTATGAGCACGGCCCCAGAGCTGCTTGGCCCGCATTGCTCTCGGTGGTGATGCCAAATGTGCCGAAGTCATGGCGAACCCGATTCAAGGTGCAAAGGCGCGTGGAGGACGCCCGCGCATTACGAAACCGTGTCTTCCACCATGAGTCCATTGCTCATTTGCCTGACTTGTGCGAACGGCATCGATATCTGATTGAGTTGCTGGGTTGGTTCTCGCCGGAAGCCAGGCGTCACATCGAGCATGTGTGTCGATTCAGACGCGCGTACGACGACGCGTTGGTTCGATCTGACCTGGCTTCGACCTGATCCCGGCCGCGCCAATGTGAAGGAAACGGCACGTGGTTCGTGCCGCTCCCGCCACAGGGTTTGATAGAGCGATTACTGCCCGGACTGCAGCGCAGCCACGCGCACCTCGACCTTCTCGCACTTGTCGTCTTTACAGACGCCATTGAGCCAGGCCTGACCGCTGCCGAACATCACACCCTTCTGGTTGACGAACAAATCGGAGTAGCGCTGCTGGGTGATCGCTTCGGCGATCTGCGGGGTGACAATCTGGCCGTACTTGGCGATGAACTCCGAACTGTCCTTGATTGTCGCCGCCTGATTGTCGACCTGGGTCTTGAAGGGGAAGTCGATCAGCGAGGCCACCGTGGCGGCGTCCTTCTGCGCGACCGCCTGCTGGAAGGTCAGGATGGCTTTTTCATAAGGGGCCGGATCGCCCAGAACTTGACTGATGGTCTGGTTGACGCTGCTGTGATCGTCGCTTTCGCCCTGCGCCTGCGGCGTGGGTTCGGCAGCGCCGCCGTGGGTCTCGGCGATGGGCTGTGCGGCGGGCGGCGTGGTGTCGGCGGCCGGTGCCGCTGTTGCGGCGTCCGCATTGGCCGGTGTGTCCGCGGCTGCGGGTTGCGATTCCGTCGCGGGTTTGCATGCCGCCAGGGCAAACAAAGTGATCAGGCTGACAACAATCTTGTACTGCAAACGCTTCATGGCTTTCTCCGTGCGTGATGACGGCGCCATTCCCTGCTGCGCGTGTGCAGCGCAGGATGCGCCTTGCGAACGCATCCTACTGATTGCCTGTCGTTACGAGATGACGTCAGCCAGCAGTTTGCGACCGGCGGCAATCTCGGCTTCAGCTTCGCTGGGCAGGCCGGGTTCTTCGCCCGCTTCCGCACGCGCGCGTGCTTCGGCTTGCTGCTTCATGTACACCGGGCAGTGTTCCATCATGTAATCCATGTCGAACTTCAAGCGCTCGACCAGGAAGTCGACAAACGCGCGCACTTTCGGCGACATCATGCGGCCACGCGGGAACACCGCATTGAATTCAAATTCCGGGCCGGTCCAACCAGCCAGCACACGGCGCACATACCCCTGTTCCAGATAGGGCTTGACCATCACGTCGGCAGCCACCATCAGGCCTTCGCCGCACAGCAGCGCACCTTTCAATGCGGCGGGATCGTTGGCGATCAGGATCGGGTTGACCGGGAAATCGCGATCAGCCGTGCCGTCGTTCAAGGTCCAGCTGAAGCTGTTGTTGCCGCGACGATGCTTGGGCATGCCGAGCACGCGGTGGTGTTGCAGGTCTTCGGGACGCAGCGGTTCGCCGTAACGGGTGACGTAGTGATTGCTGGCATATACCTGCGTGCGCAACACACCCAGGCGGCGCGCGACCAGGTTGGAATCGGGCAGGCTGCCGATGCGCAGGGCGATATCGATCTCGCCGCCAATCAAATCCAAGGGCTCGTTGCTCAGCACCATCTCGACCCGCACTTCCGGATACTGCGCGTGGAATTCGCCGAGCAACGGCGCGATCTTGTCGATGCCAATCGAGTACGGCGCGGTGAAGCGCAGCCAGCCGCGCGGGCCGCCCTGCAATTGGCTCACTGCGCTTTCGGCGTCGCTGAGTTCGCGTGCGATGCGTTGGCAGTGTTCGTAGTAGATATTGCCGGCTTCGGTCAGGCCCAACTTGCGCGTGGTCCGATGCAGCAGTTGCGCGCCCAGCCGCGTTTCCAGTTCCTGCACCTTGCGACTGACCGTGGTCTTGGGCAGGCCAAGTGATTTGGCGGCGGCAATGAAGCTGCCTTGCTCAACGACTTTGACGAAGATCAGCGTGTCATTCAGATCGTGACTCATGGGGGACTCCGGCGCGATCCGGATTGGACCGCCAGCGGGATGATTATTCCCCTTAATTCGGACTAATCAAGTCCCGATTGAAGGCCTAAGGTAGCGACCCTCCCCTCCGTGATGGCGCCTGCCCATGTCGCTCTCCCTCCCCCAACGCCTGCCGCTGGCCCCGCAATACCCCGCCGCATGGCAGGCTGGACGCTCGATCTCCGTCGCGGAATCCGCGTCGCGGCGGGGTTTGCGGGTGCCGTCCGGCCTGCTGCGCCTGGCCCAGGATAGCCGCGCGGCTTGGCACACCGTGCAAGGCGCGGTGGGTCTGCCCAACCTCATTGTCCCGGTCGTGGGAGAAATCATCCCATGAACGGGACACTTTCCCCGCTCCTGCTGCTGGCCCTGGCCGCGCCGCAGGATCGTGCAATCACGCCGCAGGAATCGGATATCGCCCGCCTGCACTCAAGTCACAGACTTTCCACCACGCCGGGAACCTCCCCCGCCGGCGCGGAGAAAGCCGTCATGCCAGCCACCACCGCCCACGTCTCATCCTCTCCCTCCCCGCGCGGTGGTGCGCTGGCCTGGCTGCGCGGTCTGTGGCAGGCGGTGCGGCCGACCTTCGCGCGCCGTCAGGGCGTGGCGGTGATCGATATCGCCGAAAGCGACGTCGTCGTGGATGACGTGCCGCAGCTCAAGCTCAGCAATGCCGGCCACCTGCGCGGTTTCCGCGAGTTCACCGCGCCGCGGCGCATGCAACTGGGCGCAGCCACGCCGATGCGCGCACGTGCCGTGGGTCAGCGCGCCTCGCTGCAACGGAGACGCGCGTGAACGCCATTGCTCATCCGCAAGCGCTGGTGCTGGGCGCCAGTGGCACCGTTGGTTTTGGCGTCGTTGGCGCTTTGCTGGAAGTCGGCAGCCCCGTGCTGGCGGTCGGTCGCGACGGTCCGCGCATGCGCGCCTTGTCCGAGCATTTCGCCGAAGAGCCGGGCCTGGAACTGATGCACAGCGGCTGCATCTTCAGTGATGACGATGCCGCCAAGCTGGTCAAGAGCATCCGCGCGCGCGGGCGTCCGCTGCATGCGGTGTTCGCCAGCCTGACCAGTCCGCTGGAACCGGGCCGGTTGCTCGACAAGCCCGCCGACGCCTTGCGCCACAAGCTGGAGATGGACTTGATTCCGCACTTGGCCGCCGCCCGTGCGCTGTTGCCGCTGCTGTCCGAGTACGAAGGCAGCGCGCACTACGTGATGGTCGGCGGCCCCTTCGCCGAACGCGGCTGGGCGGGTTATGGCCACAACTCGGTCACCGGCGCGGCGATGCGGATGATGGCGCAGGTGCTGCATGAAGAAGCGCAGTCGCTGGGCGTGCGGGTGCAGTTGCTGTCGATCGACTCGCCGATCTGCACGCCGTCCAACGCCGTCAACGCCTGCGCCGAATGGCCCACGGCCTTGTCGGTCGGCCGCAGTGCGGTGTCGCTGCTGAGCCGCGCCGACAAGCCGCGCTCGATCGTTTCCTACTCGCCGGATCTGGCCAGCCAACCCACCCAGACCCTGTTCTCCGACTTTCCCACTTCGCACCGGGACGATGCCACCGCGGCCTGAGCCGCGCCTTTGCCCGAACTGATTTTGTCGTACGGCTTTTGCTCCTCCCCCTCCCCACCACCCGAGATATCCCATGAACAAGCACGTTCTTTCCGCGCCGCGCACGCGACGCGCCCTTGCCCTTGCCGCTGTCAGCCTGCTGGCCGCCGCGGTGCTGGTCGGTTGCAGTGGCGGCCAGGCCAGCGAAGCCGGTGCACCGCCACCGCCCGCGGTCAGCGTTGCCCCGGTGTTGATCAAGCCGATCAGCCAATGGGATGAATTCAGCGGTCGCATTGAAGCCGTCGAAAGCGTCGACCTGCGTCCGCGCGTGTCCGGCTACATCGATCACGTCAACTATGTCGAAGGCCAGGAGGTGAAGAAGGGCGATGTGCTCTTCACCATCGACTCGCGCAGTTATCGCGCCGAGCTGGCGCGCGCCCAGGCCGAACTGGCCCGCGCCCGCACCCAGGCCGAACTGGGTCGCAGTGAAGCCGCGCGAGCACTCAAGCTGTCGGAAATCCAGGCCATCTCCACCGAAGAGTACGAGCAGCGTCGCTCCGCTTCCGGCCAGGCACAGGCCAATGTCGCCGCCGCGCAGGCGGCAGTGGATTCGGCCCGACTCAACCTGGAGTTCACCCAGGTGCGCGCACCGATCAATGGTCGCGCCGGTCGCGCGCTTGTCACGGCTGGCAATCTGGTCTCGGCCGGCGATGCGGCCAGCGTGCTGACCACGCTGGTCTCGCTGGACAAGGTGCATGTGCACTTTGACGCCGACGAGCGCACCTTCCTGCGTTATGCCGAGATGGCACGCAAGGGCGAACGCCCGAGCGAGCGTGACAGCAAGTTGCCGGTGCAGGTGGCGTTGGCCGATGAAACCGGCTTCCCGCACAGCGGCGCAGTCGACTTCCTCGACAACCAGGTCGATCGCAGCACCGGCACCATCCGTGCACGCGCCCTGCTCGACAACGCCGATCGCGTATTCACTCCGGGCCTTTACGCACGCGTGCGCTTGCTGGGCAGTGGCGAGTTCAAGGCCGCGCTGGTCGACGACAAGGCGGTGCTGACCGATCAGGATCGCAAGTACGTGTACGTGGTCGATGGCAAGAGCCAGGCGCAACGACGCGACGTGACCCTGGGCCGCAAGCTCGGCAACCTGCGCATCGTCGAACAGGGCCTGCAGCCGGGTGACAAGGTGATCGTCAGCGGCGTGCAGAAGGTGTTCTTCCCGGGTATGCCGGTGCAAGCCAAGACCGTGGCGATGGGCGCGAGCGACGCCCCACCGCCGGCCGCGGTCGCCATGAAGTAACGGCCCGCGCCAACGGGTCCGCGCGCGCCGACCGACGCCGCGGACCTGGTTCCACCGCAACGCATCACGCCCTCCTCGTCCATGACGGACGAGGGGCTAGCCCTTTGCTTTCCCTTTGCAAGGAAATCCACCCATGGACTTCTCCCGTTTCTTCATCGACCGGCCGATCTTCGCCGCGGTGTTGTCGATCGTGATCTTCGCCGCCGGCTTGATCGCGATTCCGATGCTGCCGATTGGCGAATACCCCGAAGTGGTGCCGCCGTCCGTCATGGTGCGCACCGTCTATCCGGGCGCCAACCCCAAAGTCATCGCCGAAACCGTGGCCACGCCGCTGGAAGAAGCCATCAACGGCGTGGAGGACTCGATGTACGTCAAGTCCGTCGCCGGCTCCGATGGCGTGCTGCAGCTGACCGTCACCTTCCGCCCAGGCACCGACGCCGACGAAGCGGCGGTACGCGTGCAGAACCGCGTCTCGCAGGCGCTGGCGCGACTGCCTGAAGACGTGCGCCGGCAAGGCGTGACCACGCAGAAGCAGTCGCCGGTGTTCCTGATGGTCGTGCACCTGGTGTCCAAGGACAACAAGTACGACTCGCTGTACCTGCGCAACTACATGCGTTTGCACGTGAAAGACGAGATGGCGCGCATCCCCGGCGTCGGCGACGCGCAAGCCTTTGGCGGCGGCGACTACGCCATGCGCCTGTGGCTGGACCCGGACAAGGTGGCCGCCCGCGGCCTGACCGCCAGTGACGTGCTGCGCGCAGTGCGCGAGCAGAACGTGCAGGTCTCGGCCGGCCAGCTGGGCGCCGAGCCGATGCCCAATGGCAGCGACTTCCTGCTGCCGATCAACGCCAAGGGCCGCCTGGAAACCACCGAGGAGTTTGGCGACATCGTGCTCAAGGCCGGCAGTGACGGCGAGATCGTGCGCCTGGCCGACGTGGCCCGGATTGAACTGGCCGCCGGCGACTATACCCTGCGTGCCCGCTTGAATGGCATGAACGCCTCGGCCATCGGCATCTTCCAGGCGCCCGGCGCCAACGCCCTGAACATCCGCGACGCGGTCATCGAAAAGATGGGCGAAATCCGCAAGAAGCTGCCGCCGGGCGTGGAGATCACCTCGGTGTACGACACCACGGTGTTCGTGCGTGACTCGATCAAGTCGGTCATCACCACCCTGCTGGAAGCCACCTTGCTGGTGGTGCTGGTGGTGATCCTGTTCCTGCAGACCTGGCGCGCCTCGATCATTCCGTTGATTGCGGTGCCGGTGTCGATTGTGGGCACCTTTGCGGTGCTGTACGTGCTGGGCTTTTCGATCAACACGCTGACCCTGTTCGGGCTGGTGCTGGCCATCGGCATCGTGGTCGATGACGCCATCGTGGTGGTGGAGAACGTCGAGCGCCATATCGAACACGGCGCCACTCCGCTGGAAGCCGCACATCTGGCCATGAAGGAAGTGTCCGGACCGATCATCGCCATTGCCCTGGTGCTGTGTGCGGTGTTCGTGCCGATGGCCTTCCTGACCGGCGTGACCGGCCAGTTCTACAAGCAGTTCGCGGTGACCATTGCCATCTCCACGGTGATCTCGGCGATCAACTCGCTGACCCTGTCGCCGGCGCTGGCCGCCAAGCTGCTGCGCCCGCATGACGCCGAGAAGGATGCGCCCTCGCGTCTGATCGATCGCCTGTTCGGCTGGCTGTTCCGTCCGTTCAATCGTTTCTTCAAGCGCAGCTCCGAAGGCTATGAGCGCCAGGTCAAGCGTTCGCTCGGCCGTCGCGGCGTGGTCTTCGCCGTCTACGCCGTGCTGCTGCTGGGCGCGGGCGTGATGTTCAAGGCGGTACCGGCCGGCTTTATTCCGGTGCAGGACAAGCTGTACCTGATCGCCGGTGTGAAGATGCCGGAAGGCGCGTCGATAGAACGCACCGACGCGGTGCTGAAGAAGATGGCCAAGATGGCGATGGAAGTGGAAGGCGTGCAGGACGAGATCGCCTTCCCCGGCCTGAACCCGCTGCAGTTCACCAACACCCCCAACAGCGGCGTGGTGTTCTTCAACCTCAAGCCGTTTGGTGAGCGCAAGAACAGCGCCGAGCAGATCTCGGCCGAGTTGAACGCCAAGTTCTCGAGCATCGAAGAGGGCTTCACCTTCGCCTTCATGCCGCCGCCCATCCAGGGCCTGGGCAATGGTTCGGGCTGGTCGCTGTTCGTGGAAGATCGCACCCGCCTGGGTTATGGCGAATTGCAGAGCGCAGTGCAGGCGTTCCAGGGCGCGGCCTCGCAGACGCCGGGTCTGGGCTTCCCGATCAGCAGCTACCAGGCCAACGTGCCGCAGCTGGATGCGGAAGTTGATCGCGTCAAGGCCAAGGCTCAAGGCGTGCCGCTGACCGAGTTGTTCGACACGCTGCAGACCTATCTGGGTTCGGCCTACGTCAACGACTTCAACATGTTTGGTCGTACCTGGCAGGTGATTGCGCAGGCCGATGGTCCGTTCCGCGACAACGTGGAAGACATCGCCAATCTGCGCACGCGCAATGCCAATGGCGAGATGGTGCCGATTGGCAGCATGGTCAACATCAAGCAGACCTACGGCCCGGATCCGGTGATCCGCTTCAACGGCTATCCGGCTGCGGATCTGCTCGGTGATGCCGACCCGCGCATCATGTCCTCGGGTGAGGCCATGGCCAAAGTGACCGAGCTGGCCGAGAAGACCTTGCCGACGGGCATGGGCATCGACTGGAGCGATCTGAGCTACCAGCAGGCCACCCAGGGCAAGGCCGCGCTGGTGGTGTTCCCGCTGGCGGTGCTGTTGGCCTTCCTGGTGCTGGCGGCGCTGTATGAAAGCTGGACCCTGCCGCTGGCGGTGATCCTGATCGTGCCGATGACCCTGCTGTCCGCACTGAGCGGCATCTGGTTGATTGGCGGCGACAACAACGTGTTCGTGCAGGTGGGCCTGGTGGTGTTGATGGGCCTGGCGTGCAAGAACGCGATCCTGATCGTCGAATTCGCCCGCGAGCTGGAACTGCAGGGCAAGGGCATCGTCGAATCCGCCCTGGAAGCCTGCCGCCTGCGCCTGCGCCCGATCGTCATGACCTCGGTGGCCTTCATCGCCGGCACGGTGCCGCTGGTGTTGTCCTCCGGCGCTGGCGCCGAAGTGCGCTCGGTCACTGGCATCACGGTGTTCGCCGGCATGTTGGGCGTGACCCTGTTCGGTCTGTTCCTGACCCCGGTGTTCTATGTCGCCCTGCGCAAGTTGGCGGGTCGTCCGCTGGTCTCGCATGGGCCGGCCGCCGACACCGCCGCGACAGCCCACGTCTGATCCTCCTCCCCCACTTCTGGAATCCTCATGAACATCTCAAGCAAGATTGCCCTGGTCACCGGCGCCACTCGCGGCATCGGCCTGCACACCGTGCGTCAACTGGCCGAAGCCGGCGTGCACACCCTGCTGGCCGGACGTGATCGCGAGAAGTCGGTGCAGGCCGCACTGCAACTGCAGGCCGAAGGCCTGCCGGTGGAAGCCATTACCTTGGACGTCACCGATGCCGCTTCCATCGCACAAGCTGTGACCGCAGTGGAAGCGCGTCACGGCCGCCTGGACATCCTGGTCAACAACGCCGGCATCCTGCTGGACGAGCCGGGCAAGCCGGTCTCGGCGCAAAGCCTGGACACCTGGCGCAAGACCTTCGACACCAATGTGTTCGGCGTGATTGCCGTGACCCAGGCCTTCCTGCCGCTGATTCGCAAGTCGCAGGCCGGACGCATCGTCAATGTCTCCAGCCTGCTCGGCTCGGTCACCTTGCACAAGGATCCGAGCTCGCCGATCTACGACTTCAAGGTGCCGGCGTACAACGTCTCCAAGAGCGCGGTCAACGCCTGGACCGTGCAGCTGGCCTACGAGCTGCGCGACACCACGGTCAAGGTCAACACCATCCACCCCGGCTACGTGCGCACCGACATGAATGCCGGTGAGGGCGAACTGGAAGTGGCCGACGGCGCGCGCACCAGCGTGGCGCTGGCCTTGATCGACAACGACGGGCCCACTGCGGGCTTCTATTACCAAGATCAGGAGCTGCCGTGGTAATCCGACCCCTCATCACGATACTGGCCGCCTCATTGCTGGCCGCTTGCGCCACGGTGGGACCGGATTATCGTGCGCCGGAACTGGCGCCGGCCGCCCTGCCCAGCGCACAGGCCGAGTCCTTCACCGCTGAGCGCCCCGTGGCCAACTGGTGGTCGCAATTTGGCGATCCCACCCTGGATCAACTGATCGCCGATGGCCTGGCCGCCAATCCGGATCTGTGGATCGCCGCAGCGCGCGTGGCGGAAGCACGTGCGGTGTTCAGCGAACGCCGTCTGGATCTGGCGCCACATGTCAGCCTGGGCGCTGAGCAGACCCGCAGCAAGCAACCGGTCGCCGGCCTGGGCCGTGTCGAAACCGAAGTGGACAGCGTCGGCTTTGACGCGGCCTGGGAACTGGATCTGTTTGGCCGCGTGCGTCGCTCGACCGAAGCCGCGCATGCGGATCTGCAGGCGCAGCGCAACGACATGGCGGCGATGCAGGTCAGCGTCGCCGCTGAGGTCGCGCGCAATTACTTCGAGCTGCGTGGTTACCAGCAGCGCCTGGACGTGGCCCGAAAAACCCTGGACAACCTGGGCGAGACCCAGCGCCTGACCGAATCGCGCTGGAAACTGGGTGCGGGCACCGAGCTGGAAGTGCAAAGCAGCCTGGCGCGGATGAAGGCGATCGAAGCCAGCCTGCCGGTGCTGGAAACGGCCGAGGCACAGTCACGCCATCGCATCGAAGTGCTGACGGGTCGTCGTCCGGGCACGCTGGATACGGTGCTGGCGCCACGGCCGACGCCCGCGTTGGTCAAGGCGCTGGCCATTGGTGACACCACCCAACTGCTGCGCCAGCGTCCGGATGTGCGGGCGGCGGAACGCCGGCTGGCATCGGCCACCGCGCGGGTGGGCGTGGCCACCGCGGATCTGTTCCCGCGCGTGAGCATCCGTGGCTTTGTCGGTTTTCTGGCCGGCGACTTCAGCGGTTTGATCAATGGCGACAATAAGGCCTGGTCGGTAACACCGTCGATCAGTTGGGCGGCCTTTGATCTGGGCAGCGTGCGTGCACGCTTGCGCGCGACCGAGGCGCAGAACGACGGCGCCTTGGCCGAGTATGAGAAGGCGGTGCTGGCCGCACTGGAAGACACCGAGAACTCGCTCATGGGTTACGGCAAGCGGCAGACGCAGTTGTTGCGCGTCACCGAACAAGCCAACGCGGCACGACGCGCTTCGGAACTGGCCGATGCACGTTATCGCGCCGGTGCGTCGGACTTCCTGACCCTGCTCGATGCGCAGCGCACCCAACTCGCGGCCGACGATGCATTGGCGCAAGCCGAAGCCGGCGTCAACGTCGGCGTGGTGGCGGTGTACAAATCGCTCGGCGGTTGGGGCGAGGCCGATGTGGATCCCACGTTGGCCAGTGTGGGGCGTTGACGATGGGATAAGGACATCGCCCTCACCCCACCTTCTTCTTGATGGAAGCAGAAGGCTACCCGCCTCTGCTCTCCAGCAAGCGGGCCTGGGGTGAGGGCGACGAAAACGCAACTGGTTTGTGAGTAATCACACGCACCACAATGACCGGCCCTGCGTCTCTACCATTGCATATGTTTCATCGATAGAGAAGACTGTTTGCGAGGTAGGCCATGCTCCGGTTAGCGTAAGCGCATGGTCAAAGTCAGCGACACCTTAGGGAAGAGATTGCTGCAGGCAAGAAGCGCCAGCGGAATGACGCAAGGCGAACTTGCTGAAGCTGTCGGTATAACGCAACCCAGTTATTCCGCATTGGAGCGGGATATCAGCAAGAGCACCAGCAAGATCGGTTCGCTTGCGCGATTGCTGGGCGTGGATGCCTACTGGCTGGAAACGGGCGAAGGCGCGATGCGTCGTTCGGGCCTGTCCGAGGCGCTCACCGACTATGCGCTGCCGCCGGAAACCCGGCGCATCCTGCACTCACTTGGCAAGATGACCGAGCGCAAGCGCAAAGCATTGCTTGAGCTGATTGCTTCGACTGATTGACTGCAGCGGTGCGCCTCAGCGCACCGTGTCGGCGGGAACAATCAGCGGACCCAGGTCATACCCCAATGCCGTTGCCCGCGCTTTGAGCTGCTCAAAGCGCTCACGCTCCATGCTGGGAGTGCGGGAGAGGATCCACAGATAGTCACGATCAGGTTCGCCGACAATCGCCCAGCGATAGTCGGGGTCGATCGCGATTACCCAATAATCGGCCCATACAAAGGGCAGCCAAGAGAGCCAGCCGGGAGCAAAGCTGACCTCAAGCTGCGCCGGATGTCCTGGCACCGGTTTGGCGACACCTACTGCCACATCGGTGCCCTTGGCGGTGCGACAGGTGTTGCGCACGCCGATGGTGCCATCGCGCTGTGGGGTATAGGTGGCGGTGATGTCAGCCAGGCAATCTTTCTGATAGCGCATGGGCAAATGCGCGATCTCGAACCACTGGCCCGCATAGCGGGTGACGTCCAAGCTGGGGACGGACTGCAGGGGTTGCGCAGCATGACTGCTGGCCGACATCAACACTAGAAGCAGCAAGAATGTCAGACGTGCCATCGTTCAAATCTCCTTTTGCACGAACCGGTACGACGATAGAAAACAAGAAGGGCCGCGGGATGCTTTCTACGCTGGAAAACATCCCGCGACCCGTGCCACCTGGTGGACGGCCGCGTTTGCACGTGCCGCCTGAGCGAGCGCCGCTTACGGCTTGCCTACCTTCAAACCTTTGCTGTCGACCTTGTTGACGCCCTTGATGGCGCGCGTGATCGACACGGCTTTGTCGATCTGAGCCTGGCTGTCAACACGACCACTCAGGCTGACCACGCCATTGACCGTCTCGACCTTGATGTCCAGACCGGACACATCTTCGGTAGCCAGCAGATCCGCCTTGACCTTGGTGGTGATCCAGGTGTCGCTGGCGGGCTGTTCCGAGTCGCCCTTGCTCTTGTCGGCCTGCGCGCGGTTCTGTTCTTCCGGCTCATTTTCCGGAAACGCGAGCACGGTCGCGGTCGCGAACAACAAGCCGCCGCCGAGCGCGGCAGTCAGCAGTGTGCGGGAAGCGCGATTGGACTTCATGGGCCATCTCCTGCGTTGCGTTGTTGAGACCGAAGTCTTGCCACGCGCTCGTACAGCGAGCGTGAAAAGCAGGATTACTCTGGGGATGCGTTGGAGCGCGTTCAGCTCTTCGCCTGATGGCTGCCAGTGCCGACTGGATTGGCAGCTCCCATCACCGCGGGGCGGACTGATCTTCGCCCTCGCCACGTTTGAATTCATAATCTGTGGATTCATCCAGGAAGCGCCGTGATGACCGCCCCCCTCAATGTCGCCCTCATCGGCTATGGCTACGTCGGCAAGACATTCCACGCGCCGCTCATCCAGCACACGCCCGGACTTGCCTTGCATACGGTAGTTTCGCGCGATGCGGACAAAGTGCACGCGGATTGGCCGCAACTGCGGGTGGTCGCCGATGCGCAGCAGGCGTTTGCCGATGCCGCCATTGATCTGGTGGTGATTGCTTCACCCAACGACAGCCACGCGCCGCTGGCGCTGGCGGCTTTGGACCACGGCAAGCATGTGGTCGTGGACAAGCCCTTCACCGTCACTGTGGCCGAAGCCGAAGCGGTGATCGCGCGCGCGCGCGAGCGCGGACGCAAGCTGAGCGTGTTCCAAAATCGTCGCTGGGATGCGGATTTCCTGACCCTGCACCAATTGCTGCGCGACGGCGCGTTGGGCGAGGTCGCGGAACTGCATTCGCACTTCGATCGATTCCGCCCGCAGGTACAGCAGCGCTGGCGCGAAAGTGCCGTCGCTGGTGCCGGGCTGTGGTACGACCTGGGTCCGCACCTGCTCGACCAGGCCTTGCAGTTGTTCGGCACGCCGCTGGCCTTGCACGCCGATCTGGCCATGCAACGCGAGCGCGCGCAGGCGCCCGACTACTTCCACGTGCAGCTGCGCTACGCCCACACCCGGGTGCATCTGCATGCCGGCAGTCTGGTCGCCGCGCATGGCCTGCGCTTCGCCGTCCATGGTGATGGCGGCAGTTATCTCAAACAGGGCTTGGATGGCCAGGAAGACGCGCTGCGCGCCGGTGCACGGCCTGGCGACTTGAACTGGGGCGAGGATGCCCTGCCTGGGCAGCTCATCAAGCTCGATGCGCAGGGAACCTTGATCGCGCAGACGCTGCCCAGCCAGCCGGGTGACTACCGACGCTACTACGCCGCCATGCGCGCGGCCATAGTCGAGGGAACACCGTTGCCGGTGACCGCCGAGCAGGCGTTGGAGGTGATGCGCTTGATCGAGCTGGGCCAGCGCAGCGCGGCCGAACGGCGCGAGCTCGCCGTAATCTGATGCGAGCTGCGGCAGCGTGCCGCAGTGCGGCATCGGCTTGAACTGATTCGCAGCAAACGCGGGAGTACAATGCCGCTTCCCCAGCCGACACGAATCCGTTCTGCATGAACGGACAGCGGGGATCAGCGCTGCCCGATTTTCCCGCACCCGCCACGGATGATTGCCCCCGCATGTTCCGATTCTTCGAGAAACAGATCGATATCTACCCCGCCGGCGAGCCGGCCACACCGCCGCGCACGCTGTTCGCGTTCCTGCTGCACTTCTCGCGACCGCTGGTGCCCTGGCTGCTGCTGATGTCGTTGCTGACCGGCACGATCTCGGCGCTGGAAATCGTGTTCTTCGATTTCATGGGCGACCTGGTCGACTGGCTGGGCAAGGCGGATCGCGCCACCTTCTTCGCTGTGCATGGCCAGACCTTGCTGGGCATGGCGGCGCTGGTGGTGGTGGTGTTCCCGCTGCTGGTGCTGCTGCAGGCACTGATCATCCACCAGACCATCTGGGGCAACTACCCGATGATCGCCCGCTGGTTGTCGCATCGCTACCTGCTGCGGCAAAGCGTGTCGTTCTTCCAGGACGAGTTCGCCGGCCGTATTTCGCAGAAGGTCATGCAGACCGCGCTGTCGATCCGCGAGACGGTGATGAAGTTGATGGACGTGTTTGTCTACGTCGTCGTCTACTTTGTCGGCACCGCGGTGCTGGTGGGTCGGGCCGACTTGCGCCTGGTGATACCGCTGGTGCTGTGGCTGGCCGGCTACATCACCATCCTGGTGATCTTCGTTCCGCGCCTGCAGAAGGTCTCGGCCGAGCAGTCCGACGCGCGTGCGCAGATGACCGGTCGCATCGTCGACAGCTATACCAACATCCAGACCATCAAGCTGTTCGCCCACACCATGCGCGAGCAGGACTACGCGCGCGATGCCATGGACGAGTTCATGGTCACCGTGCACCGCCAAATGCGCCTGGTGACCCTGTTGACCGTGTGCCTGCACACCATCAATGCGCTGCTGTTGGCCAGCATTGGCGGCATCGCCGTGCTGGCCTGGCAGCAAGGCGGCATTTCGCTGGGCGCGATTGCGGTGGCCATCGCGCTGGTGATGCGCATCCGTTCGATGTCGGACTGGATCCTGTGGGAAGTGGCCGGGCTGTTCGAGAACATCGGCACCGTGCAGGATGGCATGCAGACCATCGCCCAGCCGCTGGCGATCACCGATGCCAATGCGCGCGATCTGGACGTGGAGCGTGGCGAGATCCGCTTCGAGCATCTGCAGTTCCACTACGGCCGCCAATCCAAGGTGATCCAGGATCTGTCGCTGGTGATCAAGCCGGGCGAGAAGGTCGGCATCGTCGGCCGTTCGGGCGCCGGCAAGTCCACCCTGGTCAACCTGCTGCTGCGCTTCTACGACCTGGAAAGCGGCCGCATCCTGATCGACGGCCAGGACATTGCCCAGGTCACCCAGGAATCCCTGCGCCGCAACATCGGCATGGTTACCCAGGACACCTCGCTGCTGCACCGCTCGATCCGCGACAACATCCGCTACGGCCGTCCCGATGCCAGCGAGGGCATGATCGAACGCGCCGCGCAGCAGGCGCATTCCGATGAGTTCATCCGCACCCTGACCGATGCCAAGGGCCGCAGCGGCTATGACACCCACGTGGGCGAGCGCGGGGTCAAGCTCTCCGGCGGCCAGCGCCAACGCGTGGCCATCGCCCGCGTGCTGCTCAAGGATGCGCCCATCCTGGTGCTGGACGAGGCCACCTCGGCGCTGGATTCAGAAATTGAAGCGGCGATCCAGGAGCAGCTGTACGCGCTGATGGAAGGCAAGACCGTGATCGCCATCGCCCATCGCCTGTCCACCATCGCCGTGCTGGATCGGCTGGTGGTGATGGACGAAGGCCGCATCATCGAGACCGGCAGCCACGATGAACTACTGGCCCAGGACGGACTGTACGCCGCGCTGTGGCGGCGTCAGTCGGGTGGATTCATCGGCCTGGAACTCAACGACGCGGTCTGAGGCCGGCGCCGACGGCCTGGCTCGCGAAGGCGGCCAGGCCTGCTGCAGTGGCATCAGCCGGTCATGGCGCCGCCACCGGCTGCAGCGGCGGCTGCTTCCAGCTGCCATCCAGCGCTTCTTGCTTGGGCCAGTACAGGCGCATGGCGAGGAAGAACGGTCCCTTGGGTGCGGGCAGCCAGTTGGCTTCCTTGTCCTTGCCGGGCGATTCGTGCTGCACGTAGATCGTCACGCCGCCATCGGCGTCCTGCTTCAGCGAAGGCAGCATGGGCGAGTTGATCAGATAGCGATTCAGCGGATTGGCGCTCAGCAAACTGGAGGGCAGTTCGTACAGCGTCACCGACCAGAATGCATTGGCCGGCGGAAACTGATCCTTGGCGAACTTCAGCGTGTAGCGGCTGGTGGCACCGTCCAATTTGGCCCCATTGGCGTCGGTGAAGTAGATCGGATAGAGCGCTTCATCCTTGCTGTTGCCGTAGATGCCCAGCACCGCCGCCGACATCCGGCGCAGATAGTTGCCCTGCAGGTGATCGCGGGTGCCAAAGTAATCGGCGCTGCTGTCCTTGCCGGTGTCCAGATTGGCCACCTTGTTGTCGTTGAAGTCCTTCCAGGCCGCGGCCATGCCGCTCTCAATCGCCTTCAGCGTCTCCGGCGGCAGCTGCGCCGGATCAAAGGGCTTGCCCGCGCCCACGCCAATCTTGGCGAAGCGCGCCCTCAGATCGGTTTCGCTGGGCACGGTCGGCGCAAACTGCAGCAGGAAGTTGAGCACGCGGAAGAACTCCGGCGAGGTCTTCTGCTGCTCCGGCGTCAGTGGTGCAATGAAATCGATCGTGGGCGCTGGCGGCGGCGGCGTAGTCTTCAGGAAACTCGACAAGGGCTGGGCTTTGTAGCCGGCTTGGATCTGTTTGACCTTGTCGATGTCCTTGGGATTGAACAGCTGGGTGCGGAATAGCACGAACGCCAGCTGCGTTTCCGAACGTATCACCTGCTTGATCCCGGCCGGTGTGTCGCCCTTCCAATCCGGCCCGGCCAGCAGGTAGTTGCCCGCTTCGCTGCCGGTGGCACGACTGCCGACGTAGGCGAAGTTGTAGGTGTACAGATCGATGAACTGCGCCGAGTAGTAGCGGCTCTTCTCCACCGCCGGCACGCTGATCACCAGCGGCTCGGCACGCAGATCCGCGCCCAGCGCCGAGTACGGCGTATCCGAGTTCGGCGTCTGGATGGTCTTGTCATCCGGCGTGAAGACGCGCGCGGTGTTGTGGATCTCGTTCCAGACGCCCTTGTACTCCGGGCTCTTCGGGTCGACGAAGTACGAGTACTGCACGCGGTAGCTGTCGACCATCGGATAGCCGTAGATATAGGCTTCCTTGGCGATGTCGGCCAGTTCGTTGTTGGCGGCGGGCGCAGGAGTGGTCGCTGCCGGAGACGTGGCTTCGGGCGCGGTCGCTGCGGTTTCCGGAGCGCGCTTGCAGGCGCCAAGCGCCAGTCCCAGCGAGGCGGCGCAAGCCATGACCAGCAAATAACGGGAACGGATCATCACGATAACTCCTGGCATGCGGAGGGGATCGTGTGGCCAAGGCTGGCTGCACGACGCTGCCGGAAGCATAGGAGTGAGTGAACGGGGTGTCTTGCGAAAATACCCGCTCAGCGCACCAGTAAAACTACTGGCGCGCCGAAACGATCAGGCCGGGACTAGTTCAACCAGCCGCGCACCGCCGCCTTCTGCGAGTACCACCACAGGAACAAGGCGATCACGATCAGGATGCCCGGCATCACCAGCGTGTGGACACCCTTCAAGTCCCAAGCCGGCGTGGAGGTGAACATGCCAATGGTCTGCGCCAGGATCGCCAGCAGCGAGACGAAGAACATCGTCACCGCCCAGCGCTTCTTGAGCAGCAAGCCGATGGCTCCCAGCACGCCGCCAAATACGGCGATGCCGAACACCACATACAGCCACATTGGCAGCGCGTTGTAGATGGTCTGATCGGCGCTGGACATCTGCGCCACCTGCTCGGGCGACATCGTCAGTTGCATGACGAACATCGCCACGCCGATCAGGTTCCACAGCAACGCCAATATGCCAGTGATCCAGAAGCCCTTGCCGCGTGGAAGATCGAGTGTCGCGTTCATATGCCCTCCCCAGGCCTGATGGACGGCCCGAGCATACTCCCGCAAAAAAGTGAACGGCGATTACAGAATTCGCCGCGCTCGCGAACGCGCAATCAGGGGTTTGCCGAGACCCGCCACACCTTGTTGCCCACGTCATCGGCGACCAACAGCGCGCCGCTGCGATCAAAGGCGACGCCCACCGGACGGCCGCGCGCATTGCCGTCTTTGTCGAGGAAGCCGGTCAGCACATCGCTGGGCTCGCCGCTGGGCTGACCCGATACAAACGGCACAAACACCACCTTGTAGCCCACCGGTTGCGAGCGATTCCACGACCCGTGCAGGCCAATGAAAGCGCCTTTGCCAAACTGGGCCGGAAAGCCGCGCGCCTGCGAGAAGGTCAGGCCTAATGCCGCCACGTGCGCACCCAGCGCGTAATCCGGTGCGATGGCCTGCGCCACCTTGGCGGGATTCTGCGGCTTGACCCGCTCATCCACGTGCTGGCCGTAGTAGCTGTAGGGCCAGCCGTAGAACGCGCCTTCGCGCACGCGGGTCAGATAATCCGGCACCAGTTGATCACCAATTTCATCGCGCTCATTGACCACCACCCACAGAGCATGGGTGTCAGGCTCCCACGCCAGCCCGACCGGATTGCGCAGGCCGGAGGCAAACACCCGGCTTTGGCCCGTGGCCACGTCGATCTCCAGCACAGCGGCGCGATTGACCTCGTTCTGCAATCCGTTCTCGCCGACGTTGCTGTTGGAACCGATGCCGGCATACAGATGTTTGCCATCGGCACTGGCGACCAGACTCTTGGTCCAGTGGTGGTTGATTGGCCCGCCAGGAAGATCGGCCAGCTTCACCGGCGTGTCGGTGATGCGGGTCTGCCCGGTCTGATAGGGCACGCGCACGATGGCGTCGGCGTTGGCGATATACAGCTGATCGCCAATCAAGGCCATGCCGAACGGCGAGACCAGGTTGGACAGGAACACCTGCCGCAACTCCGCCACGCCGTCGCCATCGGCATCGCGCAGCAAGTGGATGCGATTGGCGCTGGGTACGCCGGAGCCGGCCTTCTTCATGGTCCGCTTCATGACCCAGTTGCGGATGCCACCCTTCTCGCCCGGCTTGGGCGGTGCATTGGATTCGGCCACCAGCACATCGCCATTGGGCAGTACATACAACCAGCGCGGATGTTCCAGGCCGCTGGCGAAGGCCTGCACCCGCAGCCCCGCCGCGGGCGTCGGTGTCGCGCCGGGCGGCCAACCGACCGCAGGCGCCACATTGACCGTCGGGATGGTCTGCTTGTCAGGCGCAGGCAATACCGTGCGCGGGCCGACTTCCACCACGGCCTCGGACGGCCCGGTCTGCGCGCAGGCCAGCGGAATGAGCAACAGCAAACTGAAGCCAGCAGACCAACGCATGGGCGACTCCCGGTGATTGCGCGCATCGTGGCGCGTGGCCGGCGAACGCCGCGTCAAGACCGCTCAGGCCTCGTCCTGGCCGCGCGCCTCCACCGTCGGCACGCCGTCCTCATCCAGGCGCACGCGGATCTGGATGGGCTTGCAGCAGACCTGGCAGTCTTCGACATAGTCCTGCTCACCGGCGGAGTCGTCGACGAACACGGTGATGACTTCGCCGCAGTAGGGGCAATCAATATCGGCGGAGGGAAGATGCGGCATGCTGGCGCGCGAACCTCAGGCCGAACCCAGATGCACCACCTGGGCGATGCGATCCATCCAGATGTAATGCGCGTGCTCGGGATGTTGCTGGTCATCGATGCGCACGGCCGCGTTGAATCCCTGCGCGCCTTCGCTGTCGCGGAACACCTGCACGCTGGGGCGGATGGAGACAGTGCCCGTTATGCGGGAGCCATCGGTCAGATGCAGTTCCACCTGCGCCTCATCCGGCAGTTCCTGGATCAGCGTTTCCAGATGGAGGATGTCCGCCTGTCGGGTGTAAAGATGTTGCGGGACTTCGATCATGGTCGACACTCCTGCGCCAAGGCGGCCAGTCTGGATCACGTCGTCGGCAAGACACTGTGAAGCTGCTGCGCCTGTGGCCGTGCCACCGCTCATAAGGGGCTTAGCCCAACAGCTTCAGCACCGCCTGTGCGGCAGGCTCAGAAGACGCCGGATTCTGTCCGGTCACCAGGCGACCATCCACTACCACATGCGGTTGGAACGCTGCGCCCGCCTCGTAGTGCGCACCCTGTGCCTTCAACGCATCTTCGAGCAGGAAGGGAACCACGTCGGTCAGCTGTGCGGCGGCTTCCTCTTCGTTGCTGAAACCAGTGACGCGCTTGTCCTTGACCAGGGGCTGGCTGAGCGCGCCTTTGGCATTGCGCAACACCGCCGGTCCGTGGCACACGGCTGCCACGGGTTTGCCTGCGGCAAAGTTCGTTTCGATCAGCCTGAGCGAATCAGCGTCGTCCACCAGATCCCACAGCGGTCCGTGACCACCGGGATAGAACACCGCATCGACATCGGCATCGACCACTTCGGCCAGTTTGCGGGTCTGCGCCAGCGCGGCAATCGCCTCGGTGTCGCCGTTGAAGCGGACCGTCGCCGGGGTCTGCGCATCCGGCGCGTCGCTCTTGGGATCCAGCGGTGGTTGCCCGCCCAGCGGCGAGGCCAGCAGCACCTGCGCACCGGCATCCTTGAAGGCGTAGTACGGCGCGGCAAATTCTTCCAACCAGAAGCCGGTCTTCTTGCCCGTGTCGCCCAGCTTGTCGTGCGAGGTCAGCACCATCAGGATTTTCTTCATGACGTGGTGGTTTCGCTGTGGGAGTGGTCACACGCTAGCAAGGCGGGCGCTAAGACATGGTCAAAGCGTCCGCTTCCGGCGCCCTGTAGCAAACAGGGGCGTTGGCGTGAGGCTAGCTCTGCTTGATCTTGTGGCCGCCAAACTCGTTGCGCATGGCGGCGAGCAGCTTGTCGGCAAACGAATCGTTCTCGCGCGAACGCAGGCGTTCCAGCAGCGACATCGTGATGACCGGCGCGGACACATTGAGGTCAATCGCCTCGGCCACCGTCCAACGGCCTTCGCCAGAGTCTTCCACGTAAGGCGCGATGCCAGCCATGCTGGGATTCTTGCGCAGCGCATCGGCGGTCAGATCCAGTAGCCAGGAACGCACCACGCTGCCGTCGCGCCAGATGTCGGCGACCTGCTGCAGGTCCATGCCGAACTCCTGCTTGCGCTGCATGATCGCGAAGCCTTCGGCGAAGGCCTGCATCATTCCGTACTCGATGCCGTTGTGGATCATCTTGGTGAAGTGTCCCGCACCACCCGGTCCGACCCGGCCCCAGCCGCGATCCGGCGCCGGTGCCAGGGTCTGGAAGATCGGCGTCAAGGCTTCCACCGCCGCCTGCTCGCCGCCAATCATCAGGCTGTAGCCTTCGGCCAGGCCCCACACACCGCCACTGGTGCCGCAGTCCACGTAGTGCAGGCCGGCCTGCGCCAGGCGCTCGCCACGGCGCTGGGTTTCCTTGTAGTTGGAGTTGCCGCCGTCGATGACGGTGTCGCCGGGCGCCAGCAACGGCAGCAGGTTGTCGAGCGTGCTGTCCACCACCGGACCGGCCGGCACCATCAGCCAGATCACGCGCGGCGTCGGCAAGGCGGCAAGGGTCTCTTCCAGGCTCTGCGCAATGAGGATGCCGCGGCTGGCGGCTTGTTCGCGCGCCGGCGCACCGGGATCAAAGCCGTGCACGCGATGGCCGCCGCGCAACAAACGCTCAGCCATGTTGGCGCCCATGCGGCCCAGTCCGATCATTGCCAGTTCCATGAGGATTCCTTGGTTTGCTTGTTTCGGTGAGAGGGAAATCAGGGTGATTGTGCGGAACTCAACCAGCTGCGCAGCAGCGCGCTGGTTTCCGCGGGTTGTTCCAGCGGCGGCAGGTGGCCGCATTCGCGGAACACATGCAACTGCGCGCCGGCGATGCCGGCCTGGATGAAGCGCGATTCTTCCGGTGCCGTCATGCGATCATCGTCGCCCACCCCCACTACGGTGGGAAGCTGGACGTTGGCCAGCAAGGCGCTGGAA
>Ga0160448_100183_pt1 | contig 26792 bp, 20 predicted proteins | sample HID1973M_E1MG_FD_108269 | JGI IMG/M metagenome (GOLD analysis project Ga0160448, IMG submission 108269) | Enriched mosquito-associated microbial communities from UW Madison campus, WI, USA - HID1973M_E1 MG | ecosystem: Host-associated > Arthropoda: Insects > Digestive system > Unclassified ...
ACAACGCCAGCTACCGCTATTCCTTCGACATGCTCGGCGAAGGCGCGCTGACCAGCAAAGACGCCGCGCGTTACCTGGAGGCCTATCGCAAGGCCATTCATGCCATCGGCCGCACCGGGCCTTTCAGGGATGTGTTCGCCGCGCCCAGCATCTCGATCAAGCTCTCGGCGCTGCATCCGCGCTATGAGCATGCCAAGCGCGCGCGAGTGATGCGCGAACTGGCGCCGGGCATCCTGGAGCTGGCGCAGCTGGCCAAGTCCTACGGCATCGGCTTCACCATCGACGCCGAGGAAGCCGACCGCCTGGAGCTGTCGCTGGATCTGATTGAAGTGACCTTCTCCGACGCCTCGCTGGCCGGTTGGGAAGGCTATGGCCTGGCCGTGCAGGCGTACCAGAAGCGCACGCCGTACGTGATCGACTTCCTCGCCGATCTGGCACGCCGGGTCGGTCGCCGTATGCCGGTGCGCCTGGTCAAGGGCGCGTACTGGGACGCGGAGATCAAGCGCGCGCAGATCGACGGCCATCCCGGCTATCCGGTGTTTACCCGCAAGCCCAACACCGATGTGTCCTACCTGGCCAATGCGCGGCGCATGTTCGAACACGGCGATGCGCTGTATCCGATGTTCGCCACGCATAACGCGCAGACCATCGCCGCGATTCGTTCGATTGCCCAGGGCCGCCCCTACGAGCACCAGAAGCTGCACGGCATGGGCGATGACCTGTACGCCGAAGTGGTGCCGCTGGATCGCCTGGACCTGCCCTGCCGCGTGTATGCGCCGGTGGGTTCGCACGAAGACCTGCTGCCCTACCTGGTGCGCCGTCTGCTTGAGAACGGCGCCAACTCCAGCTTCGTCAACCGCATCACCGACGAGTACGTGGCCATCGCCGATCTGATCCGCGATCCGGTCGAGACCGTGTCCTCGTTCGAGACCATTCCGCATCCGCGCATTCCGCTGCCGGTGGATCTGTTCCGCCAGCCGGTGTCGCCTTCCATTTCGACTTCTGACAGGAACAACTCCATGGGCGCCAACCTCGCCAATGACAACGATCTGCGCGTGCTGGCCGAGCGGGTCAATGCCGCCGTCAAGCCGTGGCGCGCGGCGCCGCTGGTGCCGGGTGCGGTGATCGCCAGCGCGGCGCAGGACGTGACCAATCCAGCCGACCGTCGCCAGACTGTCGGCCAGTGGCAGGCCGCCGACAGCGCGGTGGTGGAAAAGGCGCTGCAGAATGCCGTGGCCGCGCAACCGGCCTGGGATCGCACGCCTGCGGCCAGCCGCGCGGCGATCCTGGAACATGCGGCCACGCTGCTGGAGCAGCGCATGCCCGAGTACATCGCGCTGTGCGTGAAGGAAGCCGGCAAGACCCTGCCCGACGGCGTGGCCGAAGTGCGCGAAGCGGTGGATTTCCTGCGCTACTACGCTGCGCAGGCGCGCGCGCAGTTTGGCGCGGCGGAAAAGCTGCCCGGCCCCACCGGCGAGTCGAACGAACTGCAGCTGCATGGCCGCGGCGTGTTTGTCTGCATCAGCCCGTGGAATTTCCCGCTGGCGATCTTCCTGGGCCAGGTCAGCGCCGCACTCGCCGCCGGCAACAGCGTGATCGCCAAGCCGGCCGAGCAGACCAACTTGATTGGCCATGCCGCAGTGAAGCTGCTGCACGAAGCCGGCATCCCCGAAGGCGTGCTGCAGTTCCTGCCCGGCGATGGCGCCACCGTTGGCGCCGCGCTGACCCGCGATGCGCGTGTGGCCGGCGTGGCCTTTACCGGTTCCACCGACACCGCCCGCGCGATCAACCGCGCACTGGCCGCGCGTGATGCCGCCATTGGCGTGCTGATTGCCGAGACAGGCGGCCAGAACGCCTTCATCGCCGACTCCTCGGCGTTGCCCGAGCAACTGGTCAAGGACGCGATTGGTTCGGCCTTTACCTCCGCCGGCCAGCGCTGCTCGGCCGCACGCGTGCTGTTTGTGCAGGACGATATCGCCGACAAGGTCATGACCATGCTGGCCGGCGCGATGGACGAGTTGAAGATCGGCGACCCCGGTCTGCTCTCCACCGACGTGGGCCCGGTGATCGACGCCGATGCCCTGAAGATGCTGGAAGACCATGCCGCGCGCATGGCCAGCGAAGCCCGCCTGATCAAGCAGGCGCCGATCGGCGAAGAGGCCGCGCACGGCACCTTCTTTGCTCCGCGCGCGTGGGAACTGAAGTCGCTGGATCAGCTGCACAAGGAAATCTTCGGACCGGCCCTGCACGTGGTGCGCTGGAAGGCCGATCAGCTGGATCAGGTGATTGATGCGATCAACGCCACCGGCTACGGCCTGACCCTGGGCGTGCATTCGCGCATCGATGAAACCGTGGATCGCATCGCCGCGCGGGTGAAGGTGGGCAACGTCTACGTCAACCGCAACCAGATTGGCGCGGTGGTCGGCGTGCAGCCGTTTGGCGGTCAGGGCCTGTCGGGTACTGGCCCCAAGGCCGGCGGCCCGCACTACCTGCCGCGCTTTGCCACCGAGAAGACGGTCACCGTCAACACCACCGCCGCCGGCGGCAACGCTTCGCTGCTGACCTTGGGCGAGTAAGCGCACACGCCGGGCCGACTCTGCCGCGCCGGCCCGGCGCCATCGCATGCTGGCATTGCGCCGCGCGTGGGGCAGACGCGCGGCACTCAAGTCAGCAGGCTTGCGGCCGATATCCCGGATTCGGGAACCGCACACAGGGGGGTACCGCGGCCCATGAGCGCCTCGGTGTTGCTGACGCTGTTGAGTGATTGTCTGCTGGCGGTCGTGTTGTTCGTGCTGTTCTGGTACGTGGCGCGAGTGTCCCGCAATGTGCAGGGCATCCTCACCTGGGGCAGCGCGCACCTGGTCTATACGCTGGGCGCGACGATTTTCGACGCTGGCACCAGTGCGGCGCAGGACAGCGGCCTGCACTCGGTGGCGTATGCCACCGCGCAGATCGGCTCGATCATCCTGTGTGTGGGCATGGCCGGCCTGGGCTGGGCGATCGTGCAGTTCGTGCGTCGGCGGCCGCTGCATCGGGCCGAGTTCGCGATGATCTTTGTGGCTGCGGCCATTCCGCTCGCCACCTGGCTACTGGGTGGCGACTGGAACGCGCAGAGCGTGGCGCTGAACCTGGTCGAGTTGCTGGTGCTGATGTGGATGTTCTGGCATCTGCGCGATCTGCACGAAGATCCCTACCGCCTGCCAGCGCGGATGATGATGGTCGGCTGCGTGCTGCTGGCATTCCTGTATGGCAGCGTCATCCCCGGCTGGTCGCTGAGCCAATTCGGCTTTGACGAGATCTGGGTGAACGTGGATCTGTCGATCTGGTTCATGCTCAATTTCTGCATGCTGATGCTGAGCAGCTTCCGCGCCGCCGAGTCGCTCAAGCTCAGCGCGATGTTCGATCCGCTGACCGGCGCGCTCAACCGGCGCGGCCTGCACGCCGAGCTGGCCACCTTGCCGGAGCGGCGCGAAGCCGGACTGAGCGTGATCGCGATCGATCTGGATCACTTCAAGGCGGTCAATGATTTCCACGGACACGATGCCGGCGACCGCGTGCTGCAACGCTTCAGCGATCTGGTGCGCTCCACCTTGCGCGATGACGCCCTGTTCGCGCGCATGGGCGGCGAGGAGTTCGCCATCGTGGTGAGCGAAGGCGGCGTGGAAGCCGCGCGCCGTCTGGCCGAGCGCGTACGCATGCTGGTGCAGAAGATGGAGTTCAGTTCCACCAGCGGCCCACCGGTGCGGGTCACCGTCAGTCTGGGCGTGGCCACTCGCCGCGACCCGGAGCAGACCTTTGCCGACTTGATGCGCTGCGCCGACGAGGCCTTGTACGCGGCCAAGCGTGCCGGTCGCAATCGGGTCGTGCTATTCAACTGACATTGGCGCAGCCAGCGACCGCCGTCACGGTCTGCACGTCGCCACACCGTTAGCTTTAGCCGGATTTCGCCGCATTCTGCGTTTGAATGCGGACTATGGAGTTCCAGGCCAAGGCATGCCGGCACGATGACGACTGATTTCTACCACCTGCTGATCACCGACTGCGCGTTGGCGGGTGTGCTGCTGGGCCTGTTCTTCTACGTGTCGCGGGTCTCGCGCGGCGTGCGCGGCATCGCCACCTGGGGCGTGGCGCATTTCGTCTATTCGCTGGGTGCGGCCATGCTCGATGGCACCGCGCAGACGCTGGCGCGTGAGGGCGAATCGGTGTTTGCCAATGCCGTGGCCAATGCCGGCGGCATGCTGGCCTGCGCCGGCCTGGCCGGCCTGGCGTGGTCGATCATCCAGTTCGTGCAGCAGCGCAGCCTGAGCCTGACCGAGCAGATGCTGCTGCCGCTGGCCTGCGGGCTGTCGATGCTCGGCTGGTGGTGGTCGGTCAACCCGAATGATGCGCAGGGTGCGGCGATGAGCGCGGTGGAAGTGCTGGTGCTGCTGATCATGCTTTGGCAGTTGCGCAGGCTGCGCACGCGTCCGGACCATGTGCCAGCGCGGCTGATGATGCTGGCCAGCGTCGCCCTGCTCTGGCTGTACGGCCGCGACCTGCTGCAAGCCCTGACCGGCCGCTACGGTCCCAATCCGTCCTGGGTCAATGCGGATTTGTCGATCTGGTTCATGCTCAACTTCTGCATGTTGATGCTGGCCAGCTTCCGCGCCGCCGAGTCACTGCGCCAGAGCGCGCTGGTGGACCCGCTGACTGGCGCGCTCAACCGGCGCGGTCTGGACAGCGAACTGCAGGCGCACGACGTGCCCGTGGCCGGCAACAGCGGCCTGGCGGTGATCGCGCTGGATCTGGATCACTTCAAGGCGGTCAACGATGTGCACGGCCACGACACCGGCGACCAGGTGCTGCAGCGCTTCTCCGACGTGGTGCGTGGCTGCATCCGTGGCGACGATCTGTTTGTGCGCCTGGGTGGTGAGGAGTTCATGCTGGTGTTGCGCAACACCACACCGGAATTGGCGCAGCGGCTGGCGGAGCGGATTCGTCAGCAGGTGATGGCGTTGGAGTTTCCGGGTACGCCGCAGTTTCGGGTGACGGTGAGTTTGGGGATTGCGTTTACCCAGCGGCGAAATGCGATTTTTGGTGACTTGATCCGGCTGGCGGATGAGGCGTTGTATGCGGCCAAGAACAACGGGCGTAATCGGGTGGAGATGCAGTGGGATTTGGTCGACGCCACGACGAGTTGACGTGCAAGACGCGCGGACGAGTCCGAGCCCTTGGATAGGCAAATGAGCGCGGGACCGTTGTCCTGAGCTACAAAAGAAAACCCCGCCGAAGCGGGGTTTCTTTTTGACGCTTTAGCGGGTGCCTGCGATCAGAACTTGTAGTTGATCGAAGCGCCCAGCACGTCGCCGGTGACGTCATACGAGCCAACCAGCGTGCTGCCGGTGGCCGAGACCTGGTTGACGGTCGGGTCGGTGGTGAACAGGTGGGTATAGCCCACGCTGTACTCGGCCTTTTCCGACGGCGCCCAGGTCAGACCCAGCGACAGCCACTTGCGGCTGGTGTCCGGCACGCGCACGTCGCGGTGGGCGGCGGTGGTCGGGGTCTGGTCATACGCCACACCGCCGCGCAGGGTCAGCGTGTCGCTGAGCTTGTAGTCCGCGCCCAGCGAGGTGAACGAGGTGTCGCGGTAGTTGAACGGCAGCACGTTGTTCGGCTGGTTCGACGAGAAATCCACGGTCACCTGGTCGAACGACGGCGCCCAGAAGGTGCGCGAGTAGTCGAACATGATGCTCAGGTTGTCGTTGACCTTGCGGGTGAAGCTCAACGTGGCCGAAGCCGGCAGTTCGATCTCGGCCTTGCCGCCGGTGTTGACGAACAGACCGCGCGCAGCCAGCACGGCCAGACCACCGGTGGCCTGTGCGTTGGTGGCGGTGAAGGTCGCCTTGCCGTTGTCGATTTCGTGCTTGACCTTGGAGCGGTAGCTCAGGCCCATGTGGGTGTTTTCGTTGAAGCTCAGCAGCGTGCCGACGGTGTAACCCCAGTCATTGCTGCTGCCTTCCAACTGCGAGTAGACATCGGCATTACCCGGCGCGAAGCCGAGCGGGCCGCCACCCTGCGAAAACATCACGGTGCCCAGGTCGACCGCGTTGCTCAGGTCGACTTCCAGGCGCTCAACGAACACCTGCGCGCCGAACGACACGTACGGGTTGACGTCGTAGGACAGCGACAGGCCCAGATCGGCAGTCTTCAGATCGGTCTTGACGCCGTGGTAGCGGCCGACCCAATTACGGTCGTATTCGGTCTTGAAGCCGAACGGAACGGTCAGCGAGGCGCCCAGGTGGGCCTTTTCGCCGAGCGGGGTGTGGAAGTACATCGCCGGAACGGCGGCGATGGTGCCGGCGTCGCCGCCGTTGCCACCGGAAATCGGGAAGCCGGTGCCCGGGCCGGTCGGGCCGACGAGGCGACCGCCGCCATCGAACTTGGCCGAGAAGCTGATCAGGCTGACGTCACCCTGGAACTGGGTGCCTTCCAGGTGGCGCATGGCCGCCGGGTTGGTGGCGATGACCGAGGCGTCGCCCGGGGCGGAGCCCGAACCGGCGAACGCGCGGCCGAGGCCCTTGGCGCTGTTTTCCTTCAGCTGGAACGCGGCGCCGTGCGCCTGGCCAAAGGCCAACACGCCGGCAATACCAAAGGCCAGCGCGGAAATACGGGCAAAACTGTTGACGGAATGCATGGTGGCTCTGTCTCCGGAGACGTAGGAACAAAAAAATAGAGTCGCTGGATCGACCGGCGTTATCTCCGCCAGTTCGTCCGCCGGAAGCCCCTCCCGACATACGACGCCGTATGCAGTATAGACACTATTGCTAATGGAAAGCTAACAATTAGGTGGCCTAAGTACCTTGTTTTTCCTGAATAGGGCTCCGGCTTGCCCTGTTCATCCGTCGGGTTAAAGTGAGTCCGAATGTTCGTGTCCCTGCCCTCCCGATCCAAGCCATCCCTGCGCTGGGCGACCCCGCTCCTGCTGCTGACCCTGTGGCTGGTGTTCCTGTGGGTGGTGCTGCAACCGGAGCCGGCTCGCTCACGTTTGCTGCAGGCCTGGGGCGCGCTGTCCGGTGGTATGACCTCGCTGCCGGCCTGGTTGGCCGACCTGCAGGACGGCAGCGTGTTGCGCTTGTTCACCGCCATGTTTCTGCACGCGGACTGGGCGCATCTGCTGGGCAACCTGGTGTTCTTGCTGATCTTCGGCTTTCCGTCCGAGCGGGCGATGGGGCCGTGGCGCTTCCTGCTGTTGTTCCTGCTGGGCGGCGCGGTGGCCAATCTGGCGGCAGTGCTCAGCATCGGCACGCCGGATCGGGTGGTGATTGGCGCCAGCGGCGCGGTGTCGGCGGTGATTGGCGCGTACTTGGCGCTGTTTCCCAGCGCCAAGCTCGGCGTGGTGTTGCCGCTGGGTCTGTTCCTGGAGTTCGTCAAGGCACCGGCCTGGTTGATGATCGGCATCTGGGCGCTGCTGCAGGTGGTGTTTGCCTACACCGGACCGGCCTTTGGCGCGGTGGCATGGTCGGCGCATATCGCCGGCTTTTTGTTCGGCGTGATCTTTGCGTTGTTCGTGCGCGCTGCGATCGCCCGGCGCATGCGCAAGCGCCAGGGCTATTAGCGAATCCGACGCGGCGCGCGGGGGCGACGGCCTATAATCCGCGCATGGCCAAGAAGCTTTACAAGATCACCTTCCTCAACCACAGCAAGGTCTACGAGTTGTACGCGCGCCAAGTGGCGGCCAGCAGCCTGTGGGGCTTCACCGAAGTGGGCGAGCTGGTGTTCGACGTGCATGACGGGGTGGTGATTGATCCCACCGAAGAACGCCTGCGCGACGAGTTCGGCGCCACCCAGGTGCTGCACCTGCCGATGCAGAGCATCGTGCGCATCGAGGAAGTGGAGCGCAAAGGCCAGTCGGCCATTCGCGATGCAGCCACTGGCGAGAAAGTGATCACGCCGTTCCCGTTGCCGGCCAAGCCGCGCTGAGTTGAACTGAATTGCGCTGAGTCCAGACATGACACCGCCCGAGTGGGACCAGGCGGTGCCAGCTCCGGTGGCTTGCTAGCGGCGCGTCAGCAACGGATACGGATTGATCGCGGTGCCTTCCCACCAGCGCCGCTCCGGCCCCAGCTCGAAGATGGCGAAGTGCAAGTGCGGCGCATCGGCGCTGGCATTGCCGGTACTGCCCACGTAGCCGATGACTTGGCCGCGCTTGATGGCTTGCTTCTCCGCCAGCCCATCGGCGTAGCGTTGCAGGTGCGCGTAGTAGTACGCGTACTTGCCGCTGGGTTCGAACTGGTAAATCGTGATGCCGCCGCGCTCGCTGTAGAACAGCTTCTCCACCTGGCCATCGGCCACCGCCAGCACCGGCGTTCCGGCAGCCGCCATGATGTCGATGGCATCGTGCGAGCGGCCCTGGCTGCGTGCGTCGGTGAAGGTATCGCTCAGGTCAGAGGCCACCTTGCCCTGCACCGGAATCAGCAGGCGAGCGTTGCCTGCTGCCGGCGTGGCGTCGCTACCGGCCGCGGTAACGCTTGCCGGCGCGGCAACGGGCGCACGCGGCGGCACAGTCGCCGCAGCAGCAGGCGCGGTCACTTCGGTTGCACGCTGCGGCACGCCTTCGCGCACCACGGCGGCGGCTTGTGTCGGCGCGCCGGCAGCGACGGCGTCGGCTTGAGTTGCCACCGTCGATGCTGCCTGGTCGATGCCGTCCTGCACCGAGACCTCGCTGTTGCGCAGGTTGCCCAGGTACGGAAAGAGCAACACGCCCAAGCCCAGCACCAGGATCAGCGCCAGCAGATATTTCATGGGCTACTCCTGCATCAGCACGGGCACCGAGCTGTCCACCGCGGCGGCGACGCGCTCGACATCCCAGTTGGTCAGGCGCACGCAACCATGCGATTGGCTCTTGCCGACGCTGGCAGGCATGGCGGTGCCGTGCAATCCGTAGTGCGGCTTGGAAAGATCTATCCAGCGCGTACCGACGGGATTGTTGGGGCCGGCGGCCAGTTTGGTCTTGGCATGCGATGGCTCGGCATCCCAGAACAACGCAGGGTTGTAGTGGAAGGTGGGGTCGATCACCGTGGCCTTGATCGCCCAGGTGCCGATCGGCAAGGGATCGTGCTCGCTGCCGGATGACACCGGGAACTGGGCGATGGCAGCACCGGCGGCATCCAGCAAGGTGAGCGTGGAGTCGGACTGGTCCACCACCACCTTGGCCGCCTTGGCGGGCGCGTCGATGTCGGCCACGTTGGGAACCTGCAACATGCTGCCGGCCTTGCTGAAGTCGACATCGGGATTGAGTTGGCGGATCAAGGCCGGACTGGCATGGAAGCGCTCGCCCAACGCTTCCTCCAGGGATTCATAGCCCAGCGCCTGCAGCTTGCCCTGCTCCATCACGTCATCCGGTAGCGGCGCGTAGCGTTGGTTCACGTCGGCGGCTGTCACGGTGTAGGCCACCACAGCGGCCGCCGTGTCGGCATTGAGTGCGGCCCAGGTGGGCGCATCCAGTTCGCCGCTGGCTTGCAAGCCTCGGGCTTGTTGGAAGCCACGCAGCGCGCGGCGCTGGTTGGAACCGGCGCGGCCATCGATCTCGCCGGGCGAAAAGTTGGCGCGATCCAGCAACACCTGCGCACGCAGCAGCCCGGCGGCATCGGCGGTGGTGGTGGGCAGGTTGGCGGCATCGGCCAGCACGCTGCCGTGGGCGCGCGCCGGCATGCTGGCCAGCAAGGGAATCAGCAACAGCCAGGGGCTGGGAATACGAAAAGGCGACATGGTCATCCAGGAACATGGGCGAGCCTTTATGAGTGCCTACCGCTCGTCTTCGTGCCGTGAAGGGTGCGCGGCCACAGCCGCACCTCTACACTTGCGGCTTGACGGTACGGGGAGGTGCCGATGTCCACGCCACAACTGTCGGTCTACTTCTTCTTGCAGGCGGCCATCATCATCCTGGTCTGCCGCTGGGTCGGCCGACTCGCGCAGAAGTTGGGGCAGCCGCAGGTGGTCGGCGAGATGATCGCCGGCGTCACTCTGGGACCGTCGCTGCTGGGCCTGGTGTGGCCGCAGGGGCAGGCCATGCTGTTTCCGCGCGAGAGCCTGGACATGCTGTATGTCGGCGGCCAGATCGGCGTGGGCATGTACATGTTCCTGGTCGGCACCGAGTTCCGCGCCGATCAGTTCCGCGCGCGCTATCGCAGCGCGATGGCAGTGTCGTGGGCCGGCATCGCCGTGCCGTTCGTGCTGGCGTTTGCCTTGGCGCCCTGGCTGCAGGATGTGCCGGGCCTGTTTTCGGAGAAGACACGCTTTTTCGAAGTCGCCTTGTTCCTGGGTGCGGCCATCGCCATCACTGCCTTCCCGATGCTGGCGCGGATCATCCAGGAGCGCGGCCTGGCTGGCACCTCATTGGGCACCTTGGCACTGACTGCTGGCGCGATGGACGACGCTGCCGCCTGGTGCATCCTGGCGATTGTGCTGGCCAGCTTTGGCGGCAGTTGGGGCCAGGCTTGGCTGGCCATCGGCGGCGGCATTGCCTACCTGCTGGTGATGTTCCTGTTCGTGCGCCGTTGGCTGGCGCGGCTGGCGGACAACCTGCCCGAGGATGGCAGCCTGCCGGCCAGCACCTTGTCGACGATTCTCGCGCTGTTCTTCCTGTGCGCCTGGGCGATGGATGCGATTGGCATCCATGCGGTGTTTGGCGGCTTCGTCCTCGGTGCCTGCCTGCCGCGTGGCGCGCTCAGCGAACGCCTGCGCGAGCGTCTGCAGCCGCTGGTGGTGGTGTTCCTGCTGCCGCTGTTCTTCACCTACTCGGGTTTGAAGACGCAGCTGTCGGTATTCCTGGATCCGGCCATGTTGTTGCCGGCCATTGCGATCCTGCTGGCCTCGTTCGGCGGCAAAGCAGTGGCATGCTGGGCGGCCGCGCGGCTGGCCGGCGAACCGCCGCGCGATGCGATGGCCATTGGCGCGCTGATGAATGCGCGCGGCCTGATGGAACTGATCCTGATCAACATCGGCCTGCAGGCCAAGGTGATTGAACCCGGCCTGTTCTCGATCCTGGTGATCATGGCGATCCTGACCACCTTGATGGCCACGCCGCTGTTCAATTGGATCATGCGTGGCCGGCCGCTGGCCGAGCCGGCGCCTGATGGCCAGGCGCCGATGCCTTAGCGGCGGGTGACGGTCTTGGCCTGGCTCTTCTTGAGTTCGGCCAGGGCCGCAGCAATCGGCTTCTCGCCGTCCAGCACATCGCCGGGGGTGTAGCCCTCCTTGCCTTCGTCATCGCCACGCAGGTGGCCGGGCAAGGTGGCTTCGCTGAAGTCGAGGATTTCCGGCTCGCTGTCTTTGGTTTCCGGTTTCAAATCCACGTCCGGCACGATGCCGCGCGCCTGGATCGATTTGCCGCTGGGCGTGTAGTAACGCGCAGTGGTGAGCTTGACCGAATCACCATTGTCCAACGGCAACACGGTTTGCACCGAGCCCTTGCCGAAGGTGCGGCTGCCGACCACGCGCGCGCGGTTGTTGTCGCGCAAGGCGCCGGCCAGCACTTCCGAGGCGCTGGCCGAGCCGGCATCCACCAACACGACCACCGGCGCACCCTCCAGCAGATCGCCGGGCGTCGCATCAAAGCGCGAATCGCTCATCGCGATGCGGCCGCGGGTGGACACGATGTTGCCCTTGTCCAGCAAATCATCAGCCACCTGCACTGCCGCCAGCAGCAGACCGCCTGGGTTGCTGCGCAGATCGATCACCAGCCCGCGCAGTTTTCCCTTGCTCTGCAGCTCGGCCACTTTTTTCTGGAAGTCGGCAGCCGTATCGGTCTGGAACGCGCTGATACGGATGTAGCCGTAACCCGGTTCGAGCATGCGGCTGCGCACACTGGCAATGCGGATCACATCGCGCACCACGGTCACGTCAAACGGTTTGAGGGTGCCGTCGCGCATCAGCGTCAGCACGACCTTGGTGCCGGGCTTGCCGCGCAGCGGTTCCATGCCGTCGGTCTTGCTGATCGGCTTGCCGTCGATGGCCACGATCACATCGCCCGCCTTGATGCCGGCCTTGGCCGCCGGGGTGTCGTCAATCGGCGACACCACCAACAAGGTGTTGTCCGGTTGCTGCAACAGATCCACGCCGATGCCTTCGTAAGCGCCGGTGGATTGTTCGTCGAAGGCCGCTGCATCTTCCTTGTCGAAGTAGGTGCTGTGCGGATCCAGATCCAGCAGCAGCCCGCGGATGGCCGACTGCATCAGCTTGCGATCATCCACCGGCTCCACATACGCATCCTTGACCGCGTTGTAGACCGCCACATAGCGACGGATTTCATCCAGCGGCACATTGGAGGGCGCGGTCTCGGCCGCGTCCGGGTCATCGCTGGAGCCCACCGTGGGCGGCTCGATCGGCGGCGCGGCCTGCTGCTGCGCGTGCAGGGGACCGCCGGCCAGGGCGAGCAGGAGGGCGAGGGGCAGAACGCGACGCATGGGAGCTCCAGGGGACATGACGATCCATGGGACTACGCGACGGGCGCGGAGTTCGCTGGATTATGCGCGAACCCCGGTCCGGCGGGTGTGCAGTTCAGCGACGCTGCAGCCAGCTCGAAGGATCGACCGGCTGGCCGTTGCGGCGCAGTTCGAAATACAGCGCGGGCGTGCCCTGGCCGCCGGAGGTGCCAACCTTGGCCACGGCTTCGCCACGTTTGACCTGCACGCCGGTATCACGCAGCAGGCTTTCGTTGTGGGCGTACAGGCTCATGTAGCCGTTGCCGTGATCGATGATCAGGATCAGACCGTAGCCGGTCATCCATTCCGAGAACACCACAGTGCCGTCGGCCACCGCAGTGACCGTACTGCCGGCGGGCGCAGCAATCAGCACACCGGCACTGGTGCGGCCATCGGGCATACGCCCGCCATAGCGCGCCAGCAGGTTGCCGGACACCGGCCAGCCCAGGCCGCCGACCTTCAACGCCGGCGCATTGGCCACATTCGTCTTGGGTGTGGCAGGCACCGGCGTACGCCCTGCCGACGCACGCGCCTTGGCAGCGCGCGCTTCCTCCTGCGCGGCGCGGCGTGCGGCGGCCTTGCGCTCGGCCTCAGCACGCGCGGCGGCGGCGCGCAGATTGGCCAGCAAGCGTTCCAGCGAACGCGCATCCTGACCCAGCGCCTTCTCGCGTTCGGCGCGGTCCTGGTAACGCTCATCCAGATCCGCAACCAGCCGCGCGCTGGCCTGGCGATCCTTCTGCAACTGACTGACTTGCGCGCGTTGACGGCTGCGCTCGCTGTCCAGCTGCGCGCGGCGCTGGGTGATTTCCTGCTCCACCTGGTCCAGCGATTGCAGCTCTGCGGTGACTTGCTGGATGCGCTGCGCGCGATCCCGTTGCAGGTAGCGGTGATAGGCCAAAGTGCGGCTGGCATCGGCGATGTGGTCTTGCGACAGCAGCACTTTCAGCGGCGCGTCGCCGCCGCTGGTGTAGGCCGAACGCACCAGCGCGGCCAGAACTTCACGCTGGCCGGCCAGACGTTGCTGCATGGCCTGCCGCTGTTGTTGCAGGTCGGCCAGTGCCGCTTCTTCGCGACGCAGCGACGCCTCGGTCTCGCTCAGGCCACGACTGCTCTTGCCCACTTGCTCGTCGGCGTCGCGCAGCTTGCGCGAGGCATCACCGCGCTCGCCTTCCAGCTTGCGCCGCTCCTGGGCAATGCTCTTGAGCTCGCCGCGTACTTTTTCCAGTTGCTTCTGCGCATCGCGCTGCGACTGCGCGGACGCCGTGGCGGCGGCCGCGATCAGCAAGCCCAGCAGCAGCAGGCGTGCGCGACGCAACTTCATGCAGAGGCGAGCAACGAGTGTCCGGACATTTCCGCCGGCTGCGGCAGGCCCAGCAGATCCAGCAGGGTCGGCGCGACGTCGCGCAGCGCGCCGCCGCTGCGCAAGCTTGCGCTGCGCTCACCCAGATACACCAGCGGCACCGGGCCGACGGTGTGGGCGGTGTGCGGCTGGCCGGTGTCCGGGTCGCGCATCATTTCCAGGTTGCCGTGATCAGCGGTGATGATCAGCGCACCCTGCGCCGCGCGCACCGCCGCTTCCACCGCGCCTATGGCCTGGTCCACCGCCTGCGCGGCCAGGATCGCCGCGCCCAGGTCGCCGCTGTGGCCGACCATGTCCGGATTGGCGATGTTGCAGATGATCACGTCGAAGCGACCTGAGCCAATGGCGTCGACCAGCTTGGCGGTCAGCTCCGGGCAGCTCATTTCCGGCTGCAGATCATAGGTGGCCACCTTGGGGCTGGGCACCAGGATGCGCTCTTCGCCCACGAACGGATCTTCGCGACCGCCGCTGAAGAAGAAGGTCACGTGCGCGTACTTTTCGGTTTCAGCAATTCGCAACTGGGTCAGGCCCTGCTCGGCCAGCAGTTCGCCGAGGGTGTGACGCAAATCATCCGGGCCAAATGCGACCGGCGCCGGCAGCTTGGCGTCGTACTCGGTCAGACAGACATAACGCGAAAGCTGCGGGCGACGCGCTTGGAATCCATCAAACGTCGGCGACACAAACGCAGCGGTGAGCTGACGCGCACGGTCGGCGCGGAAGTTCATGAACACCACCGCATCACCATCGGCCATCGGCTGCGCGCCGGCAATCACCGTCGGCAGCACAAACTCATCGTTCTCGCCGCGCGCGTAGGCGGCTTGCAGTGCGGCCAGCGCGTTGTCGGCGTGGTGCTCGCTCTGCGCTTCGACGATCGCATCCCAGGCCTTGCGCAGACGATCCCAGCGCTTGTCGCGGTCCATTGCGTAGTAGCGACCACTGACGGTGGCGATATGCGCGTTGCCCAACTTGTCGCACAGTGCCTGCAGTGAGCGCAGGCTGGGCTCGGCCGATTGCGGCGGGGTGTCGCGACCGTCCAGGAAGGCATGCACGGCGACCTTGGGCACGCCGCGCTTGGCCGCCAGCTCCAGCATGGCGTGGATGTGGGTCTCATGGCTGTGCACACCGCCCGGCGAGAGCAGGCCGAACAGGTGCAGGGTCGTGCCGTTGTCCTTGGCCGCGTTGCAGGCGGCATTGAGCTCGGCATTGTCGAAGAAGCTGCCATCCTCGATGGCTGCATCGATGCGGGTCAGGTCCTGGTAGACGATGCGACCGGCGCCCAGGTTCATGTGGCCCACTTCCGAGTTGCCCATCTGTCCGTCCGGCAGGCCGACATGGCGGCCTTCGGTATGGATCAGCGTGTGCGGGCAGGTGGCCAGCAGATGCCGCCAGTTCGGAAGCTCGGCCTGCGCCAGCGCGTTGTCGGTGGGGTCTTCACGGTGGCCCCAGCCGTCCAGGATCAACAGCACGACGGGCTTGGGGCGCGGCAGCGAGGCGGGGGTTGTGGACACGGCGGGCTTCCAATGACTTCAGGCAGATGAAGATTGTAGCGGAGCATGTTGCACTGACAGCGCTACCCTAGCCCGCGCCGGTCGGATTTAAACCTTGCGGCCGTGGCATGCATCCAAAGCCATACCACCCAGGACTACACAGGAATCTCCTCGATGAAGCGTACCTCCACCGCTCTGCTGCTGACCCTGGCCCTGGCCGCGCCGGCCATGGCGCAGGAAAGCATCTCCAAGGTCAACGGCAGCGTCCACGCCAACGCGGGCCAGACCTACGGTGAATTGGAAACCGTCAACGGCAGCATCAACATCGACGACAACGCCACCACCCGCGCCGCCAGCACGGTCAACGGCGGCATCAGCGTGGGCAACGGCGCCAAGACCGCCGGCCTAGAAACCGTCAATGGCGGCATCAAGGCAGGCAACAAGGTGCAGGTCGATGGTGATGTGGAAACCGTCAACGGCGGCATCTTCTTTGATCGTGGCAGCCGCATCCGTGACGATATCTCCACGGTCAACGGTGGCATCGGCCTGGTCGGCACGCAGGTCGGTGGCGGCATCGAGACCGTCTCCGGCGACATCACCGTGGGCGTTGACTCGCACGTCAAGGGCGGCATCAAGGTGGAGAAGCCCAAGGGCAACTTCAACTTCAACAACAAGCGTCCGCCGCGCATCGTGATTGGCCCCAACGCCGTGGTTGACGGCCCGCTGGTGTTCGAACGCGAAGTGGTGCTGTACGTGCACAGCAGTGCCAAGACCGGCGCAATCACCGGTGCCACCGCCAAGCGCTTCGACACCGCGACCGCGCCGCAAGACTGATCACCCTTTGCGGGCTCCACCCGGAGCCCGCCTGCATGACCTGCGCCCGGCGCGCCCGCGCCGGGTGATCGCATACACTCGGGATTCCTTGAGTCGAGGAATCTTCGATGCCCGTGCCGACGTTCCGCACACTGCCCCTGGCCATGCTGGCCCTGGCCGCAGCCGTTTCCCTTTCCGCCTGCAAGCGTGAGCCCGAGGCGCCCAGCGCCGCCGCGCCCGCCACGCCGGCCGCCGCTCCGGCGAGCAGCCACGCCTTTGCCCCGGCCATCAACGAGGCCGACTTTGCCGAATTGGTGAAGACGCTGTCTTCCGACGAGTTCGAGGGCCGCGGCCCCGGTTCGCCCGGCGAAGAGAAGACCGTGTCCTACCTGGAAGCGCAGATGAAGCGCATCGGCCTGGAGCCAGGCAACAACGGCAGTTACTTCCAGGACGTGCCGATGGTGGAGACCACCGCCAATGAAGGCACGGTGCTCACGCTCAACAACAACGGCAAGAGCCGCGATCTGAAATTCGGTGTCGACTTCGTCGCCGGCACCCGTACCGGCCAGACCGAGGTCAAGGTGGACGGCAGCGACATGATCTTCGTCGGCTACGGCGTGGATGCGCCGGAGCAGAAGTGGAACGATTACGCCGGCCAGGATTGGAAGGGCAAGACGGTGGTGATGTTCGTCAACGACCCGGGCTTCCATGTTGGCGACGAAAAATTGTTCGACGGCAAGCGCATGACCTACTACGGCCGTTGGACCTACAAGTTCGAAGAAGCCGCGCGCAAGGGCGCCGCCGCCGCGTTGATCATTCATGACACCCCGGGCGCCAGCTATGGCTGGGACGTGGTGAAGAATTCCTGGGCCGGCGCGCAGTACGACCTGCCGGCCAAGGACGATCCGGATGCACGCATCCCGGTGCAGGGCTGGTTGACCGCCGAGGCGGCCAAGCAGCTGTTCGCTGACGCCGGCCTGGATCTGGAAACCTCCTACAAGGCCGCCAACCAGCGCGGCTTCAAGCCGGTGCCGCTGAAGACCAAGCTGTCGATTGACCTGAAGAGCACGATCGTCGAGAAGAAATCGCGCAACGTGGTCGGCGTGCTGCCGGGCACCGATCGCAAGGACGAAGCCGTGGTCTACATGGGCCACTGGGATCACCTGGGCAAGCATGATGGCGAGACCGGCGACAACATCTACAACGGCGCCATCGACAACGCCACCGGCGTGGCCGGCATCCTGGAGATTGCCGAAGCCTTCGCCCATCAGGATCCCAAGCCCAAGCGCTCGCTGGTGTTCCTGGCGGTGACCCTGGAAGAATCCGGCCTGCTCGGCTCCAAGTACTTCGTGGCCCATCCCACCTTCCCGCTCAACAAGATCGCCGCGGTGATCAATATTGATGCGATGTCGGTGGCCGGCCGTGCCAAGGACATCACCGTGGTCGGCTATGGCAGCTCGGAGCTGGAAGACATCCTCAAGCCACTGGCTGCCGCACAGGGCCGCAGCCTGCACGGCGAGACCTCGGTGCAGAGCGGCTTCTACTTCCGCTCCGATCACTTCAACTTCGCCAAGGCCGGCGTGCCGGCGCTGTACGCCGACGGCGGCGAGGATCTGGTCGAAGGCGGCCTGGAAGCCGGCAAGAAAGCGGCCGAGGACTACGCCAAGCATTACCACTCGCCCAGCGATCAGTTCTATCCGGAAAGCTGGAAGCTGGATGGCACGGTCCAGGATCTGGAAGTGCTGTACGGCGTGGGCAAGGAAATCGCCGGTGGCGACCGCTGGCCCAACTGGTACCCCGGCAATCCGTTCAAGGCCGCGCGCGACAAGATGATGCAGCCGGCGGCCAAATAAGCGTCGACGCAGCTTGAGGAAACGGCGCCGTCAGGCGCCGTTTTCTTTTTCACGGAAGCGTGTGCCCAATTCGCGCAGTGGTTCGGGCGCTTGATCGAAGATCGATGGGTTGAGGAAGGTGCGCAGGCGGAACAGGTTGCGCTCAACTGGGCTCAGCTCACCCTGGTCGCACACCGCATCGAAATGCTGGTCGATGGCGCCAATCTGCTCGCGCATGATGTGCATGGCCTGATCCTGGTCAAGCAGGAAGTTCGAGGCCGAATGTAGGCAGGTGAGCAAACGGCTGGATCGCTGGTTGTCGTGGATCAGCATGGCCTGGCTGGCCTCGTTGCCTGTGCGCGCCTGCGGACAGATATCGAACGCCGGCGTCAGCTTTAAAGATTGGCCATCCCAGAAGGCAGCATGATTGCGTGCGTGATCATCGGTGTTTCCGCACAGGACATTGAAGGTCATCCGTGCATACAGTTCGCGTAGTGTTTGCTGCGGCTGCGCGAAGTCGTGACGGATCTTCTCGGCCAGATCCTCGTAGCTGGCGTAGCGCGCCATCAGCTCGTCCAGGCCCAGCAAGGTCAGGCCCGACACAATCGCCTTGCGTGTGTAGCCATGCTCGGTCATGACGCGATCAAATCGCCGGACCAGCAAGGCGTCCTTGCCGGCAGCACGTTGCAGATTCACCTGGGCCACATCAAGGCCCGCTGCCGCCGCCAGCCGCATCGCCAGATACTCGCCCTTGACGATGTTGTAGTGGTCGGTTCTTGAAGGGAATTTGGCGATCCACTGTTCTTGCACGCCCTCGATCATCGCTTTCGGACGGGCTCCACCCAGTGAAGTGCCATGCATCAAGGCTTGCTCCAGTTCCGTGCTCAGCGGAATACCCTCTTCGACTTGGGCAGCCGCATCCTGCAGTTCTGCCAAGGTGGCGCCGGCCCGGAACCTCGGTACGTACTCCGTTGCTGAGGTCTGGAAATCCAGCGCCCCTATTCGATTGGAACCAGACTCCAACAGATACGACAGATCGCTGAGGGCGGCGGGATCCATTTCGCGCGAACGCAAGCCGTAGTGCCGATTGAGGATCACCCTACGGCCCCAGGCATCAGGGGCCGCATCACGCAAGCAGCTGGCCATCCTCAATCCACCGGTCGGCACTTGCACGCCTTGCCGCAGTGGCAGTTCGGGTAGATAGATGGGAATGCGATCTTCGCGTGCCAGATAGCTGCGTCCGTAGTTGAAGACGTAGTCAGGCCCTTGCGACGACAGCAGGCCCGCGACAACGGGCTCAGTCGCGTCGGGTAGCCAGATCCAGACATAGGCCTGGCTGGGTGGCATCGCATCAGAAATCATCGGAGACAGGCCCTGCGTTGGACGCGCGCGCGGAAGAAGGCAGCAGTTGCAGCGTCTTCTCGGCTGCGGATTTAGCCGCGAGCAGTTGCTCTTTGTCTGCGGTGAACAACGGCACGCCGACGATGGCAGCCATTTCAAACACCGCGCCCACGGCACAGCCCAGCTCACCACGTTCGGCGCGCTGCACCAGCCCCCGGGAAACGCCAGCGCGTTCGGCCAGCTGTTCTGTGGTCATCTTTCGCTCAAGGCGGTGTTGGCGAATCAGCAGGCCGAGCAGGCGTACAGCCTCACGAGCGTAGCGCGACGTGGCAGGGTGGGATTTGGGCACGGAGATGCTCCATAAACAGGTCATGACATGGCTTTGTGGGCCATATATGAATCATCTCTACTCAAACCAATGAATGTCAAGCACACTGGTCTATAAATAGACCGCAACACCGCCTTACGGTTGATTTATAGACCAACTGCGGCCGTGGGGGGAACGAATCTTCTGCATCGGCCCCCAACTCTTCCCACGATAGCCAACGCCGCTTGCTAGCCTTGCCCCACCTCCCGCTGATACGGAACTCTGCATGACCATTGCCTACTGGTGCATCTTCATTTCCGCGTTGTTGCCGTATCTGTGGGTCATGATCGCCAAGCGTTCCGGTGAGCGATACAACAACCACACGCCGCGCGAGTGGCAGGCCAAGCAGACCAATCCGCGTTCGGTGCGCGCACATGCGGCGCATCTGAATGGCTTCGAGTCGTTCCCGGTGTTCGTGGCCGGCGTGCTGATGGCGCAGGCCGTGGGCATTGCGCCGACCATGATCAGCACGCTGGCGATCATCTACACCGTGGCGCGTGTTTTCCACGGCATCTTCTATATCGCCGACAAGGCACCGCTGCGCAGCCTGGCCTGGTTGGTCGGATTCCTAGCCGCGCTGGCGCTGATTGTGCTGGCAGCGCTGCGGGTGAGCTGAGCTCAGCGCAGCTCAAGATCCCAGCCGAACAAGGCAAAGGCCTTGCGGAATTCGGCATCCAGCGGCGCCACGGTTTCGATCTTCTCGCCGCTGTGGGGATGTCGGAACGATAGCCGCACCGCGTGCAACAGCATGCGGTGCACGCCCTGCATGCGGAAGTTGCGATTGTGGCGACCATCGCCATGGCTACTGTCGCCGATCAGATGATGCGACAGATGCTTGAGGTGGCGACGGATCTGGCGGAAGCGTCCGGTCTCGGGGCGGCAACGTAACAGCGCATAGCGCGAGGTTTCAAAACCGGTGGAGGGCAGCGGCAACTCGCCTGTCGCCAAGCGAACGAAGCGCGTGATCGCCGGTCGCTTCTGCGGCTTGCCCGGTCCGCCGTCGAGTGGGTAGTCCAAATCAATGCTCGGCTCTGGCCAGCCGCGACACACGGCCAGGTAATCCTTCTCGACATCGCGCGACATGAAATCGCGGCCCAGCAACGAGGCCGTATCGCGATCAAAGGCAATCAACAGGCAGCCGCTGGTGGCGCGATCCAGGCGATGGATCAAGAAGATCGGTCGGTCGAACTGCGCGCGCAGCAAGTCGGCCAGGAACTCGGTCTCACCACGCGCCAGCTTGCTGTCATGGACCATCAAGCCGGCCGGTTTGTCGACCACGGCCAGCCATTCGTCCTGATACAGCACATTCATTGTGGTGGCGCCGATCTCGGCCATGCGGGTCTGCCCTGCGAAAAAATCTGCGAAACTCTCGGCCTGCACTGCCTGGAGTGGATCATGAAATCACGTCGCCTCATTGTCGCATTCGGCTTCGCGCTGGTGTTGAACCTGTGCGCGATACCGGCTCTGCTGGCCGAGGCAGCGTTGCCACGCGGCGTCACTGCCGGGCCCAGCATCGAAGGCATCAGCGAATACCGGCTGCCCAATGGCTTGCGCGTGTTGCTGTTCCCCGATGCCAGCAAACCTACGGTCACCGTCAACCTGGTCTACGGCGTGGGCTCGGTGCATGAGAACTACGGCCAGACCGGCATGGCCCACCTGCTGGAGCACCTGCTGTTCAAGGGCACGCCCACGCATGCCGACATCAGCGGCGAGATGAAGAAGCGCGGCATCGACTTCAACGCCACCACCTCGATGGATCGCACCAACTACTTCAGCTCCTTCCCGGCCAATGAGCAGACGCTGGACTGGGTGTTGGCGCTGGAAGCCGACCGCATGGTCAATTCCAACATCGCCAAGCGCGATTTGGACAGCGAGATGACCGTGGTGCGCAACGAGCTGGAGTCCGGCGAGAACAATCCCGGCAGCGTGCTATTGCAGCGCATCCGTTCCACCGCCTTCCTCTGGCACAACTACGGGCACAGCACCATCGGCGCGCGCTCGGATGTGGAAGGCGTGCCGATTGAGCAGTTGCAGGGCTTCTATCGCACCTGGTACCAGCCGGACAACGCCACCTTGATCCTGGCCGGACGTATTGATCCGGCCAGCGTGCTGGCGAAGGTGAGCGCGAGCTTCGGCAAGATCCGCAAGCCCACACGCGCGTTGCCGCAGTTCCACACCGTCGAACCGGCGCAAGACGGCCCGCGTGAAGTCGATGTGCGCCGCAGCGGTGACGTGCGATTCATTGCTGCGGCCTACCACGTGCCGGCCGCTGGGCATCCGGACAGCGCGGCCTTGAGCGTGCTGGGCAGCGTGCTGGGTTACTCGCCCGGCGGTCGCCTGCACAAGGCGTTGGTGCAGACGCATCTGGCCGCTGGCACGGGCGCCGGCAGCGAATCGCTACGCGACCCCGGGCTGTTGAGCGTGCTGGCGGTGTTTCCCAAGGATGGCGATGCCGCCAAGGTCGAACGCATTCTGCTGGAGCAAGCCGAAGATCTGGCCAAGCAACCGATCACCGAACAGGAAGTGGTGGAAGCCAAGCAGCGCATCAGCAACGCCTACGAACTGTATTTCACCGACGTCAACGCGGTCGGCATGGGCTTGAGCGAGTTCCTGGCCGCGGGCGACTGGCGCTTGCTGTTCATCACCCGCGATGCGATCGAGAAGGTCACCGCGCAGGACGTCAATCGCGTCGCCGCCACCTATCTGAAAAGCAGCAACCGCACGCTCGGCCGTTTCATTCCCACCGACCCGGTGGATCGCGTGGACATTCCGGCGCGCCCGCAGGTGGCGAGCTTGGTGGATGGCTACAGCGGTCGCGAAGCGGTGGCGGCCGGCGAGCAGTTTGACCCCACTCCGCAGAACCTGGAGGCGCGCACGCAGCGCTTCACCCTGGGCTCGGGCCTGCACGTGGCGCTGCTGCCGAAGAAGACCCGCGGCGGCACGGTGATGGTCTCGGCCAATTTCCGCTTTGGCGATGTCGCCTCGCTGACCGGGCGCGAGGACGCTGCTGGCCTGGCCGGCGCCATGCTGATGCGCGGCAGCCAGTCACTCACGCGAGAGCAGATTGATCAGCGCTTCGAGGCGTTGAAGACCGAAGCCGACATCGACGGCAATCTGCAAGGTGCATCCATCTCGCTGCTCAGCCGCAGCAACACCTTGGCCGAGGCGCTGGCATTGGCCGCCGATGTATTGCGCCATCCGGCTTTTCCCGAGACCGAGTTCGAGCAGCTGCGGCTGCAGGCACTGACTGGCCTGGAAGCTTCGCGCAAGGAACCCGGCAGTGTGGCCGGGCAGGCGCTGGCCGAGCATTTCGATCCCTGGCCGGTCGGTCATCCGTTGCATATCCAGACCCTGGATCAATCCATCGCCGGCGTGCGCGCACTCAAGCGCGATGATCTGGTGGCCTTCCATCGCGATTTCTTCGGCACCGCCGAAGGCGAGATTGCGGTGGTCGGCGATTTTGATCCGGTCGCGGTCAAGCAGCAGTTGCAGGCGTTGTTTGCGGAGTGGAAATCGCCGCACCCCTACCAGCCCATTGCCACGAAGTACACGCCTGTCCCGGCCGTGCATGAGCAACTGCGTACGCCCGACAAACCCAACGCGGTACTGCTGGCGCGCAGCAACCTGTCGCTGCGGGTCACCGATCCCGACTATCCGGCGATCCTGATCGCCAACCGGATCTTCGGCGGCGGCGCATTGAAATCGCGGCTGGGTGATCGCATCCGCCAGAAGGAAGGCCTGAGCTATGGCGTGGCCAGCAGCGTGCGCGCCGACGACAGCCGCGAAGGCAAAGACGACAACGGCAGCTTCAACGTGCAGGCGATCGCCGCACCGGAAAACATGGCCAAGGTGGAGGCGGCGATCCGCGAGGAGCTGGCGCGCTTCATCCGCGACGGCATCACCGATGAGGAACTGCGTGACGCGGTGGCCGGCACCCTGACCGAGCGCGAGCAGACCCGCGCCGAGGACGGCAGCGTGGCCGGCATGCTGGCCGATCAGGCCTACTACGGCCGGACCATGCAGTTCACCGCCGATCTGGATGCCAAGTACGCCGGGCTGACCCGCGAGCAGGTCAATGCGGCAATTCGCAAGCATCTGCGCGCCGACACCTTGAGCGTGTACGTGGCCGGCGACTTCAAGCCCTGAGCGCCGGTGGAGTTTAAGAAGACCTTAAAACCACGGCGCTAGCCTGCCATGCCTTATTCCCGGACTGCCGAGATGCATGTACTGCTGGTCGAAGACGACCGGATGCTGGGCGACGCCGTCGCCGCGGCGCTGCGCCAGGACGGCTGGGAAGTGACCCGCGCCGAGGACGCCGGCGCGGCCCGCACCCTACTGGTAGAGCATGGCTTTTCGGCGGTGCTGCTGGACCTGGGCCTGCCGCGCGGCTCCGGCCTGGACGTGCTGGCCGGCATGCGCCAACGCTACGACAGCACGCCGGTGTTGATCGTCACCGCTCGCGATCAGCTCAGTGATCGCGTACGCGGACTGGATGCCGGCGCCGACGACTACGTGGTCAAGCCGTTCCTGACCGATGAACTATGCGCGCGCCTGCGCGCGGTGGTGCGGCGCAGCCAGGGCCGGGTCACGCCGGTGCTGCGCTGTCGCGATGTCGAACTGGATCCCGCCGCACGCAGCGTGACCCGCGCTGGCAACGCAGTGAAGCTGGGCGTGCACGAGTACCGCACCTTGTTGGCGCTGATGGAACGCGCCGGCCGGGTGGTGCCGCGTGATGCGCTGGAGTCGCTGGTCTATGGCGGCGACGGCAGCATCGAGAGCAACACCATTGCGGTCTACATCCATCAGCTGCGGCGCAAGCTGGGCGAGGACTTCATCACCACCGTGCACGGCTTTGGCTATCGGGTCGGAGAGGCCGAATGAGGCATCGCCACGAACGCTCGTTGAAGGGCAAACTGCTGGTCACGCTGATGAGTGTGATGCTGGGCGGCTGGCTGTTCTGGTTTGGTTGCCAGTATCTGCAGGTCTCGCGCCAGCAAAGCGGCCACTGGGATGGCTCGCTGCGCGAGGTGGGCCAGCAGATCCTGCTGTCGATGCCCAGCGACGTGGAAGCGGTGGAAGGCCGCTCGCGCCTGAGCTTGCCGGCGGATCTGCAGGCCGAGCCGTACAACAAGTTCGACAAGATCCGCTTCCAGGTCTGGAGCCTGCAGCGCAGGGCCAGCATCGTCTCGTCCAAGGGCGCGCCGGCCGAGCCGCTGCAGCCGAGCTTCCAGGACGGCTTGGCCACCACCCACGCCGCTGGCGAAGACTGGCGCGTATACGCAGTCACGGACTCCAGTGGACGCGTGCAGGTGCAGGTGGGCATGGCGCGGTCGCAACTGAAGGCCGAACTGACCTATTGGCTGAAGGTCAGCCTGTTGTCCGCGCTGGGCCTGCTGTTTGCACTGGCGCTGGCGATCTGGGCGGCGATCCAGTGGAGCCTGCGCCCGGTCAAACGCCTGCGCGATCACATGGCACAGCGCGAGGCGATGGATCTGGCGCCACTGTCGACCCAGGACATCCCGCGCGAGATCAAGCCACTGTTGGCCTCGTTCAACGATTTGCTGGCGCGGCTGTCGCAGGCCATGCAGGGCGAGCGGCAGTTCCTCGCCGACGCCGCGCACGAACTGCGCACGCCACTGGCCGCGCTGCTGACGCAGACCCAGGTCGCCCTGCGCGCTGGCAGCCAGGCTGACGCGCGCGAAGCGCTGGTGCAGTTGTCGCAGGGCATTGAGCGCACCTCGCGCTTGGCGCAGCAGTTGCTGGACTCGGCGCGCATCGACGCCTCACAGCGCGGCCACGATCATGCGGTGATCGAGCTGGCCGACGTGATCAGCCTGGTCGCGCGCGAGTTTGAAGGCATGGCCGCACGTCGCCAGCAGACCATCAGCCTGGACACGGCGTTGGCGCCGGTGCGCGGCGATCTGGACGACCTGGGCGTGCTGGTGCGCAACCTGATCGACAACGCCGTGCGCTACAGCGGTGAGCACGGCCAGATTCGCGTGCATTGCGGACGTCGTGCCGACGGCGGGGTGGAGATGACCGTCACCGACAACGGCCCCGGCGTGCCGGTGGAAGAACGCGAGCGCATCTTCGAGCGCTTCTTCCGTGGCAGCACCGGCAATGGCGAACGCGGCAGCGGCATCGGCCTGTCGCTGGTACAGCGGATTGCCCGCGCGCATGGCGCGAGCTTGTCGGTGGAAGACGGCCGCGATCACGGCGGGCTGTGTGTGCGGGTGGTGTTCCCCGCCGCTTGAATCAGGCGCCTGAATTGGGCGCTTGTTTCGGACACCTGACTTGGGCGCTGCGTCCGGGTGTGGGATCGGGCACCCATCCTGCTGCGGCTTACTTCGCTGTGCGCCACCAGGCGTCAAACGGCTTCGGATCGCGCACATCCACGGCCTGGCCGATCATCGGCGTGCTCACGGCCACGCCTTGCCGCTGCGCTTCGGCCGAGACAGTTTCCAGCGGTGCGTTCCAGGCGTGGAAGGCCAGATCGAAGGTGCCGTTGTGGATCGGCAGCATCCAGCGACCGCGCAGATCGCGATGCGCCTGCACGCTTTGCGCGGGCAGCATATGCACGCCGGCCCACTGCGGGTCGTAGGCGCCGCATTCCATCAGGGTCAGATCGAACGGACCAAAGCGCTCGCCGATTTCGCGGAAGCCACTGAAGTAGCCGCTGTCGCCACTGAAGAACAAGCTCAACTGCGGCGACTGGATCACCCACGACGCCCACAGGGTGGGATTGTTCTGGAACGGCGCACGCCCGGAAAAATGCTGCGCCGGTGTGGCAGTCAGGCGCACGTTGCCGACCTGCACCGACTGCCACCAATCGAATTGGCTGACCCGTGCGCGCGGCACGCCCCACTCCACCAGCAGATCGCCCACGCCCAGCGGCGCATAGAAATGCTGCACGCGATCGGCCAGGGCGCGGATCGCGGCCTTGTCCAGATGATCGTAGTGATCATGCGAAAGGATCACGCCGGTGATCGGCGGCAGATCCGCCAGCGCGATGGCCGGCGCGTGGAAGCGCTTGGGCCCGGCCCATTGCACCGGCGAGGCACGCTCGGAGAACACCGGATCGGTCAGCCACCAGCCGCCATCCAGGCGAATCAGCACGGTCGAATGACCCAG
>Ga0160448_100185_pt1 | contig 26347 bp, 23 predicted proteins | sample HID1973M_E1MG_FD_108269 | JGI IMG/M metagenome (GOLD analysis project Ga0160448, IMG submission 108269) | Enriched mosquito-associated microbial communities from UW Madison campus, WI, USA - HID1973M_E1 MG | ecosystem: Host-associated > Arthropoda: Insects > Digestive system > Unclassified ...
CAACGCGCCACCTCCCAGCAGGATCAACCACACCCGCGTCAGGCGGCTGGCGGCGAAGGTCCACAGGAACACCACCAGAAAAGCCAGCAATCCGCTCAGCCCGCCCATGAACTCGGCATCATGAAACTCCAGACCTGCTGCGAACAGCAAACTGGTAACCGCCGCCACCACGCCCCAGCTGAAGGCGTATCCGCCGAACACCGCAGCGCACACGCGTGCGGCGATGCGCAAGCGCGTGGCGTTGGCTGAAGGAGAAGTTGCTGAGCTGCGGGACATGGCGGTTGGCTGGTGCTCGTTGGCGGTATTCGAAGCGTTGGATCAGAATCGGTAGTTCAGGCTGAGGGTGTAATTGGCCGGCGCGCCGTAGAAGCCGCTGTAACGCAGCGTGTTGATGTACTTCTCGTTGCCGATGTTGTTGGCGTTCAAGCGCAGCGTGGCGTTGGGCAGGAAGTCCCAAGCGACAAAGCCATTGAAGACGGCATAGCTGTCCTGGCGCACGACGAAGCCGCTGGATTCCTGATTGGAGATGTCGCTCTGCCAGCGGCCGCCTACACCGAACGACAACGCGGTGTAGCTGGGCAGACGCGCGCTCAGCAAGAGATTGGCGGTGCGGCGCGGCACCCAGCGATAGGTGTCGTCGCCATCCTGGCCGGTCAGCTTGAGCGCGGTGGCGCCGAAGACCAGATCGACGTTGTCGCTGATCTTGCCGGTGGCTTCAAATTCGACGCCCTTGGATTCGACGTCGACCGGGCCGTAGTAGTACTGGCCGTCCAGGTTGTAGCCGATGCCGGTGGCCAGGCCATCCTGCTTGGCCTTGAACAGCGCCAGGGTGGTCAGCAGGCGCTGGTCCAGCCAATCGGCCTTGACACCGATTTCGTAGTTGGTGCCCTTGGTGGGATCCAGGTAGACGCCGTTTTCGTCGGACTGGCTCTGCGGATGGTAGATGTCCGAGTAGCTGACGTAGCCCAGCACGTGTTCGTTGAAGTCGAAGGTCAGGCCGGCGTAAGGGCTGGTGTGGCCTTCGGTCTGATCAAAGACCACGGCGTAGTTGACGCCGTCGCGGTGGTACTGGGCGTAGTTGAAGCCGACGACCGCCTTGAGTTGATCGGTCAAGGCCAGGCGGGTCGCACCGAAGGCGCGCTTCACGCGCTGGTTCAAGATGCTGTAGATCGAGCTGCTGCCCCATTCCGGTTCGGGAATCGCATCGCCCGACCAGGGGAAGGACGGCATCCAGATGTAGCCGTAGTAGTCGTTGTCGTACAGCGCGCCGGCGTACTCGCGGTTGGTGGTTTCACTCTTGGCCCAGCTCAGGCCAAACATTACTTCCTGGTCCCTGCCCCACAGCTGGAAATGCCCGTTTAGCGTGGCGGTGCCCAGGTGCGCGGTCGTCTCGTCTTCACCGCGCCACGGATAGCCCCACAGACCCAGGTTGCTGCCCGGTTGCAAACCTACGGGCTGCAGGCCCGTGTCGAGCACGGTGGCGTAGAAGAGTTTGTTGGCGTTTTCGACATCGCGATAGTTGTAGGACAGCTTGAGCTGCCAATCCGCACCGAACTGATGGGTGTATTCGGCGAAGGCGTTCTGGGTGGTGGTATCCCAGTTGGTCCAATCCTGCGTGGTGGACGCGCTGCGATCCCATTCGGCCTGCGTGCCATCCGTATACATATAGGCCAACGCGCCCCACATGGTGCCGTTGGTCTGGCCCTTCTGCCAGGAATAGCCAAGCGTGAGGGTGCCGTTGTCGCCGACCTGGCCATCAACCACGCCATAGAGGAAATCGCGCTTGTCATCCTTGCCACGCAGGTAGGAGTCGCCTTCCTCATGGGCGGCCACCACGCGACCAGCCCAGCTGCCGTCAGCGGTGAAGGGCGTGGAGTAGTCCACTTCGGCACGGGTGGTCGCCCAGCTGCCGTAGCTGATGCCAAAGGATCCTTGCGCGTCGTTGGTTGGACGCTTGCGCACGTAGTTGATCGTGCCGGCGGAGTTGCCCACGCCGGTCAGCAGGCCATTGGCGCCGCGGATCACTTCCAGCTTTTCGTAGCCGAAAGTGTCCTGCGCACCAGTGACCACGCCCCAGTCATTGGGCAAGCCGACGCCGTCGATCTGGGTGTTCTCGATATCGAAACCGCGCGAGGTGAAGGTGGTGCGGTTGGTTTCCCACTCATCCACCTGGATGCCAGTGGCCAGCCGCAACGCCTCATTGAGGCTGTCGGTGCCGAACTGCTGCATCTGTTCGTTGCTGACCACGCTGATTGACTGCGGGGTGTCCTTGATGTCCAGGTCCAGGTTGGTGGCGCCATTGCTGACGCGCTCGGCGCGCTGCGTCACCACCAGCACCGAGTCCAGCTCAGTGGCGCTGGCAGGGGTACCGCCCGCAGCAGCGGACTGTGCGTCCTGCCCGCCAGCGAAGGCGCTCCCTGACACGCCTGCCAAGGCCAGGCAGATGGACAGCGGCAAGCTACCGCGGACATGACGGAGCGACGGGGACGGATTGAGTCGGGCGGGCTGCAGGGGCTGGGGGCGCATTGGATGGTCTGGTCAGAGAAGGAAGAAAGAGAGGCTGAAGAACAGGCAGGGCATAGCCGCACGCACGGGCCGCGTCGCTCCCTTCGAGCGAGGCGCGAGGCCATGTGCGTGCCTGCGAGGCACCGAGAATGTGACAATTAAATGCGAACGGTTCGCATCTTGCAAGCCCTGTTTAGGGTTCGGCCACCGCAAAGGCCGGGAACAGCCATGCGCTCAAACGTCGCCACGGCGCGCCGCGCATGTGTCGAAAGTTCCCCATTCAGCCGGCTAATTTATGTACTACTCAGTTTGGTATTCAGTGTGAGTTGAATCGCGTAACGGATAATTCACAACACCAGCAGCGAACGGGCACTGCCTTCAGCGCTGGGATGGATACCTAACAATTACAACGAGGTTTGAATTTATGAAGAAGTCCTTGCTTGCCCTGGCCCTGGTTGCTGCTGTCCCGTTCGCCGCGTCTGCCGCTGACGGCGTGTCGTACAACTATGTGGAAGGTGGTTACACCAAGACCAATGTCGACGGTCCGGATTCCGATGGCTGGGCGCTGAAGGGCTCGGTGGCGATTGCCCCGAACTTCCATCTGTTCGCTGACTACAGCAACCAGGAAGTGGACGACGTCAAGGTCGACTTCGACCAGTGGCGCGTCGGTGTGGGCTACAACCACGAATTGTCCAAGCGCGTCGACCTGCTGACCCGCGTGGCCTACGAGAAGGTCAAGACCGACAGCTTCAACGTGGGCAACGTGCGCGTGCCGAGCTTCAGCGCTGATGGTTACAGCGTGGAAGTGGGCGTCAACAGCGCCCTGACCAACAACCTCAACGGTTATGCGCTGGCCGGCTATGAAGATGGCGACGACTACGACGGTGACTTCTACGGCCGCCTGGGCGCGCAGGTGAAGTTCACCCCGAACTGGAGCGCCTCGGCCGACGTCAAGATTGTCGATGGTGGCGATGCCCAGTGGTTCGTGGGCCCGCGCTTCAGCTGGTAAGCGACACACGCTCGACCGCGACGTGACCTCTCTCCCACGTCGCACCGAAGCCCGGCCATTGGCCGGGCTTCTTCTTTGTGCGCGCAATAAAAAAGCCGGCTTGCGCCGGCATTTTTTTGTGTGGGCTTACTTGAACAGGGTTTCCGGATACTCCGGTTTCTGTTCGCGTGCCAGCAGTTGCTGCAGGCCTGCTGCAGGTGTGATCTCATCGTGCAGCACAGCACGCACCGCACTGGAGATCGGCAACTCGATGCCATGTCGTTCGGCCTGCCGCATCACTTCGTCGGCGGCCTGCATGGATTCCACCACCTGACCAATCTCGCGCACGGCGTCCTGGATGGATTGCCCGCGTCCCAGCGCCAAACCCAGTCGTCGGTTGCGCGAGAGATCACCGGTGCAGGTCAGCACCAGATCACCCAGACCCGCCAGACCCATCAGGGTTTCCGGCTTGCCCCCAATGGCCGCCGCCAAGCGCAGCATTTCGTTGAGTCCGCGCGTGATCAATCCGGCGCGCGCGTTCAAGCCCAGCTGCATGCCATCGGACACGCCGGTGGCCACGGCCAGCACGTTCTTCATGGCCCCGCCCAACTCGGCACCGACCATGTCATCGCCGGTGTAAGCGCGGAAGGCCGGGCCGTGCAGCACTTCGGCCATGGTCTGGGCAAAGGCCGGGTCATGGCCATGCACGGTCACCGCGGTGGGCAGGCCCAATGCGACTTCCTTGGCAAACGAAGGACCGGTCACCACCGCCAACGGCACGTCGGCACCGAGGATTTCCTCAGCCACCTCATGCAGGAAACGGCCGGAGCCCGGCTCAAAGCCCTTGGTCGCCCAGGCCACACCGGCCTGCGCGGGACGCAGGGGTGCCAGCAGGCGCAGGGTTTCGGTGAAGGCGTGCGAGGGCACGACCACCAGCACCAGATCGGCATCCGCCACGGCGGCGGCCAGATCGGCAGTGGCGCGCAAGCTGTCGGGCAAGGCGATGCCCGGCAGGTAGCGTGGATTCTCGTGCTGCTGATCGATGGCGCCAATCACGGTGTCATCGCGTCCCCACAAGGTGACGCGATGACCGTGGCGTGCCATCAGTGCGGCCAGCGCGGTGCCCCAGGAGCCCGCGCCGAGGACGCCAATACGCAAGGCGTCGCTCACTGAATCAGCCATGCATCACCCCCATCGACGCTACGGGCGCCACGACGGGATTGTGCCCCATGGAATCAGGCGTTGCCCGCCGGTTCCGTGGTCGCCAGCGATTCGCCGCCGGCCTGCTGAGCCGCACGCTGACGCAGGGTCTCGGCGTACAGGGCTTCAAAGTTGATCGGCTGCAGGAAGAACGGCGGGAAGCCGCCGGCCTGGACCAGGTCGCTGACCAGCTGGCGCACGTACGGGAACAGGATGTTCGGGCACTGCGTGCCCAGCAGCACGTCGATCGCCTGCGGGTCCAGACCCATCAGGCCGAAGATACCGGCCTGCTGCACTTCGGCCACGTAGGCGGTCTTGTCGCCGGCCTTGCAGGTCAGGGTCACGCCCAGCACCACTTCAAAGGCGTTGTCGTTCAGACGCTGCACGCGCTGGTTGAGGTTGAGCTGCAGGTCCGGCTGCACGTTCTCGGTGAAGATCGCCGGAGCGCCCGGAACCTCGAACGAAACGTCCTTGACGTAGATCTTTTCGACCGTGAAAGCGACAGCGTTGTCGGCCGGCGCGACGGCGCCATTGGTGGTTTCTTCGGACATTTCGTAACTCCGGAAATTCGGTTGAGCGGAAAAAAGAGGGTGATTATGTCACGTCATGGAGACGCGACCGGCTGTGTTCAAGGGTGGTTCAGCGGCCTTTGACCAGCGGCAGATCCGCCTGCTGCCAGGCAGCGATACCGCCGTCCAGCCAGTGGACCTGGGTGAAGCCGGCTTTTTTCAGCCGCTTGGCCGCATCGGCCGAGGCGCTGCCGGTACGGCAGACCAGCACGACGGGAAGATTCTTGGCCGGGGCCAGCAACTTGTTCTCGGGATCGAACTGGCTAGGCGAGACATTCTTGCTGCCGGCGATGTGGCCCTTCTCGAAGTCGGCGCTGGCCGACAAGTCCACCACCAGGGCATTGTCGCGGTTGATCAGCGCAGTCAATTCGGCCGGGCGCAGCGCCTTGTAGCCGCGCAGCAGGCGCGCCACTTCCGTGTACAGGAGGGCCACGGTCACGACCACAAAAATCGTGGTCAACATCGGGCTCGAGGCCGCAAAGGCCTGCAATTTGTCGAAGTTCACAGGGAGACGGGGATCAGGGCAAACCGCGATTGTCGCACAGGGCCAGGCTTATTCGCCCTTCCAGAAGTCCGGCAGGCCGCCCACCACCCACCAGCGCTTGGCTTCCTCGTCATAGCGCCAGCGCTCGCGGTAGCGCACGGTACGCTCGGCCTGGGTGTGCTTGTTGATGATCCGCACCTCGATGGCCCGCACCACCACGCCGTCCGGGTCCACGCTGGTGTTGAGGTCGCGGTATCCGGAGACCTGGACCTGTTCAAAGCGGCTGAGCTCGAACTCGCCGACCGGATGTTCCTTCAGGTACTCGGGGTCGAGGAAATTGACCGCCCCTTCGAAGTCACCCCAACGGATGGCGGCGGCATAGGCGTTCTGCGTTTCGTCGAGCTTGCCCTTCTGGCGGGCATCGGCCTGGCCCAGCAACAGCATCAGGGCCAGCAAGGCCACCGTCTTCAGCAAAAGTCGCATCGTCATCTCCCCCCGGGGTGCGCCCATCCTACCGTTTCGCAATCGCCACGAAGCGCCCTTCCAGCGTGGTGGCCTGTCCGCCTTCAGGAAGGTCGACCCAGGCCTGCACCTGGATTCGGGCCCGACCGCGTTGGCGCAGGGTGCTCAGGAAGGTCTCCCAGTCCTGCCCCTCTGCGAGTTGCGCGCGTGCAGTCAGGTCATCTCTCAGCGGGGCCAGGTAGCGGATGGCGCTGTCGGCCACGTAGACCTCGGCCTGCTCACCCGCCAAGTCCAGGTGCAAGGTCACCAGGCCCCAGCCGGCCACCGTCATGATCGAGGTCAGGCTGCCGCCAAAGGCGGTGCCCTTGTCGTTGACGTTGGCGCTCAGCGGTGCCTGCAAACGCAACTGGCCGGCGTCGAAACCGGCTACCGTCACCTGCATCGCCGCCACCGGCGGCATGCCCTGGCAATAGTCGGACAGCTTTTCCAGCGCCTGCGCCACATCCATCGAAGATAATCCGCCCATGGCCGATACGAAGAACGAGGGATGGTACGTGATCTCGCTGCGCCCCAGCGGCGATCACGCCGCGCTGCGCCGCGCGGCCGCGCGGCGCGGCGCGCGCTTGCTTGCACTCTCGCCGTGGCGCATCCAGACCTGCAGCGATGACAGCACGCGTGCCGCGTTGTCGAAGGCCTTGCAAGCCCAGCGCGTGCTGTTCACCAGTCCTGCCGCCGTCCACGCGGCCGCCAGCCTGCAGAGCCTGCGACAGCGCGCCGACCAGCAGTGGCTGGCGGTCGGCGCCGGCACCGCCCAGGCGCTGCAACGACAGGGGGTGACCCAAGTGCGTCACCCCGAGCGCATGGATAGCGAAGGCCTGCTGGCGATGCCCGAGCTGCAGCAACTGGCCGGTAATGAGCTGGGTTTTGTCAGCGCTCCGGACGGGCGCAACGTACTTGCACCCACCCTGATCGAACGTGGCGCGCGTTTACTGCGCGCCGACGTCTACGCGCGCCATGACGTTGCCTTGCCGGCGGCGGCGGTCGCCCGCCTGCTGGCCCTGTCCGAACCCGCCTGCGTCTTGCTCAGCAGCAGTGGTGCGTTGGATCGCGTGCTCGCGCAATTGCCCGCAGGCGCGCGCGCAGCATTGCTGTCCATGCCGGCCGTGGCGGCCAGCGAACGTCTGGCCGGGCATGCCCGTGCTACCGGTTTCCACGATGTGGTCACCGCCGCCGGACCGCAGCCTGTGCAGTTGCTTGACGCGGCGGCGACGCGAACGCGCACCGCAATCCGCTAGCATGAGCACGCCGCCCGCTCGGGCGACGAGCTGGGACGTGCGCGTGAACGAGGAAAACATGGACCCTTCTTCGCCTCGCCGGGGCCGTGGCGTAGCCGCGCTGATTGCTGTGTTGTTGCTGCTGGCCGTGGCCGCTGTGGCCTGGCGTTGGTGGGACCAGCGACAGGCGCAGGAGCAAGCGCAATCGCTGCAGGCGGCGCAACAGATCAGCGCATTGGAAGACCGGCTGGACGTCATCCGCCGTGATCAACGCACCCTGACCCAGCGTGTACAAGATGCCGCCGCCACCAATCGTGTGCTGCGCGACGAAGTGCTCGGCCTGGGCCAGCGTGGCGCGTTGCTGGAAGAGAGCGTGGCCAAGCTGTCCGATCCCTCGCGCCATGGCGCGCAGGCCTTGCGTCTGGACGAGGTCGAACTGCTGCTGTCGCTGGCGCAGCAACGCCTGTTGATTGCCGACGATCTGGACGGCGCACGCCGCGCCTATGCCCTGGCCGCCGGCGCGTTGGACGGCATCGACGATCATCGTCTGCTCAACCTCAAGCAGGTGCTGCAGCAGGAGCAGCAGGCGCTGACCGAACTTGGCGCGGGCCCACGCGCGCACCTGGAGAAAGCATTGGATGCGTTTGCCGCATCCTTGGATCAGTTGCCGACACGCAGCTCGACGACCCCACAAACCGCAGCCGAGTCGCGCTGGCAACGCTGGCTGGCACCGCTCGTGCAGGTCCGCCCCAGCCGCGACGCCGCCTTCGTCTCGCCCACCGATCGCGGTGCGGGCGAGGCCGCTTTGCGTATCGAGATCAGCCTGGCGCATGCCGCACTGGAACGCGATGACCAGGTCGGCTTCCACGCCACGTTGACCCGCATGGATCAGTGGCTGCTGCGGTTGTGGCCTGATTCACCGGCCTTGCGGCAAGGTCGGGCGCAACTGGCGGCGTTGCGCAAGTTGCCCTTGCGTAGCCAATCGCCGGTACTCGGCAGCACGCTGCAACAATTGCGCTCGCTGCGCAACGCCGGCGTGGCGCCGCGTTCCGTATCAGCAACGCCTACCCCTGCCGAACCACTGCGCGTGGACATGCCGGAGCAGACGCCATGAAGATCTTCCGCACCACGGTCATCCTGCTGATCCTGCTCGCCATCGGCGTGTTCGCTGCGCAATGGCTGGCGAACGAGCCGGCGCGCGATCTGGGCCGCGTCTTTGTGCAGTTTGGCGGCTATGACTGGGAAACCGACGTGCCGCGCGCGCTGCTGAGCTTGTTGCTGGCCGCCTTCGCATTGTGGCTGGCGTGGAAGTTGATCACGCTCCCGTTCCGCGCCTGGCATCGCTATCGCCGCAAGCAGGCGCGTGCGCGCCTGATCGAAGGCCTGGATAGCCTGCACGCCGGCTATTGGGCCCGCGCGGAGAAACTGCTGGAACGTGCCGCAGAAGATGATGAAGTTGGCGCGATTGCGCGGGTCGCTGCCGTACGCGCCGCCGATGCACGTGGCGACGCCGCCGCTGCGCAACGCCATCTGGCCGCATTGGCCGAACGCAGTGCCAGTGCCCAGGCCTTGCTGATCGCTGATCGCGCACTGGCCGCGCAGGCGCCGCTGGAAGCCTTGTCAGCGTTGGACGCGCCAGCGGTACAACCGCTGCCGCCGCGTGGCTTGGCATTGCGCGCCGAGGCCTTGTCGGCGCTGGCGCGCAGCGGCGAAGCCTACGGCTTGCTCGGTGCAATCAAACAGCAACAAGCCTTGCCGGTGAATCGAATCACTGCGCTGGAATCGCGGCTGGCTGCGCAATCCGTACGCGAAGCGGCCGACGCCAACATCCTGGCCGAGCGCTGGGAGACGCTACCCAAGAACTTGCGCAACGAGCCGGCCGTGGTCGCGGCTTACGCCGAGCGTGCCGCCGCCATGCGCTGGGAAGACGCCGCCATCCGCAGCCTGGAAGCGGCCATCGATACACGCTGGGATGAATCCCTCGTCCGGCTCCACGGCGATCTGCCGGTGGCCAAGGCCGATTCTCGCCGCGCCAGTGCGCAGCGCTGGTTGCAGGCGCATCCGGCCAGCCCGGCCCTGCTGGTCACGCTGGCCAAGCTGAGCCGCCAGCAAGGTCAATGGCCGCAAGCGCAGGAGTTCCTGCACCGCGCGCTGGCGCAAGGCGCCAGCGTCGAAGCCTGGGAAGAACTGGGTGATGGCTTTGCCGCCGCCAACGACGATGCATCGGCGCAGCGCTGCTATGCCAACGCGCTACGCGTGCGTCGCGGCCAAGCGGCGGTGGAGCTGCCGGGCCGCGACATGCGGCAGAAAATCTTCGACGAGGCCGTGAGCGAAGAACGCGACGAACACGGCGTGCCGCGCTTGCGCGGTTAGGGCTGCGTCGCCGCCACCCGGATGCTGCGCCGACGCCAGGCACGCAAACCGCCAAGCGCCACCAGCAGCAGCAGCCACACCGGCCACGCCGCCATCAGCACCAGTGTCACTTCCAGCACAGCGTTCCATCCGCTTTGCAGCGACGAGGCCAGGCGGCGGAAGAATCCCGGGCCGCGATCCCGCATGACCGCATCGGCATCCACGCCTTCGCTGGTCCGCACTTGCGGCTCCTGCCGGAACGTTAGATGCAACGTGCTGAAGGCGACTGAATCTTCGTATTCGCGCTGGGCCAGCAGGGCCGAATCGCGCTCCAGTTGTGCTTCACCTTGCGCCCGCGCGGCGTCCACGCGATCGCGGGTTCGCCCTTCCTCGCCTGCACTGGCGATAGCCGCCTGCGTTTGCTGCGCGCGTTGCTGGGCCAGCCGGGCGCGCAGGATTTCCAGTTGCGCGTCGCGCGCCTGGAAGTTGCGCCGCTCCAGAAACGTCATCTGTTTCGCAAGCGCACGCAGGAACGTCTGCGTCTTGTCAGTCGGCACGCGCACCGTCAGCGCGCCCACGGTGCGGTAACGGGTCAGCGTCAACTGACGCTCCTGTCCCAGCGCGCGACGGCGGGTTTCGGTCACTTCACTGCGAATGTCGTTCTCGACCACGAAGCCACCCAGTGCGGCCACATCGTCCTCGATCGCCAATGCGGTCTTGTAGACGTCCTGCACCTCGAACTCGGCACTGGCGGTGCGGATGAAGGCCCGCTGCCCGTCGTCCTGGGTGACCGCCGCCGAACTGAGTTGAGATTCGGCAACGCCGCCGGCGGGTGGCGTCGCCGCGGCACGCTGGAGACTGGGTTCATCGGCATCGGCGGCAGCGGCCGCCTCATCCACTCGCCCGTCATGCGGGCCACGCGAGCACGCGACCGCGCCGCACACAACAAAAAAGGCCGCAACGGCCCAACGCACTCTGCCTTGCATACCACCCTCCTTGGGTCCCCAACACGCAAAGGCTGCGTGGATCGCGCACCGTGATCGGTGCGTCCACGAGCGTGGCAGCAATCTAGCGGACTCTGGAGTTGGGTTGCGTGTCGCCAGCAAAATGCAGCGAGCTGGGATTCAGCCGATGCGCCGCGCGCATCGGCCTGCGCACGCTCAGCGCTCCAGGATCGCCACCACGCCCATGCCACCTGCCGTGCAGATGGAGATCAAGCAGCGACCGCCGCCGCGTTCCTTCAGTTCCTTGGCGGCGGTGGCGACGATGCGCGCACCGGTGGCGGCGAAGGGGTGACCGGTGGCCAGCGACGAGCCATTGGGGTTCATCTTGGCCGGATCGATCTTGCCCAGCGGCGCGTCCAGGCCCAGGCGGTTGCGGCAGTAGTCTTCGCTTTCCCAAGCGCGCAAGGTGCACAGCACCTGCGCGGCAAAGGCTTCATGGATTTCGTAGAAATCGAAATCCTGCAGGGTGAGGCCATGGCGCTTGAGCATTTCCGGTACCGCCACCGTCGGCGCCATCAGCAGACCCTCGCCATGCACAAAGTCCACGGCCGCCACCTGCGCATCGCGCAGGTAGGCCAGCGGCTCATGGCCATGCGCGCGTGCCCAGTCCTCACTGGCCAGCAACACCGCAGCGGCGCCGTCGGTGAGCGGGGTGGAGTTGGCGGCGGTCAGGGTGCCGCGGCCGGAGGTCTTGTCGAAAGCCGGCTTGAGCGTGGCCAGTTTTTCCAGCGAGGTGTCCGGGCGCAGGATGTTGTCGCGCTCCATGCCGCGGAACGGCGCGATCAGATCGCTGAAGAACCCGCGCTCGTAAGCGGCGGCCAGCTTGCGGTGCGAGGACACCGCCAGCTCGTCCTGCGAATCGCGCGAGATGGCCCATTCCTTGGCCATGTCTTCGCAATGGTCGCCCATGCTCTTGCCGGTGCGCGGTTCGGCCACGCCGGGGAACTCGGGCTTGAGCTCGCTGAACTTGAAGCCCTTGAGCAGCGTCTTGATCTTGTCCTGCGGGGTCTTGGCGCGATTGGCCGCCAGCACGCGCGCGCGCAGCTTCTTGCCGTACACGATTGGCACGTCGGAGGTGGTGTCAGAACCGCCGCCAATGCCGGACTCGATCTGCCCCAGCGCAATCTTGTTGGCCACGGTGATGATGCTGTCCAGGCTGGTACCGCAGGCGCGCTGCAGGGTGATGCCCGGGGTCAGCGGCGACAGACCGGAGGACAGCGCAGCCTCGCGGCCCAGGTTCCAGTCGCTGGAATGCTTGATCACCGCGCCCATCGCCACTTCGCCCAGCTGCTGGCCATGCAGGCCGAAGCGCTCGACCAGCGCACCCAGCGTACGCACCGACATGCCCAGGTTCCCCACATCCGCATAGGCCGTGTTCTGGCGACAGAACGGGATGCGAACGCCGCCGAGAATGGCGACGGGACGGGCGGCTGGCATGGGAAACCTCATCGGAAAGGGGGCAAGTTCGGAAGCCGCAGCAGCGGCAGGCATAATGCGAGTGTAATCCGCCCCTCCATCTCAGCCAAACGCCGACATGACAGATGCGTCACATCATGTGAAGGGATTTCTCGCGCTGGAACTGTCTGCCGGGGGATCGCCCACCGTCAGCGCACTGCGCCCGGCCGATGCCGGCGCGCTGGTGGAACGCTTGGGCCGCGATCTGGCGGCCTTGGTGCCGGGCATCCGCGAGCTGGATCTCTGCCTGGCCGCCGCACACTTTGATCCCGCCGAGGCGCTACGCCCGGGCTGGCCACTGCATCGTCGCCTGGAAGAGCTGCACCAGCGCGCGCCCGGTCGCAACAGCGGCCCGCGCATGATCGCCTTTGGCGCGGATGAAAGCGGCGAGGTGCCGATGCCGTTCCAGGCCAGCGCGGATCTGCACGGCGGCGCCTTGCGCGTGCTGCCCTTCCTGCTGAGCGGAGACGATGCGGCGGCATTGGCCGAGGTTGCCGATCAGCTGGAAGCCGTGCTGCTGGAAACCGGCATGGCCCAGGCCGATACGGCCTTGTTGGCGCAGCGCGGCTTCAACGCGCAGATCGAACACGCCCGCTACCTGACCCTGCATGATCTGGCCGCACTGACGGCCATGCAGTACGGCCACGGTGGCCTGGAAACCCTGTGGCCGGTCATCGAGACCGCATTGCTGGCACCGCAACAGGAAGCCTGGCTGGATCAACTGCCTGAGCCGTTGCTGCGTTATGCCGACGGTGAAGTGCGGATCGCCCTGTTCGAACCGATGGCCTGGCGCAAGCGCTATGCGCCGGAAGAACAGACGGACGAGCGCCTGGAGCGCGCCTTTGGTTTTTTTCAGGCGCGTCAGCAGCAGTTCGCCGCCGTGCTGGAAGCGCATGGCATTCCGGTGACCTTCGCGCACTGCCCGGCCACGGCTGATCCGCGCGAGTGGCTGCTCGATTGATTGCGCGCACCCCTTCCCCGCAGGAAAGGGGTGGCATGGCGACACGACTTACTGGGTGACCGAGATGACGCCGCAGGCCACGCGCGCGCCGGCATTGCCGGCGGGCTGGCTGGTGTAGTCATCCGGCGAGGCATGTACGACCAGCGCGCGATTGGCGATGTCGTTGGCTGCGCCGCCGCCCAGGGTCACGCCCATCACATGCACGTTGATCCGGGCCACGCCCTCGGCGTCGGCCACCACGTTGTCCATATCACCCGCGTGATGCGCACCCGCACCGGCGCGACCGTGGCCGCTGCCAGCCGGATTGAAATGCGGACCGGCGCTGCTGGCGTCGGCGGCGCTGCAATCGCCTTTCTCATGCACATGGAAACCGTGGGTGCTGTTAGCCGGCAAGCCGCCGACCACGCCGGTCAGATGCACGCCGTCGCCCATCGGAGTCAGCGTGATCTTGCCGCTGACCAGGCTGCCAGAAGCCGGGGCGAGGTTGGCGACGCCCTCCTTGGCCGTGCTGGCTGCCGGCGCGGCAGCTGCAGGCGTGGGCGGCGGCGAACTGCCGCAGGCGCTGAGCGCCAGGGCCGACGCCGCAGCGAGTAGAGCAATGCGCATGGTGGTCTCCTTTCAGATTGCGTGAGTGCGCCAACGTAACCGCGCTGTCATTCACGTGCAATGAAAGCGATCAGCGGCGCTTGCGGCCCGGGCCCAGTTTGCGGGTGACGGTGTTGCGGCCCACGCCCAGGCGCGCAGCGGCTTCGGCGCGGCGGCCGTGGGTCATCTGCAAGGCCACTTCCAGCAGGATCCGATCCAGTTGTTCGCGCGCTTGTGCGTGCACGCCTTCGGCGCCGTCGGCCAGGCGCGTGCGCGCCCACTCGGCCAGATGCTGTTCCCAGGCCGCGCCATGCGTACCCAGGGAGGTACCGCGACTCAGCACCGCGTCCAGATCGGCCACGCTGATGACATCGCTCGGCGCCAGCGCGGCCAGACGCCAGCAGACGTTCTCCAGCTCACGCACGTTGCCCGGCCAGTCGTAAGCCTGCAGGCGAACCAGGGCTGGGCCGGAAAAACGCTTGGCGGTGGTATCGAGCTTGCGGGTGGCGGCGGCGAGGAAGTTCTCCGCCAGTTGCGGCACATCGGCCAGGCGTTCGCGCAGCGGCGGCAGTTGCAGCCGCACCACATCCAGGCGATGCAACAGATCCGCGCGGAAACGACCCTCGGCCACCTGTGCTTCCAGGTTCTGATGGGTGGCGGCGATCACGCGCACGTCGACACGAATCAGTTCGCGTCCACCCACGCGGAAAAACTCGCCCTCGGCCAGCACGCGCAACAGTCGCGTCTGCAGCGGCAACGGCATGTCGCCGATTTCGTCGAGGAACAAGGTGCCGCCGTCGGCCTGTTCGAAGCGGCCGATGTGGCGCTTCTGCGCGCCGGTGAAGGCGCCGGCTTCATGGCCAAACAGTTCGCTCTCCAGCAGCTCGGCGGGAATGGCGGCGGTGTTCAAGGCCACGAATGGTTTGCGGGCGCGCGGCGATTCCTGGTGCAGTGCGCGCGCCACCAGTTCCTTGCCGGTGCCGGTTTCGCCGTTGATCAACACCGAAAGCGGCGCCTGCGCCAGCCGACCAATGGCACGGAACAGCGCGCGCATTGGCGGGGTGTCGCCGATCAGTTGCGGTGGGCCTTCTTCGGCTGCCGATGGGATCGGCGCCGGCGACAACTCGGTGCTTTCCTCGGCATCAGGCAGCGTGCGCGCCGCCAACGCGACGGCGTCATCCAAATCAAAGGGCTTGGACAGGAACTCGTGCGCGCCGCCGCGAAAGGCGCCGGCCGTGCTCGATACATCGGTATAGGCCGACATCACGATCACCGGCAACTGCGGGTGCGTGGCCTTGAGCTTGTCGAGCAGCACCAGGCCATCGTCGCCGGGCATGCGTACATCGGTGAACAACAGATCCGGTGCGCCGCGCGCGGCCAGCGCCTGCAAGGCGGAAGCCGCGCTGTCGAAGCCGTCGACGTCGTAACCGGCATCGCGCAAGGCGGTGGCCAGCACGAAGCGCACCGAGCGATCGTCGTCCACCACCCAGATGCGCTGACCGGCGTGGCCGCCGGCAGCGGAGAGATTATTGGACATGGGGGTTTCGCTCCTCGTCGCCTTCCAGCGTGCGCGGCAACAGCAGGGTGAAGACGGTGTGGCCCGGCCGCGAGCGATAGCTCAGCGTGCCACGGTGTTCGCGCGCCACTTGCTGGGCCAGCGCCAGGCCCAGGCCGGTGCCTTCGGCGCGGCCACTGACCAGGGGTAGGAAAAGGTGTTCGGCCAGTTCGTCGGGGACGCCGCGGCCGTCGTCGATGATCTCCACCCGCAGCGCCATCGCATGCAGGTGATCGTGGATGCGCGAACCGTGCTCGACACGGGTGCGCAGGGTGACCGTGCTGGCGCCGGCCTGGATCGCGTTGCGGACCAGATTCCAGACTGCCTGGGTCAAACGATCCGCATCACCCGGCAGTTCCGGCAGGCTGGGGTCATAGTCGCGCTGCAAGCGCACTGACCAGCCGCCCTCGTTCTCAGCCAGGCGCAACACGCGCTCCAACACCACGTGGATGTTCAAGGGCGCATGCGGGCGTTGCGGTGAGGGGGAAAGCAGTTGCTCGAGCAAACTGTTGAGACGGCCAATCTCCGATTCGATCAAGGTGATCAGTTCGCGCTCGTCGTCGTTGTCGCTGCGTAGTTGCGCGCGGCGCGCCAGCAACTGCGCGGCGCCCTTCAAACCGGCCAGCGGATTGCGCAGCTCATGCGCCAGGCCCTTGAGTGCCGCAGTCAACGCACTGGGCAGAGCCAGACTGGGATCAACACCGGGGAACTCATCGACCGGATGGCATTCCAGCAGCCAGCCGCCGCCATCCAGCCGCGACAGCCAGCCTTCGGCAAAGCGCGGCGACTCACCCGGCATGCCCAGCGCCATGCGGTGCAGGCGCAGCACGTCGCGGTCGGTGTTTTCCAGGAAGCGGGCCATCGCATCGCCCTCTATTTCCAGCGCCGCCAGCGGTTGCCCCAGCAGGCGCCGGGCGCTGACGCCCATCCAGCGGGCAAAAGCGGCGTTGACTCCGCCGACGTGGCCGTCGGCATCGGCCCAGGCCACCGCCGTACTCAGCGCGTCGGTGCTGGGTTCGTTGGACATGTGCGTTCTGAAGGCGCCGGGGACGACATTGCACCAGTTTAGTGCAATGCCGTCCCGCAGCGGTGGGATCAATCGCGATCAGGCCTCGTAGGCCGATTCGCCATGAGAGGTGATGTCCAGGCCTTCGCGTTCGGCTTCTTCGGCCACACGCAGACCGAAGACCAACTTGGCAATCAGGAACGAGACCACCGACACCACGCCAATCCAGACGATGGTGATGCCGACGCCCAGCGCCTGGATGCCGACCTGGGTGGCGATGTCATAGCCTTCGCCCTTCACGCCGCCCAGCGAGGCCGCACTGAAAACGCCGGTCAGGATCGCGCCGATGATGCCGCCCAGGCCGTGTACGCCAAAGACGTCCAGGCTGTCGTCCGCACCCAGCAGGCGCTTCAGGCCGGTGACGCCCCAGACGCAGATCACGCCGGCCGCCAGGCCGATGATGATCGCGCCGAACGGACCCACGGTGCCGCAGGCCGGGGTGATGCCGACCAAGCCAGCCACCGCACCGGACGCAACACCCAGAGCCGAAGACTTGCCCTTGGTGAACTTCTCGGTGAGTGCCCAACCCAGAATCGCCGCAGCGGTGGCCAGCAGGGTGTTGAGGAAGGCCAGCGCCGCACCGGCATTGGCTTCCAGGTTGGAGCCGGCGTTGAAGCCGAACCAGCCCACCCACAGCAGCGCCGCACCGACAAAGGTGAGGGTGACGTTGTGCGGCTTGAGCGCTTCGCGGCCAAAGCCCACGCGCTTGCCGACAAAGTAGGCGCCGACCAGGCCGGCGATACCGGCGTTGATGTGCACCACGGTGCCGCCAGCGAAATCCAGCGCGCCCTTCTCAAACAGGAAACCGCCCGCCGCCCAGACCATGTGCGCCAACGGCAGGTAGCCGAAGGTGAACCACAGCACCGAGAACAGCAGCACGGCCGAGAACTTCGCACGCTCTGCGAAGGCGCCGATGATCAGCGCGCCGGTGATGCCGGCAAAGGTCGCCTGGAAGCCTACGAACACATACTCGGGCAAGCTCACGCCAGCGGTGAAGGTGGCGGCCAGCGATTCCAGCGTCACGCCCTTGAGCAGGGCCTTGTCCAGGTTGCCGATCCACGGGCCTTCACCCGAGAACGCCAGACTGTAGCCGTAGAACACCCACAGGATCACCAGCAGCGAGAACACGGTGATCACCTGGATCAGCACCGACAGCACGTTCTTGGAGCGGACCATGCCGCCGTAGAACAGCGCCAGACCCGGCACCACCATCAGCAACACCAGCAAGGTGGAGGTGAGCATCCACGCCACGTCGCCCTTCTCTACGACCGGGGTCGGTTCGGCGGCAGGTGCTTCGGTGGTGGTGGCAGCGGCTTCAGTGGTGGCTGCCGCTTCGGTCGTTGCCGGTGCGGCGGCAGCGGCGTCTGCCGGTGCAGCGGCGGCGTCGGTCACCGGCGCGGCGGTGGCTTCAGTGGTTGCGGCGGCAGGTGCTGCCGCAGTGGTGTCCTGCGCGGCAACGCTCAGGGCCACGCCCATGGTCATCACGCCGCACAAGGCGGCCAGGCACAAGGATTGCGCACGGGTCTTCCACCCGTCGAAAAGTCGAGTCTTCATTGGGGGCTCCGAGTGTTAGAGCGCGTCTGCGCCGACTTCGCCGGTGCGGATGCGGATGACCTGGTCGATGGTGGTCACGAAGATCTTGCCGTCGCCGATCTTGCCGGTGCCGGCTGCTTGCTGGATGGCCTCGATGACGGCATCCAGTCGCTCGTCAGTGACGACGGTTTCGATCTTGATCTTGGGCAGGAAGTCGACGACGTACTCGGCGCCGCGATACAACTCGGTGTGGCCCTTCTGTCGACCGAAGCCTTTGACTTCGGTGACGGTGATGCCCGACACGCCTGCTTGCGACAAGGACTCTCGTACCTCGTCGAGCTTGAACGGCCGGATGATGGCGGTGATCAGTTTCATGCGCATACCCCGATGGTGGATGGAACCGGCCGGCCAATGCCGGCCGGCGGTTTCAGGTCACCCGTGCGCGCAACTCCTGAGCGGCGGACACGATCTCGGTGCGGATGAACCCATGAACCGCTCCTGCGCCCATCGCAAGGATCTGCGATGGACGAAGGTGACGTGGGAGGGAGCAGCGGTTCATGGATCTCTCCGGGTTTCCCCTGTGGTGCTGTTGTTGCGATCTCCGTGAAGCAAAAGCGCGGCCCACCCGGCTCCCCAGCCGGTGTTGCGTGTGCTGCGTGTGGTGCGGGTGTTGCGAGACCAGGTGCGGCGATGGCGACGGGTGGGAGGGGTATTCCGTCGCCATCGCCGCGATAACTCAGTTGGCGTAGTACAGCTGGTATTCCAGCGGATGCGTGGCCGCGCGGAACTTGGTCACTTCCTGCATCTTCAGCGCGATGTAGCCATCGATGAAGTCGTCGGTCATCACGCCACCGGCCTTGAGGAATTCGCGATCAGCGTCCAGCGCTTCCAGCGCCTGATCCAGGCTGGAGCACACCTGCGGGATGTTCTTCTCTTCTTCCGGCGGCAGGTCGTACAGATCCTTGTCGCTGGGCGCGCCCGGGTCGATCTGGTTCTTGATGCCGTCCAGGCCGGCCATCATCAGCGCGGTGAAGGTCAGGTAGCCGGTCTGCAGCGGATCCGGGAAGCGGATTTCAATGCGGCGCGCCTTCGGGTTGGACACCCACGGAATGCGGCACGAAGCGGAACGGTTGCGCGCCGAGTAGGCCAGCATCACCGGCGCTTCAAAGCCCGGCACCAGGCGCTTGTAGCTGTTGGTGCCCGAGTTGGTGAAGGCGTTGATCGCCTTGGCGTGCTTGAAGATGCCGCCGATGTACCACAGCGCCATCTGCGACAGGCCGCCGTAGCCGTCGCCGGTGAACAGGTTGGTGCCGCCCTTGGCCAGCGACTGGTGCACGTGCATGCCGCTGCCGTTGTCGCCGACGATCGGCTTGGGCATGAAGGTGGCGGTCTTGCCGTTGCGGAAGGCCACGTTCTTGATGATGTACTTCATGGTCAGCAGCTCGTCGGCCTTCTTGACCAGCGAGTTGAACTTGGTGCCGATTTCGCACTGGCCGGCGGTGGCCACTTCGTGGTGATGCACTTCCACTTCGATGCCGACCTGTTCCAGCGTCTTGCACATCTCGGCGCGGATGTCGTGCAGGGTGTCCGCCGGAGCAACCGGGAAGTAACCACCCTTCACGCCCGGACGGTAGCCGCTGTTGCCGCCTTCGTACTTGGTGCCGGTGTTCCAGGCCGCTTCTTCGGATTCGATCTTGAAGAAGGTGTGGCCCATCTCATTCGCGTAACGGATGGAATCAAAGATGAAGAATTCCGGCTCCGGGCCGAAGAACGCCTGCTCGGCGATGCCGCTGGCCTTGAGGAAGGCTTCGGCACGCTTGGCGATGCCGCGCGGGCAGCGCGAGTAGCCCTGCATGGTGGCCGGGTCGAGCACGTCGCAGGTCAGCACCACGGTCGGATCGGCGGTGAACGGATCCAGGTAGGCGGTGCTGGCGTCGGGCAGCAGCACCATGTCCGATTCGTTGATGCCCTTCCAGCCCGAAATCGAGCTGCCGTCAAACATCTTGCCGTCCTCAAACAGCGAGGGCTCAACGATGTTGGCCGGGAAGGTGACGTGGTGCTGGACGCCGCGGATGTCCGCGAAGCGCAGATCGACGAACTCGACCTTGTTGTCCTTGATCAGCTTTTCGACATGGTCCGCAGACATCTTTGAAACCTCGGTTGTAGGAACGTGGGCCAAGTAGAGCAATCCCCGTGCCAACTTTCCGAAGCTCACAAAGTATTGATTTTCTTGAACCTGCGCCTCAATCGGGGGCGGGCAATGCACCAACATGGGCCTGATTTTGCCAGCCACGCACTGTGATGGTGCGTTGGCACTTTTGCACTATGCTTGCCAGCTTCTCCCGCCATTGCCACGCCATGACCGACCTGCTCGCCGCGCTCCTGCTCGGCATCATCGAAGGCATCACCGAATTCCTGCCCATCTCCAGCACCGGCCACCTGCTGATTGCCCAGCATTGGCTGGGCGCACGCTCGGACTTCTTCAACATCGTGATCCAGGCCGGCGCCATCCTGTCGGTCACCCTGGTATTCCGTAAGCGCATCTGGGAGCTGGCCACCGGCTGGCGCAATCCGCTGCACCGCGACTACACCTTCAAGCTGATCGTCGCCTTCCTGGTCACCGCGCTGGTGGGCCTGCCGGTGCGACTGGCCGGCTGGGAGCTGCCTGATGCGGTCACCCCGATTGCCTGGGCGCTGATCATTGGCGGTGTATGGATGCTGGTGGCCGAGCACTTTGCCGAGAAGCGCGGCGACCAGCCGCTGGTGACCTGGAAGGTTGCGGTGCTGGTGGGCCTGGCGCAGGTGGTGGCCGGCGTGTTCCCCGGCACTTCGCGTTCGGCCGCGGCGATCTTCATGGCCATGCTGGCCGGCACCAGCCGACGCGCCTCGGCCACCGAGTTCGTGTTCCTGGTCGGCATTCCCACCATGTTCGCCGCCAGCGGCTATGCCTTCCTGGAACTGGTCAAGGATGGCGCGGTGGGCTCGGAAGACTGGAGCGCGGTGGGCGTGGCCTTTGCCGCCGCGGTGGTCACCGGCTTTGTGGTGGTGAAGTGGCTGCTGGGCTATATCAAGCAGCATCGCTTCACCGGCTTTGCGATCTACCGCATCGTGTTTGGCGCGCTGCTGCTGTTGCTGATGCCGGCGGGCAGCTGAACGCGTCGGGCAAGGCCTTCACCCTTTTCTAAGCGTGGCTGCGTTTGCATGGGCAACCCCAAGGAGGTTTCCATGAAACGACTCGCCTGCCTGCTCTTGCCGCTGGCCCTGATCGCCTGCAGCAAGACGCCCGAGCCCACCCCGCTGGCCAATCCGGAGCCGGCCGCACCCGCGCCGGCCACCCCGCCCGCCGCGACGGCCCCTGCCGCCACTGACAGCGCCAGCCTGGCTGGCCATCACTGGCAACTGCAGCAGGCCACGAGCGCCGCCGGGCAACGCATCGAGGCGCTGTTCGTGCGCGCCGATGCGCCAATCACCCTGGACTTTGCCGACGGACGCCTGGGCATCAGCAACACCTGCAATCGCATGAGCGGCGCCTACGCCGTGGAAGGTGCAACGCTGCGCGTCAGCCGTCTGGCCGCCACCATGATGGCCTGCGCCGACGCCAAGCTGATGGCGCTGGATCAGGAAGTCGGCAAGCGCCTGGAAGGCAATAGCAGCTACGCGCTGGAACAGGGCGCTACACCGGTGTTGAAGCTGACCACCGCTTCAGGTGACGTGCTCAGCTTCGCCGGCCAGCCCACGGCCGAAACCCGCTACGGCGGTCCGGGTGAGCGCATGTTCCTAGAAGTGGCTTCCGAGACCAAACCTTGCAGCCATCCCTTGATCCCGAACAAGCAATGCCTGCAGGTGCGCGAGATCAAGTACGACGCTGCCGGGGTCAAGCAGGAAAGTGGCGAGTGGCAGAACTTCTACGAGGAAATCGAGGGCTATACCCACGAGAACGGCGTGCGCAATGTGCTGCGGGTCAACCGCTATGAACGCAAGCCGGTGCCGGCCGATGCTTCTTCCAATGCCTATGTGCTGGACATGGTGGTGGAATCGGAAAACGTGAAGAAGTAGGCGGACCTGTATTCATTGCCGGGACCACACATGCTTGCAGTGCCCCCGCAGTAACGCCTTCGGCATGTACACATGGCAAAAGGGCGGTTGCCCGCCCTTTTGCATGGACATTCGCGGTATTACTTTCACCGCCGCGAATGACTACTTACAAACCGCGGCCAAAACCCACGCCGACCGCCTTGTCCGAACCACTGAACGATGCGCCGATGCTGATATGGCTCTTCTCGCCAATCGGCGCGGCATAGCCTGCCGACATCGCCTCGTGTCCGTTCTGAACGCCGATACCCACCGCCCATGCGCCGTTCGGATTGCCAATACTGGCGACCGCGGCGTTGGACATCATCTGCGCTTGCGCCATCGACATCGCACCCATGCGGCTGATCCGGCGATCAGTGCTCTCCAGGCGGCGGTCTACTTCATTCATGGCTGACCAGACATCAGCCATCTTGGCATCGGTGTAAGCGTTGGCCGAAGACAGCGTCTGCGCATTGCTACGCGTCAGCTGCGCCACATTGACCGCATCGGTATTCGCCTTGCCTTCAGCCACGCCCGACACCACACGCGGACCGTCGGTGCCAGCGACACTGATTTCCTTGCCACCGGTACCCGCAGCGATGCTGACCTTGCCGCCATTGGGATCCTGCCTTACACCGCCACCTGCGGCGCTGGCGGTTGCACCTGCCGCAATGTTGGTGACTTCGGTCATCGCGTCACCCACATTGGTCACCGTCTTGCCGTTGATCTTGTAGGTCGGACCGGTGATGCTGCCATCGGCGTTGACCTTGGAACCACCGCCCAGCGCGGCAGCCGTGCTGGTGGCCAGACCGTTGAGCTGGCTGCCATTTACCGCGTCCTTGCTGGTGCCGCTGACCGCACCATTGGCCACACCGGTGACGGTGCGATCGCCATCCTGGCCCTTCAAGTTCACCTTGGTGCCGCCCTTGTCTGCAGCCAGGTTGATGTCCTTGCTCGCAGCATCTTGCTTGGCCAAGCCCACCTCGCCGTTGTTGATCTGGGTTGTCAGGTTGGTAATAGCGGTGGTATTGGCCGTAGTACGCGTATCCAGATTACTGACTGCATCACCCACGCTGTTCACCGTCTTGTCGCCGACCTTGTAAGACGGAGCTGTGATGCTGCCGTCGGCATTGACCTTGGAACCACCGCCCAGTGCATTGGCCATGCTGTTGGAGACGCCGTAGAGCTGAGCACCGTTGATACCTTCATCGCTAATGGCGCTCACCGCACCCCGGCCCATGCCGCTGACCTTGCGGACACCGTCGGTACCGCCCAGCTTCACTTCGGCGCCCTTCTTGTCGGCCGCCAGGGTGATGACATGGGTCGCGCTGTCCTGCTTGGCCAGGCCGGCGGCACCATTGGCCATGGTGGTATTGAGCGCGCTGACCTGTGTGCTCAGGTTGGTGACGTTGGTATTGGTGGCAAACAGCTGGCTACCGTTGACCGCGTCCTTGCTGGTAGCCGACAGCGAGCCATCGGTCACGCTTGTCAGCTTACGCGTGGCACCCGTCTTATCAGCCATGTCGATCTCGGTGCCATCGGTGTCTTTGCCCACGGTCAGCTTGGCGCCTGCTGAAGCCTGCTGCACCATGCCGGCCTTGCCGCTGCTCAGGTCATTGCTCAGATTGGTGACCTTGGTGCTCAACGTGGTGACCGAGGTGCCCAGCGTAGTGACATTGTCGTTGGTGCTCTGCAGCTGGCCACCGTTGACGGCGTCCTTGCTGTCCTTGGCCACGGTGCCGTCAGCGACGCTGGACAACTTGCGAGCCGTGCCATCCTTGTTGGCCATATCGATTTCGGTGCCATCCGTATCCTTGCCGACCGTCAACTTCGCACCCGCCTGGAACTGCTGCACCATGCCCGACTTACCGGTGGAGTAGCTGTTGCTCAGCGTGGTCACTTGATTGCTCAATGTGGAGACGTTTTGATTGGTCGTATGCAGCTGGCCGCCGTTGACGGCATCCTTGCTGTCCTTGGCTACGGTGCCGTCGGCGACGCTGGACAACTTGCGGGCGGTGCCGTCCTTGTTGGCCATATCGATCTCCGTACCGTCGGTGTCCTTGCCCACAGTCAGCTTCGCACCCGCCTGGAACTGCTGCACCATGCCGGCCTTACCGGTGGAGAAGTTGTTGCTCAGCGTGGTCACTTGATTGTTCAAAGTGGTGACGCTTTGATTGGTCGTATGCAGCTGGCCACCGTTGACGGCATCCTTGCTGTCCTTGGCCACCGTGCCGTCAGCCACGCTGGACAGCTTGCGAGCAGCGCCGGCATTGTTGACCATGTCGATCTCGGTGCCATCGGTGTCTTTGCCGATGGTGAGCTTTGCGCCGGCCGCCGACTGCAACACCATGCCGGATTTGCCGGTGGAGAAGTTGTTGCTCAGCGTGGTCACCTGATTGTTCAAGTTGGTGACGTTTTGATTGGTCGTATGCAGTTGGCCGCCATTGACCGCATCCTTGCTGTCCTTGGCCACCGTGCCGTCCGCCACACTGGATAGCTTGCGGGCCGCACCGTCCTTATTGGCCATATCGATTTCGGTGCCATCGGTGTCTTTGCCGATGGTGAGCTTTGCGCCGGCTGCCGACTGCAACACCATGCCGGATTTGCCGCTGGTCAGGGAGAACAGCTGGCTGCCGTTGACGGCATCCTTGCTGGTCTGGCTGACGGTACCGTCGGCCAGGTTCTCCACCTTGTTGTTGTTCATGTCCATCTTGACCAGCGCGTCGATCTTGGTCCCGTACACCACCATGCGATCGGTCCCATCCGCGCCGAGACGGACGCGCGTAGTGTCCGTGACAATCGCCCAGGCTCCCCATTGTCCGGTCGCGTCATAAGCATTGAATCCGGCGCCGCCGCCGCCGCCGCCGTCGCAAATGGTGCTTCCCGTGCTCACTACTCCAGGTGCCGCCGTAGAGAAGCAGGTGGCCGAGCTTCCGGTGCCAAACAGGCCGGACGACGTTGAGTTGGGCTCACCTGCCGTGGCGTTGAAAGTGAGCGCGCCGGTGCCTGCCAGCAATGCCATCCCGAGGACGGATTGCCGACGCGAAGAAGATTTGACGCGACCGCTGACAAGTTCCGATGCAACCATCCACGCGCCGATGGCCCGGCTCCAGACCAGCCGATAAATATGATTCATTTTTGAGTTTCCGAATGCGTGGCAATCAAAGGATGCGCAGCGCCGCCACATTCGCTCTCCCGAGCACGGTGCGCGGGGCGAATTCTGAGTTTGATCGCATGCGCGACCACATCGGAAATTTCTGATTTTCTTCGCACTTCCTATATCGGCCGAGGGGACTGCGCATTCTCAGCGCACCATGACTACCCTCGCCGCAGTGGATTATTTCGCGTAGTCGCGAACTTTTTGCCCATATAAGGGCGTCGCGACTTCACTTCTGCGCGTTCGCAGTTTTTGCGGTTTGCCCGCTGGAGAACTCTCAAATAACTAAGCGGCAGCAGGCGGACAAGAAGGAGCGCCAGAGCCAAAGAGCGGGCGAATGAGAAAGAAGAATTGGCCAAGAATGGCGCCGCTCGGTAATTGATTACACACCAGAACGCAAGCTGTATAACCCCATCAACGCCGCCTCACCCAACACATGGGATTCCATCGCCTTCAACACGTCGGCGGCAGTGAATCGTTGCGGCACTTCGAGCTTTTCAGTATCCAGTGCGAACAAACGGAAGAAGTACCGGTGCACGCGCTGGTCATTGAACGGCGGATATGGACCGTCGTAACCGTAGTAGTCGCCGCCCATCTGTTCGTCACCGGCAAACCAACCGGTGTAATCGTTCAAGCCCTGGCGAGAGCCGGTCGGGCCGGGTGGGTTCTGCTTGCCCTTGGCGGTAATGCCGTCGCTGACACTGCCGGCTTCGATAACGCAGACCTCCGGCGGGATGTCGATCAACACCCAATGCACAAAATCCGCACGCGGCTGATCTTCTGGAATCTCCATGTCTTCGCGGCCCACGGTTTCGGCCACGGTCGGCGCATCCGGATCGATGCATAGCAACGCGAATGAGCGCGTACTCTCGGGAATGCCATCCCAGGAAAGCTGCGGATTGCGGTTGCCGGCGAAACCATCGGGCTGACCCATCGCAAACTCGGCGGGAATCGGCTGGCCGTCTTCAAAGCTGTTGCTCCAGATACGCATACATCACTCCTTGTTTGTAATTACTTGAAGTCGGGCTCGACTCCTTGGTATTGACCGCGCGCGCTTGCGCCACTGCGGTCAGAAGCGGTCGCTTTCCAGCACCGCGCCCAGCCGATCGGCCACCCAGCGTTCGGC